>Ga0306923_10008596_pt1 | contig 10255 bp, 3 predicted proteins | sample sta12Can44000108_FD_203841 | JGI IMG/M metagenome (GOLD analysis project Ga0306923, IMG submission 203841) | Lab enrichment of tropical soil microbial communities from Luquillo Experimental Forest, Puerto Rico - statanox.12C.anox.44.000.108 (v2)... | ecosystem: Environmental > Terrestrial > Soil...
TCGCGACGTACGGCATCCCCTCGTCGTTCCGGTTCCTCGGCATCGCGTTCCTCGTCGTCGCGACGGCGTTCGCGCAGCTCATCTCGAATCCGGAGAAGCCAGCCGTCTCGGTGAACCCCGCGGCCGCGAAGAAGTTGACGGGCCCCGACCGCACCTGGCGTGAGATGATCCGCACGCCGTCCTTCTACCTGCTTTACCTCGAGTACGCCTGCGCCGCGACCGCCGGCCTCATGATCATCGGCCACATGGCGAAGATCGTGGCGGTGCAGTCCGGGAACACCATCCAGACGGGGTTCGTGTTCGTCGCGCTCCTCGCCACGTTCAACGCGAGCGGGCGCATCATCGCCGGCATCATCTCGGACTACATCGGCCGCGTGGTCACGATCGCCCTCGTCTGCATCGGCCAGGCGATCGCGATGTTCTTCTTCTCGTCGTTCACGACGATCGGCGGGTTCATCCTCGGCTCCGCGGTGGTCGGCTTCAGCTACGGCGCGTGCCTCTCGCTCTTCCCCGCGACCGCCGCCGACTACTGGGGCACGAAGAACATGGGGCTCAACTACGGCATCCTGTTCACCGCCTGGGGCGTCGGCGGCGTGCTAGGCCCGACGCTCGCCGGCCGCATCGCGGACACGACCGGCTCGTACGCGGGCGCCTACCACTTCGCCGGCATCCTCGTCTGCTTCGCCGCGGCGCTTGCGATGATGAGCTACGTCGAGGTCTCGTTCGACGCCGCGCAGCGCGAGGTCAGGCTCAAGCTCGGCGGCGGCAAGCGCGCCGCCTGAGCGTCGATCCGCGGCTCGAGATCGGCGAAACGGGGGCGCGCGCGGCCCGCAACGCCCGCGATTGCCCCCGCGGGCGCGGCGCGCCATGATGCGCGCCTCGCCGCCCCAAGGGGGCGCCCGCGACCGCGATGTCCAGACGCTCCGGCACCGTCCGCCAGTACTTCTCCGGCTCGCTCGTCGTCACGGCGGTCGGGCTCGCGCTCGGCGCGGCGATGGGGCTCGAGCAGCACGGGACGCTGTCCGGCGCGGCGCGCACCGCCTTCATCGTCGGCGTCCTCGCCGTGCTCGAGATCTCGCTCTCGTTCGACAACGCGGTCGTGAACGCGACGATCCTCGAGGGGATGACGCCGCTCTGGCGGCGCCGCTTCCTCACCTGGGGTATCTCGATCGCCGTGTTCGGCATGCGGCTCGTCTTCCCGCTCCTGGTCGTGAGCGCGGTCGCGTGGATCGGCCCCCTCGAGGCCCTGCGGCTCGCCGCGTTCCACCCGGCCGACTACGCGCGCATCCTGACGACCGCGCGCGTGCCGCTCGGCGCCTTCGGCGGCGCGTTCCTCGGCACCGTCTCCCTCAAGTACTTCTTCGACGCGGAGAAGCAGGTCCACTGGGTCCGCGCGCTCGAGACCCGCCTCGCCCAGCTCGGCAAGATCGAGGCGGTGGAACTCGGGGTCGTCCTCCTCGCGGTGTGGGCGTGCTCGCGCGGCGTCCCCGTGGACGAGCGCGCCGGCTTCCTCGCCGCCGGCGTGTTCGGGATCGTGGCGTACATCGCGGTGGACGGGCTCGGCACCGCGATGGAGCTCGGCGAGGGCGCGCGCCACGACCTCCACCGCGCCAGCGCCGCGAGCTTCCTCTATCTCGAGGTGCTCGACGCGAGCTTCAGCTTCGACGGCGTGATCGGCGCGTTCGCGCTCACGAACAACCTGTTCGTCATCGCCATCGGCCTCGGGGTGGGCGCGATGTTCGTGCGGAGCCTGACCGTGCTGCTCGTCGACCGCGGGACGCTCGCGTCCTACCGCTTCCTCGAGCACGGCGCGTTCTACGCGATCGGCGCGCTCGCGGCGCTCATGTTCGCCGGGACGATCGTCGAGGTGCCCGAGGTCGTGACCGGGCTCGTCGGCGCAGCCTTCATCGCGCTGTCGCTCCGGTCCTCGGTCCGGTACGAGCGGGCCGCGCGCGCGGCGTGAAGGGGCGGCCCGCGGATGGCCGATGCGGTCCCTGGCCGCCTCGGCGACCACCCGCGCGGTGCCTCTGAATGGCCACGAACGCGCGAACCAAGGAGCTCGTCCGAGCCCGAGCGGGACCCACTGAGCAATTCGCGGTCGTGCAATCGCGGGCGGCAGAACGCCACCGATTGCAGCGTCGATTGATGAATCGATGCGCCCGAAAGGATTGACTCTGCGTCATCTCCGCGCCCACCGGCGCACCCGATCGACGCAGCCCGGCCGGCGCGCCGCGCCGCGGGGACCACGAGGTCGGTCGGCGCCAGCGTCGCGCGCCCGCGCGTGGAGTCGATGCTCGAAGCGCAGCGGCTCAGCGCGTGCAGCGGATGCTGTCCCGCGTTCCAGGGACATGGCCGACAGTGAAGCAACCGATAGGTCGGGTCCCTCGCTCGAGCCCGGTCTCCGCACGGTGGACCTGACCCGGCCGCTCTAGCGCCGGGCGCTCCGGGAGGCGCAATCGGCCTGGCCTCGTCGGCGGGGGGCGAGCTGAAAGATCCGCGATTGTCCCCGGACCCGGTGACGCACGAGCCGGGACGTGAGCGCGAGTCTCGTCTGACGCTCCGCCCGGCAGTCAAAGCGAATTGATAGGCTCCGCCCCGCCCGGTGCAATTGGGCCCGGCGCGCAGATGCGTAAGCTTGCCCTTCGGTGAGGGAGGCGCCCGGGCATCGCCATGCGCGGTGGGGCGAACGGGAAGCAGACGTACGGGGTGCCGCGCTCGTTCACGCAGCGTGTCTGCGGGGCGGGGATCCGTCGTCCAGGGCTGAGCGATGGAGGAGCGGCTCGTCACCGGGCGACCGGCGGCGCGCCGAGGGGGAGAGACCCAATGGCGAAGATGACGCGCAGGAAGTTCGTGGGAATGACGTCGGCGACGATCGCGGCCGCGTACCTACCGTGGAAGTTCGGCGCCGGCCGAGCCTGGGCCTTCAGCCAGAGCCCGACGACGATCAAGCTCTTCGACACCCCGCTGCGTGGGATCGGTACGATCGGCGTGGCGGCGCCCGACGCGGCGGCCGCCCCAGTGACGGGCGTCACGCACTACACCATCCACATCGATCAGTATCAGGACCAGATCACGCCGGCCGGCTCCGGCCTCGGTCCGACCACGCTGCGCGGCTACAACCCGGCGAGCCTGCTGGCAGGTCAGCCGAACCGCCACCTCAGCGGCATCATCGTCGGCCAGAAGGACACGCCCATCCAGATCACCTTCCGCAACCGCCTGCCGGGCGGGCTGCACATCCTCCCGAACGACCTGACCATCCCGGGCGCGAACCTGGGCAACAACCGCACCGCGGTGCACTTCCACGGTGGCCTCGTCCCGTGGATCAGCGACGGCGGCCCGTTCGACTGGTGGGATCCGATCGGCACCCATGGCCCCAGCTTCCTCAACAACCAGGTGCTCAACCCCGGCGCGGCGCCAAACGAGGCCGAGTACTACTACCCGCTGAACCAGAGCGCCCGGTTCGGCTGGTACCACGACCACGCCTGGGGCATCACGCGCATCAACGCCTACGCAGGTATCGCCACCGGCCTCATCATCCGCGACCCCTTCGAGAAAGGCATGATCGGGTTCGGCGGCATGGGTCTGCCCGACTACATCGAGGCTGGCGGGAACGAGATCCCGATCGTCATCCAGGACAAGATCTTCGTCGGCCCGAACACGCTGCTGACCGACCCGACCTGGACGAACGTCGTCGATAAAGCCGCGCAGGCGCAGGGCAGCCTCTGGTACGCGCACGTCTACGAGAAGGCGCGGTGGAAGAACAACGGGAAGGGGACCAACCCAGCCGACCCGTCGTGCATCCCCGAGTTCTTCGGCGACACGATGCTGGTCAACGGGACGACCTTCCCCAGGGTCCAGGTCGAGGCGCGTCGCTACCGCCTGCGCATCCTGAACGCGTGCAACGCGCGATTCCTGAACCTGCAGCTGTACGAGGCGGACGGGAGCCAGAACGGTATCACACTGAACGCCGCGGGCATCCCGACCAACGCCGCGGCGCGGTGCGACCCGAACAGCCCGGGGGCCTCGGCCAGCGTGCTCCAGATCGGTACCGAGGGCGGGTTCCTGCCGAAGCCGGTGAAGGTCCCCACGAACGTGCCCATCAATCCGGCGACGGTCCCCGCAACTGGATCGCTCGTCGTGGCGCCGGCGGAGCGACCAGACATCCTCGTCGACTTCAGCGCTTACGCCAACGCTGGCGCGCCGAAGAGCATCATCCTGTACAACGACGCGCCGGCGCCGTTCCCGGTGGGTGACCCTCGGAACGATTACTTCCCGGGGTTCAACGTCAAGGGGAACCCGGTCAACGGGCTCACGCCCGCCGGCTACGGACCGAACTCGCGCATCCTGATGCGGTTCGACGTCGTCCCCGCGACGAGCCGGGATGACTCGCTGACGATCACGACCGCCACGAACCTGGCCACGGGCATCGACTGGCCGATCGTCCCATTCGGCGTGACGACTCCGCCCCTGGGCGTCCCCGTGCGGCAGCTCTCGCTCAACGAGGCGTTCGACCTGTACGGGCGCCTGATCCAGATGCTCGGGACGCTGACGCCGCTCAACGGTGGGCTCGGTCGCGCCTACCTCGACCCCGCCACCGAGATGCCAGTCGCAGGAACCACCGAGGTCTGGGAGGTCTACAACACCACCGCCGACGTGCACCCGATGCACTTCCACTTGGTGAACGTCCAGGTCATCAACCGTCAGGCGTTCGCCAACGTCAACGGCGTCCCGGCGCTGAAGGGCCCCGTGATCGCTCCGAACGGGAATGAGACGGGGTGGAAGGAGACGGTGCCGATGTACCCTGGGACCGTCACCCGCATCATCATGAGGTTCGACCTTGCCCTCGCGGCCATCAGGACGTCGACGGGCACGGTCATCCCGACGCCCTCGAGTCCGCGCACGGGCGGTCACGAGTACGTGTGGCACTGTCACATCCTCGAGCACGAGGAGCACGACATGATGCGGCCGCTGGTGGTCATCTGACCTCGTCCGCCGCCGATGGCCCGTAGCCGCGGCAGTCGTTCCGGAGCCCCGCGGGAAACCTCGGGGCTCCCTCTGTGGCAGGGCTGAAGCGAAGGGTTCCCGCTGGGCTCTCCCATGACCAATGAAACGAAGCTGAGAGGCGGCTCGGCGGTCGAGGGGGAGCCCTTGCCCGAAGGTGACGAGGCTCCACCCGCTGGCGCGCGGACGATGTCGATCGTCCGCTGGGCGCTCGTCGCCCTGATGGGCCTGCTCGCGCTGGCGGCCTGGGTTCACTACGCGCCCGAGCGCGGGGAGCCGCACGGGAAGGCGGTCGCGCTCTACCGCTGCCCCATGCATCCGGCCGTGGTGCAGGAGCGACCGGGCTCGTGCTCGATCTGCGGGATGGACCTGGTCGCGGCGAACGCCGCCGGGACCGGAGGTGAGGTCGAGCACGCGAAGGGCGAGGTGTGGGAGGCCGAGCACCGGCACGCGGCTGCGGCGAGCACCGCGAAGGCGATCGGCAAGTACTGGTGCCCGATGCACCCCGAGGTCACCAGCGACGATCCCGACGCGCGATGCGAGAAGTGCGGAGGGATGAAGCTCCTGCCGAGGGAGGTGAAGGGTGGGGAGGCTGCGGCCGTCCCGCCGGGGCTCGTGCCCATCGACCTCGCCCCGGATCGGCGCGCGCTCATGGGCATGAGGACGTCGAAGGTGGTCCGGAAGAAGCTCTCCGGCTCGTTGCGCGTCGTCGGATTCGTCTCCGCGGACGAGCAGAAGGTGGCCGTGGTGACGGCGCGCGCGGGCGGCTGGATCGACAGGGTCCTGGTGGCCCAGAGCGGTGAGCGCGTGAAGAAGGGCGACGTCCTGGTGATGCTCGACAGCCCCGAGCTGGTCACCGCCCAGCAGACGTACCTCAACAACTACCGCTGGAAGCAGAATCTGGCTGCGACCCCGAACGCCACGAACCCGGTGGCACAGGCCATCGACAAGGACTCGTTGCGGCGGCTGCGGGTCTACGGAATGGCTCAGACGGACATCGAGGCGCTGGAGAAGCGGGGCGAGCCGGCCGACACCGTCCCGATCCGGTCGCCGATCTCCGGCTGGGTGGCACGGCGCAGCGTCATCCCTGGCCAGTTCGTGGCGCAGGGGACCGAGCTTTACCAGCTGGCCGACCTGTCCACGGTGTGGGTCATCGGTGAGCTCGTCGAGCAGGACGCCGGTCGAGTGGCGGTGGGCCAGAGGGTGCGCCTCGAGCTCGCGGCCTACCCTGGGAAGCGCTTCGAGGGGCGGGTCGACTTCGTCTACCCCGCGGTCAACCCGGAGACCCGCACGCTCGCGGCGCGGATGGCTTTCAGGAACCCGGACCTCGAGCTCCGCCCCGGCATGTACGGCGACGTGCAGATAGAGGCGGGCGGCGCCGAAACGCTGGCCGCGCCGAGCGAGGCGGTGGTGGATACGGGCGACCTACAGTACGTGTTCGTCGCGAAGGGGAGGGGCCGGTTCGAGCCGCGCGTCGTGAAGGTCGGCGCGCGCGGCGGCGACCACGTCGAGATCCTGTCCGGCCTGTCGGCAGGCGACGAGGTCGTCACCACCGCCAACTTCTTCATCGACGCCGAGAGCCGCCTCCGCGCCGCGCTGGATGGGCACGGCGCCGGCGAGACCGGCGGCGTGACCACGCGGTAGCCCGCCATGGTCGCCCGCATCATCGAGTATTGCGCGCGCAACCGCCTGGCGGTGCTGCTCGCCGTCGCGGTCGTGTTCATCGCATCGATCGGAGCGATCCGGCGCGTCCAGCTCGACGCCGTCCCCGACCTGGGAGACCCGCAGGTCATCGTCTCGACGCAGTGGATGGGGCGCGCGCCGACCCTCATCGAGCAGCAGGTCACGTACCCGATCGTCTCCGCCCTCGTCGCCACGCCGCGCGTGATCGACGTGCGCGGCTACTCGATGTTCGGGATGAGCTTCGTCTACGTCATCTTCCAGGAGGGCACGGATCTCTACTGGGCTCGCAGCCGCGTCCTCGAGTACCTCACGGCGCTCCAGGAGCGCCTGCCCGAGGGCACGACGCCGCGCCTCGGCCCCGACGCGACCGGCATCGGCTGGGGGTTCCAGTACGCGCTCGTCGACCGGAGCGGGAGGCACGGCCTCGACGAGCTGCGGGCGTTCCAGGACTACACGCTGCGCTACGCCCTCGAGCAGGTCGCCGGTGTGGCCGAGGTGGCGAGCGTCGGCGGCTTCCAGAAGCAGTACCAGGTGACGGTCGATCCGGGGCGCATGAGGGCCTACGACGTCACGCTCGAGGACGTCATCACGAGGGTGCGCGACGCCAACGGCGAGGCGGGCGGCAACGTGCTCGAGATGAGCGGCCGCGAGTACTTCATCCGCGGCCGCGGGTACGTGAACGACCTCGAGGCGATCGAGACCACCGCCGTGAAGGTGCGGGGGCCGAAGGGCGTCCCGGTGCTCGTCCGCGACGTGGCGACCGTCCGCCTCGGTGCCGCACCCCGCCGCGGCATCCTGGAGTGGAACGGCGACGGCGAGGCGGTGGGCGGCATCGTCCTCGTTCGCCACGGCGAGAACGTTCTCGACGTGGTCGGGCGCGTGAAGCAAAAGGTGGCCGAGCTCCGCCCGACGCTGCCGGCCGGCGTCGAGGTGGCGACCGCCTACGACCGGTCCGACCTCATCCAGCGTGCCATCGCGACGCTGCGGACGGCGCTCTTCGAGGAGGCGCTGGTCGTCGCGCTCGTCATTTTCCTCTTCCTGCGCCACGTCCGCTCGGCGCTGCTCCCCATCGTCTCGCTGCCGGTCGCGGTGGCGATCGCGTTCATCCCCATGCTCGGCCTCGACGTCCCCGCCACCATCATGAGCCTGGGCGGCATCGCGATCGCGATCGGCGCTACCGTCGACGCCGAGATCGTCATGATCGAGGCGTCGCACAAGCGCCTCGAGGCTGCGCGGCCCGGCGCGGACCGTCAGGCGCTGCTCGCGGCCGCCGCGCGCGAGGTGACGCCGGCGATCTTCTTCTCGCTGCTCATCGTGGCGGTGTCGTTCCTGCCCGTCTTCGCGCTCACCGGCGAGGCGGGGCGGCTCTTCCGGCCGCTCGCCTTCACCAAGACCTTCGTGATGCTGGCGGCGGCGGTCTTGTCGATCACCTTCGCGCCAGCGCTTCGCGGCCTGCTCATCCGCGGCCGCATCCGCCCCGAGTCCCGCCACTGGCTCTCGCAGGCGATCGTCCGCGTCTACCGGCCGTTCGTCTTCGTCGCGCTCCGCCGCCCCAAGTCCACCATCGCCATGGGGCTCCTGGCGGTCCTGTCCGCCATTCCGCTGGCGCTCCGCCTGGGTAGCGAGTTCATGCCGCCGCTCAACGAGGGCGACGTCCTCTACATGCCGACGACGCTGCCCAACGTGTCGCTGGCCGAGGCGCGCGCTGCTTTGCAGCGGCAGGACCAGGTGTTTCGCACCTTCCCGGAGGTGGAGACGGTCTTCGGGAAGGCGGGTCGCGCCGAGACGGCCACCGACCCGGCGCCGCTCACGATGGTGGAGACCACGGTGCGGCTCAAGCCTGCGTCGCAGTGGCGGCTCCTGCCCCGCGAGCGCTGGTATTCCTCGTGGGCGCCAGGGTGGCTCGCGGCCGTGCTGCGCCGGCTCTGGCCGGACCGCACGCGCATCACCTGGGAGGAGCTCACGGCGGAGATGAACCGCGCCATGCAGTTCCCCGGCTGGACCAACGCGTACACCATGCCCATCAAGGCCCGCGTCGACATGCTCTCGACGGGCGTCCGTACGCCGGTCGGCGTGAAGATCCTGGGCCACGACCTCGACGCGATCGAGAAGGTGGGCGTCGCCCTCGAGGGCGTGCTGGGGGCGGTGCCAGGGACGCGCAGCGTGTATTACGAGCGGAACGGCGGCGGGCTCTACCTCGACGTCGTCCCGAATCGCCGCGCGCTGGCCCGCTACGGCGTGACCGTCCGCGACATCCAGCGCATCCTCGAGGCGGCCATCGGCGGCACTTCCATCGCGACCACCGTCGACGGGCCAGCCCGTTTCTCGATCAGCGTGCGCTACCCCTTCGACGCCCGCAGCGACGTCGAGCGATTGAAGCGTGTGCTGGTCCCCGTGGGTGGGGGCGGAGGCAGTGGCGGGATGAAGACGGGGTTGCGCGTGCCGGACCGCATCCCGGAGCTGATGCTGGCGCAGGCCATGATGGGCGAGGGCCCGCTGACACCGGCGCAGCCACCCGGGCGCATCGTCGGTGGCATCCCGGGAGTCGCGACGGATGCACCCCTGCTGCAGTGGGAGACTTATCCGGGCAGCGCCCAATCGCCGGGCGGCCAGGCCGGGTCACCGCGCCCGCGCTTCGTCGCCCTCGGTGACGTCGCCGACATCAGGATCGTCAGCGGACCGCCCATGGTCCGTGACGAGGGCGGGCTCCTCGTCGGCTACGTCTACGTCGACATCGACCAGGGGCGGCACGACTTGGGCGGGTACGTCGACGCGGCGAAGGGCGCCGTCGCCGCCGCCATCGACTCGGGCCGTCTCCAGATTCCGCAGGGCCACTTCCTCAAGTGGACCGGCCAGTACGAGCAGCTGGAGAAGATCAGGAGCCGGATGAAGCTCGTCATCCCGGCCACGCTCCTCATCGTGGTCGTCCTGCTCTTCTTCCTGTTCAGGAACCTCGTCGAGGTGCTCGTCGTCCTGCTCTCCGTCCCGTTCGCGCTGGTCGGTTCGGTATGGGCGTTGTGGCTCCTCGACTACCGCGTCTCGACCGCGGTCTGGGTGGGGATCATCGCGCTCGTCGGGCTGGCCGCGCAGACCGGTATCGTGATGATCGTCTACATCGACAACGCATACGAGCGGCGGCGCCAGGCCGGCAAGATCCGCGACCTCTCCGACATCATCTGGGCCCATATGGAAGGGACGGTGCTGCGCGTCCGCCCGAAGCTCATGACGGTGGGGACGATGCTCGCGGGCTTGCTGCCGCTCCTCTGGGCGACCGGCTCCGGCGCGGACGTGATGAAGCGGATCGCGGCGCCGATGGTCGGCGGCCTCCTCACGAGCGCGTTCCTCACGCTCGAGATCATCCCGGTCGTCTACACCTACTGGCGGCAGGAGCAGCTCCTGTGGGAGCGGCTCGCGGAGATCTCCCCGGCGCACCTGCGTGCGCTCTCGATCTGGGCGGCCGTCCAGAAGGCGGGCTGGATCGGGCTCGGAGCCGTCGCGGTCGCGGCGGCGTACGTGGCGCTGCCGCGCGCGGCGATGGTGCTCCTCGCGTCCGCTGTCGCCGCGGCGATCG
>Ga0306923_10008597_pt1 | contig 10254 bp, 8 predicted proteins | sample sta12Can44000108_FD_203841 | JGI IMG/M metagenome (GOLD analysis project Ga0306923, IMG submission 203841) | Lab enrichment of tropical soil microbial communities from Luquillo Experimental Forest, Puerto Rico - statanox.12C.anox.44.000.108 (v2)... | ecosystem: Environmental > Terrestrial > Soil...
AGCCGGGGACGATGAGAGTCTTGGTCACAGGAAGTTCCGGGCATCTCGGCGAGGCTTTGGTCCGAACTTTGAGGGACTTAGAGCACGAGGTCGTCGGCCTCGACATTCTCCCGAGCGCGTTTACCACTCGCGTCGGCTCGATCACCGACCGGTCTTGCGTCATGGATTGTATGATCGGTGTGCGGACCGTCTTCCACACGGCCACGCTGCACAAACCGCATGTCGCAACCCATCGTCGGCAGGACTTCGTCGACACCAACGTCACCGGCACGCTCAATCTGCTGGAAGTGGCCGTGGCGGCGGGTGTCAGGTCGTTCGTCTATACGAGCACGACGAGCGTCTTTGGCGACGCCCTCGTGCCGCCCGCCGGGGCTCCGGCCGCATGGGTGACCGAGGAGGTGACGCCCATCCCCAGAAACATTTATGGCGTCACCAAGGCCGCAGCGGAAGACCTTTGCCAGATCTTCAATAGGAACCACGGCCTTGCATCCATCGTGCTCAGAACATCGCGGTTCTTCCCCGAAGAGGACGACGACAGCGCAGTGCGGGAAGCTTATGCGGACGCCAACATCAAGGTGAATGAATACCTCTACCGGCGTGTGGATCTCGAAGATGTTGTCAGTGCGCATCTGCTCGCCGCCGAACGAGCGCCCGCACTCGGTTTTCGTCGCTACATCATCAGTGCGACTACGCCCTTTGCGCCCAGCGACCTCCCGGACCTGCGGGCCGCCGCCCCGCGCGCCGCGCGCCGTCGCGTTCCTTTTTATGAGGCAGAATACGCGCGCCGGGGCTGGAGGATGGTCCCGAGCATCGATCGCGTCTATGTCAACGAACGGGCCTGCGATGAGCTCGGCTGGCAGCCGCGCCGCGATTTCAAGTTCCTCCTCGACCGCCTAAGAGCCGATGAAGACGTCAGAAGTCCTCTGGCCCGGCTCGTTGGGTCGAAGGGATATCATCCCGAGACTTTCGCAGAAGGGCCGTATCCAGTCGAATGATGCTCTCGCCCTATCAACGCACCCGCACTTCCGACCTGATCGGGCGTGCTTTTGCGAGGGTGAAACCTGCGCCGTATGAAATCCGGTGGAGCCTTAGCGCGCGTCGTGCCGGGATGCGCCACTCGGCAAGGCCGTCGATCCGCGCCGCGTCGATCAGCGAGCGCGGCACCGCGACGGCCGGTGATCGGAAGGCCGGAATGATCGTCGCTTGGAACGGCACCATCATACAGGAAAGAAACAACACCAGCTCCTAGCGCGTCATTCATCTCCCCATCGATCTTTTCCCAGCAGCTGAAAGCCTTCGGCCGTATTGCCGTCGTCGTGTCGCCGGGAGGGGACGCCGGTAGCGCTGCATTACGTGCGGGAAGACGACCCTATGAACACGGAGAAGGCAAAAGGTGAATCCACGCCGCCGGCAATCACTTCATTCTCTCCGGCTCGCAGCGGCGCATCATCGGTGCGGAAATGATTGCCGATGGGTTCGCCGTTGACGATCGTTCCAAGTGTGCTGCGGAGGTCGCGCACATGATAGCCTCGAGCGCGCTTTTCGATAATGAAGTGGTTGCGAGATAGCCTGAACGGCGCAGTATCATCGAGCTTGAGGTTTGGTTGCCACGGCGGCGGCCCTTCCCCAATAACCGGCCGACGACCAACGACGAACGGCAGATCGCCTAGACCGAGCGGAGTGTGGAACTGACGCTGCAACCACGGATTCTTGGCAGCAAGATACGCGTTATTGACTGATGGAACGGCCGTTTGATCGTCGGCATCCTTCCAGTCCCCGTGTGCTCGGCCGCTTCGCTTTTCATCATTGACGATGCGATCGTCGGCCTCGCGCAGCCGCTGACTGAGGCGCTGAATCAACTCGCGAGCGGTCCGCGGCGACCCAGCGATCTGGTCGAGGAACTCGGTCGGGTTGAGGAACTCCACCTCGACCTCGCTGGCGGCTCGAGCGGTCGCACTGCGCGGGCGGTTTTCCACGACGCCCATTTCCCCGATGAACTGCCCGGCGCCAACCGTGCCGAGAAGGACGGGGTCGCCATCTAGCTCTCGGAGTACGTCGACGTAACCGCTGAGTAAGCGAAAAACACCGTCCGCTGCATCTCCCTCTCGGAAGAGGATTTGCCCTTCGGCGAAGTGCGTGCGAGTCATTACAGTCCCTTTCCTTTCAACCGGCGACAAGATCCCCCATCACGGCAGATTGCGGGTGCGCGGATTTACGAACTAAAAGTCATGGCGAACGGAATCTCGACACTCAAGACCTGAAACTACACGAGATCCTTCGTGACCGGATGCTTCTTTGCACGGCTTCGGTCTAGATTTTGAGGAGGAAATCGTGGTTTCAGCATTGAACCAAGGGTCACCCGATCGCGGCTACGGCCCCTGGGAGCCGGGGCTCGACGAAAATGGACCACCGCATTTGGTGCGAATGACGGCCCAGGGCGAGGGACCGGGCACCGTGCAGGTGACGGCGCGTGATCCAGCCGTTAGGGGCTGATATCTTGGTGTTCTTCGAACTCGGCGGCCGCGAGGCCGTCTGTCGTGTTCCGCCCCGGACGGTGCGTTAGACCGGCGAACGCGTCACCCTGTTCATCGATACGGCGTGCCTGCTCTCTTTTGATCCGGTCACCGAACCGGCAATATACCCCACTGGTGAGCCCGACCGCGTTGCTGGCTGCGGGGCGGCTATGATACCCTGACGTGCATCGGGAGAGGCCGCGGCGTTCGGGAGGCGAGACATGATCAAGAAGCTGTGGGTGCTGACGCTCGTCGGCGCGATGACCGCCCTAGGCGGTGCGGCGCGGGCCGGGGTCACGCTCGACAAGGTCAAGGCGGCCGGGCAGATCAGCTGCGGCGTGCCGACCGGCGTTGCCGGGTTTGGCGCACCCGACAGCCAGGGCCGCTGGGCCGGCTTCGACGTCGATATCTGCCGGGCATTGTCGGCCGCAATCTTCGGCGTCGCCGACAAAGTGAAATACGTGCCGCTGACTGCGCAGCAGCGTTTCACCGCTCTGCAGTCGGGCGAAGTCGACCTGCTGTCGAACAACACCACCGACACATTGCAGCGCGACACCGAGCTGGGGCTGAATTTCGCGCCGGTCGTGTTCTATGACGGCCAGGGGTTTCTCGTGCCGAAAAAGCTCGGCGTCAAGAGCGCCAAGGAGCTGAACGGCGCCACGATCTGCGTGCAGCCGGGCACGACGACCGAGCTGAACCTCGCCGATTACTTCCGCGCCAACAAGATGGAGTTCAAGCCGGTCGTCATCGAGAAGCGCGACGAGGTGCTGAGCGCCTTCTTCTCCGGGCGCTGCGATGTCTACACCAACGATTCGTCGGCGCTCAACGCCGACCGACTGAGCCAGGCGCCGAACCCGGACGATTACGTGATCCTGCCCGAGCGCATCTCGAAGGAGCCGCTCGCGCCGGTCGTTCGCCACGGCGACGATCAATGGGACGACATCGTCCGCTGGGTGGTCTATGCCCTGATCGAGGCCGAAGAGAAAGGGATCACGTCGAAAAACGTCGACGAGAAGCTGAAGAGCGACGAGCCTTACATCAAGCGTATGCTCGGCGTCACTCCCGGCATGGGCAAGGCGCTCGGGCTCGACGAGAAATGGGCCTATAACGAGATCAAGCTGGTCGGCAATTACGGTGAGATCTTTGATCGCACGCTGGGCAAGGACACCGAGCTCAAATTCGAGCGCGGCCTCAACAATCTGTGGACCCACGGCGGGCTGATGTACGCAATGCCGATCCGCTGAGTAGAGCGGCTTCGGGGTCGGGCATGGCGACCGACACGGCGACCGCCTCTCCGCGGCCCGCTCGGCCATCTACCTGGCACGACCCTCGTATCCGAGGTATCGCCTATCAGATCTTGTTCGTCGGGATCGTCGCAGCGTTTGGCGCTTTTTTGATACACAATACGCTTGTCAACCTGCGCCGCCAGAACATCGCGAGCGGCTTTGGCTTTCTCGACCGCGAAGCCGCCTTTGGCATTGGCGAGTCACTGATTGCCTATTCGCCGGCCGATACCTATGCGCGCGCCTTCCTCGTCGGGCTGTTGAACACGCTTTATGTCGCGGGGCTCGGCATCGTCTTGGCGACAATCCTCGGCACGATGATGGGGATTGCGCGGCTGTCGAGCAACTGGTTGATCCGCAAGCTCGCCCAGGTCTATGTCGAAACCTTCCGCAATATCCCGCTGTTGCTGCAGCTGTTCTTCTGGTGGGCGTTACTGCGCGAGAGCGCGCCGGGGCCGCGCCAAGCCTGGGAGCTGTTGCCAGGCGTCCTCGTTAGCAATCGCGGCGTCGTTTTCCCGGTGCCGGTCGCCGATCCGGTGCATCGCTGGATGTTGCTGGCGTTTGTCCTCGGCATCCTCGCGGCAGTCGGGGTAAGTCGCTGGTCAAAGCGCCGTCAGGCTTTGACCGGTGCGCAATTTCCAATGGGGTGGGTGGGGACTGGTCTCGTTCTCGGTCTACCGTCTGTGGTGTTCCTCGCCGCCGGCGCACCGCTCCAACTCGATTGGCCGGAGCTCAAAGGGTTCAACTTTGCCGGCGGAAACGCGGTTTCCCCCGAATTCGCCGCGCTGCTGATCGGGCTCACCGTCTATACCGGCAGCTTCATCGCCGAGATCGTGCGCGCCGGCATCCTGGCGGTCAGCTGGGGACAGAGCGAAGCTGCGTCGGCGCTTGGTCTCAAACCGGGCCAGCGGATGCGGCTGATAATATTGCCGCAGGCGCTGCGCGTCATCATTCCGCCGATGACCAGCGAATATCTGAGCCTGACCAAGAACAGCTCGCTCGCCGTCGCCATCGGCTATCCCGATCTCGTCTCGATCGCCAATACGACGATGAACCAGACCGGCCAAGCGGTCGAGGGCATCGCGATGATCATGGCAGTCTACCTAGCGATCAGCCTCGTCATCTCGCTGTTCATGAACCTCTACAACCGTGCCGTCGCGCTGGTCGAGCGGTAGATCATGAGCGGTGTCATACGTGGTCCCGCTAGTACAGGCCTTACCTCTCGTCGTCCCGTGGGCCTCCAGCCCACGGACTTGTTCCGTGGGGAAGGCCGGGACCCATTGATCCGACGCTCCGGACTTTTCAGGCAACGGCAATGCCTTATCGGTCTGGATAAGTTCGTGCTGCGGCACGCTGGACCCCGGCTTTCCCGCGGGGCGACGGGAGCACACTCGGCGGTAGATTTCCTTCACAGGCTCTTTCGCCGGTGTCACGAGTCGGCGGATCGGCGCGGCGGCCTCGTTGGCCAGAGCGCACTAGACTAAGCCATGGCTGACGTCGACGTTACACAAGAGCTGCCGCTGCCTGTCGAACGACCGCGGCCAGTCACGTCCAGCCCTATCGCCTGGCTGCGCGCCAACCTGTTCAACAGCATTCCCAACACGATCCTGACCCTCGCTGCGCTTTATCTGCTAGTGGTGACGATCCCGCCGGTCATTCGCTGGGCGTTCGTCGATGCGGTCTGGAGTGCCGATAGCGGTCGCGCCTGCCGCGGCGCCGGCGCCTGCTGGGCCTTCATCGGCGACAAGCTTCGCTTCATCCTGTTCGGCCAATTTCCTTACGAAGAGGATTGGCGGCCGCTCCTCGTCGTGGTGATCTTCATCGCTCTGATCCTGGCGAGCTGTGACCGCCGTCTGTGGGGCCGCCGTCTAGCGGCTCTCTGGCTCGCCGGGCTCATTGCAGTCGGGGTGTTGATGCGGGGCGGCACCCTCGGCATGAGCTATGTCGAGCCCGAACTGTGGAACGGGTTGCCATTGACCCTGATCCTGTCGGTGGTCGGGATGGTTTTCGCCTTCCCCCTGGCGATCCTATTGGCGCTCGGGCGGCGCTCGCGGCTTCCCGCCGTGCGGGCGATCTGCGTCGCTTATATCGAACTAGTCCGCGGCGTGCCGCTGATCACCGTCTTGTTCATGGCGTCGGTGATGTTGCCGCTGTTCCTTCCCACCGGGATGACGATCGATAAATTGCTGCGCGCACAATCGGCCTTCATTTTGTTCGCCGCCGCTTATCTCGCCGAAATCGTCCGCGGCGGGTTGCAAGCGATCCCTCGGGGCCAGTACGAGGCCGCCGACTCCCTTGGTCTCGGCTATTGGCGGCGGACTCGTCTGATCATTCTGCCGCAGGCACTGGCGCTGGTCATCCCGCCCCTGGTGAACAACTTCATCGGCGCCTTCAAGAATACATCGCTGGTCCTGATCATCGGGATGTTCGATCTGCTCGGCGCTACCAACGCGGCGCTGACGGATGCAAATTGGCGTGGTTATTCGGTGGAGGCTTATGTTTTTGTCGCTGCGATTTATTGGACTTTTTGCTTTTTCATGTCGCGCTACAGCCAGATGCTCGAGCGCGAGTTCAATAAAAGTCGGCAGCGTTAGGGGCGGCGAGGGCAGTATGACCGATAGTGCGGTGGAGACTCGGGCCGGCGAGCCCATCATCCAGCTACGCCAGGTCGACAAATGGTACGGCGATTTCCACGTCCTCAAGGGCATCGACCTCGAGGTCAAGAAGGGTGAGCGCGTCGTTGTCTGCGGGCCGTCGGGCTCCGGCAAATCGACGATGATCCGCTGCATCAACCGATTGGAGGAGCATCAGCAAGGGCAGATCATCGTGGCCGGGATCGAGCTGACCGCGGATGTCAAGAATGTCGAGGCGATCCGCCGCGAGGTCGGTATGGTGTTCCAGCAATTCAACTTGTTCCCGCATCTGACCGTGCTGCAAAACCTGACGTTGGCACCGATCTGGGTGCGCAAACTAGCCAAGAAAGAGGCCGAGGACACGGCCCGGCTTTACCTCGAAAGGGTGCGCATCCCGGAGCAGGCCGACAAATTTCCGGGTCAGCTTTCAGGCGGGCAGCAGCAGCGTGTCGCGATCGCGCGCTCGTTGTGCATGAAGCCCGAGATCATGCTGTTTGACGAGCCGACCTCGGCCCTCGATCCGGAAATGATCAAGGAGGTGCTCGACGTAATGATCGAGCTCGCTCAGGAAGGCATGACGATGGTGTGCGTCACCCATGAGATGGGCTTCGCCCGCACCGTCGCCGACACCATGGTCTTCATGGACCGCGGCGAGATCGTCGAGCGCGGGCCGCCGCAGGAGTTCTTCGCCAACCCCAAAAGCGACCGCACCAAGCTGTTCCTAAGCCAAATCCTCACCCATTAAAGGCTAGAGGCGCGCTACAGGTCCCTTACGGGAGACCGGTGGCTCTCCTTGTCTGCTCCGCTCCGGTAGTAACCGCGTTGCCTACCGTCGAAACATCCTGGCCTGCCCCCGCGACTGTGCTGCAGGCCGAGAGCATCGAGCTTGCTCCCGTCAAGATCAGCAACATCAGGAGGAAACCGGCCAGCCCTTGCTGCTTCTCATTCCTCATTTGAACCTCCAGAGACCAGCGGTTGAAACCAATTGAAGAAACGGCGCGGATTTGAAGAGGTTCCCGCGCCGGTCTCGAGCCTTTTATCTCTGTTCGATCGCAGCTCTACCTCGCTCTTTACGAGGGTCTCTCATAGATTGCGAAGCTCGGTTCTGTTCTGCTCCCAGAGAGTGCGCGTTGGCCGAACAATCGTCCGCCCGAGATCGTCTTTCGGCCGAAGCCGTTCCAGGCCGCGGACCGGTGCTGGCGGCGACGATGATGGCGATCGTTCTGACCGCCACCGAGGGCTCGATTGTCGCCACCGCCATGCCGACGATCGTCGCCAATCTCGGCGGCTTTCATCTGTTCAGTTGGGCGTTCGCCGCCTTTCTGCTGACCCAGGCGGTGTCGATCCCGATCTATGGCCGCTTGGCCGATCTCTATGGCCGAAAGCCGGTGTTCTTCGCCGGCACCAGCCTCTTTCTCGTGGCATCCCTGCTGTGTGGCCTTGCTTGGGGGATGGGGCCGCTGATTTTCTTCCGCGCGCTCCAAGGTGCCGGCGCCGGTGCGATCCAGCCGATCGCCACGACCATCGTCGGCGACATCTACACGCCGGCGGAGCGGGCGCGGGTCCAAGGGTATCTCTCGGGGGTTTTCGGCGTTGCCGCGATCTTCGGCCCGCCACTCGGCGCCTTCCTCGTCCAGTATGTGAGCTGGTCGTTTGTCTTCTGGATCAACCTGCCGATCGGTGCGGCAAGCTTTGCGATGCTGAGCTTCTTCCTGCGCGAGCGCCGGGAGCCGCAGCGGCATCGGATCGACTATGCCGGCTCGGCATTGCTGAGTTTGGGTGCCGGAACTCTGATGCTAGTCTTGATCGAGGCCCAGAGCTTGGGCAGAGCGACGATTATTGTCCTCACGGCGGGCGGCGCACTCGCGCTGGTGGCGCTCGCCGCCAACGAGAAACGAGCGGCGGAGCCGATATTCCGCGCCAGTATCTGGCGAAACCGGGTGATCGCGCTCGGCAATCTCGGCGGCTTCACCAGCGGGGCATTGATCATGGCGGTCGGCGGCTATCTGCCGACCTACGTACAGGGAGCAATGGGGGGAAGCGTTCTGTCGGCGGGGCTGGTGCTTGGCGCAAGCTCGATGAGCTGGGCCGTCGCGAGCTTCGCCGCAGGCCGGTTGATGGTGAGCACCTCATACCGTCTCGTCGCGGTGATCGGCGGTCTGTCACTGGTCGCCGGCAGCTTGTTGCTGGTAGCACTCGAACCCGGGCGCACGCTCGCCTGGGCCGCAACCGGCTCCTTCGTGATCGGGATCGGGATGGGGTTCTGCAATACCGCCTTTATCGTTTCGATCCAGGCCGGCGTGGGTTGGACCGAGCGCGGCGTGGCGACTTCCTCGTACATGTTCATGCGCATCGTCGGCCAATCGGTGGGTGCCGCGGTGTTTGGCGCGGTGCTCAATTTCGGCCTCCATCTTCATGCTCCGGAAGCGGGCGATCTGGTCAATCGGGTGTTGGATCCGGGGTTGCGGCACAGTCTCGGGACTGCCGAGCTCGCTCAACTCAGTGAAGCGATCGCATCGTCGCTTGACCTCGTGTACATGCTTGCCGCCCTGGCAGCGGTTGTGACGCTCCTGCTGGCCTGCGCATTGCCGGCGGCACTCAGTCCGACCCGCCCGTCTGCGGGCGGCGAGCTTCGCGGCTCATAGCTATCACAGAGGAGGCGCGCTTGTCACAAGAACCGGATCTGTCGCCGACCGATCGGCTGGTCGCGCTAATGGATCACCTAGGGCTCGGCACGGCGCATTTCGGGACCCCGATCCCGCGTGACATCTCGGGCATGGCGGCGGAATATCCAGAGCGGCTCGGCGGCATCGTGCTGTGCGTGCCGAGCCGGCTCGATCCGGCACCGTTTGCCAATATCGCTGATCGCGTATTGATGATTTCAGGCGAGCGCGGACCGGCAGCCGAAGCCACCGTGCGCGCCGCTGCACGGCTGCCGGCGGCCGAGCGCTCCGTCCTCGCCGGTTACGATGCGCCAGGCAGCTGGAGCGACGCCGTCGCCGAGCGCACCCAAGAGATCGCCGAACGGGTCATCGCGTTTCTCGGCGGGCATCATGCCGATGAGCCGGGCGCCGCCGAGCCGAAAGTGGGCATCCACGCCGGCATTTCATACCAAGTCGAGGGCTCGGGGCCCGCGCTGATCCTGCTGCCGTTCTTTCTCGCCCCCTCGCAATGGGCGCCGGCCATGCCGCGCCTAGTGCAACACTTCACCGTCGTGACCACCGGCGGCCCGTATCTGGGGGGCGTCGCCTCGCTGGAGGATCGGGCGCGGATGCCGAGCTATCGGGCAATGTTTCGAACCCTGATCGATGCGATCGCGCCGCGGCCCGGCGAGGCTATTCTCGAGGTCGGCTGCGGCGCTGGATCGCTCGTCCGGCTGCTGGCGCGGCGCCTCGGTTCCGCCAACCCGATCACCGCGGGCGACGTCAATCCCTTCCTGCTGCGTGAGGCTGCGCAATTGGCCGAAGCCGACGGGCTCGCCGGCTTGATCCAGTTCCGGCAAGCAAACGCCGAGGCGCTGCCATTCGCGGATGCTTCCTATGATTGCGTCTATTCGGTCACTGTGTTCGAAGAATGCGACGCCGGTCGGGCGATCGCCGAGACACTGCGGGTCGTCCGGCCGGGTGGCCGGGTCGGGCTCGTCGTGCGCGCTCTCGACATGCGGCAATGGTGGAACCTGGCGCTGCCCGAGGCGATCCTCCGCAAAGTCGAGGCGCCGCCGCACTCCGTCGCTCCGTTGGGTGTTGCCGACCGGAGCCTCTATCGGCGGATGCGCGAGGCCGGGTTTGTCGACCTCGTCTGTTTCCCCTCGATGGTGACCTTAGA
>Ga0306923_10008599_pt1 | contig 10253 bp, 14 predicted proteins | sample sta12Can44000108_FD_203841 | JGI IMG/M metagenome (GOLD analysis project Ga0306923, IMG submission 203841) | Lab enrichment of tropical soil microbial communities from Luquillo Experimental Forest, Puerto Rico - statanox.12C.anox.44.000.108 (v2)... | ecosystem: Environmental > Terrestrial >...
CGTTCTTGAATAGTTCGTTCGCCCTTCCTGTCACGGATCCCGTAGCCCGCCTGTTTTGGGCGCTTCTGCCACTGGGCGCGTGATGAGCGAGCCGAAGGGATCTCCCGGCGCGCTGCTGATGGACGCGGCGACCACCTAGCACCGACCGACTCCCCGGCCGCCGACCATCCGGCCGCGCCGTCAGGCCCGGTTCGGCGGGGCGCCCTTCGATCCGGCGTTCACGGGTTGGAATCAGCCGTACCGGAATAGGCACGCTGCGGCGCAAACGTCAATCAACGCCGGCTGGGTATCGGAAACGACTGCTGAGAAATGCGCCACCAAAGCAGCACCAACCAAACGGCGCTGAAGCTGTATAAGGGGTGGTCACCGTGCGTCCCGGTATCGCGGGCTGAATTTCTTGACGCTCGCAAGATAATTCCGCGGACACCGGGTAGCCGTTAAGGCATGGGGGAAACCACGCCTTCTGGGCCAGTCAAGATTCTCGTCGACTGCGACGAGCCGGGGTGCATCGCCGAGGCGGTGCTGTGGAAGGGAGATCCGATGAAGACAGAGCCGATCTATCCCACGCCGGCTGGGTGGTAATTCAACGACGAGCCGAGAGTTGCATGGTGTCCCGAGCATCGAAAACGCGGCCATTGATAGACCATCCGCAGAAATGGAGTAGTCGCCTACTCTATGCGGCCATCTCCGCCGCGCCGGAGACTGTTGGGGTTCCTGCCCTCTAAAGGAGGCTGAGATGACAAGCCCAGTTTTTGATGCTGACCGCGAATTTCGGGAGATGTGGCGAGACCTGCTTCTATTCACAGCCGCGTTCACTTTGATTCTCGTCGTGATGGTGACCTACACAGCCTGGTAGGGCGCGTTACGCCAAACCCGACCAAGTTACGGTTGATACCGGCATCAATCCCCAGACGGGCCGCCGGCAGCAGGCGCGGAGGCGGTATGCGACCGAACGGCAGGCTCGCACGGCGCTCGCCGAGATCACCGATGCAACCGCCAAAGGCCAGTTCATCTCCCGCTCGACGCTGACCGTCGAGCAGATGTGCGCCGACTACCTGACAGGCCGCCGCAAACTTCGGGATTCCTCGAAGGCGAAGCTGCAATATGACCTAGCTCCCCTACGAGAACGGCATGCGCAGCTCCCGGTGCAGCGGCTCAACAAGGCTCACATCGACGCCCTTGTCGCCGATCTCGTCGCAGGAGGAACCAAAACATCGAAAGGTCACGAGCGTCGGCCGTGGTCGGCAGATTCCGTCAATAAGGTCATCGCCAGCATCGAGCAACTGCTGGCCGACGCCAAAGCTCAGGGCATCGTCGGGCGCAACGCCGCTGAGCTGGTCAACCGGGTGAGCAAGCCGCATAAAGCCGTTGATACATATACCGAAACAGAAGTTCAAAAGCTGTTGGCAGCAATCTCCGACGACCGGCTGAGCCATGCCTGGGAGCTGGCGCTGTGTGGGTTGCGGCGTGGGGAAATCGCTGGCCTTCGATGATCCGATGTCGATCTCAACAAGAACACTCTGGCAATCACCCACAAACAGGGTGGCGGCGGGGGGCCGTTCAGTCGAAAACGATCCCAAGTCTGAGACTTCGCGGCGGACGCTGCCCCTTCCCGACCGGCTCGTGAACGTCTTGAGGTCAGCCAAGGTGCGCCAAGCTGCCGAGCGGCTGGCCCTCGGTGCGAGCGGCGGCTCGTGGGATTACGTAGTGAGCAATGAATCGGGCAACCATACGCGCCTGGGGTGCTGTCGCGGTATTGGCGGGAGGCAGTGGAAGCGGCAGGGATTCGGCACATCAAGCTGCACGCCGCCCGACAACATACCTGTGCCACGTTGATGCACCTGCAAGTCGTCCCTGTCGCGGTGATCGCCGCGTGGATCGGCCACAAAGACGCAAGCCTGACGATGAAGCTGTATGCGCACTCCCAGGACGATGCTTTGAGGGCGGCGGGTGACACTTTGAATCGAGTTGTGACATCCCGTGACACTGACACCGGCTAATCGAACAGTTCGAACAGTTGTTCGCGCTGGTAATCGTGGAGCCGATGACGGGAATCGAACCCGCGTATTCAGCTTGGGAAGCATTGCAACGTGCTGGCGCGTAGGCGTTGACCTGCGCGAATGGCGGGCCGGAGGTGGCCGTGATTGACCGGTGTTGACCGGGGTTAATGGCACGCTAATGGCACGCGAGGCGGGCAGAGGATCGACGCAATGCTGCATCCATTTGTAATACAATCGGATGCGTGGCGGACGGGTTGTTTGATCTCGATCTCCTCGATGACGAGGATCCGTTCGAGATTGACACCCAGGCTGCTCACCTGTTCAAACACCCGCACCTGGGCATCGACGACATCCACGAGGTGTGGGTATCCGATCCCATGTTCTACCCCGCCAAACCGCCCGCGCACTGGTTGATGGTCGCCGAGGTCGACGGCACTGTCTTCATGGTGCCGCTGGCCCCCTCCCGCGATGGCAACCCGGGACGGTGTCGCCCGATCGGCTGCTACGTCGCATCCAAACACCTCGCTGACCAATACCGGAGAGACAGATGACCCAACCCATGACCCCCGATGAGGAATACGCGTTCTACGAACGCCCCGAGAACCAGGTACCTCAAGGCGCAGCGCGCCGCCGGCTCACCGCTACCGTGCCGGTCCGTTTTCCCGCTGAGCTGTTGGAGCAGGTGCGCGCGGCCGCCGCTGCCGACGATCGCTCGGTCTCGTCCTGGATTCGTCGCGCGGTCGAGCACGAACTGCGCCATCCCGCGTAGACGCGGCCGCCGAGCGGAGTGCGGGACCGCATGAATGGAGTGCGGGTGTTGCCGCATGCCCAAGCGCATAAGCGGCCATGACTGCTCGGTCGGTCGGGGTTGGAGCGTTAGCGCAGACCCCGACCGCGGCGGCGCGCTTGTGCGCCGCTCTTGATTCGTTAGTGCGGAATTCGGCAGACAACTTGCGCAGGCAACTTGCGCAGGCAATGTGTTCCGACGGGTGATGTGCGACAGGTGTCCGTCAGTTGATGGGCGACTTGGCCGTGATCGGCACTCTGTGTCGGGACGTCTCCTGGGGCGTCCTTGTCGCGGGGAGGTCGGGATTGGCACTTCCGAGGGCGCGGCTACTCAGCGCGTGAAGTGGACGACGATGGTCGCCAATCTCGGCATGCCGGGTGTGCATTTCCGCGACCTGCGGCACGCAGGGAACATCTGGGCATCGAAATCGGGCACCTCAACACGGGACCTGATGGCCCGGATGGGCCACGACGACATGCGCGCAGCGCTCGTCTATCAACGCGCCACGAGTGAAGCGGACCGGCGTATCGCCGAGCAGTTGTCGGCCATGGTCCAGGCCCACCGTGAGGGCATGCCCGACGCCTAATGGCACGCTAATGGCACGACAACCATGGACCGAGTGCCCGAAGCATTGGTAGATCGGCTGAAAGGCCTAGTTGACCTGCGGCGATGTGTTGGAGCCGATGACGGGAATCGAACCCGCGTATTCAGCTTGGGAAGCCATTTCCACACCTGAACGTCATACGGCTACGGTGCTAGGCCGCTCGTTGGTGTAGTGACCCGGTAGACGTCGACCTCTTCGGGCAGGCCCTTGAGGCGTTGTGGGCCAAGGCTTTCGAAAATAAGGCCCGATCCGGCAGAGAGATCGCGCACCGTGCGGCTGGCCAGCACCTCACCCGCGCCTGCCAGTGCGCCGATGCGAGCGCCGGTGTGCACGGCCATGCCGCTCCACTCCTCGCCACGTCGTTCGCACTCGCCGGTGTGGACACCCGCTCGGATGCGGATGCCCCGCGCAGCTAAGGCGGGCACGATATCGAGCGCGCAACGGGCAGCTCGAGTGGGTCCGTCGAAGAGCGCAAAAATCCCGTCGCCCGTGTGCTTGGCGCGATGGCCACCGTACTTCTCCAACAGCCAGTCGACGACTTTGTCGTGTGCATTGAGCTGGTGACGCCAGTGAGCATCACCGGTCGCACTGAGTTGTTCCGTGGAGCCGACAATGTCGGTGAACACCAATGTCTTGAGAACTCGCTCCGTGGGGGCGGGAACCGGCTTGCGGACGACGAATTCCAAGACCGGTGGGGTCAATAAGTCAAGGATGTCGATCGCGTAGTGCTCGCCTGGTGGAAGAGTTAACAGCTGCGCGCCGGGAATGCCGGCCGCCAGCGCCCCGGCGGCCTCAAACTGTGCGATGCGGTCTCCCGGCCGCGCGATGACAAGCGTTGGGGCACGAACAGCCTCGAGGACATCACGGACATCGATCTCCTGAAGCGCTTGCCACAGCAGCCGGACCATCGTAGGACTCGCCGAAGCTCGCTGCTCGCGTCCAAACATTTCGCGCACCCCGGGCACCTCGGCGGCAGCACCGAAGAAGAGCTCGGCAAGTGCGCCCTCGCCCCAATGCTTGTCAATATCCTCCAGATGCGCCTGGATCTGGGCTGCCGTGAATCCCCATGGAAAATCCGGTGGGTTGGCGGACAACCGCGCCGCAGTCCCGTATAGCACAAGCGAATTGACGCGCTCAGGAAAGCTTGCTGCGAAGAGGACACTCATCGGACCTCCCTCGGAGACCCCGAGGAGTGCCGCGCGGTCGACCTCGGCGCCGTCGAGCACCGCTCGCAAGTCGTCCATGCGCTCGTCGAGAGGCGGGACGTGGGTCACCGGATCTGAGAGCCCGGTGCCCCGCTTATCCCAGACCACCAAACGCGTGGACTGTCTGAGCCGTTCCCCAAGGACGGCATAGAGAGTTGTCGGGTCGTCAAACAAGTCCACATTGCTCCACGCGCCCGGGACCCATACCAACGTCGGATCCGAGTCTCCCCACACCCGATAGGCAAGGCGGACGTCGCCGTTGCGTGCGTACTGCACACGTCCATCACTCACATCAACATCGTGGCATCGCAAAGATCAGAACGCCCTTAGATTTCGCTCAGCCGCTCGCACACGGCACGCCGCCAGAGGTAGGTATCGGGTAGGTACCCACCCACTCCCCGGGGAACGCCGTCCGCCGGCGTCGACGCTGGTCAGAGTGGAGCCGATGACGGGAATCGAACCCGCGTATTCAGCTTGGGAAGCTGATGTTCTGCCATTGAACTACATCGGCGCGGTCGCCCCGAAAGGCTAGCATCCCGCGCCGGTCTCAATGGGGCGGTGAGGCACCCGCATGCATACACAAGGTCAGTCGAGCTCCGAAGTCCCCACCGCTAACAACTTGGGGACCCCGCGTGCGGAGAAAACGGAAGAGATACGCCTCACTTCTTATAGACCCGATATTTATTATTTCGTTATCTACCCGTAATATGCCTTCCCGTGGGTCGGCATGAATTAGCCAGAAAACGGCGAAAGCTTCCAGTTGGCCTGGCTGCGGTGCTTGCCCCTGCGGTCGTCGTCTTCGCGGGCGCGGGAGATGTCCGTCCAGTCCCCACCCGTGACGTGGCCAAGCCCGTTATCAATGACGTTGTGGAGTGCTGCTTGGAAATCGTCGCGGCGCCAGCGAGTTTATCGCACCGTCCGGTAGGGACGGGTTTGAGCGACGGCCAATTGCCCGCGGCGTCGAGGTACCACACGCGGGCCCGTTTCTTACTCGCTGACGTCGCACCGGAACAGGGCCTGCAGGTCAGGACGATCTTGACGGCCCGCAGTATCAGCGCGAAGTTCCCCCAGATCCACTCGATGGGTGGGGTTCGACCGGATCCGCTGCCTTGGCATCCCCTCGGATTGGCCGTCGATGTGATGATTCCTGACCCCGGCAGCGCCGACGGCATCGCGCTGGGGAACGCGGTCGTCGCCTACGTGCTGCAGAACGCGAAGCGATTCGGGATACAGGACGCGATTTGGCGAGGCGTCTATTACACGCCCACTGGATCGCAACCAAGCAGGCTCGGCCACTATGACCACGTCCACGTCACGACCACCGGAGGCGGATACCCCAAGGGTGGCGAAATGTATCTCGCCGACTGAAGGCAGGACGACTCGCTGCTATCAGCGGATAGGCTCGTCGCGTGCTGCTCTCCGATCGTGACCTCAGGGCCGAAATCACCGCCGGCCGGTTGGGCATCGATCCGTTCGACGACACGCTGGTGCAGCCGTCCAGCATCGACGTCCGCCTCGACTGCATGTTCCGGGTGTTCAACAACACCCGCTACACCCACATCGACCCGGCACTGCAGCAGGACGAGCTGACGAGCCTGGTGGAACCCGTCGACGGGGAACCGTTCGTTCTGCATCCGGGCGAGTTCGTGCTCGGCTCGACGCTGGAGCTCTTCACCCTGCCCGACGACCTCGCGGGACGTTTGGAGGGCAAGTCGTCGCTGGGCCGCCTGGGTCTGCTGACCCATTCGACCGCCGGCTTCATCGATCCCGGCTTCAGCGGTCACATCACGCTCGAGCTCTCCAACGTCGCCAACCTGCCGATCACCCTGTGGCCGGGCATGAAGATCGGTCAGCTGTGCATCCTGCGGCTGACGAGCCCGGCCGAACACCCGTACGGCAGCTCGCGCGTGGGGTCGAAGTATCAGGGTCAGCGAGGTCCTACACCGTCGCGCTCCTACCAGAACTTCATAAGAAGTACCTAGGTTCGCGAGAGCCCTCGCACAGCGTTGGCGCGCGATAATCGACGGGTCCGTGGTTTCTCCTCCGCCCGACCATGGCTTGGCTAGCAATCTTTTTGGAGGGGTCGTATGGATATCGTGCTCGGAATGTCGCTGGCACCGGCGTCGATCCAGATGGTCGTGCTGGAAGGCGAGAACGCCGACGGCGCCACCGTAGAAGAGGACGAGTTCGACGTCACCGCTAGTGACGACCCGGCCACTGCAACCGGACCCGATCAGGTGATCGCCGCCATTCTCGGTACCCGTGAAGGCGCGGCGGATGCCGGCCTCGAGCTGTCGGCGGTCGGCGTCACTTGGACCGACAAAGTAGAAGCGGCCGCCTTGCGCGACGCTCTGGCCGCCCACAAAATCGAGAACGTCATGCTGGTTTCGGCGTTTCTGGCCGCGGCGGCATTGGCTCAAAACGTCGGCGCCGCAGTGGGTTACGAGCGCACCGCGGTGCTTCTCGTGGAGCCCGACACCGCAACATTGGCTGTCGTTGAGACCTCCGACGGCTCCGTGGGCGACGTCTACACACAACAGATCTACGCCGAGTCCTACGAAGAGGCGACCGGACAACTCACCGCCATGGTCACTGGGCTGGAGCGGCTGGAATTGCCCCCGGAGGGCCTGTTTTTGGTCGGCTCGGGCGTCGACATCGCCCCCATCAAGCCGGCCCTGGAGTCGGCGACGGCACTTACCGTCAGCGCGCCGGAGGAGCCGGAGACGGCGCTGGCCCGCGGGGCCGCCTTGGCGTCGGCGAACGCGCCGTTGTTCTCCTCGTCGACCGCGGCGCTGGCTTACGCCCAAGACGCGGGCACCGACGTGGCCGACCACTGCACCCTGCCCGAGTATCTCAGCGTTCCCCTCGGCTCTGAGCTCGGCGGCGACGACCGCGCCTACAGCGCCGTGCCCGACGAGGACGCCGATGCTCAGACGGTCCTCATCGAAAGGCTCTTCGCCCCCGAACAAAGCCAACCGCGTCGCAGGCCGGTCCTGCTGGTTGGCAGTGGACTGGCGGTGGTTGGCATCAGCGCGGTGCTGGCGCTCGAGATCGCACTGGCGATCGGCATCCGCACAACCGGGACCGTCGCGTTGCGGCCCACCCCGGGCCAAAACCTCATCGTCCCAACGCAACAGGCGCCCACGCCGGTCGGGGCGTTGGCCGAGAAGCTCGGCGTGCCGCAGCCGATCGTGGTGCCCAGGCCAGTGAACCCGCCAGCCCCCCTGCAACTACGCGCGGCCCCTCCCGTTCCCGCGGCTCCTCCCGTTCCCGCGGCTCCTCCCGCTTTCACACCTCCGCTTCCGGCGGCTCCGGTTCCGGTGGTGGTCCCTCCAGTGGCGCCGGTTCCCGTGCCACCGATCCATGTACCTATTCCCAACCCGGTGGTGAGCCCGCCGGTTGTGCAGGCCCCGCATCTGCCTGCACCGCAACCCGTGGCGCCCCAACTGCCCATTCATGTCCCGCAGCCGCAGTCGCCGTTGCAGGGCGGTGGCACAATTCCACATTCGCCGCCCTACCAAGCTCCCCATGGGCAAAGCCCGTTACCGAGGTTAGGCGGCCCCGGCGACCAGGGCGGCGGTGGGCCCATTCACATCCCCGGCGGTGAGCCCACTGGGCCTGGCGAGTTCGGCGGTGGCGGTGGCGGACCGTTTGGCGGCGGCCCGTTCGGCGGCGGCGGGCCCATTGGCGGCGGTGAGCCCAGCGGGCCCGGACCGTTTGGCGGTGGCGGGCCGTTTGGCGGTGGCGGGCCGTTCGGCGGCGGCGGTCACGGCGGCGGTGAGCCCGCCGTACCCGGGCCGTTCGGTGGCGGCGGCGGGCCCTTTGGTGGCGGCGGGCCGTTCGATGGTGGCGGGCCCTTCGGTGGCGCCGGACCCTTCGGTGGCGATGGGCCGTTCGGTGGCGGTGGGCCGTTCGGCGGTGGTGGCGGCGGCTTCGGCGGTGGCGGCGGCGGCTTCGGCGGCGGCGGTCACGGCGGCTTCGGCGGTGGCGGCGGCGGGCACAGTGGCGGCCACAGCGGGCACTTCGGCGGTGGGCACCACCATTAGCCGTCCCCCGGATGGTGGGGCGTGGCATCTTGGGCCTTTAGCCCATTCGGAAGGCGCGGAAACGCTAAAATCGAGGGGCTGTGGACCTGCTGGGTGTTGACAACGACCCCGTTCCCGAGTTCGCTGACTAGCAAACGACTATGGAGGAGCTATGGACACCGTACTTGGTGTGTCGATGGCGCCGACGGCAGTCCGTATGGTGCTGGTCGAAGGTCAAAATGGCGACGGCGTCACCGTCGACGAAGACCAATTCGAGGTGCCCGCCGACGATGATGCGGCAACGGTCGCTGCGGCCGACCAGGTAGTCTCGGCGATCCTGGGGACCCGTCAAGGTGCGGCCGAGGGCGGCTATCAACTGGCGTCGACGGGCGTCACCTTTACTGACCCCATCGAGGCCGCCGCCCTGCGCGATGCGCTGGCCGCCCGCAAGGTCGAGAACGTGATGCTGGTCTCGGCGTTTCTGGCCGCGGCCGCGCTGGCCCAAACGGTCGGCAATCAAACCAACTACGCGCGCACGGCGCTGCTGTATATCGAGCCCGACACCGCGACCCTGGCGGTCGTCGACACCGCGGACGGCTCGATCATCGACGTTCATCGACAGCCGCTACGCGACGACGAAACGGCCGTGATCCAGCTGACCGCGTTGGTCTCTGGCGCCGAGGCGTTGGCGACGCACCCCGACGCGGTCTTCGTCGTCGGCGGTTCCGGCGTCGACATCCCCATGATCATGTCGGCGCTGGGGGAGGCAACCACCCTCCCGTTGACGGCGCCCGAGGAGCCGGACACGGCGTTGGCCCGGGGAGCGGCGCTGGCGTCCGCGAATGCTCCGCTGTTCGCGTCGTCCACCACCGCGATGGCCTACGCGCAGGACCCGGACACCAACTTCATCGAGCCGTTCGCGGTGGCTCCCGGCTACTTCGAAGCTCCCGCGGATTCCGGCGCCGATTCGCTGGCTTATAGCGCGGTCCCCGACGACTTCGGCGCCTATACCGGCCAGCGCGCCGCGAGCCCGCACGTGGGCGCGGGCTATCGCGAGCACAGGTCGTTCTGGCTGGTTGGCAGCGCGTTGGCGGCGATCTTCGTCGTCGGTATGGCGGCGTTGGTTGTTTCGCTCGCGTTCGCCATCCGGCCGACCGCCGGGGAACGCCCCGGTCCCCAACACCCTGTCGTCGCCCCCAGCGAGGCGGCCCCGCCACCGGCGGCTCCTGCGCCCCCGCCCGCTGCTCCCGCCCCGGAGCCCGCGCCGGCTGCTGAGGTGCCGGCTCCCGCTCCCGCTCCGGTGCCGGAGGCAATTCCCGAGGCGCCGCCGCCCGCTCCGCCTCCCGCCGCTCCGGTGTACGTGCCTCCGCCGCCGGTTGTGCGCGCTCCAGCGCCGGTGTACGTGCCTCCGCCGCCGGTGTACGTTCCGCCGCCCCCGCCGCCCCCGCCGCCGCCGGAGCCTTGTGGCCGCGGTCCCCTCGGCCGGTGTCACCCGTTCCAGCCCCACTAGATGAGTGATTCCTGGGGTTAGTGGTCGTAGGGGGTCAGCGAGCGGCGGATGGTGTGGCCGAGGTGGTCGTTGTGCCAGACGGCGGCGGTGAGCGCGAGGATGCGTCCGGCGACGCGGGTGGC
>Ga0306923_10008601_pt1 | contig 10253 bp, 10 predicted proteins | sample sta12Can44000108_FD_203841 | JGI IMG/M metagenome (GOLD analysis project Ga0306923, IMG submission 203841) | Lab enrichment of tropical soil microbial communities from Luquillo Experimental Forest, Puerto Rico - statanox.12C.anox.44.000.108 (v2)... | ecosystem: Environmental > Terrestrial >...
TGTCCGATCTCCTGGTTCGCTGACGGTGAGCGGGCTACTTCGTCGCGGCGGCGACGCCCTTGGACTTCGAGACGATCGTCTCGGCGATGTTGTTGGGGACCTGCGCGTAGTGGCCGAACTGCATGGTGTAGGTCGCGCGGCCCTGGGTCTTGGAGCGGAGGTCCGTCGAGTAGCCGAACATCTCCGCGAGCGGCACCTGGGCGGTGATGACCTGCGCACCGGACGCCGGGTTCATGCCCTGGATCTTGCCGCGGCGCGAGTTCAGATCGCCGATGACGTCGCCCATGTTCACCTCGGGCGTCACGACCTCCACGTCCATGATCGGCTCGAGGAGGACGGGCTTCGCCTTCGCGCAGCCGTCCTTGAAGGCCATCGAGCCGGCGATCTTGAACGCCATCTCGTTCGAGTCGACGTCGTGGTAGCTGCCGTCGAAGACCTCGACCTTGATGTCGACCATCGGGAACCCGGCGAGGACGCCGCCCTGCATGGCCTCCTCGACGCCCTTCTCGATGGGGCCGATGAACTCCTTCGGGATGACGCCGCCGACGGTGACGTTGTCGAACACGAAGCCCTTGCCGGGCTCCTGCGGCGTGACGCGCAGCCAGCAGTGGCCGTACTGGCCGCGGCCGCCGGTCTGGCGCACGTAGCGGCCTTCCGACTCGACGCTCTTCGTGATCGTCTCGCGGTAGGCAACCTGCGGCTTGCCGACGTTCGCCTCGACCTTGAACTCGCGGAACATGCGGTCGACGAGGATCTCGAGGTGGAGCTCGCCCATCCCCGAGATGATCGTCTGGCCGGTCTCCTCGTCGGTCCGCACGCGGAACGACGGATCCTCCATCGCGAGGCGGTTCAGCGCGACGCCCATCTTGTCCTGGTCGGCCTTCGTCTTCGGCTCGACCGCGACGTGGATCACCGGCTCGGGGAACTCCATCCGCTCGAGGATGACCTTCGAATCCTCGTCGCAGAGCGTGTCGCCCGTGGTCGTCGCGCGGAGGCCGACCGCGGCCGCGATGTCGCCGGCGAGGACTTCCTTGATCTCCTCGCGCTTGTTGGCGTGCATCTGGAGGAGGCGGCCGATGCGCTCCTTCTTGTCCTTCGTCGCGTTCGTGACGTAGGAGCCGGCCTCGAGCTTGCCCGAGTAGACGCGGAAGAACGTGAGGTTTCCGACGAACGGGTCGTTCATGATCTTGAACGCCAGCGCGGAGAACGGCTCGCTGTCGGAGGTGCTGCGGACGACCTCGACGCCCTTCAGGTCGACGCCCTTCACCGCCGGGACGTCGAGCGGGCTCGGCAGGTAGTCGACGACGGCGTCCAGGATCTGCTGCACGCCCTTGTTCTTGAAGGCGGTGCCACAGATCACCGGGAAGAACTTCATCCCGATGGTGCCCTTGCGGAGACCGCGGCGAAGCTCGTCGTTCGTGAGCGGGTGGCCGTCGAGGTACTTTGCCATGAGCTCGTCGTCGACCTCGGCGACGATCTCCTCGAGCGCCGTCCGCATCTCCTTCGCCTGCTCGGCGAGCTCGGCGGGGATCTCGATCTCCTGGTACTTCGCGCCCATCGTCTCGTCGTCGAAGGTGATCCCCTTCATCTTCAGGAGATCGACCATGCCGCGGAACTTGTCCTCGGCGCCGATGGGCAGGTGCAGCGGAACCGGCTTCGCGCCGAGCTTCTCGCGGATCGAGTCGACCGACTTGAAGAAGTCGGCGCCGACGCGGTCCATCTTGTTGATGAAGCAGATGCGCGGGACCTGGTACTTCGTGGCCTGGCGCCACACGGTCTCGGACTGCGGCTGGACGCCGGAGACGGCGTCGAACACCGCGCACGCGCCATCGAGGACGCGGAGCGAGCGCTCTACCTCGATGGTGAAGTCGACGTGGCCGGGGGTGTCGATGATGTTGACGCGATGGTCGCGCCAGAAGGCAGTGGTCGCGGCGGACGTGATGGTGATGCCGCGCTCGCGCTCCTGCTCCATCCAGTCCATGGTGGCCGTGCCCTCATGGACCTCACCGATCTTGTGGGTGACGCCGGTGTAGAACAGGATTCGCTCGGTGGTCGTGGTCTTGCCGGCGTCGATGTGCGCCATGATGCCGATGTTTCGGTAGCGCTCAAGTGGAGTGGTGCGAGCCATCTGATCGACCTTCCGTAGTGCAAGCAGGCCGCGCCTCGCGCGACCGACGACGTCCGAGCTGTCAAAGAGCCTGGGCGAGAGCTTCTACACCGGCCGAGCCGGCCTGCCCAGTTCCTCTCTTCCTGTTCTCCCCTTTTTACCAGCGGTAGTGCGCGAAAGCCTTGTTGGCCTCCGCCATCTTGTGCGTGTCCTCGCGCTTCTTCACCGCGTTGCCACGGTTCGAGGCGGCGTCCATGATCTCGCCGGCGAGCTTGTCCTGCATCGTCTTCTCGCCGCGAGCCTTCGCGTAGTCGATGAGCCAGCGCATCGCGAGCGCCACGCGGCGGTCCTGACGGACCTCCACCGGCACCTGGTACGTGGCGCCACCGACGCGGCGGCTCTTCACCTCGACGACCGGCTTCACGTTCTCGAGGGCCTTCTTGAAGACCTTGAGCGGGTCGTCCTTCAGCTTCTGCTCGACCTGCGTGAACGCGCCGTAGCACGCGCGCTCGGCGACGGACTTCTCGCCCTGACGCATGAGGCTGTTGATGAACTTGGCGACCAGCCGATCCTGGAACTTGGGATCGGGGAGGATCTTGCGCTTCTCGACTTCGCGGCGGCGAGGCATCGGTCTTGTCCTTCGAACTTAGCTCGGGCGCTTGGCGCCGTACTTGGAGCGGCTCTGCTTCCGGCCCTGGACGCCAACGGCGTCGAGGGTGCCGCGCACGATGTGGTAGCGGACGCCCGGGAGGTCCTTCACGCGGCCACCGCGGATGAGGACGACCGAGTGCTCCTGCAGGTTGTGGCCGACGCCGGGGATGTAGCTCGTGACCTCGAACCCGTTCACCAGACGGACGCGGGCCACCTTACGGAGCGCCGAGTTCGGCTTCTTGGGGGTCGTGGTGTAGACGCGCGTGCAAACGCCGCGCTTCTGCGGCGACTCCTTCAGCGCCGGGGCCTTCTTCTTCACGGCGAGCTTCTCGCGGCCCTTGCGCACCAGCTGGCTGATCGTCGGCATCCGAAGCGTTTTCCTCAGCGAAAGCGCCTCCTTGAACTCGAGGAGGCGCGAACGAAATCTTTCCCGGCGAAGGGGCGCGAATTATACGGTCCGCCCCTTGGGTGTCAAGGGCTTCTCTGAACGGCGGCGGCGATTCTTCGCCCGCCCGGCCGGTGCGGCGGCCGCGAACGATTCCAGCGGCAGCGCGCGGACGGCTTCTACCACACGTCGCGTCGCTGTCGAGAGCCCCATCGCGTCGATTTCGCGGGGAGCCACGAATCGGTACCCGTCCGGCAGGCCGCCGGTGACGCAGCAGGCGAACGCAAGGAGCTCGAGCCGGCGGTGCGTGAGGATGCGCGAGACGCGCGCGAGCTCCGCGCCCGGCTCCACCGCGAGCCCCAGCGCTGCGAGCGACGCCTGCAGCGCCTCGCGCGCGTCCACGCCGGGCGGGACCTCCACGGAGGGGAGGTCCCACAGCCCGCCGAAGAGCCCCCTGCCCTCCCGCCGTACGAGGACGATCGAATTTCCCGCATCTCCGCCGCGCACGATCGCGCAGGCGACCAGGAGCGCGCGTGGCGCGGCGCGCAGGCGCGCGGGCGGGACCTCCAACGCGCGGCCTGTGCGGCGGGCCTCGCACACGGTGGCGAGCGGACAGCGCGCGCACGACGGCACCGGCTTCGTGCACACCGTGGCGCCGAGGTCCATGAGCGCCTGGTTCCACTCGCCCGTGCGAGCAGGAGGCAGGAGGGCGCTCGCGAGCGCGGAGATCTCGCCGCGCGCGGCGGCGGACGCAGGGTCCGCGTCGACGAGGAAGAGGCGCGCGAGGACGCGGCTCACGTTGCCGTCCACCGCGGCGGCCCGCTCGCCGAACGCGATGCTCGCGACGGCGCCCGCGGTGTACGGGCCGAAGCCGGGCAGCGCGCGCAACGCATCGATCGCGCGAGGCAGGCCGCCGTGGCGCGCGAGGGCGGCGCCGGCGGCGCGGTGGAGGTTCCGCGCGCGGGCGTAGTAGCCGAGGCCGCTCCAGCACGCGAGCACGTCTTCCTCGGGCGCCGCCGCGAGCGCCTCGAGCGTGGGGAAGCGCGCGAGGAAGCGCGCGTAGTACGGGATCACCGCGTCCACACGCGTCTGCTGGAGCATGACCTCCGAGATCCACACTCGGTACGCGTCGGGCGCCTCGCCGGCGCGCGCGCGCCACGGCAGCTCGCGATGGCCGGCGTCCCACCAGGCGAGCAGCTTCGTGCGGAGCGCCCGGAGGCGTGAAGACGCGACGGCCACCGGCGCAGCGTAGTGCGCGGTGGCCGCCGGGGTCGAGGGGGCGCCGTGGCTACTTCAGCCGCTTCTCGCACGCCTCCCAGTCGATGTTCTTGAAGAAGGCGTCGACGTACTTCGCGCGCTCGGTGGCGAGGTAGTCACGCATGAACGCGTGCTCCCAGCCGTCCATCACGAGGATCGGCGAGTAGCCGGCGGGGTTGCCGTCGTTGTGGAGCGTGATCCAGTGGTTCGAGAGCCAGCCGGTGGACGGGTCCTGGTAGAGCACCACCCAGCCGACGCCCGGCATCGTGGCCACCGCGCGGAAGTCGGCGAGCCAGGTATCGTACTTCCCGAACGACTGCTCGAGCGCGCTCTTCAGCTTGCCGCCCGGCGGCTCGGCCTGCGCGCCGGGCTTCAGGTTCGAGAAGTAGTACTCGTGGAGGATCATGCCGTTGTACTCGAAGCCCATGCGGCGGGTGAGCTCGGCGTAGACCGGGTCGGCGCCCGAGGCCTTCCCCTCGTTGCACTGGGCGTAGAGCTTCTCCGTGAGCGTGTTCGTGCGCTTCACGTAGCCCTCGTAGAGCTTCAGGTGCTCCTCGATCTGCTTGTCGCTGAGCGCCGTGAGGCCGCGGACCTTCGAGAAGTCGCGGGGCGAGTACTTCTTCACGTCGGCCATGGATCCCTCCGGGGAAAGTGAAAGTGCTGGATGCCCCGAGGTAGCTACGCGCCCTGAGAGGGTCAAGGGACCGGAAGGGCCGCGGCTATTCAGACCCGCCTCGCGGAGCGCGCGAGTTCACCGAGGGTGAGCAGGACCGCCGCAGCGAACGTGAAGACCGCGCACGTGCCGAGCGCCATGCTCGAGCCGCGAGCCTCCCAGAGCCAGCCCGTGATCGCGCCTGCCGGGAGCGCTGCCGCGCCGGAGATGCCGTAGTACCACCCGTACGCGCGACCCCGCCCGGCGGAGCCGGCGAGGTCTGCCACGAGCGCCCGTTCCGCGCCCTCGGCGAGCCCGTGGTCGCGGCGTACGCCGCGAAGAGCGCCGCGATCTGCCAGCGATCGCGCGCGAGCGCGAAGCCGGCGTAGAGCGCGTAGGCGGCCCAGCCCGCGGCGACGACCCGCGCGCGGGGCACGCGGTCGGACAGCGCGCTGCCCGGCACGCCGGTGAGAGCCTTCAGCACGTGGTGGCCGCACCAGAGCAGCGGCACCGCAGCCGCGGACCAGCCCACCTCGCGTGCCTTCGCGAGCAGGAACGCGTCCGTGGAATTGCCCAAGACGATCCGCAGCCGCGCCTCGAGCGACCGCGACGCGAGGAGCGCGAGCGCGCCGGCGGCGAGAGCCGGCCCGAGCGCGGCGCCGAGGTGATCCATCGAGCGCTGCAGCCCGAAGGCGCGCCCGCGGTCCTCCAAGGGCGCGGCGTCGGCGAGGAGCGCGTCGCGCGGCCCGGACCGCACACCCTTCCCCACCCGATCGACGAGCCGCGCTACGAGGACATGCCATGGCGCGAGCGCGGCCGCGATGCCGGCTCGCGAAGCCGAGGAGCCACACGACGCGCGGGAGTCCGGAGAGGCGGAAACGACGAGGGGACGCGTCACAGCGTCATGCTAGGGTGCGCGCGTGTCATCCTCTCCGACGGGTCGCGCGCCGTTCCGTCGCGTCGCCATCGCCCTCTCCGCTCTCGTCCTCCTCGGCCTCGCCTGCGCCGGGGTGCTGTGGCTCCGGCTGCCGGAGCCCTCACTCTTCGTGAAACAGGCGCCGCGGACCACCGCGCTCATCGAGCAGCGCCGGGCGGAGGCCGCCGAGAAGGGCCGCCGCTTCTCGCCGCGGATGAGCTGGGTTCCGCTCGACCGGATCTCGCCGCGCCTCGTGCAGGCGGTGATCCTCTCCGAGGATGCGAAGTTCTTCGGCCACGAGGGCTTCGACTGGGTGGCGATCCGCGACGCCGCGGAGCAGGGGATCGAGCGCGGCCGGTTCACGCGCGGCGCCTCCACGATCACCCAGCAGCTCGCGAAGAACCTGTGGCTCGGCACCGAGCGCAGCCTGTCGCGGAAGGCGCGCGAGGCGATGCTCGCCGTGAAGCTCGAGCGCCAGCTCCCGAAGCGGCGGATCCTCGCGCTCTACCTGAACGTCGTCGAGTGGCGCGAGGGCGTGTTCGGCGCGGAGGCCGCCTCGCGCGCGTGGTTCGGGAAGAGCGCGCGCGATCTCTCCACGGCCGAGGCCGCCCTCCTCGCATCGATGTTGCCGGCGCCGCGCCGGGCTGCGCTCGCCCCGGCCCCGCGCTGGCTCGCGCGCCGCGCGCGCCGCTGCGTGGACCACCTGTGGCAGGCGCGCAAGATCGACGCCGCCGAGCACGCCCGCGCACGCGCCGAGCTGGAGGCGCTCCTCTCCGGCGACCTCGGCGGTGACGACGAGGACCCGCCCGAGGACGCGCCGCCGATGGCGGATGCCGCGCCCGCCACGTCGCCCGCGTCCGCGATGGACGACGCGATGGCGAAGGTGCGCTGACGCGGAACAGCGGGCGCTCGCCCCGGGTTCTCCGCCCGATGGCGAGTCTCGACGCGCATCACGACCCGTTCCGGCGATCGCTCGCCGCCCTGGCACCCCACCGGGCGCTCGGCGCCTGCACCCTCGCTGTGGTGCTCGCGACGGCGCTGCTCGGCGCGGGCGAGCCGCTGGTGATGCGGTACGTGATCGACGGGCTCGTCGTGCGCTCGGGGCGCGCGGTGCTGATCGGCGTCGCCACGCTCGCGGGCATCACCCTCCTGCGAGAGGGCGGGCATGCGCTCTCTCGCTGGCTCGCCACGCGCGCTCGGCTGCAGATCCACCAGACGCTCACCGCCGCGGTGGTCGGGCGCCTGCACGGCCCCCCGTCGACCTTCCGCTGGCGCGAGGGCATGGGCGCGGTGCGGACCCGCCTCGATCGCGCCGTCCAGGTCGCGACGGGCGCCTTGATCGAGCTCGTCCTCCGCGCCTTCCCGGCGGTCGTGTATCTCGCGGTCTCGGCGGTCCTCCTGGCCCGGCTGGACCTCCGGCTCGCGGCGGTGGTGCTCGCCTTCGCGCCCATCCCGGCCGCCGTCGCCGCGATCGCGTCGCCGCGCCAGCGAAGGCGCGTGCACGGGCTCCGCGAGCGCGGTGTCGCCTCCGACTCCGGGTTCGCGGCGTTCCATGGACTCTCCACGGCCGGCGCCCGCGTCGTGGCGCTGGCGATCGGCGGCGTGCTCGTGCTGCGCCACCAGGTCACGCTCGGGACCCTGGTGGCGGTGATCGCGTACCTCGGCGGCCTCTTCGCCTCGGTGGAGGGGCTCTCCGGCGTGCGCCATACGCTCGCCGAGGCCCGCGGGGCGCTCCGCCAGGTGTTCGACATCCTCGACGCCGGCAACGCCTCATCCGATTCCACGCAGCCAGGGAACGCGACCGGGGCCGCGCCCGGCCGCTGAATCGCGGCCGGCGCCGGCCTACTCCAGCGTTCACCGCGCGGAGCGACCCTCGAGCCGCGCCGCCAGCGCGGCGCGGTAGCGCGCGATCTCGGCCTCGGCGCGGGCGCGCTCCGCCACGTCGGTCTCCGCGGCCACGGCCCAGTGCCAGCGACCGATCCGCAGCGCGAGGTAGGCGACCTCGTAGAAGGCCAGCGCGGCGCGCGGCAGCTCCGCGCCCGACATGCACTCCACGCGGCGCACGAGCTCCGCGAGCTCCGCGCCCCCGAGCCCGAGCTCGAAGCGCGCGGCGGCCACGTCCCACCCCACGTCCTGGCAGCCGGCGAGGTCGTGGGCGTCCGCGTGCTGGACGGCGTCGGCCTTCAGGAGCCGGCCGTCGCGCGCGAGGAGCCACTCCCACGGCTCGAGCTTCCCGTCCACCGCTACCGGCCGCGTCACCCGGGCGGCGAGCCGCGCACCGTCCGCGAACCGCTCCACCTCGGCGGCGCGAGCCTCCCCCAGCGCGAGCCGCGCATTGTGACGAGCCATCCCGAGGAGCTCGTCCGGCGAGGCACCCTCCCCGCTCTCGGCACCGAACGAGCGTGCGCGGAACGCGAGGTACTCGGCGACGCGAGCCACGAGGAACGGCGCGTCGGCCTCCGCCACCGTGAGCGGCGTCGCGTCCACCCACGGGCGGACCAGGAAGCCGTGGCAGAGCCCCGCCGGCGATGGAGCGAGCCCCGCGCCGCCGAGCGCTCGCGCCCGCGCGTACCGCCGCTCGCCGGCGCCGCCGATCCCCACGAACTCCGCGAGCCAGCGCGCGCCGCGGGCTACCACCAGGTACTTCCGCCGCTCCTGCTCCCGGAACACCGCGGGCCAGCTCCACCCCCCGTCGAAGGCGAGCGCGCGCCAGCGGCCGGCGGAAAGGTCCACCGGCGGCGCCGAGGGTGGGCCGACGACCTCGGCGATCCAGCGCGGCAGCCCCCGCGCGCCCAGCGCCAGCTCCTCGAAGGAGACGACGTGGCGGGGCGCCTTCGCCCAGCGCGCACGCCACGCGGTCGACGCGGCCGCGCCCGGCGCTCCGAGGTGGCTCGGGAAGAAGTGGATCCGGGCGCGCGCGACGCCGGCCGCCTCGAGCGCACGCGCGGCCGCGGCGAAGGAGCTGCCCGAGAGACCGGGCCCCGCGTCCACCACCGCCCAGCGCGCGCGGGCGTCGGCGGCCACGCGCGCCGCCAGCGCGGGCGAGAGCGTCACCTCGCGCGCGTGCGGCTCTCCCACCGGCCTCACCGTGAGCGGCGCGCGCACCCCGGCCGCCGCCGCCACCACCGCCGCGAGCCCGGTCCCGATGCTCCGGATCCCGACCACGCGCAGCGGCCCGGCGCCGAGCGCACCGGCAGCCTCGGCGTAGCCCTCGGGGTAGAGCGCGGAGTGCTCGTACCCCTCGGGCGGCCGCACCTCGACCTCGGCGGGCAGCGGCGCGCGCGCCAGCGACGCCAGCGCCCCTCTCACGGCCAGCGCGCCCCGCTCGAAGCCGCTGCGCCAGGAGGTCACGACGGCCTCGGCGATCGCTCGCACGAGCTGCATCGCGGCAGCGCTCGCCGGACCGACGTCGTCCGCGCCGCGCGCGCGGAGGTCCTCGTCCGCGATCCCCTGCGACAGCTCGCCGGCCTCCACGAGGAGCCCGACCCACTCGGCGTGGCGCGCGACCCCGGCCGGCAGGCGCGCCGCGCGCGCCGCGTGGACCTCGAGCCTCCCGAGCAGCTCCCGCGCATCCAGCCGGCGCGAGCGGTCCCCGAAGTAGAGCACGGCCTACGCCGTCCCGGTCCCCTGCTCGCCGGGTTGGAGGTGCCGCCAGGCGATGCGGCCCAGCGCCTCCACCGTGGGCATCCGGAGGTCGCCGCCGGTCCGCGCGGCGAAGCTCCGGGCCCAGGCCGCGAACGCCTCGAGCTGCTCGGGCGACGGCGACACCTGGGGGCGCGCGCCCTTCGCTCGATCGAGCGCCGCGAGCGGTGAGTCGCCGCGGGCCACGAGGACGCACAGCGCCAGGAGCGCGCTGCGCCCGACGCCGTGCTCGCAGTGCACGAGCACCTTCTCGCCGCGGGCGATGCGCGGCGCGACCCACGCGACGCCGTCGTCGAGCATCTCCTGCGACACCGCCCGCGCGTCCTGCGTCGGGAGGTGCAGGAACGCGATGCCGTGCGCGCGAAAGGCCCGCTCGTCGTCACGCTCCTCCACGCGCAGATCCACCACCGCGCAGACGCCGAGCGCGCGCACCGCTGCGCAGTCGAGCGGCAGCCGGCCGCCGATCGCCAGCTCCGGCGTGACGAAGTCGAGATCGAACGCCGGCGCCATCGGTCAGCGCCGGCGCGTGCCCCGCGTCGACCCGCGGCGCGTGCGGCCGCCGGCCCGCGACCCCGTCCTCGCCGTCGAGCGGGACGAGGAGCCCTTGCGGCGCGGCGAGCCGCTGCGGCCGCCGCGCGTCGCC
>Ga0306923_10008602_pt1 | contig 10252 bp, 12 predicted proteins | sample sta12Can44000108_FD_203841 | JGI IMG/M metagenome (GOLD analysis project Ga0306923, IMG submission 203841) | Lab enrichment of tropical soil microbial communities from Luquillo Experimental Forest, Puerto Rico - statanox.12C.anox.44.000.108 (v2)... | ecosystem: Environmental > Terrestrial >...
TATATCGCTGTCAATCACCACGAAGTGCGCGTTTCCCCAGTTGAACGAGTAATACGCCTTGGCATTCAGAAAGTCGAAGTAGCTTAGAGCATTTCGTTCGTGATTGCCGAGGGATGGAAAGAATGCGGCCTTTCGCAGCAATTCGCGTTCGGCATCGAAGAAGATAGGCCACAGGGCGGGGTCGTTGCCGTCCTCCACCAGGTCGCCAGTATGAAGGATGAAATCGGGGCTTGCATATTTCAGAATTCCGTTAATGACGGTTCGATGCACGTCATGCCGTGTCCGGGTGTCGCCGTAAACCACGAACTGAAATCGCCCTTCGCCGTCGGATGGCGTCTTGAAAGAACCCTTACCTGCCTCTCCAGGGAATGCCTGATAATAGTAGATCGTTCCTGGCTTGAGGCCGAGGAACGCGGTTTTTTGCGCACGGAGAACTGGTGCAGTCTTGTCCGCCTTGTTCGGTTCGGTGCCTAAAGAAGCTTCACCAGTTTGGACCACCCACATTACCGTAGCGGATCGTGGGCCAACGTTCACTACGTACGGGCCGCCAACCACCTTTTCCGGTGGAGCCGACTGTGCGAATACGTTCCGCGGAGATCCACCAGCGATTAGGGCCAGAATAAGACGTGCGACAAACTGGGGAAAAACTCCTCGCATCGGTAACACCTCCGTACCAGCATGCCGCAGTTTCGTGACGTTTTCATGACAGCGAATCACAGATAGGTGTGGCGAACAGGGCCCTCAATAGGGTTGTGCGAAACGGTAAGCAAAGTCGCGTCCGTCACCGCCTGACGGTGAACGGCGTTTATGAGCTGCCTTTCGGTTGAGCGAAGAAGTTCCTCACCGGCGGCCTGGCTTCGCAAATCTTTAGAGGCTGGGTACTGGCCGGCATCGCGACCGCCGACGAGACTGCGTCGGATCGCCTCCGAATTTCCGGCGTTACCAGAGATTCAGGACGGTCGCCAGCAACCCTTAACAACTACGTTGCCTTCATTGGCTAGCTTTTCCGGACAGGGCCCGGACCCCGCCAAGCTGGGCGCGCCCGATTTCACAGGATTCGTGACGCGCCACGCACATCAGTTGAATCCTGGGCGCGCTAGGCTCATCATTACGGCGCTACACTTGTTCGCCCGATGTTTCTGACACGGTGGAGCGCTCGCGACGGATCTGGCTGGTTAGGAGACTCCAGTAGCGCACCGGCGGATTTGCATGCTGCCGAGGTTTTTTTACGGCTGCTGCCGTCGTGATCGGAAACATCGGATGGCCGGCACTATCGAAAAACGGTTTTGTCGATTTACACCGCTTATCCAGTTCGCACCCCGGATTTGATTCGATCGACCCGCCTGGTGCGAAGGTTGGGCCAGGTTTCGTCTATTGGATCGCCAGAGTCACACCGGACTGCGTGCTGGACGCCTCTATCGAGATCACGATTGGAACCGAAGACCCAGATTGTGCGTTCGCCGGGATTCGGACGTTGACCTAAGCGATGCCCGCTGCCATGCCGGGTGCCGAGCCTGCGTACTCAACGTCAGCGGGCAGACCGGCGACAGTGGCTGAGACGGCGGCAACGAAGTCCTTCAATCCCGAGCCGTCCGCAGTAGTGATCGCACCCGTCACACCGGCAGGTGTAGTCAGGCCTTCGCCTGTCATGTAGACCGAAACAACCGTCCCTTGCCTGCGGGCGCAGTGTGTCGCCGGCGTAGGCCAAGCCTGCTGGGACCGAACCGAGTTAGCAGCTTTTGAGGTATCGAGCACGTAAGATACTACGCCCGGGGGTTAGGGGTCTTGGCCTCGACGCGGGTGTGTCGTTAGTTCGAAGGAACATAATAGCCCGACCTCCAAGACGCCCGTAGAGGAGGCCAACCTGACGGCGGATTCACCTTAACCTGCACGCGCCGATAGCGGCCGTCAAGGTGCTGCTCGCGCGGGCTGTATCCGAGAATGTACTGGTTGCGGAGTTCCAGCCCTATTTTGGCCGAGACATCCGCCAATGAGTTAACATCTCTGACCGCGTAGTGTCGGCCCCCGCTCTCTTTAGCGACCCATCGCATCAGGCGCGGTCCGCGTAGTAATTCTGGGAGTCGGAGACGCTCCGCCCCTGACCCGTAAATCCCGATGGCATAGACCTGGACATCCGACTCCCGAATCAAGTTCTTGATGTCGCGTTCGGAATAGCGGCTGTGATTATCGCCGCCATCCGAAATCAACAGCAAAGCTTTGCGCGGGTTATGGGCCTTCTTCATCAACTGGATGGCCCGGTAGAGGGAATCCAGCAGTGCCGTACTGCCGGAAGGTTGGGTTGAGGTGAGCGAGTTCTGAATGTCTCTTGAATTTGTTGTAAAAGTCTGGGCTAGGTTTGCGGTGTCATTGAATCGCATGAGGAGGAATTCGTCCCGTGGGTTCGACAGCCGGAGAAACGCCGCGACGGCCTGTTGTGATTTTGCGAATTTGTCCTTCATGCTGCCGCTCCAATCCAAAACCAGACCCACCGACACCGGCGCGTCCTCGCCCGAAAAAGAGAGGATTTCTTGCGGCTCGTTCTCCTCGAAAAGTTGGAAGCTCTGCCTCTGCAAGCCCGTGATAAAGTGATTGAACGGATCGGTAACCGTTACCGGGATCAACACCAACGTACATTGCGTGGAAATGCGGTAGCCTCGGGGCGACTCCCCGGGTCGGGCCTCGGCGGCACGCGGTTCAACCAAAACGACAGAATCGGCAGAGAGAATACCGGTAGGACACGCACCCAATTCACTCAATCGCAAAACTACGCTGAAAAGGAATGGAAGAAGGTTGGCTCTCATCTGTCCTCCGTTTGAGACGGTTCGCTGGAACGCGTTTCACCTTGGTGTGCGCCCGGTGGATTGGATAGTCGCCCGACAGCGCTGACGGCCAACCGTCGTGATCCCTTCGGCTTTGGCTGCAAGTCACTGAGGATGGTAGACATGCCGGTCACATCCCGCGGCGATCCCGGTAGGGGTGATGGCATAGAACTGCGGGCTGCCGTAATATTTCCCGGAAGCGATCATGGCTGCGCCCGGCGCAGGTCAAAAGCGGTCGAATACGACAGGCCGCGCTAGGACGCACCCTGTTAACTCCAGATTGGCCGAAAAATAACGCAGCCGCAGCCAGCATCGCATCTTTCAGTGCAGCGGGTGAAATGATTGTACTCAATGGCGGTGGAGTCCAGGCGCCTTCGGCCACGGGCCAATGAGGACGACAATCGACAAGGCGTAAAGAGCCGCGTGTGAAGGGCTGGCGGAAATTTTATGGCGGACTTCTATCAAACCGGAGTGGTGACCACCCTGCATCGGCTGACCCCGGACAACATCGAACGGCTCGAGGCAGATCTCGAGAAATTTTCGCAGAACAAGCCCATTGGTTTGGTGCTCCCGGCGCTTTACTCTGAGTTCGAGACATCAGCGATGCAGCATATCGTGCCCGAACTCCAAAAGGTGCGCTACCTGCAACGAATCGTGGTGGTGCTGGCCCGGGCAACATCCGACGAGTTCGAGAGGGCCTGCCGCTTCTTCCAGAACTTCTACACCCCGGTCAGCGTCGTATGGATGGACAGCGGCAGGATTCAAGCTCTGTTTCGGATGCTCGAAGAGCGGGGCCTCTCGGCCGGGGCCGATGGCAAAGGCCGCTCCTGCTGGCTGGCATATGGGTACCTCCTGGCGATGCGTGATTGCGCAGTGATTGCCTTACATGACTGCGACATCGTGAACTACGAGCGCCAGTTGCTGGCGCGTTTGTGCTACGTGATTGCTCATCCGCACCTGCCATTCGATTTCTGCAAGGGCTACTATGCGCGGGCCACCGATCGAATGTATGGACGGGTGACCCGGCTGTTCATGACACCGCTGATCAGGGCTCTGGAAGGAATGGCTCCGGGAACCCCTTTTCTGCACTACCTGGACAGCTTTCGCTATGCGTTGGCAGGCGAAATTGCCATGGATATCAATCTGGCGCGCGTGAACCGTATACCCGCAGACTGGGGTCTCGAGGTTGGTGTGCTGGCGGAAGTCTTTCGCAACTGTGCCGTAGCGAGGACATGTCAAGTAGAGTTAACGGATAACTACGAACACAAGCACCAGGCCCTGTCGGCCGACGATCCTTCGAACGGGTTAGCGCGGATGGCGGCGGACATCTCGAGGTCGCTATTTTCCACGCTGGCATCAGAAGGCGTAGTGTTCTCCGCCGATCACTTCCGCAGCCTCGAAGTGCGATACGTGCGCATGGCGCAAGATACGATCTCTCGTTACTATGCGGACGCCGTGCTCAACGGCCTGAAGTTCGATCGTCATGCCGAGGAACTGGCGGTGTCGGCTTTCGCCAGAAGCTTGCGGACTGCTGCCACTGAATTCATTGAAGACCCTCGCGGTCTTCCGCTCATCCCGAACTGGAACCGCGTGCTGGCAGCGGTCCCCGAGTTCTTCGATCTGCTGCAGGACGCGGTGACGAAGGATTCGCGCCGGCCGGCGGGGCGAGCAGCTTGAAGGGGCATAAAGTCCCATGGCGGAAACACCGTTGCCAGACGAGGCGCGCCGTGCAGCGGAAGTCATCCGCCGCGCCGATATCGTGATCGGTATTCCCAGCTACAACAACGCGCCGACGATTGGCCATGTTGTGCGTGCCGCTTACGCCGGCCTCGCAAAATACTTTCCCCAGTTTACGGCCGTGGTGATCAACTCGGACGGAGGCTCCAAAGACAATACACGCGAGGCGGTTCTTTCAGCGCGGGTCGAGGACAGCCACTTGATGCTGCTGTCGACTCCCCTTTTGGCGGCCCAGCGGCTGTCGTTTCCGTATCACGGAGTACCCGGCAAGGGCAGCGCCTTGGGCCTGGTTTTTCAAATGGCGAAGCAACTCGATGCAAAAGCCTGTGCCGTCGTCGACTCCGACCTCCGATCGATCACGCCGGAATGGATTGACCTGCTGCTACGGCCTGTCTTCGCCGGCTTTGATTTCGTCGCGCCCTTCTACCAGCGCCACAAGTATGACGGAACGATCACCAACAGCATCGTGTATCCGCTCACCCGGATGCTTTACGGCGTGTCCGTGCGACAGCCGATCGGAGGCGAGTTTGGGATGTCGGGGCGACTGATTCGGCGCTATCTGGAGCGTGAAGATTGGGAAACCGACGCGGCCCGCTTCGGAATTGACATCTGGATGACGACGGTGGCGATCGCAGAAGAATTCCGAGTCTGTCAAAGCTTCTTGGGAGCGAAGCTGCACGATGCCAAAGACCCGGGTTGTGATCTCTCCGCCATGCTTCAGCAGGTTGTCGGCAGCGTCTTCACGCTGATGCAGGAGTATGCGCCGATCTGGCAACGGCGGAGCGGCAGTTCACCTACGGACATCTTCGGTTTTCGGTTCGATGTCGGGCTCGACCCGATCCATGTGAATGTGGACCGAATGCTTGAAGCATTTCGGCGCGGCTGTGAGGAACTGAGCGAGGTATGGGCGACGACGTTAGAGAAAGACACACTGGCAGCCGTGCTGATGCTCGGCGATCGATTGAGGAATGGCGATCGCACGTTTCACGTGGACGATGAACTCTGGGCGAGAGTGGTCCTTGAGTTCGCCTGCGCGTATCGACGACACCCTCATTCGAGGGGCATCGTTTTGGGTTCGTTGACACCGTTGTATCTGGCCAGGGTTGCGTCATTCGTTCTTGAGACCGAAGACCTGGTTGCGGCGGAGGTGGAGGGCAAGATCGAACAACTCTGCCTAACTTTTGCAAGGCTGAAGCCGGGTTTGATCGGGTGCTGGAACGGGTACTCCAATCCTGCCGCGGCGGGCTCTTTGACACAGGACCCGGTCCCCCGTTGGAAGTCAGACCAAGCGAAGCTGGAGGTGTGAAAGATGATTGAGACTCTAAAAAATATTTTAGGGGGAACCGCCGAGCGGCTCCACCACTTAGTGACCGCCTACCTCCCGCCGTTGCTTGCAGCGCTGGCCTTGATCCTGGGGGCTTACATAACTGCAATCGTCGCACGATGGTTGATTTACAGGGCTTTCAAAGGTATGGCCATCGACAAATTCCTCCGCCAGAGCGGGGTTGCCTTGCTCGTGGATCCTTCAGGCCACCTTCGTGCGACGCGTCTGGTTGCTGCGGCGGCCTATTGGTGCATCCTTCTGAGCGGCATTTTGTTGGGATTGAACGTTTTCGGAACCAACCTCACCACGCAAATAGCCGATGGGTTTGTGTTCCTGCTCCCAAAACTCGTCGAGGCAGCGCTGATTCTGTTGGGTGGAACCTGGCTCGGCCAATATCTCGGCCGCAGTATGCTGGTCTGGGCCGTGAACGAGAACCTTCCTTCGCCACGGTGGCTGGCGACGGTGGTCCGCATCCTGATCATCTTTATTGCGGTAGTGGTCGCGGCGGATCAACTTAACTTCGCAAGAAGCGTGTTCCTCGCCGCGTTCATAATCTTTGTCGGAGGTCTCGTCCTGGCAGTCAGCTTGGCAGCCGGTCTCGGAAGGCGTGGTCTGCCGTGGTTCTTCGAGAAGCATCACGGAGAAACCGCTGAGTCCGCCGAGAGATCCCTGTGGAGCCATCTGTGAGGTGATAGGCAGCCGCGCCGGACGCTCTCAGGCCGGCCTGTCTTCGGCGCCGATCAGTCTTAGTACGGCTTCGTTCCAGCCTGCCGGACCAGGGCGCTCGGAAACGAGGGCGCGGGGCACCCTGATCTTCAGTTCCGCGGCTTCGGATGAACGAATGACCACCGGAAGGGTCATGGCATTGAGAAACGGCACATCGTTCAATCCGTCACCGAGGCCAATACTACGCACTGCCCCGTACTCGTCGGCGTAAATGGCGGAAAGAGACTGGACCGCCGCCGCTTTGCCATTCCCGGCAAAAATGTGCCAGAAGCGGCCGCCCGGCACGCAGCGCCGTCCCTGGGCTTCAATTGTGAATCGAAGCCGGCTAGCACGATCCGGGTCAAGAATCCGGAACGGCTCATCATGTTCCCTCTGTTTTGCCATGACCGCTTGTTCGAGCGGCAACTCGCAGAGGGCGGCCACCTCCTCGGGGGTCATCTCATGGAAACCGCGAACCCGACACCGGCTTGCCCGCGAGGCTCTGTGGAGATCGCCAACGAGATCCTCGTACGGTGCGCCCCACTCCAGGATCTCGTAGGGGCCGCTATGTTTGGCACCGCCTACGGTGTTAGAAAAGTATCCATGCGGCACGAAGACCGCACTCCCGTTTTCAACGATGAAGGGGTGCTCGTTGCCCAGTCGCGTTCGCCAAAACTCGACTTCCGAGCGGGTCTTGCTGGTAACCAGAATCCATGGAACGGCATTTCGTCTCAGGCAATCCAAAGCTGGAAGCGCCGCCTCAAAGGAATAGGTGTCACGGTCCAGCAGCGTTCCATCGAGATCCGTGAAAATGAGAGGACTGCCCTTCATTTCGGAAGCGACACAGCAGCCACGTGAAACCACGCCTGGCACTTGCCATCTAACTGATCCCCCGGCCGCTCTCCGCAGCCTGGCGTTTCAGTTCCCGGGAGAGTTGTGTTGTTTTGCAGCGGCACGCTGACCAGATCTGGTGCTACATTCGGCTCGTGTCGTTGCAACTCTTCCGCACTCGCCCGAGGCATCCGGGTGGCGCGGCGAATCAGTCCTGACATTTTGATTCGTGTCTGCTCAAATGCAGATCTCTTGGGGCTGGATATGAGCTACTCCACTTCTGCGCCATGGTTCCGCTGGGGTACGTGGGCGATGCGCGCCGGCTTTGTCGTGCCGACTTTCTATGCTCGACGCGCTCCTTCGGTTTGCGGTTTGACATAGACTGCGACTTCACCGGCGCCCGCGGTGTCCAGGATGTTGCGGGCCCTTGCGACTTCTTCGCTCGTTCCGTGAACCGCTAGCAGAAACCTATTGGCTTTGAGCGCCGACTCATATCGAATCACACTGTCCTTTGAAACCCCCAGGCTATACAGGGCTGCACCAATCACACTGAGACCGCCCACGGCTATGGCGCCTTCGAGGGCCGCCACTATGGGCCCGGCCATCAGTATCGGTCCGACGCCGGGGATGACGAAAAAAGCCGAACCGAGAAACAAGCCCCAGATGCCGCCCCAAAAAGCTCCATACTTTCCCCAGTGCTTCATACGGTCACCGGCATTGTAATACCCGATCACATGGTCTTCCGTTTCGTAACCCTTGCCGATGATCGAGAGCTTTGACATGTCGAATCCGCCCTTCTGGAGCTCTTTCACGGCCTTTTCGGCCTGTTCGTGAATGTCGTAGACTGCGATTACGGCGTTCCTATCGACTGCGGTGTTCCTTTCGATTACAGCGTTCTTCCCCGACACTTGGATGTCCTTTCCCCTTTTCGGGCAGACTGTGGCTCGGCACCGATTTGAGCAAGCCCGAGCCTCAACAGCTCCACGAGTTCCCCTCTTAGGGATGACAATCGTGATATTGTAGATTGAAATATTCTCAAACGCATTTGCTCACCCCTCGAGATGGAGTCACTTCTCGTAAGATCGCTCCAGACAGATCGATTCGCAGATCGATTGTAGCCGGAGACCGGGAATCAAGTCTGGTCAGCTTCCTGGTCCGGCTGAGTCTTCCCTTATAAGCCGCTCGTACGCGATAAGTGACATTTGCAGATAGCTCTTCAAAATGATACTGCCCATCGCGCTCGGTGATAAAAGAGCGAATCCAAAATATCGCATTGCTCTGGAGCTGTACGACGGGACCAACAAGGATGTGTCCCAGCTCGTTTTTGACCCTGCCGCGAAGGGCTCGTGTCTGCTGTGTTAAACCGGCCGACGCCGATAGGAGGAGGGCCGAGGCCAAACCAGAATCGAACCTACGACTTCTCCACAAAAAGCACCGCGGCCTGTGTGTAACGCACGACAACATCATCGCCCTTCCTCAGATTGGCCAGCCTGACCGTGGGGGCCAGTTTGAGTGTGCGGGGTTCACCAGCCGGCTTTCTGAGCGTAATTGTTCGTTTAGCAGCATCAATAGATTCGATTGTGGCGTTGACCTCGACGGTGTTCGCCACGAATATCCCTGGTTTGGTGCCCTTGGGAGCGAGTGACACGGTGGCGGCGTTGCGCGTGTTCGAGAGAACTCCCGCCTTACGAACACTTATAGCTAGCGCCTCGGATACGGTTGCGCGAACTTTGTCTCCTTGGCGAATGCGGTCGAAGTCGATTACATCGTTGCCGGCTTTATAGGTGTGCGTCACACCACTAGGACTCTCTAGCGTCAAGGTGCGAGTGGAGTAGTCGATCGACTTCACCGTAGCGGTGGCGGTCGCGGTATCGATCGCGATCGCGGCAGGCTCTACGTCTGCAGACCGTGACGCGTGGCCGCGTGTTACGTCTCGTGATTTGCCGCAGGCGAAGAGGGTCAGCAGTCCCAAAATTGCCAGCACGAATCGCGGCGATTGTGACACGTATTGACAAGAGTAGCGTCCAGTGATTTTATGACAATTTTCGATGTCCATGAGTACGTGGCTCCTTGTGTTTTTATTGCGTCAAGCGCGACTCTCACGCTTGGCTTGGCATGACGCTTCCGCAATGCATTACTTCGTAAACAATTCTTTTCCAGACACTCGTCCAACCGGCGGGCCAGTGGAGGCGTCGCTCGGATCCTGAATCTTGAGTAGCCTGCCGTCGCTGGGCACTATTACTATGCTGAGGCGGCTGCCATTGCCCTTCCAGTGGATGAAAAAGGGCCGCATTGGTTCGCTTGGGTGGTCGAACGGTGGTCGACGATGATACGCCTCGAGGTAGATAGCGCTTCCCATCCAAAGATCCGGTAAAAGGGTAAGCGAAGCGCTTCCCGGCGGCCTTTTGTATGCCGGACTCGTTCCATTTCAGTTTGTTTTCCATCTCGGAAAATCACCAACTATTAGGTGGTGCAGAACGGTCTGCCGGTTGATTACCCACTCTCCACCAGTTTTTGGGGAAAGCACTACTTCCGTGACGGTGGCGGAAACGGCAGACATCATGAGACCGCAAGCAGCGATACGCTTGCGGTCGCAGAAACTAGGCGCCCTAGGGCATCTGTCTTCTTGCTGTAAAGTGATGATCCCGGATTCAGCGCGCCGCGCATTCTCTCTCCTGCTGCGTCAAGATGGGAGTGGCCGACAAAGAGGCTCATTTTTGATCGAAGACTGACGATTGTTTTTGAATGGGAGCTGGGCTTTGTTGGTGAAAAATGCATCGGACGGCTCGAAAAAGCCGTCTTAAAATGAAAGGAAATCCACGGACATGAACGTGTG
>Ga0306923_10008603_pt1 | contig 10251 bp, 5 predicted proteins | sample sta12Can44000108_FD_203841 | JGI IMG/M metagenome (GOLD analysis project Ga0306923, IMG submission 203841) | Lab enrichment of tropical soil microbial communities from Luquillo Experimental Forest, Puerto Rico - statanox.12C.anox.44.000.108 (v2)... | ecosystem: Environmental > Terrestrial > Soil...
GGTCGCGGAGGCGTGGCTCGCGCGCCTCCTCGCCCTGCCCGCCCGGCCCGCCGATCTCGCCTTCCCGGTCTCCCAGCTGGCGCGCATGTCCGGCGACCGCGCCCGTGACCTGGCGGCGGAGGCGCGTGAGGACGCGCTCGCGGCGCTGCGCCGCGCCGGCGCGTCACCGGCGCTCCTGCGCACCGTCGAGGAGCACGTGGCGCTCGAGGTCGCGGACGAGCAGCGCATCTTCGGCGAGAGCTTGCCGGCGGGGCTCAAGCTCCTGTGACGTTCCAGTCCGAGGAGCGGCTCGCGGGCGTGCCGTGGCGCGCGCTGCGCGGCCTCGGCGGCGCGCTCGACCCGGCGCTCGCGGCGGTGCTCGCGAGCGAGCCGGCGGAGCGCGTCGTCGACCGCCTGCTCCGCGCGCACCGCGATCTCGCGAGCGACGCGCGCGCGGCGGTGAAGGAGGCGATCTACGGGGTGGCGGTGTGGCGGAGGAGACTCGCGTGGCACGCGGGGATCGCGACGGCGCCCGCCCCTCTCCCCAGCCCTCCCCCCGCCAGCGGGGGGAGGGAGACGACACGCGAGTCATCAACCCTCTCCCCCACCGGGGGAGAGGGCTGGGAGAGGGGGCCGCACCGCCTGCTCCTCGCGGCCCTCCTCCGCGATCTCGGCGGCGTCCGCGACGCGGAACCGCTCCTCGGCCTCGCGCCCGGCTCGCTCCCACCGCCGCGGCCGCCGCCGGACGACCCGGCCCTCCGGCTCTCGTTCCCGGACTGGCTGTGGACGACGATGGAGCGCGAGCTGGGCCCGGAGGCGCCGCGGCTCGCCGACGCCCTCAACCTGCCGGGCCCGGTCTGCCTGCGCCCGAACCTGCTCCGCACGACGGCGGCAGCGCTCGCGGCGCGCCTCGCGGGCGAGGGCGTCCGCACCTCCGCCGGCCGCCTCGTCCCGTCGGCGCTCCTCGTCACCTCGCCGCGTCCCAACGTGTACGGGCTCGCCGCCTGGCGCGAGGGGCTCCTGGAGGTTCAGGACGAGGCGAGCCAGCTCGCGGGTGCCCTCGTCGACGCACGCCCCGGGGAGTCGCTCCTCGACCTCTGCGCCGGCGCCGGGGGCAAGACGCTCCTGCTCGCCGCCGCCGTCGGGCCGGGCGGCTCCGTCTGCGCCTGCGACGTCGACGCCGAGCGGCTGCGCCGGCTCGACACCCGGGCGCGGCGCGCCGGGGCCGCGCACCTGGTGCGGGTCTGCGGTGGTGCGCCACCGCCGGACGCCAGCTTCGACGCGGCGCTCGTCGACGCGCCCTGCTCCGAGCTGGGCGCGCTCCGGCGGGGGCCCGACCTGCGCTTCCGGATCGACCCCGCCACGCTCGCGCCGCTCCCGTTCCTCCAGCGCGAGCTGCTCGCCCGCGCCGCCGCCCGGGTCCGGCCGGGCGGCCGCCTCGTCTATGCGACTTGCACCTTCCGTCGCGAGGAGGACGAGGAGGTGGCGGAGGCGTTCGAGGGCAGCCACCCGGGCTTCACGCGCGAGGTGTGGACGCGGACCTGGCCGCACCGCGACGGCGCCGACGCCTTCTTCGTCGCGCGCTGGCGGCGCCTGAGCTCCCCCACCGGCCGGCATGACACGGCGCGCGAAGCGTGATTTCTTCGTGCTTCCGGCGCCAAGCGCCGCCACGATCGAGGCACCGCACCATGGCTCACGAGCAGGTCCCCACGCTGGCGAGGCTGGCCTCGCACTGGTCCCGCCCGGGCCCGGTGGCGCCGGAGCTGCTCGCCGAGACCCACGACGCGCTCTCCACGGCCCAACCGGGCGAGCTGGCCCAGGTGTCGGCCCTGGTCGAGACGCTGCTCGGCCGCGTCCACGCCCCCGAGTCCAGGCAGCCGGCACGGCGCGCGCTCTTCACGCTGCTCGACGCGGCCCGCCGCCGCTTCTTCACCCAGGCGCTCCCGCCGGAGCTCGTCGCGGACTGGACGCGGCTCCTCGTGACCGTGATCGATCGCGCCGACCACACGCTCGGAGAGGTGCTCCGCTCGCGCGAGGAGACGGATCCGCGCACGATCGCGATGCGCGTCCTGGGCGCCGACGCGACCGAGCTGACGGTGGCGGACGTGGCGCGCCGCACCCGCTCCATCGCGCGCGGCATCCTCTCGCTCTTGCGCGACGAGCCGGAGGGGAAGGTCGCGATCCTCTCGGAGAACTCGCTCGAAACCGCGCTGTGCGACCTGGCGTGCCTGACGAACGGCATCGTCGACTTCCCGCTCCCCGCCAACGCGGTCGCCGAGCACGTCGTCTACATGCTGCGCCACTCCGGCGCGCGCGTGCTCATCACCTCCGACGAGGAGCAGCTCGCGAAGGTCCTCCCGGCGCTGGGGAGCCTCCCCGACCTGCGCGAGGTGGTGGTCGTCTCGCGGGGCTGCGCCGACCGGCACGGGCTCCTCTCGCTGGAGCAGATGGTCGGCCAGGGCGGCGGGGCCTTCGACGACGTGGTGCGCGTCACCCGGGCCGCGGAGGTGCGCAGCCGGGATCTCGCCACCGTGATGTACACCTCGGGGACCACCGGCCGGCCGAAGGGCATCGCCTTCTCGCAGCTCAACCTCGTCTCGAAGCGGCTCTGCCGAGGCTTCGCGCTGCCGCAGGTGGGCGAGGGCGACGTCTTCCTGTGCTACCTGCCGCTCTATCACACGTTCGGCCGCTTCCTCGAGCTGTGCGCCTCGCTGTGGTGGGGCGCGACCTACGTCTTCGCCCGCTCCACCTCGCACGCGTCGCTGCTCGAGGACTTCAAGGCGGTCCGCCCCACGCTCTACATCAGCGTGCCGAAGAAGTGGATCGAGCTGCACGAGACGGCGGTGCAGGAGGCGGCCTCGGACGATCCGGAGGAGACGGCCGCGCACCTGAAGGGGCTCACCGGCGGCCGGCTCCGCTATGGCCTCTCCGCCGCCGGGTACCTCGACCCGACGGTGTTCAAGGCGTTCCACCGGGCGGGCATCGAGCTCTGCTCGGGTTACGGCATGACCGAGGCGACGGGCGGCATCACGATGACGCCGCCCGGCGAGTACTACGAACAGTCGATCGGGAGGGCGCTCCCCGGGATCGAGTGCCGGCGGGCCGACGACGGCGAGCTGCTCATCCGCGGCGCGTACGTGAGCGAGGGGTACTGGGGGCCGGGCGGGGTCGACCGCAGCCTCGACGCGCAGGGCTGGTTCGGGACGGGCGACCTCGTCTCCGAGGACGCGCTCGGCCACTTCCGCATCGTCGGGCGCAAGAAGGAGATCTACAAGAACCGCGCGGGGCAGACGATCGCGCCGCAGCGGATCGAGAACCTGTTCCGCGACTTCGACGCGGTGGCGCAGGCGTTCCTGGTCGGGGATCACCGCGAGTACAACACGCTCCTCATCTGGCCGAACTTCGCCACGCAGCCAGCGCTGCGCGACCTCTCCCCGGCCGACCTCAACGAGCTACTCAGCTCGCTCGTCGCCTCGGCCAACCGGTTCCTCGCTCCGTTCGAGCGGGTGGTGGCGTTCCAGGTGCTGCCGCGCGCGCTCGACGAGGCGCACGGCGAGCTCACGCACAAGCTCACGTTCAAGCGCGAGCTGGTCGAGCAGAACTGGTCCGAGCTCATCGAGCGGATGTACGTCCAGAAGCACCTCGCGCTCACCGTGGACGGGATGTTCCTGCGCATCCCGAACTGGGTGCTGCGCGAGATGGGCGTCCTCCAGCACGAGGCGCGGTACGAGAGCGGCCGGCTCCACGCCGGCGCGCGCTCGATGCGGGTCGGCACCGACCCCGCCGCGCCCGGGGCGATGCGGCTCGGGGATCTCGCCTACGCCGTCGCCGCGTCGGTGCTCGATCTGGGCGCGCTCCTGGCGCGGCCGGCGCTGTGGCTCGGCAACGACGAGCTGGTCCAGTTCATCGGCGACGAGGCGTTCCACTCGCTCGTCGCACGCCGTCGCCGCGCCGCGAGCGAGCTCCGGCTCGACGCGCGCGTCTGGCCGGCGCCCTCCCCCTCGCGCGTCTCCCGCCTCGTCGACGCGATCGAGGTGGAGCGCACCACCTTCCACAGCATCCACGCCGCGGGCGAGCTGCTCCGCGCCGAGCGCCCGGAGGCGCGCCGCGCGGTGGCGCACCTCCAGTCGGGCGTGAGCTCGGGCCGCAGCGAGCACGCCACGGTCTGCCGCGCCCTGCTGCGCCGCGCGGCCGACTCGCCGGACGAGGAGATCCGGCGCCGCGCCTTCCGGGCGCTCCTGCCGGAAGAGGACGCCGACGAGACGCTCGCCACGCTGCGCCTCTTCCTGGACCGGCTAGGGGCGATGGCGCTCCGGGACGAGGACCTCGCGATCCTCGGCGAGCGCGGCCTCTCCGATGCGCAGGTCGAGGTGCTGCTCGCCTCGCTCTCCGCCGATGCGGCGCTCGACGCCGTGCGCGACCCGTCGGAGAGGCGGCTGCTCGTCGGCACGATGCGGCTGCTCGTGGCGCACGCCAACACCCATCCGCGGTGGTACGCCGCGGTCCGCGTCCCCCTGGCGCGGCTCTCGCTGCACGACGACGAGGAGCTGCAGGCGCGCGCCAGCGAGGAGCTGGACCGGCTGCGCCGCGGCTTCTCCAACTGGATTGGCCCGAACCTCCGGCTGGCCATCGACCCCGAGACGGGCAGCGAGTACGGCTGGAAGGACGTCATCGGGTTCGAGCACGGCATCGCCGAGCGCGCGAGAGAGCTGCTCCTGCGCGCCATCATCGACACCACCCTCGTGCGCGCCTCCTGCTTCCTCTTCGGGCGCGGCGCGCTCCTCTCGCTGGCCGACATCCCACCCGGCGGCGCCACGGTGAGCTACCTCGGCACCGGCCACGGCAAGGCGGTCTTCCGCCTCTCCATCCACACCCGAGCCCGAGAGACCTTCGACACCGCCATCAACCTCGTGTCCGCCATGCACCCGGCCGAGCTGAGGGAGGAGATCTCGTGGCTGCTCGCCGCCGGCGCGCCGCCCCCGCTGGTCGAGGCATTCGGCGGCTACTACCCGGAGTACGGCATCTTCACCGAGGAGTACATCCCGGGCGACCACGTGGCGCGGCAGGTGGAGCGCCTCGAGCGCCACGGCGAGACGAAGCGGCTCAAGGCGCTCTGGCCCTACCTCGCCTGGTCGGCGCTCTCGGCCCACATCGCGTTCTGGGACCGCACCGGCCGCAAGCTGGCCATGCGCGAGCCGTCACCCGAGGCGTTCATCGTCCCCTCGCACGACTACCACACCGGCACGCGGCTCGTGTCCATCTCGGACCGCTCGCCCTGCGGCTCGTTCGACGAGCTGCTCGACCGGTTCCAGGACTTCTTCCTGAACCGCGTGGAGGCCCCTCGCCCCGACCTGCAGGGCGAAGTGAGCGAGACGATGCTGTTCTCGGCCGCGGTGGAGGCGCTCGGGCTCACGCGCGCCCGCGCGCTGCTCGAGGTCGCGGCACGCGTCGACCGGCGCGGCGCCGCCATCACCGCCTTCCTGGAGACGATCCGCGAAGGCGGCTACACCCCCCTTCGCATCCACTTCGCGGCGAAGCGGTACGCGCGCTGGCTCACGGCGAACCCGGCCGCCACCGTCGAGGCGAAGGGCAAGATGCTCGGCGAGCTGTGGGGGACCTACCGCCTCTCCGAGCTGGAGGCGACCTGGCCCGACACGCGCGTCCGCTTCTTCCGCCAGACCGTCTTCGCCGGCGCGCGCGCCGAGCTGGGTGCCGCGCTCGACCGGCTCATGCAGCGCGCCCGCGCCGTCACCATGCTCGGCCTCGATCTCGAGGAGCAGGTGGCCGCCCACCGCGCCGCGCTCCGCACCACCGCCGAGGAGGACTACTTCCTCGCGCGCATGACGTACCGCTACCTCGCGCCCACCGACGACGCGCAGCTCATCTCGCTCCCGGCGGGGGACAAGCAGGTGACCGAGGTGGTCATGGGCCTGCGCGACGAGCAGGGGAACCGGTTCTGGGTGCGCGCGCCGGCCACGCCGCGCGAGGTGGCGCGCCTGCTGCACCTGTTCCACGAGGCGAACCTGCAGGTCACGTTCACCGCGGAGCACGAGTTCCTCATCGCGCTCGACGCCAACGACACGGTCATGGGCGGGGTCTTCTTCCGGTGGGTCGCGCCCGGCCGCGCCTTCATGGAAAAGCTGGTGATGGCCCGCAAGCACCGCGGCCTTGGCGTCGCCGACGGGCTGATGCGCGAGTTCTTCCGCCGGCTGCGCGCCCAGGGCGGGACGGCCGTCGAGACCGGCTACTACCAGCCGGAGTACCTGAGCCGCTTCAGATTCCGGACCGACCCCACCTCGGGCGGCCTCGTCTCGGAGCTCGCCACCGAACCCGCCGCGCCGGCCGCCGCCGCGCCGGCCTCGAGATGACCATGTCGAACGCGAACTGGAGGATCATCGACTCGACGCTGCGCGAAGGCGAGCAGTTCGCCAAGGCCGCCTTCCGCACCCAGGACAAGCTCGAGATCGCGCGCGCCCTCGACAGCTTCGGCGTCGACTACATCGAGCTCACCTCGCCGGCCGCGTCGCCACAGTCCCAGCGCGATCTGGCCCAGGTGGTGAAGCTCGGGCTGGGCGCCCGCGTCATCACGCACTCCCGGTGCGTGGTCGACGACGTGAAGGCCGCCATCGACACGGGCGTACGGGGGATCGGCCTGCTCTTCGCGACGAGCCGCATCCTCCGCGAGTCGTCGCACGGCAAGACCATCCAGCAGATCATCGACGCCATGGCGCCCCCCGTCGAGCTCGCGCTCGGCGCGGGGCTCGAGGTGCGCTTCAGCGCGGAGGACAGCTTCCGCACCGAGGAAGCGGACCTGCTCACCGTCTACCGCGCCGCGGCCAAGCTCGGCGTGCACCGCGTCGGGCTCGCCGACACGGTCGGGATCGCCACCCCGCGCCAGGTGTTCACGGCGGTCCGCGAGGTGCGGCGCGCCGTGCCGTGCGACATCGGGTTCCACGGCCACAACGACACCGGCTGCGCCGTCGCCAACGCCCACGAGGCGGTGTCCGCCGGCGCCACGCACGTCGACGTCTCCGTGCTCGGCATCGGGGAGCGCATCGGCATCTCGCCGCTCGGAGGCTTCATCGCCCGGATGTACTCGCTCGACCCGCAGGGCGTGGCGAAGCGCTACCGCCTCGGGCAGCTCCGCGAACTGGAGCGGCTGGTGGCGCGGGCAGCCGGGGTGGAGATCCCGTTCAACAACTACCTCACCGGCGAGACCGCTTACTCACACAAGGCGGGCATGCACCTCAAGGCGATGACGCTCAACCCCGGCTCGTACGAGGTAATCCCCCCGGAGGCGTTCGGGCTGACCCGGCGCCTCATCGTCGGGAGCCGACTCACCGGCAAGCACGCCATCGGCTACCGCGCCCGCGAGATCGGCATCACCTTCGGAGAGGGCGAGCTCAAGGCCATCACCCAGCGCATCAAGGAGATGGCGGATCGGGGCAGCCTGTCGGAGGAGCAGATCGACGAGGTCCTGCGCGAGTGGGTGACCGCGTGAAGAACGACGCGCGAGTCGCGCGCGATGCCCCCTCTCCCTGCCCTCTACCCCGGTGAGGGAGAGGGTTCGTCACTAACAGTGATGGAGAGCGGTACTCCCTCTCCCCGTCACTGCGGGGAGAGGGGCGGTGTACCAGGGTGACAGCACTACGGCCCGGTCCAGCTCCGCTGCTGCCGCTCCTGCGCGTCCTGGCTACCGTCAGCGGCCCCTAGCGGCGTCGAAAGTGACGCCGAGCCTCTCGCGCTGGCGGGGCCGCGCGGCACGGCGGAGTCGTCGCCCGAGCCAGACCCTGTCCCGGAAAGCCCCAAGGACTGCTCCTCGTCGTTGGGCTGTGCGCCGTCGGTCGACCTGGGATCGGGCGAGGCCCGCGGGTCCGTCTGCCCCGTGTCCGGCGCCGCCACCGACTCGTCGGCGCGTCCTTCCGCCCAGGTGGACAGCGGAGCCACCGCCGTCCCCGCCAGCATGATCAGGCTCACCGCTCGCCTCAGTCGCATCCTGTGCTCCCTTCATCGTTGGAAAAAGGACGATCGCGATCGCGTCGTCCGTCGGCGCGGGTAGATGCCGCGACCGGCGAGCCGTGACACGCGCCGCCGGCGAGCCGGCTGAGGGGTTGGTGGGACGCTCGGCGGCGCGGCGCTGGCGCAGCGCCGGCCCTGGCGTTAGCCAGGGGGTCCCATGCAGCAGCGAGATGCAACACCCGCCTCTGGCGGGCGGATCGAGGAGCCCGACTGGCGTCTCCGGCTGTACGTCGAGCAGTTGCCGGCCCTGGCGTGGGCGACGGACACCGAGATGCGGATCGTGTGGACGCTCGGCGCCGGGTCTGAGGCGCTGAGGCTCTCTGGCGCGGCTCCGGTGGGGGCCACCGTCCCCACGCTCGCCCGCCAGCTCGACGTGAACGCGGACGCGGTCGAGGCGCACCGCTCCGCGCTCCGGGGCCGATCGAGCCGCTACGAGATCAGCTGGGGCGGCTCTGCCTTCGAGGCGCACGTCCATCCGCTGCGCGACGACGCCGGCGAGGTGACCGGCGCGGTCGCCATCGCGCTCGACGTGACCAGCCGCAAGCGGGCGGAGGAGGAGCTCCAGCGGAAGGAGCGCCAGCTCGCGGACGCGCAGGCGGTGGCGCACGTGGGGAGCTGGGAGTGGGACATCGCGAGCGGGAGGGTGACCTGGTCCGAGGAGCTCTTCCGCATCCTCGGGCTCGACCCGGGGGAGTGCCAGTCCACGCGCGAACGCTTCCTGCGGCTCGTCCACCCGGATGACCGTGAGCGGCAGCGGGCCCGGGGTGAGGCGGCCATCGCGGGGCGGGAGGGCTACGGCGAGGACGAGTACCGGATCGTGCGCCGCGACGGCGTCGAGCGCGTCATGCACAGCCGCGGGATCGTCTTGCGCGACGACCAGGGCAAGCCGACGCGGATCGTCGGAGCGACGATCGACGTCACCGAGCGCAAGCGCGCGGAGGCGGAGCTGGCGCGGCGCCTGAGGCAGCAGGCGGCGGTGGCCGAGCTGGGCATGCGCGCGCTCGCGGGCGTCGAACTGCAGGCGCTCCTCGACCACGCCGTGGCCGTCGTGGCCGAGGGACTCGGCGTCGAGTGCTGCAAGGTGATGGAGTTCCTCCCCGACGGGACGGTCGTGATGCGGGCCGGCGTCGGCTGGCGGCCTGGCCGGGTCGGGCGGGTGGTGCCCGGCGACGTCGCCAGCGTCTGTGCGTACGAGGTGCACGCGGACGGTCCGGTCGTGGTCGAGGACTTCGCGACGGACGGCCGCTTTCCGGCGTCGCCGCTCGTCGCCGAGCACGGCCTGGTGAGCGGGCTCAGCGTGCTCCTCGCCGGGCGCGAGCGCCCGTTCGGCGTGATCGGCGCCTACGCCCGCTCCCGGCGCAGCTACACCCAGGACGACCTCAACTTCATCCAGTCGGTGGCGAGCGTGCTCGCGCTCACGGTGGAGCAGCACCGCTCGGCGGAGGGCCTGCGCGAGCACCGGGCCCGCCTGCGGGCGCTCTCGGCGCGCCTCCAGCGCGTGCGCGAGGAGGAGAAGTCGCGCGTCGCGCGCGATCTCCACGACGACCTCGGGCAGCTGCTCACCGGGCTCAAGATGGAGCTGCGCTCGATCGAGCTTCACCTGGGAGAGGGCGAGCTCAGCCAGGCTGCCGGCGGGGTCCTCGACGAGGTCGTCGCCGCGTCGGAGCTGGTGGATCGGACGAGCGAGACCGTGCGGCGCATCGCCGCCGACCTGCGGCCCGTGACGCTCGACCAGCTCGGCCTCGGGCCGGCGCTGCGGGAGGAGAGCCGCACCTTCCAGGAGCGCACCGGGATCGCGACGGAGGTGCGGATCGGCGAAGGCTTCCCCGTGCTGCAGCGGGAGGCCGCCACGGCGCTGTACCGGATTGCGCAGGAGGCTCTCACGAACGTGGGCCGCCACGCGGACGCGGCGAGGGTCGACATGTCGCTGCAAGCCGATGCGAGCATCGTCGCCCTCCGCGTCGCCGACGACGGGCGCGGGGTACCGGCCGGCAGCGCTGGCCCGCTGTCGCTCGGGATCCTGGGGATGAAGGAGCGCGCCGCGATCTTCGGCGGCGACGTGACCGTCCGCCCGGGCGAGGTCGGAGGGACGGTGGTCCGTGCCGCGCTCCCGCGCACCTCCGTCGTCTGCGTGGGCGGAACTCCTTGCCTATGACCCGCATCCTCATCGTCGACGACCACGAGGTGGTCCGACGTGGCCTGCACCAGATCCTCGTCGAGCGGCTGCCCGGCGCCCACGTCGGCGCGGCGGAG
>Ga0306923_10008607_pt1 | contig 10249 bp, 10 predicted proteins | sample sta12Can44000108_FD_203841 | JGI IMG/M metagenome (GOLD analysis project Ga0306923, IMG submission 203841) | Lab enrichment of tropical soil microbial communities from Luquillo Experimental Forest, Puerto Rico - statanox.12C.anox.44.000.108 (v2)... | ecosystem: Environmental > Terrestrial >...
TGGTGTCTCGAAAGCTGCTTTCGAGACCGATCTTCAAGGTCTGGACCCAAACTCAACGTAGCGAACGTGCAGGCATCTGCCGGCCCGCTGTTGCGCCATCAGCGCCAACAGCGGTCGTCGTGGACTTTGCGACCACCGACACTGTGCGCGCGATACATCCAACAACCGAAAAGGGCCGGCAAGATTTCGCAACGGGAGAACATATGGCTTCGAGTGCAACCGTTAATACCTACAGCCCCACCCGCGACGATTTCGCCGCGATGCTCGACGAGTCATTCGCCGGCGGCAACCTTCAGGAAAGCTCAGTCATCAAGGGCAGGGTGGTTGCGATTGAAAAGGACATGGCCGTCATTGATGTCGGCCTGAAGACCGAGGGCCGCGTCGCTTTGCGCGAATTTTCCGGCCCCGGCCGCGACAGCGATCTGAAAGTTGGCGACGAGGTCGAGGTGTTCCTGGACCGCATCGAGAACGCGCTGGGCGAAGCCGTGCTGTCGCGTGACAAGGCGCGGCGCGAGGAGAGTTGGGGCAAGCTGGAGAAGGCGTTCCAGAACAACGAAAAGGTCATGGGCGTCATCTTCAACCAGGTCAAGGGCGGCTTCACCGTTGACCTCGACGGGGCGGTCGCCTTCCTGCCGCGGTCGCAGGTGGACATCCGTCCGATCCGCGACGTCGCGCCGCTGATGAACAATTCGCAGCCGTTTCAGATTCTGAAAATGGATCGCCGCCGCGGCAACATCGTGGTGTCGCGCCGAACCGTCCTGGAAGAGACCCGCGCCGAGCAACGCCAGGAGCTGGTGCAGAATCTTGAAGAGGGTCAGGTGATCGACGGCGTGGTCAAGAACATCACCGACTATGGCGCGTTCGTCGACCTCGGCGGCATCGACGGCCTGTTGCATGTCACCGATATCGCCTGGCGGCGGGTCAATCACCCGACCGAGGTCTTGACTATCGGCCAGACCGTGAAGGTCAAGATCATCAAGATCAACCATGAGACGCACCGCATTTCGCTCGGCATGAAGCAACTTTTGGATGATCCGTGGCAGGGCATCGAGGCGAAATATCCGCTCACTGCGCGCTTCCATGGCCGTGTCACCAACATCACCGACTACGGCGCGTTCGTTGAGCTTGAGCCCGGCATCGAAGGCCTGATCCACGTCTCCGAAATGTCGTGGACCAAGAAGAACATGCATCCCGGCAAGATCGTCTCGACCTCGCAGGAGGTCGAAGTGCAGGTGCTCGAGGTCGATTCGGTCAAGCGCCGCATCTCGCTCGGCCTCAAGCAGACCATGCGCAACCCATGGGAAGTCTTCATCGAGAAATTCCCGGTCGGTTCGGTGGTCGAGGGGGAGGTCAAGAACAAAACCGAGTTCGGCCTGTTCCTCGGGCTGGAGGGCGACGTCGACGGCATGGTGCACCTCTCCGATCTCGACTGGAAGCTTCCCGGCGAGCAGGTCATCGACAACTACAAGAAGGGCGACATGGTCAAGGCGGTGGTGCTCGATGTCGACGTCGAGAAGGAGCGGATTTCGCTCGGCATCAAGCAGCTCGAGGGCGATCCCTTCGCCGAGCCAGGCGACGTCAAGAAGGGCGCTGTGGTGACTTGCGAGGTGCTGGAAGTGAGGGATGCCGGCATCGAGGTCAAGATCGTCGGCACCGACTTCACCACCTTCATCAAGCGCTCAGAGCTCGCTCGCGATCGCAACGATCAGCGCGCCGAACGCTTTGCGGTCGGCGAGAAGGTCGATGCGCGGGTGATCCAGTTCGACAAGAAGGCGCGCAAGGTGCAGGTTTCGATCAAGGCGCTGGAAGTCGCCGAGGAAAAGGAGGCGATCGCCCAATACGGCTCCTCCGATTCGGGTGCGACGCTCGGCGACATTCTGGGCACCGCGCTCAAGAATCGCGGCGTTGGCGACAGGTAAGTCGTCGCTCACGAGCCTCCGCACACTGCAAGGCCCCGGTTTCGACCGGGGCCTTTTGCTTATGCGGACGTCGTTGAGCCTGTTGGCGCCCTCATTTCTACGTTTTGCACCGCAATTGATGGTGCTAGACATGGCGATCGTTAGGCTGCAAATGCGAAACGCGCCAAATTTGCGTTTGGGAGAATTTCGATGTCGCTCGATTCAGATGTGATCGTCGATCGCCGCAGGATTCGACGCAAGCTGACGTTCTGGCGCGTGCTGGCGGTTTCGATCGCGATCATTGCGATTGTCGTCATCGGCATGCTGGCGACGCCGGGCGGACGCGGCGCATTCACCTCATCGGGTTCGATCGCGCGCATCAGCATCGATGGGTTGATCCGCAGCGACCAGGAGCGCGTTGAGGCGCTGGAGCGGCTGGAGAAGTCGCAGGCTGCGGCGGTCATCGTCCACATCAATTCGCCCGGCGGGACCACGGCCGGGTCCGAGCAACTCTACGACGCATTGATGCGATTGAAGGCGAAGAAGCCGCTGGTCGTGGTGGTCGAGGGCCTGGCGGCGTCCGGCGGCTACATCACGGCGATCGCGGCCGATCACATTGTGGCGCAACAGAGCTCGCTGGTCGGCTCGATCGGCGTTTTGTTCCAATATCCGAATGTCAGCGAGCTCCTCAAGACCGTCGGGGTCAAGGTTGAGGAAGTGAAATCTTCGCCGCTCAAGGCCGCGCCCAACGGCTTTGAGCCGACGAGCCCCGAGGCGCGTGAGGCGCTGGATGCGCTGGTGAAGGACTCCTATGCGTGGTTTAGGGGTTTGGTGAAGCAGCGCCGCGGTATGGACGATGCGCTGCTTGAAAAGGTCGCCGACGGCAGGGTGTTCACCGGTCGCCAGGCGGTCGATCTCAAGCTGATCGACCAACTTGGCGACGAGAAGACTGCGGTCGCCTGGCTGGTCGAAGCGAAGGGCGTCAAGAAGGACCTGCCGGTGAGCAACTACAAGCTCGCCCCGCGCTTTGGCGACCTGACCTTTTTGAGGACAGCGGCAGCTTATGTGCTCGATGCGCTTGGTTTGGCGGCTCTTGCGCGTCAAATCGAGCAGGCTGGCCTCGTCCAGGCGGTCGATCGCCTCACCCTCGATGGGATGCTCGCGCTCTGGTGTCCGGCGACGACCTCTTGAGGCCGGCAAAGCCGATTATGACAGTTTCCCCCGTGGTGGGAGCATTGTGACAACCCCGGAGGGGACCTTTGTCAGGCATTTTCGCGCCGCGCAAAACTGATTTAGCGTCTTGACAGCCTTAGGTATTTTCACGGAAATGGCTAGCCGACGCTCCCGGGTCCGACCCATTCATGATCAAATCCGAACTTGTTCAGCGCATCGCCGAGCACAACCCGCACCTCTACCAGCGGGATGTCGAGAACATCGTCAATGCGATTCTCGATGAGATCGTGGCCGCCTTGGCGCGGGGCGACCGGGTTGAGTTGCGCGGTTTCGGCGCGTTCTCGGTGAAGCATCGTCCGGCGCGGGCCGGGCGTAATCCGAGGACCGGCGCGCATGTGCCGGTCGACCAGAAGAGCGTGCCGTTCTTCAAAACCGGCAAGGAAATGCGGGAGCGGCTGAACCGCGACGACCACGAGGCGGGCGGCTAGTTGCGCGTCAAGCCGTCGCAGGCGTTAGCGGCATAACAGGCAACAGGCGGTTTTGATCTAATACGGGCAATCCTGATGCGGAAATTTTTCACGACTCTGACCGTCGTTCCGCTGGGACTCGTCTTTGTCGTTTTCGCGGTGACCAACCGACACTTTGTGACGGTCGCGTTCGACCCCTTCAATTCGGCGGATCCGGCGGTGTCGGTGTCACTGCCGCTGTTCGTGCTGCTGATCCTGGTTGCGATCATGGGGGTGCTGGCGGGCGGCGCTGCGACCTGGTTCGGCCAACGCCGCTGGCGGCGGGTCGCGCGGCGGCATCAGGCCGAGGCGCACGCGGCCAAAGAGCAGCTTGCGCGTCTTCGCGCGGCAGCGACCGGCGCGCGCGGCGAGCCACAGCGCCTGCCGTACCCCTCGCAAGGCGTTTCGGTGGGGGCCTCGGGGCGAGACAAGCAGGGCGCGACGTTGTAGAACCCGCCACGTCGGCTAGGCCTGTTACCGCCCGAAGAGACCATGTCACTGCTCGTCAAGATCTGCGGCCTGTCCACCCGCGAGACGCTCGAGGCGGCGCTGGAGGCTGGCGCCGACATGGTGGGATTCGTGTTCTTTCCGCCGTCGCCTCGGCACCTTGGGCTCGATGTCGCGCGCGGGCTTGGCGAGGCCTTAACGCGGGGCGGTGTGAGAGTTGCGCTGACGGTTGATGCCGACGACGCGACGCTCGCCGGCATTGTCGAGGTGATCAACCCCGATATTTTGCAGCTGCACGGCCATGAAAGCCCGGCGCGGGTCGCCGACATCAAGCGAAAATTCTCCCGCGAGGTGATGAAGGCTCTGCCGGTCGCGCGCGCGTCCGATTTGGCCGCCTTGCCCGACTACGCCGCGGTCGCTGACCGCATCCTGTTCGATGCGCGTCCGCCGAAGGGGGCGACCCGCCCCGGCGGCCTCGGGGCCGTGTTCGACTGGCGCCTGCTTGAGAATCTCGACCTCAAGCTGCCCTTCATGGTGTCGGGCGGCCTGGATGCGGGCAATGTTGCTGACGCCCTTCGCCTGACCCGCGCCGCCGGTGTCGATGTCTCCTCCGGCGTCGAGCGTGCGCCTGGCGTCAAGGACGTCGGCATGATCGGCGAGTTCATCCGCGCTGTCCGCGCCTCTCAAGAGCTGGGGGTCCGATGACCAACGCCCTGCCAAATTCCTTCCGCAGCGGTCCTGATGAGCGCGGGCATTTCGGCATGTTCGGTGGTCGCTTTGTCGCGGAAACCTTAATGCCGCTGATCCTCGAGCTGGAAACGGCCTATGCCGAGGCCAAGGCCGATATCGCGTTCCAGGCGGAGATGGCCGGGCATTTGCGCGACTATGTCGGCCGGCCCTCGCCGCTTTATTTCGCCGAGCGGCTGACTGAGCATCTCGGCGGCGCCAAGATCTATTTCAAGCGTGAGGAGCTAAACCACACCGGCTCGCACAAGGTCAACAACGTGCTCGGCCAGATCATGCTGGCGCGGCGCATGGGCAAGAAGCGCATCATCGCCGAGACCGGCGCGGGCCAGCATGGCGTCGCCACGGCGACGTTGTGCGCACGCTTTGGCCTAGAATGCGTGGTCTATATGGGCGCCGTCGACGTCGCGCGGCAACAGCCCAATGTTAGCCGCATGGAGATGCTGGGAGCAGAAGTGTGTCCGGTCAAGTCGGGTACGCGCACGCTGAAGGATGCGATGAACGAGGCCCTGCGCGACTGGGTCACCAATGTACACAACACTTTCTACTGCATCGGCACGGTCGCCGGGCCGCATCCCTATCCGATGATGGTGCGCGATTTCCAGTCGGTGATCGGCATCGAGACCCGCACACAGATGCAGGCGGCAGAGGGCCGGCTGCCGGACTCGCTTGTCGCCTGCATCGGCGGCGGCTCCAATGCGATGGGCTTGTTCCATCCCTTCCTTGACGAATCCTCAATCGAGATTTTTGGTGTGGAAGCGGCGGGTCATGGGCTGGCGCAATTGCACGCGGCCTCGATCGCCGGCGGCCGACCCGGCGTGCTGCACGGCAACCGCACTTATCTCTTGATGAACGAAGACGGCCAGATCCAGGATGCACATTCGATCTCGGCGGGGCTGGATTATCCCGGCATCGGGCCGGAACATTCCTGGCTGCACCAGATTGGGCGCGTCAACTATCTCTCTGCAACCGATGCGGAGGCCCTCGCCGCATTTCAGTTGTTGTCGCGGCTCGAAGGCATTATCCCGGCGCTGGAGCCTGCCCATGCCATCGCCAGAGTGATGGAGCTCGCGCCGGCGCGGCCAAAGGATCATCTCATGGTGGTCAATCTCTCCGGCCGTGGCGACAAGGACGTGCCGCAAGTCGGCGATATCTTGAGGGCGAAGACGAAGTGAGCACCCGCATCGATGCGCGTTTTGCGCTGCTGAAGAACGAGGGTCGCTCGGCCTTCGTCACCTTCCTGATGGCCGGCGACCCCGATCCGGAAACCTCGCTTGCCATCATCAAGGCGATGCCTGGGGCTGGCGCCGACGTGATCGAGATCGGCATGCCCTTCACCGACCCGATGGCGGACGGACCGTCGATCCAGGCCGCCGGGCTGCGCGCATTGCGCGCTGGCATGACGCTCAAAAAGACCCTTAAGCTGGTCGGCGACTTTCGCAAGGACGACGGCACTACGCCGCTGGTGCTGATGGGCTACTACAATCCGATCTACATTTATGGTGTCGACAAGTTTCTTGCCGATGCCAAATCGGCCGGCGTCGACGGGCTGATCATTGTCGACCTGCCGCCCGAGGAGGATACGGAACTCTGCCTGCCAGCGCTGCAGGCTGGGCTTAATTTCATTCGCCTTGCGACGCCCACGACCGACGAGCAGCGCTTGCCGGCGGTGCTCGCCAACACGTCAGGTTTTGTCTATTACGTCGCGATCACTGGCATCACCGGCGCTGCGGCGGCGGATTCCAAGACGGTCGGTGACGCCGTGGCCCGCATCAGGCGGCATACCGATTTGCCGGTCTGTGTCGGTTTTGGCATCAAGACGCCGGCGGCGGCGCGAGCGATTGGCGCGTGCGCCAGTGGTGCCGTGGTCGGCACTGCGCTGGTGGATGCGCTTCGCTTGAGCCTCGATGCGGAAGGCCGCGCCACCGCCGCAACGGTGAACGCGGTCGTTTGCCTTGCGGCGTCGCTGGCTGAGGGCGTCAGGGGCGCCAGGCCGGCCGCGAAATAGCAAAACGCGCGGCGCCGCCCCAGACCTCGGCAATAGCGGCTTGCCCGGCCTCGGCAGAGCCGCCATATATCTCTGGCGGCCGCTCGCGCGGCTCTAGATTCGGAGCGCAACGTGAATTGGCTCACCAATGTCGTCCGACCCAAGATCCGCAACATTCTCCGTCGCGAGACACCGGAGAATCTATGGATCAAGTGCCCTGATTCCGGACAGCTCGTGTTCTACAAGGACGTCGAGGCCAACCAGTTCGTGATCCCCGGCTCCAACTACCACATGCGCATGGGGGCGATGGCGCGGCTGAAATCGATTTTCGACAATGAAACCTGGTTCGACGTCGCGCTGCCGGAGGTCACCGCCGACCCTCTGAAGTTCCGCGACGAGAAGCGCTATGCCGACCGCATCAAGGATGCGCGTGCCCGCACCGGCCTCAACGACGCCATCAAGATCGGCTATGGCAAGCTCGAGGGTGCCGCCGTGGTGATCGCGGTGCAGGATTTCGACTTCATGGGCGGCTCGCTCGGCATGGCCGCAGGCGAAGCGATCGTGCGCGGACTTGAGCTCGCAGTCGAGAAGAGGTCGCCCTTTATCGTATTCGCAGCCTCCGGCGGCGCCAGGATGCAGGAGGGCATTCTGTCGCTGATGCAGATGCCGCGCACGACCGTTGCTGTGCAGATGCTGCGCGAGGCGAAGCAGCCCTATATCGTCGTGTTGACCAATCCGACCACCGGAGGGGTCACCGCCTCCTATGCGATGCTCGGTGATGTCCACATCGCCGAACCTGGGGCGCTGATCGGCTTTGCCGGCGCGCGGGTGATCGAGCAGACCATCCGCGAGAAATTGCCAGAGGGTTTTCAGCGCGCGGAATATCTGCGCGAGCATGGCATGCTGGACATGGTCGTGCATCGTCATGAACTGCGTCCGACTTTGGCGCGGCTGTGCCGCCTGTTGACCAAATCCCCGGCGCTCGACGCCGCGCCCAAGGCTGCGCCATTGCCATTGGCCGCGGCGGCAGCAGCGATCGTATCGGCGCCCGAGGTGGCGCCGGCCGCGCCAAGCGCGTGAACGTCCCCGCCGCCGAGCCGCAAGCGCCGCTAGAGCGAGTGGTCGCGCGGCTGTCCGCGCTGCACCAAGCGCGCATCGATCTTTCGCTCGAGCGGATGCATCGCCTTTTGGAGAAGCTCAATCATCCCGAGCAAAAATTGCCGCCGGTCATCCACGTTGCCGGCACCAATGGCAAGGGCTCGACGGTCGCCTATTTGCGCGCGATTCTCGAAGCCGCGGGCCTTAAGGTTCACGCCTTTACCTCGCCCTATCTGGTCCGACCGAACGAATCGTTCCGCATCGGTGGCGTGCTGGTCAGCGATGAAGAGCTCGCGCGCACGCTTGAGCATTGCGAGCGGGTCAACGCCGGCGCGCCGCTCACCCTTTTCGAGGCGAAGACCGCGGCCGCCTTCTGCCTGTTCGCGCAGCACCCGGCCGAGGTGGTGCTGCTCGAAGTCGGGCTCGGCGGGCGGCTCGATTCCACCAATGTGATCGAGGCGCCGCTGGCATGCGTGATTGCGCCGATCAGCATGGATCACACCGAATATCTCGGCAACACGCTGACGGCGATCGCCGGCGAGAAGGCCGCGATCATCAAGCGCAATGTGCCGGTGATATCAGCCGAGCAACATCCCGAAGCGATGGTCGTGATCGAACACCACGCGCGTCGCCAGCGTGCGCCGCTGCGCGCCGCCGGCCAGCATTGGCATGTCGGCGTCGAGCGCGGGCGGCTGGTCTATCAGGACGAGCGCGGCCTGATGGATCTCGCCGCGCCAAAATTGTTCGGCCGGCACCAGTTCGACAATGCGGGGCTTGCGATTGCGACGCTGCGGGCAATTGATCAGATTAAGATCGGTCACGCCGCGTTTGAGGCCATCGTCAATGCCGAGTGGCCGGCGCGCATGCAGCGGCTGTCGTCGGGCCGGCTGATGACGTGGGGGCCGCCGACCTGCGAGATCTGGCTCGATGGTGGGCACAATGCCGAGGGCGGTCGGGTCGCGGCTGCAGCGTTAGGCGACCTCGAAGAACGGGTGCCACGTCCGCTGGTGGTGATCGCTGGCATGATGGCGAGCAAGGACGCGACCACTTTCCTGGCGAACTTCGCTGGGCTGACACGCCACATCATCGCGGTTGACATTCCCGGTGCGGTCAACGCCATGCCGCCGGACCGTCTGGCGGATGCCGCGCGCGCGCTTGGCATGCGCGCGGAAATCGCAGGCTCGCTCGAGGCGGCGCTGCGCGGTCTGGCAACGCTTGCCTACGAGGTGCCGCCGCGCATCCTGATTGCGGGGTCGCTCTATCTTGCAGGTCACGTGCTCGCGCTCAATGGCACCCCGCCCGGCTGAAACAAAACAGCCGGCGCAGGCGCCGGCCATCATGCAATGGCGCGCATGGAGCGGATCAGACGGCAGCGGTAATCCACTGTTGCAGCTTCTGCTTCGGCGCGGCGCCGACCTGGCGGGAGGCCATCTCGCCGCCCTTGAAGATCATCAAGGTTGGGATCGACATCACGCCATATTTCGAAGCCGTCTTCGGGCTCTCGTCGACGTTCAGCTTGACGATCTTAACCTTGTCGCCCATCGCGCCCGCGATCTCGTCGAGCGCGGGAGCGATCATGCGGCAGGGGCCGCACCATTCGGCCCAGAAGTCGACCACCACGGGGCCTTGCGCTTTCAGGACTTCGGCCTCGAAATCGGCATCGGAAACCTTGCCAACGGCCATGGGATACCTCGTTCAGTTGGAGCGGGCGCCGATTCGAAAGGAATTGCGCCCTACGATCATGCACCAAACCTATGAAGGGCGCCTAGCCGGGTCAAGTTGGCATCCCAGGATGCCAGTTCCGCGTCCAGCGCGGGAGAAGAAATCTCCATCAATTCAGGGGTTTCTGTCCAAAGCAGAGCTGCGTGCACGGGCAGTTGGGGATAAAGCTTGCCGAGCACGGCGCGGTAGAGCGCGAGCTGGCGGATATAGGCTTTTGGCGCGTCCGAGGCCGCCGTCGGCGGCGCGTGATTGGTCTTGAAGTCGACGATCAGGACCTCGGTCTTCGTCACCACCAGGCGGTCGATCTGTCCGGAGACCAGCGCCTTGCTGCGTCCGGGCAGCACCAGCCGCCCGACGATTGCGACTTCGGCACGGCTGGCTTCGGCGAAGGCGGCGGCGAAGCGGTGATCGGCAATCAGTGCAAGGACGCTGCTTGCAAGCTCCTCGCGCTCGGCCGGGCTCACCTGCGACGCGTTGCGGGCCAGAAAAGAAAGCGCGGCGTCGCGGCGCCGCAGGGCGGCAATCTCGGGAAGCGATTGCAGCAGGCTATGCACCAAAGTACCGCGCTCAAGCGCGCGCGCGCGTTGGGCCGGCGATGGGCCGGAGCTGGCGGCTGGGCCAGCGCCGGAATCGGAGGGGCGGACGAGCCCGCCCGCGGCAGCTTGCGGTCTGAG
>Ga0306923_10008609_pt1 | contig 10247 bp, 9 predicted proteins | sample sta12Can44000108_FD_203841 | JGI IMG/M metagenome (GOLD analysis project Ga0306923, IMG submission 203841) | Lab enrichment of tropical soil microbial communities from Luquillo Experimental Forest, Puerto Rico - statanox.12C.anox.44.000.108 (v2)... | ecosystem: Environmental > Terrestrial > Soil...
GGGCGCGAACCCGCTCGCGCGAAAGCCCATGATAAGCGTCATGGATCGCGTCCCAATAGGCCCAACGGTGACCAAACCCGTTGCGATCCATGATGCGCTGCAAATAGTGAACGTTATAGTCGCACTCGATAACAACGCTGTTCGCGCGAGGATCGAACGGATTCGCCCCGCCATCTTCGACATACCAAGCTTTATAACCAAGCTGCTCGAGACCCAGGAGATAATGCATCGCCTGCCAAGCAATGCCGGCGAGCGGCATCTGGCCTGCGAAATGGAGAACGATGATGTTGCCGCGCTTCACGATCGGGTCCGTGCTCGGTTGTGGGGAGAGTCTGGCAACAACGTTCAACCCGGCAGGTAATTTCCGTACGGGTAGCCAAGAAAACCGGACCCTCCGAGGTAAACGCCGATTTCGTCGGGAAGCGCGACACCGAAAAGCTGTTCTAGATGCAATATAAACAACTTAGGCAGGTCTACCGGCAAAACCCCAAACCGCATAGGGTTGCCCCGACGCCGAAGCGCATGTTAGGCAAAGTGATGATCGACAGCATCCGCGCCTGGATCGCCGGTAGTCTGCCCAGCGGGCTGGAGGGGACTGGACGGCGGCGAGACGAGCTTCAGCTTGCCTTAACTGCCTTGCTGATTGAAGCAGCATACAGCGACGATCACTTCGATAAAGCAGAGAGGGCGATTATCGCGCAACTCATCGAGCGGCGCTTCAAACTGTCGCCGTTGGAAGCGCGTGCGCTGCTCGCCGCCGGAGAGACCGCGGCGACCGAATCAGCCGAACTGTTCCACTTCACCCGGATCATCAATGAGCAGCTGTCCTTTAAAGAGCGGGTCGAGCTCATCGAAATGCTCTGGGAAGTTGCCTATGTAGATGGTGTGCTCGACCAGTTCGAGGACACCCTGCTGCGCCGCGTCGGCGGGCTGATTTACGTGCCGACCGCGAGCGCGGCATGGCGCGCCAGCGCGTCCTCAAGCGGCGGGGTCTCGACGAGGCGATGTGATCGCCACGACACGAGAGCCTGTCGAAGCTCAGGAGAAGAACCCAACACCATGACTTACGTTGTCACCGAAGCGTGCATCCGCTGCAAATATATGGATTGCGTCGAGGTCTGCCCCGTTGACTGCTTCTATGAGGGCGAGAACATGCTCGTGATTCATCCCGATGAATGCATTGATTGCGGGGTGTGCGAGCCGGAATGCCCGGTTGAAGCGATCATTCCCGATAGCGAGCCGCCGGCCGAGCAATGGCTCGAACTCAATCGCCAATACGCCGCAACTTGGCCCAATATTACCCGCAAGAAGCCATATCCCGCCGATGCTGACGAATTTAAGGATGCCACGGAAAAGTACGACAAATACTTTAGCCCTAATCCCGGCGGAAGCTGAGCGCCGGAGGCGATGGCGCGGCTGCGGAGCGAGCGCCGACATCGGATTTGCAGGGCGGAGATGCGCCTGGCTTCCGCCTGTCTTTTCATGGTATTGTCATATCGGCGCTAATGCCGACTCCTCTTGTCGAGTCGTGGAGGGTCGCCGTCGCCCGGTCCAGCGCCCGACTGAAGGTCCTGGCAGTGCCAAGCGGGTCGATTATGAGAGACGGATATGACCTCGGATAAAGTTCCATTCACCACTGGCGATCTCGTTGTGTATCCGACCCACGGGGTCGGCAAGATTGTCGGCATTGAGACGCAGGAGATCGCCGGTCATACGCTGAGCGTGTTCGTGGTGCTCTTCGACAAGGACCGGATGACGCTGCGGGTTCCGCTCGCCAAGGCCAAGGGTTCCGGCCTTCGCCGGCTGTCGAGCCGCAAGGAAATGGATGCGGCTCTCGCGAAGCTGCGCGGGCGATCGCGGGCGAAGCGGACAATGTGGAGCCGGCGCGCTCAAGAATATCAGGCAAAGATCGCCTCGGGCGACCCTGGTTCTATCGCCGAGGTGGTCCGCGACCTTTATCGCAATGTCGGCCAGCCGGAGCAATCCTACAGCGAGCGACAGATCTATCAGGCGGCGCTGGACCGTCTCGTGCGTGAGTTTGCCGCTGTTGAGCGAATCGACGAGACTACAGCGACCCAGCGGGTCGAGCAATTACTGACGGCCTAAGCGATCGAGGGCGATGACGTCCGGGCCGGAACGCGGGTTGAATTGGGCGAGGCGGGATGGGAAATTTGCCCGGCTGCGGCGCGCCCGGCGGGTCTGGGCGATTGCCGCCATAAATGGCGCGGCGCGGCGCTTAGTCGTGCTGCACGATGCGATCTCCCAACGCTTTCAGGAGGGCGACCGGGCCGTCTATCTCGGTAATTATGTCGGCCATGGCGACGCAGTGCTCGCCACCATCGACGAGCTTCTCGATTTTCGCCGCCGGGTTCTCGGACGCCATCGCGGTTTCGCCTGCGATGTAGTGTTCCTTCGCGGTGCCCAAGAAGAAATGTGGCAAAAATTGCTGCAGCTGCAGTTCGCACCCAATCCGAGCGAGGTGCTGCAGTGGATGATCAATGCTGGCATGGAAGTGACCGTGCGAGCCTATGGCGGCGATTTGCGCCAGGGCTTTGCCGCTACCCGCGACGGCCCCCGCACCATCACCCGGTGGACCGGGGCGCTGCGCAGTGCGATGAATGCCACGCCCGGTCACACAGCCCTGTTCTCAGGCCTGCGCCATGCCGGTTTTACCGAGGAGCGTGGGCTGCTCTTTGTTCACGCGGCGATCGACCCCGCACGCCCGCTCGCGGCCCAGGGAGACGCCTTTTGGTGGGGCCGCGAGGACATCCTCGATCTCGGTGCTTCGTTCGACGGGTTCAGACGTGTCGTCAGAGGGGTCGACCCCCAGCAGCGCGGCGTCGTTGAGAGCGATTTTGCCGTATCCCTGGATGGCGGCGCCGGGCGCGATGGTCCGCTGATCGCTGCCTGCTTTGGTATCGACGGCGCCGTGCTCGACATTGTCGAGGCGTGATCGACCGTGGATCGCTGGGTCGCGCCGCAGGCGGCGAGACGGATTGTCGCGGAATTGCGAACATAGGCAACAAAGATCCGAGCTTGACGTTCTCGACGGGAACCGTTGCGACGAGGTTTGATCGCCTATCTCGACGACCGCGAGACGCGGGGCGCGAACCGGGGCTATATCAAAGCGTCAATGCGGACGCCGCTGTTGTCTCGGGACGTCGAATTCTCCCTTGCCCAGCGTTGGCGCGCAGACCGGGACGTCTCGGCGCCGCATGCGTTTGTCCGTGCCTATGGTCGGCGATTCAGGATTACATGCTGCGCAACTGGTCGATCGTGCGTACCGAGACGACCACAGCGCAGAAATCGCTGTTCTTCAATTTGCGTCGGCTGCGGGCCCGGATCGCGGATGCTTCCGGTGGCCGATGACGCGAGAGGCGCGACAGAAGATCGCACGTGCGCTCAAGGTGAACGTCTCCGATGTGGAGGCGATGGAGGTCCGGCTCGGTGCTGCCGACCAGTCTCTGAACGCGCCCATGCACGCAGGCGGCGAAGAGGAACACCGGCAGGATTTCCTTGCCGATGTGCCGGCCAACCCTGAAGAGGCCATGATCGGGATGCGAGACGGTGCCGCTCGTTCGCGGCGGCTAGCTCAGGCCGTGAGCGAACTTACGCCGCGCGAGCGAGGAATTGTTCATCAGCGACGATTGACCGAGCAGGGGGCGACGCTTGAAGAGCTCGGGCGAGAGTTAGGCGTGTCCAAGGAGCGCATGCGACAACTCGAGCACCGCGCGCTTGTAAAGCTGAAGACCGCAATCGAACGTCAGATCAAAACTACCGAGGATCTGTTACCGCCTGATTTGGGGGAGTTAGATCGCTGTATAGCCGCCATCGACGAGCAGATCGCTGCCGGTGACAAAGCTCGCAGCGTCACTCGCGAGAAATACCGCTGCCGCCGCGATCTCATGCGGCCGGCCGAGGCGGGCCAGCAGGTGCTTTGGGCCGAGCCATTCCCGAGCCGCCTCGAAGCTGCCGTACCGATGCAATATCCGCTGCGTTTCAACCGCTCCCGGGGAGAGCGTGTTGACGCGGATATTCTGTGCGGCATGATCGATCGCCATGACCTTGGCAAGCTGGATCAGCGCGCCTTTTGTAGCGCAGTAGGCGGCTCGCCCGGCGCTGCCGACACGTCCCAACTGTGAGGCGATGAAGATGATGGAGCCTCCGCCCCCGACGATCATCTGCGGCAGCACCGCGCGACTCAGCAGAAAGGCGCTGGTCAGGTTCACCGCCAGCACTCGCTCCCAATCGGCGAGGTTCGTCTCGAGTACCGTGCCGCTCGGATCGTAGGGGGCGGCGCCGCTCACTAGGATATCGAGGCGATGGAACGCCTGATGCGCTGCCGCCACGGCGGCGAGGGTGTCTGCCTCGATGGCCACGTCACAGCGGTGAGCGATTGCGCCTCCCCCAGCGGCCTTGACAAGCCGCGCCGTTTCTTCGACCCCCGGCGCGTCAATATCGCAGCACGCGACCGCCGCTCCAGCCTCGGCAAAGGCGAGAGCGATCGCCCGACCGATACCACCGCCCGCACCGCTCACGAGGGCGGCCCTGCCGGCCAGCGTCATCGAACGCTTCCGTTGATGGTCAGAGCATCACCGTGCCGCCATCGATCGCGATGGTTTGGCCGGTAACAAAGCAACTTGCATCCGAGACGAGCCAAGTCACCGCTCCAACGAGGTCTGGTGGGGTCAAATTGCGCTGTATCGATTGCCCGGTCTTGATCACTTCAAGCGCCCGGTCGACCTTGTCCCCAAAGAATTCGCGCGTGCCATCGGTCAGCACCGCGCTCGGTGCCAGGGCGTTGACGCGGATCCGGTCGCGCCCGAGCTCGCGCGCAAGGCCGCGCGTCAGGCCGATCACAGCGGCTTTCGACGTCGTGTAATGCAGAGCGAAGGGCATGCCGTAGGTCGCGGCGAGCGAAGCCAGATTAATGATGCTGCCGCCTCCAGCGCTCCGCATTGCCGGCACGGCCGCCTTGCAGCAATGCCAAATCCCTTTGACATTGACCGCCATCGCGGCGTCCCAATCTGCCTCGACGATCGCGTCGAAACGACCGCCACGCAACGCGCCATACAGCGCGGCGTTGTTGATCAGCGCGTCGATACGTCCGAATGCTCGGGTTGCCGCGGTCGCCATCTCGAGGGCGGAATTAGTATCTCTGACGTCGAGCGCGACTCCGACTGACTTTGCGCCTTGTGCCTCTATGAGGTCGAGCGTGAGGGAGCAGTCGTTGATATCCGCGGCGACGATATGTGCCCCTGCCGCCGCCAGGCTTCGGGCGAGTTCCTGCCCGATACCGCGCGCGGCGCCGGTGAGGATGACGACCTTGTCGTGAACATCCATGAACGAAGTTCGTCGATCTGACCCAGCCGGGTCAAAGTACCAGTTCGCTGCGGGGATCGATCAGGTGCATCTGGTTGAGGTCGGCCACGAGGCGCATCGACTCCCCGACTCTTCCCGCTGCGGCGGGATTTACTCGGCCGCAAACCTCCACCCCGTCGACGACGAAGTAGACCATCGTCTCCATGCCCATCGGCTCGACGACGTCGAGGCGTGCCTGAAAGGCGGCGGCGCCGGGCGGCACCTCCCCGCGCCCTTCGATGATATGCTCGGGACGCAGCCCGAAAGTCAGCTCGCTGCCGACGCGCGGGCGGTAGCGGGCCGCGCGCGAAGGCGGCACCGGGAAGGAGAGCCAGTCTGAAAGCCGAACGGTCAGACCACTCCCATTCTCGACCAGGCGGCAGGGCAGCATGTTCATCGTCGGCGAGCCGATAAAGCCGGCAACGAACTGGGTTTTCGGGGTGTGGTAGACCTCGTGTGGCGAGCCGATCTGGTCGATCCGCCCGGCGTTCATGATGACAACGCGATCGGCGAGCGTCATCGCCTCGACCTGGTCGTGGGTGACATAGACAGTCGTCGTTGTGACCTGTTGATGGATCTTTTTGATCTCGGTCCGCATTTGGACGCGAAGTTTGGCATCCAGGTTCGAGAGCGGCTCGTCGAATAGAAAGACCTTGGGGTTGCGAACGATGGCCCGACCCATCGCGACGCGCTGGCGCTGGCCGCCCGAAAGCTGCTTTGGGCGGCGGTCGAGAAGGTCAGTGATGTCGAGTATGCGGGCGGCGACCTGAACGCGCTCTTTAATTTCCGGCTTCGGAAATTTCTTCAGCCGTAGCCCAAAGGACATGTTTTCGAACACGGTCATATGCGGATAGAGCGCATAGTTCTGGAACACCATCGCGATGTCCCGGTCTTTAGGCGGTACGTCGTTGACTAGCTGGTCGCCGATAAAGATCTCGCCCGAGGTTGCTTCCTCGAGCCCGGCGATCATCCGCAAGGTCGTGCTCTTGCCGCAGCCGGACGGCCCGACCAACACAATGAACTCGCGATCGGCGATGTCGAGATCGATACCCTGCACCGCCGGAGTACGGTCGAACGTCTTGACGATGTTGCGAAGCGCGACTTGCGCCATTTCTTACCCCTTTGTCGCGCCGGCCGTCAGGCCGGCAATGTAGTAATCCATCAGAAATGCGTAGATGATCAGCGGCGGAGCCGCGCCGAGCAAAGCCCCGGTCATGATCTGTCCCCACGCGTACACATCGCCCCTGATCAAGGTCGTGACGATGCCCACCGGCAAGGTCAGCTGATCGGCCGAGGTCGTGAACGCGAGCGGGTAGAGGAAATTCGCCCAAGACACGGTGAAACAGAAAATTGTCGCTGCGATGATCCCCGGGAGCGCCACCGGGATGAAGATCCGGGTCAGCATCTGGATATAGCCGGCGCCGTCGATCAGCGCTGCCTCGTCGAGCTCCTTGGGGATGCTGGCGAAATAGCCGATCATGATCCACGTACAGAACGGCACCGTCAAGGTTGGCAAGAGGATGATCAATACCCACCAATGATTGATCAGTTCGATTCCGGTCTTGTCGTGAATAAAGGCAAAAGTCTTGAACAGCGGGATGAATAGCAGCGTGTCTGGGATCAGATACGTCAGGAACACGCCCGTCGCTAACGTCGCCGATCCCCAGAACTTCATTCGAGCCAGCGAAAACGCGGCAAGAACACTGATCAGCATGGTGAGCGACACCACGCACACCGAGACAATCGCTGAGTTGCGAAAGAAGACAAGATATTGATTCTGGGTCAACAGGTCGATGTAGTTCGACAGGGTCGGGTGATACACCCACCAAGGGTTGGTCGCCGCCGAAATCTCCGCGCTCGATTTGAGCGACGTGATGAACATGTAGAGGGGCGGCGTCAGAAAAAAGATCACGAATATGATCAAGAAAAAGTATGACCAGTACAGCGTTCGGCGCCGCCCGCGCGATATGCTGCCGGAACGGACACGATGACCGTGCCCGGCGGCGGCCTCTGCGGTTGCTGTCGTCATCGCTATGCCTCGTTTCCGCGGCGACTGACATTGCGCAAGATCAAGAATGCCGCTATCGCTAGGATCGGCGCCATGAACAGCGATATCGAGGCGCCGAGCGGGATATCGTTGCCCCAGATCGCCCATTGAAACGCCCAAGTGGCGAAGACATGCGTCTGGTCAACCGGTCCGCCGTTGGTCAAGATCTTGACGATGTCGAAATTAGCGAAGGTCACGATCAACGAGAACAGGGCTGTGATCTGGATGATGTTGCGCATCATCGGCAAGTTGACATACCAGATCTTCTGCAACCAATTGGCGCCATCAATCGCCGCGGCCTCGTGCAATTGCTCGGGCACCGATTTGAGCGCGGCGAGATACATGATCAGGAAGAACGGCGAGCCGACCCAGACGTTGACGAGGATGACGCAAAAACGTGCCCAATAGGGATTGCCGAGCCAGGCGACTTGTGGGATCCCGAGATGGGCGAAGACCCAGTTGAAGGCGCTGTAGGACGGGTCGAACAGCCACAACCAGGCAAGTGTGCTCATCGCCGGCGGGATGACCCACGGGATCAGCAGCATGCCGCGCCATTTGCGCTGGCCTTGGGCTGGAAGATTGTGCACGAAATGGGCCGCGATGAACCCGATCAACGCTTTGAAAATAACGGCGGTCACCGCAAACAGCACCGTCTGCTCGACCACCATCCAGAACGTGGGGCGGCCGAAGAGGAAGGTGAAATTGTTCTTTGACGTAAAGATATTGAAGTATTGCATCGACTTGTTCATCATCGCCAGGCTGATCGAGTAGAACGCCGGGTAGATCACCAGGCAAGCGACGACCAGGATCAGCGGCAGCGCCATGACAAACGCAATCGTCGATTTGCGACGGGCGAACTTGTGCAGCGTAAGCTGCCTGCCGGCCACGGGAACACTGAGGTCGCGGGCTACGATGTCGGCCATTCCTTTATTCCTCCTTTCCGACGCCAGCCAGCTCGCAACCGTCGCCGCTAGTGCTAACCCGGTTCGTTCTCAATTTCCTACATGCCGCAGCCGCACCGAGTTCCTCACATCCGCGTGAAGCCCTCGATCTCAAAGGCAGCCCAATGACCGTTCCGGATGCCGAGAAATTCTGCGTCGTTACGAACCTTGCCGTTCCGCTCGACCAGCGTCTTCACTAGACGGTCGACGGGCTCGATATCGTCGGCATGACCCATCACTCAGCGATCCCGAAAGCCCATCGAAAGCTTCGCTGCCACGTGCACCCGACGCACGAACGGCATCGCCATGCTCGTCACTGCTAGCGCCGTAGTCTTCAACGTCGTTCGTCTTGTGAGAGAAGCCATCCTCTCCGCAATCCTCCAGGTAATCGAGCTTCAGCCAGCCCGATTCGCTAGTGTTGCGCGCATTGTACCGCAGCCATGTGAAATTGCTTCATCTATTTTGTGGTTACCGATCGAGTGTCCTCGGGGACGGGGCTGAAGATACCGGCATCGTCCTGCCGGCCGCCGCGGTGGTGCTCGAGTTCATGGGCATAACGGCGGAGTGCATAGGCTTCACTCAAATAGCCGATGATCCGGCGATCCTCGCTGTTGTCGACGACAGGAAGCGTCTCCTGCGCCGTTTGGCTAAACCGGTCGAGAGCGGTGCGAAGATCATTCCGCGGTAGCAGGAATGGGGCCGGCTTCGAGACTAGCTCCCCCACCGTCTTGACGGCTTCGGCGCTTTCCAGCCCGCTCGCCTCGACGGGGTCGATGATGCCGCGGAGACGCCCTCTCTCGTCGACGACAAAAACCTTCTTGATGCTGCCGGTGGGAAAGCGCCGGTGCAGCTCCTCGATCGTCAAGTCGGCGGCGATGACCGCCGGGTCGCGCCGCATCATCGGGCCGATCAGCAGCTCGTTTATCCACCCGACGTCGTCAGGACTACGGATTGTCAGGCCGCGCAGGTGGAAGCGCCAAGTGGCGAAGGAATAGCCGAACCAATGCCGCACCGCGATCGCGGCGGTGACGACCCCGACCATCACCCCAATGGTCGCGGCAAAGTCGCCAGTCGTCTCGAGCACGATCATGATCATGGTCATCGGCGCGCCGACGATCGCGGCGGCGACGGCACCCATGCCGACCAAGGTGCAGATCAGCGGATCAGTGCCGAGGTGGGGCCCGAGCCGGGCCAGTACCGCGCCGATCAAGCTGCCGAACAGGCTGCCGAGAAAGAGCGAAGTGCTGAACAGCCCGCCGCGGAAGCCGGCGCCGATCGATACCGCCGACGCAACGATTTTGGCGACGATCAGCCCGGCGAGAAAAGGCAGATCGAAGCCGGAATGCAGCACGCGCATGATGCCGCCGTGCCCGGCGCCGAGGATCTGCGGGAAGGGCAGCGCGAGGGCACCGATAACGAGACCGCCGAGCGCTGGCCGCGCCCAGCGCGGTACAGCCAGCGACCGGAATAGCGCTTCGGTCGAGGTCACTCCTTTCATAACGAGGATGCCGAGCCCAGCCGAGGCGAGGCCAAGGCCGAAAAGGATGGGGTAATCGGATGGCGAAACAGCGATGGCGTGCGACATCTCAAATATTGGGTTCGAGCCAACGAGCCCGCGGACCACGAGCGCCCCGATTAGAGCTGCGATGCCGACCGGGGCCAACGTATGCAGTGTGTAGCTGCCGATGATCAGCTCGAAGGCGTAGAAGGCGCCGGTCAGTGGGGCGTTGAACGCGGCCGCGATCGCGCCCGCGGCGCCACAGCCGACGAGGGTCCGGACGTCGTCGCGCCGCAATTCGACCGATCGGCCGAGCCGCGAAGCGAGCGCGGCGCCGAGCTGGGTATAAGCGGCCTCGAGCCCAACCGAAGCGCCGAACCCACCGGAAAGCAATGTTACC
>Ga0306923_10008611_pt1 | contig 10246 bp, 9 predicted proteins | sample sta12Can44000108_FD_203841 | JGI IMG/M metagenome (GOLD analysis project Ga0306923, IMG submission 203841) | Lab enrichment of tropical soil microbial communities from Luquillo Experimental Forest, Puerto Rico - statanox.12C.anox.44.000.108 (v2)... | ecosystem: Environmental > Terrestrial > Soil...
GCCTGATTTTTGCGGGCTAGCCTCCTGCGGAACCCTCTCCGCCAGGCTTCGTCATTGTGACAGGATCCAATGCAAGCGCTAACTCCGCCTCGGGTAGAATATGGCGTTCCATGCAGATTGTTCGAACCGTCTTGCCTGTTTTGGCGCTCTCTTTGGCGATTTCCGCCGCTCGATCATAGCCGATAATCGGCGCAAGGCTTGTTACCATCGCCATACTCAATTCTACCAGTTCCGCGCATCGCGCGCTGTTGGCAACAACACCGCCGACGCATTTGTCCCGAAAAATTCGGATTACGTTTGTCAGCAAGCGACTGCTCTCAAGAACGTTGTGCGCCATAACTGGCATCATTACATTCAGTTCGAGATTGCCGTTGGCCCCAGCCCAATAGACGGCGGTGTCGTTTCCGAAGACCTGAGCACACACCTGCATCACGGACTCACAAATCACCGGATTCACTTTGCCCGGCATAATTGAGCTCCCTGGCTGCGTGGCCGGCAATTGAATCTCGCCAATACCGCATTGCGGTCCGCTACTGAGCCAACGCAAGTCGTTTGCAATCTTGAAAAGGCTGACGGAAATCGTCCGCAATTGAGCGCTAGCCTCCACCAATCCGTCCTTTGCGCCCTGCGCCTCGAAATGATTCCTCGCTTCGCGAAACGCGACTCCAGTGCGATTCCAGAGATAACCCATTACCCGGCCTGCAAAGTCCGGATGGCAATTCAGACCGGTACCGACAGCAGTCCCACCTAAAGCCAATTCCTCGATCGCAGCAATTGCATTGCCCGCGCGAAGCTTGCCATGTTCAATCTGCTTTGCGTAACCGCTGAATTCCTGTCCAAGTCGGACCGGCGTCGCATCCATAAGATGCGTGCGACCGATCTTAATGACTTCCCAGAATTCTTGAGTCTTCGCTTCCAGAGCTTCTTGAAGATATTCCAGCGCAGGCATGAGATCATTCCGGATGGATTCGGCTACGGCTATATGAATCGCCGTCGGAATAACATCATTGCTCGACTGGCCCATATTGACGTGATCGTTCGGATGTACGGGATCCTTAGAACCGATCGGTTTGCCGGCCAGTTGGCTGGCGCGATTGGCGATAACCTCGTTCGCGTTCATGTTCGAACTGGTGCCGGAGCCAGTCTGGAAAATATCGATCGGAAAATGCTCATCCAACTTGCCATCGATTACCTCTTCGGCCGCCTGTACAATGAAGTTGGTCCGTTCTTCATCGAGCTTACCAAGGTCGCGGTTCGCCTGCGCGGTAGCCCACTTGACAAGTCCCAGAGCCCGGATCAAGGGCCGACTCAGCCGATATCCGCTTACCGGGAAGTTAAGCACGGCCCGCTGTGTCGTGGCACCGTAGAGCGCATCGGATGGCACTTCCATCGGGCCCATCGAATCTTTTTCGATTCTCGTTTGCATGTGGAAAGAAATAAGTTGAGCGCTGGAATCATTGAAAAGCAAAACTGGGGCGGCTTCGCTACGATTATTGATCCCCTGACCTCTTTAAAATTGAAAGCCCATTCTTGGGAAATAGGTTGCTTGACGAGCTGGACTTATTTTCATAACAGTCCTAGATTCTAAGTAAATCGCATCTTCACCAGCTTCACTTGTGAGCGAGACTCCAAACCACAATCTTCTCACCGTCAAGGAAACCGCCGAATATTTACGGATACCACTCCCAACCGTGTACTATCTCGTTCAGAGGGGCCAAATTCCGGCGATTCAAATCGGCGGGCGGTGGCGTATCAAAAAATCCTCTTTAGATCGAGACATTCTGCGACAGGACAAACAGGGACAGCCGACGGTTCTCGTGGTCGACGACGATCCTGGCCTCCAAGAGTTATTTAAAACATTTTTAAAAAAAATTGGGTTTAGCCGCGTGGTGGTTGGAACGGCAAAGGACGCCATTGCCAGCCTCCGCAAACAAAAATTCGACCTGATGTTTCTGGATTTGCAACTACCAGACGCGCCGGGAGACCAGGTATATAAGACCGCAAAGCAGATCGATCCAGATCTGAATGTAATCGTTATCACGGGTTATCCCGACAGCGAAGTCCTTGACAGAATCCTGCAAGTCAGTCCCGTCACGGTCTTGAAAAAGCCGCTTAAGGTCGAGCAACTGAATCAGACCGTGAAGATTCTTGGTCACGCGTCGGCTCGAGTTGAACCTTAGCCCCCCATTTTCTCGGCCGCTTTTCCGCCGCGCAGCCCGCGAGAAAGCGTAGGCTGTGACGAGGTTGGGTCACGCGAATTCGTGGCCTTTGTTGCATTGCCCCGCGGCGCCAGATCTCAGAAATCGCTCTCGACCTTATCGCTCCGGCAAGTGCCAAGTTACTTTCCCGCTCGAAAGACGAGCCATTGAAGGTTTTCGATCTCGATTCGCGTTCCTTCAACGAAATTTTCGGGACCATGCTCGATGACAACAATCCAACAAAACGTCGCGCCCACAAAAAAGACAAACCAAAGAAATAACATCAAAAACCGCACGTTTGGAGACTACTTGCTTGTTGTTAATGTGGCAACTGACGCCCTGTTGCAGGATTCTTGCGACGGCTCCCCCTTCGTGAATAAAGTAGATCCGTGAGTTACCAAGTCTTCGCGCGCAAATATCGGCCCCAGAATTTTGACGATGTTCTTGGCCAAGACCATGTTACTCAGACGTTGAAGAATGCCATTCAACGACAGCGGCTGGCCCACGCTTATCTCTTTGTCGGTCCGAGGGGCACGGGGAAAACATCGACTGCCCGAATCCTCGCCAAGTCCCTCAACTGTGTTCACGGCCCGACCGTCAACCCTTGCGGAATATGCGACTCATGCAAGGAGATTTCGCAAGGTCTAAGCCTGGACGTGCTTGAGATCGACGGAGCGAGTAATAACAGCGTCGACCAGGTTCGCGAACTAAGGGAAAATGTCCGTTTCGCGCCGGTAAGAGGCAAGTACAAGATATACATTATCGACGAGGTTCATATGCTGACTCAGCAGGCATTCAACGCGTTGCTGAAAACTTTGGAAGAACCTCCCGCGCACGTAATTTTCGTTTTCGCCACTACGGAGCCGCACAAAGTCCTGCCAACGATACTGAGCCGGTGTCAGCGATTCGATCTGCGTAGAATCCCAGCGCAGATGATTGCCAAACATTTAAGCTATATCGCCAAAAAGGAGGAGGTCACCCTGACTCAGGAAGCTGCTGAAGCGATCGCAGTCGCAGCAGAAGGAGGCTTGCGTGATGCTGAATCGATGCTCGATCAGTTGGTCGCATTCTGCGGAAATGCGATCGGTGAATCAGAGGTCTTGGAAGTATTTGGGCTTACCTCCGAGCATGTTGTAGCAAATCTGACCCGATCCATCCTGAATCAAAAGGGGGCAGATGCACTCTCGATTGTGCATCAACAAGCCGAGGCCGGGAAAGATCTAAGCAAACTGCACAGCGACTTACTGGGATTCTTTCGGAACCTTCTGGTGTATAAGATCGATCCCTCGAGCTTACGCGAAGAAATCGGCGATCAGGCTCGGAGTGCACTCGACGAACTGGCGCCCGCGATCGACTCACAACGGCTTTTGCGATTGATCGAGAAAGTTTCCGAAGCGGAAAGCACGATCAAATGGGCGTCGAACAAGAAACTGCACCTGGAGATCGCTCTGATTAGAGCCATACAGACGTTGAGCGAAGTGAGTCTGGGCGCTGTAATCGATGCTTTGGCAAATCTTCGTGATGGCACAGATCAACCCGCGCAAACCGCTACTGCACACGCTCCTTTGACTCCAAATCCACAGAACGTTCCGAGCGCGGAAGGCCTGTCTCAGGCCGTTGTAGAAGAGTCCCCCCCAACAAAGCCCGCGCTCGGCCAGAGCCAAAGAGAGAGCCTGCAGCAATCCGAATCGATTTCACCACCCGAACCGTCCATAGATTCCCTTTGGCCACGTCTCATGCAGATAGTCGCAAGTCGCAGGCCTTTGATTTTTTCGTGGATTGAGCGCGCGACTCCGACAACACTTGGTAACGGTATCTTTCGGCTCGCTTTCCCCAAAGATCAACAGCTAGCGGCGGAATCTTTGTCCCGCCCGAGTAACCGGAAGCTTCTGGAGGAGATTTTGAGCGAGTTGCTCGGTGGCTCCTGGACGTTGGAGTTTGAGACGCGGGACGAAACCACCCCGCCAGCCGCAGCAGCGCCACCAGACAAAACGATAGATACTTTCAAGAACGACCCGATGATTCAAAAAGCTCTGGAAATATTTAAAGCCGAGATCCAGTCTGATCGCTAGCCGATGAATATCCAGAAGATGATGAAGCAGGCTGCGAAGATGCAGGAGCAACTAACCGCATCGCTTGCAGAAAAAACGATTCAAGTGAGCGTCGGAGGTGAAAAAGTTACAGTCACCGCAAACGGTCTAGGCGATATCGTTGGAATAAAGATAGCAAAAGAGGTCGTCGACCCTGAGGATGTCGAGATGCTCGAGGACCTGATTTTGAGCGGGGTGAAGCAGGCCATTGAGAAGGGCAAGAGTATGGCTCAGACGGAGATGGGGCGCCTGACGTCTGGCTTGGGGCTTCCACCCGGGATGCTCTAGTGCGAAAATCTCATACGGCTGCACCGGACGAGATTTTCGCGCTCGATTGAAACTTTGATGGCCGTTATTTTACCTGGAGACCTGGAGGGGCGTCGCTTGCGGCGCCCTGGTTATTGAGGCGAACATAGTCCTTTGTTGGACATTGGCGAAGCTCGGGGAGGCGCAAGCGCCGCCTCTATCAAGTTTTTCACGCGCCTCAGTCATGGGTTGCGAGACACGCTCTCCCCGGCGGCCAGTTTTCTTACGGATTTATCAACTCGGTCGCGATATTGTAGTTAAATGAGTGACGAAACTAACTCTGACCCTTATGAAGAGCGTGCCTGGCAATATTTTCTGCTGCTGCAGCCAAGCATCACGGATGTCAACGCTGCCGCGGAACTGGCCTTTCGCGCGGTGGATGCGTTTGAGAGAGAGCTGAAACGTCGAAAACAATCTTCACGCTGAGCTCCGTCTCGCCCGGCCTGATTAGGAAAGAGTTGGCTAGTTGGACGATCTGGCAATCGGTCAACAAGGATCGGACCGGTAGCGCCGGATCTCAGAGCCGGCCACTCTAAGGAGGCAGACTCGCAAGGCAAGGGTGCTATTCTCGGCGATCAGCTCGGAGATCTGACACTGCCGCGGATCCGCCTTGCGGTTCGGCAATGGGCTGGAGGGATGTCGTTTGCGACGCCCTCGTTATCGGGGCGAACATAGTCCTTTGTTGGGCATTGGCCCCCTCCGGGAGGCGCAAGCCCTCCAAGTCAGAAACGGCCATCGGAGCTTTGATCAGGACCTGGAGGGCGCCGGTCCCTCGGCGCCGTGGTGATCGATGCAATTTTGTTTGCCGCAACAAGGCATCCAATGCTGGGCCTTTATTGGTTCCGCGGTGGTTCGGGGCCATGAGTGAGCAAATGGCCTGGGAATTGCCGTCACTGGTTGCTTGATGGCTCCTGAGGTAGGATTCGAACTACGATTGATCCCGATGAGCCATTGAGACACTTCGGGAAACGGCTTCACGAGAGGATTCGCGAGCCTTTGGATAATTAGAAATATACAGAAACGACAAGATATGTTATCACTTTTGTTCTCACCATCGTTATGGCAAGCATTTGGCGTAATCCAAAGTCAAAATACTTCACTGCGTGTTTTCGTGATGCTGCCGGAAGGCAACGCCGCGTCACCACCAAAGAAACCAATCGACGACGGGCCCTCAAAATTGCAGAGCTTTTGAAAGGGCGGCTCGCGAAAAGCGTACCCTAGTCCATACCAAGCGCATTATCGAACGGCTCCACGAAGAGATCTCCTCACAGAAAATCGAGCGACCAACTCTTCAATCCTTCGCTCAAAGCTGGCTCGATGCCAAAAAACACGAGGTGGCTCCCAGAACACTTGTCTTTTACGGGGCCGCCATTAACAAGCTGATCGAATTCCTTGGACCACGTGCTGATGCGCCTCTAAGCGAGATCACCAAAGGGGACCTGGTCGCCTTCCGCAACGCGACCGCTTCCAGAACAACCGCGAAAACTGCGAACCATTATCTTAAGGCCGTTCGGATGCTGTTCCTTGCGGCACGCCGGGACACCGTTTTATCCGAAAATCCGGCTGAATTTGTCGAAGGCGTTCGAGAACGCGGTCAAGCGCGTACACGCCAGGCTTTCAGTCTGGATGAACTGCGTTCGGTATTGGCAGTCTGTGACCCCGAGTGGCGGTCGATGGTTCTCTGTGGACTCTACACCGGGCAGCGCCTGAGCGACGTTGCAAATTTGACGTGGAGCAACATCGATTTGGAGCGTGCTGAACTGCGGCTGCTAACACGTAAGACTTCCAAACGCCTGATTATCCCACTGGCTCCTCCATTGCTGCAACACCTGGAAAGTCTGCCCACAAGCGATAATCCGAGCCAGCCTCTCCATCCACAGGCTTTCGCGCTTGTGCAGAAAGAGGGGCGCACAGCCACAATCTCCAATCAGTTTACCGAGCTCCTTGCTCTTGCCGGGTTACGTCCGCATAAGGGGCGCCAGTCAACCGGCAAAGGGCGTGATCGAACCAGGGAACAAAGCTCGTTATCATTTCATTCCCTTCGCCGAACGGCGACGACGTTATTGCATGAAGCCGGGGTTCCGGCGGCAGTTTGTCAGGCGTTAATTGGGCACGATTCGGAGGCAATCCACCAACTTTACGTGACTGTCGGACGAGAGGCACTGACACGCGCCGCTGCCGCTTCGCCCCCGTTATGAAACCAGGGGAGTTGTTTCACGGCCAAGTTGGCGGTGTCATCGAAGCCCTCAAGGGACTCACCTGTCAGCCAAACGCTTTCCGCCGGCAACTTTCTGATCCCTTCTTCCTCCATACTGCCAACTGCATGCTGGTCTACAATGAATGTGAGTTTCATAGAGAACCTTTCAGCCCAAAGTTTCGCAGCCGTAACCAGGCCCCCGATCCCCTATGATAAAAACGCCAGCCCACTCGCCTTCCGTCGCGCCTTTTTTGATCACCGATTTCCACCAGAAGATATTGTCCTTGTCCAAAAGTATGGTGGGCAATGCTTGCTTGGCCGGAATTTAAGCCAATCAATACTGAAGCCAACCCCATGAAACCGATGCCGTTCCTTTGTGTGAAGTGCCAGGCGCAGCCCAACTGGAGAGGAACGCTCGCCGCTGCCGTAGCAATTCGAGCACTGGCCGGTGGTAGCCGAGCGATGCCCAGATGCTTTTTTAAAAACCAGTCAAAGGAAGCCTGCGAGCGCCCTTAATTGAGTAGTCGTTCATCATATCGGTTTCAGGCTCGCTGCGTCCGTAGCGCGCTCCGGTCATTTAGCGCGTTTCCATACCGCATAAACGGTGGCACCGGCAGACGTAGCGCTGGTCCATTTCAGTTCGTCACCATTGAGAGTGAAACGACTTTTCTGGTCGGTTCCGAAGTAGTGCGGGAATGTGCCGGCCTCGATGTGAAGGATGACGGTCTTGTGCACTTCGCTAATCGAGTATGTCCCGAAGTAGCCAATATTACTCAGGGCGCTCGTTTCGTTCTCCTGCGGGCTCCTTTCCGTACCGCTATTGGGCCTGGAGTCTGGAGGCTCGCGACGCGTGATCAATACTGAGAAGTGGCTATTGTAATCCAACATCATCAAGCCTTGCGGATTGGGGCCGAAAGGCTCGAGCCTTTTTTCATCTCGCTCCGCTGTGAATGAGACGAGCGACCAGGTTCCCACCAGCTCTTTGCCGTCCGGCGCAGTTTCTTGCAGATCGTAAAGAGTCCAATCTTGGCCTTTGGCTCTGATGGGCCTTTCCGACCATGGGAGCGTGGATTTCGGGAATTTAGCCCTCTCTTCTCTTCCCCAGAAGACGTAGTCTGCTTTCAGGTCCTTGGCACATCTTTCCCATTCGGGGGCTCCGTTGAGGATCTCGTCTACCTCTTTTTCTGTTTCTCCGGTGTTTTTGTAGCCGTGGGACCAGATGTGGACTCCGAAGCCGGCTGGGATTTTGTGTCCGGTGAGTAGCAGTGGATGATTGGCCGTGTTCCGCAGGCAGACGTATGTCCTGTCCGGTGGAATGTCGGCTGTCGCTGTTTTGATTTCTTCCAGCTCTTTTACGCTAGCCAGGTCCCAGGTTCTTGGACCATTCTCAATGTATTTCCAGAGGGTAATAGCTCCGGAGAAAAAGAGGAGGGTCAGGATCGCGGCGAAGCCGCATTGTGCGAGGATCCATCCGGTCTTGGTTTTTGCGTATTTGTTTTCCGTCCATGCTTTCGCCCATAGGAGCATTTCCCCTATTGCGGGGAGGATTCCGATGTAACACCACAGGAGCAATTTGTTATTGTCCCACTCGTAGAGTGCGAACATCACGTTGAGGAAGACCAGGAAGAGCAAGATGGAGGGAATGGTTATTCTGGCATCCGCGTGTCTTCCTTTTTTTGTTGCCAGCAGCCACACCGGCAGCAGCGCCGTGAGGATGGGGAGGATTCCAAAGTTGGCCAGCCAATACTGCCAGAATTCCTTGTTCCCTTGGCACCATCCCCATTTCAGGTGAATCATTCCTGCGTTTCCGAATCCTGACACGAGTTTGATGAGGAGGGTTGCAATCGGGACTGAGAGCAGGACCAGCTTGATTGTTTCCTTCCGGTTAGGACCTGTGAGGGCCCACATGCCTAGCATGGCGGAGAGGAAGATGAAAGTGTGGATGTGGAATAGCGGCATCGTGGTGTAGAGGCACCACTCGACCCACACGGGGAGCCCTTTTTGGTTTTTGAGGAGGCGTTTTCTCCAGCTGATGAGCAGGATGAGTCCTGCGGGAAGGGCGTATAGCCAGGATCGCTGGAGGGCGAACATGATGATCGGGATGTTCTTCCAGTCTACTTCGTAGCTGATTTGTTCCAGTCCTTTTCCTGTGAGGTATTTGAACCCCTCTAGTCCTCCATTAAAGAGGAATCCGGCGACGGTGAAGGTTCCTCCCCATTTCCAGAGGGTTTTGGCGGTTGCGGCGGAGGCAAGCATCCCTATGCCGAGGAAGCACCATTGTATGGGGACTCCCTCGATGACGAGCAGGCTGGTGAAGAGGTCAGCTCCTATGGAGTAGTGGAGAGGCTCTCTTGAATAGATGCAGTCGGCTGGCCAGAAGGCGACTCCGCTCGCCATGTAGTTGACATAAGTGACGTGCATCGCCGTGTCGTAGGGGTCGTTTGCGTAGAGTCTTCCGTCTTTGACGAAGAGTGCTTCGGAGAAGGCCCTGAGGGCGAATGCGGCAAAAACGACGGCTACGAGGCAAGTCAGCCATTTCGGGCTATTTTGCGGCGTAGCCGTTGGTATTTCCCTTGCGGTGCTCGCAAGGGTGCGCCATGTGAGAATTGCTGCGACGGTGCCGGTGATGAGTGCCACGGTGGCGGCGTTCCGGTTAATCCCGAAGCAGGCGAGTCCCAGTGCCACCGCTGTGCTAGTGGCAATGCAGACTCCCATGATCCCGGCTACGGTTAGTCGGTAGTAGCTCAATTTCTTTGCCTTGGAGCCTGTTTTTACCGTTTTTTCTCTTCTTGGGAAAAGCCCCTTTCGACAAATGTAACTCTCTCTCGAGGTACTGGATGACGTCCTTGAATTTCGGCTGCGAGGCGATCACACCAGGGTGAAGAGATCAAGCGTTTCCGGCTTGCAAACCCACGGTGGCAGCGTCACCGAATTCACCTGCCAAGAACGCAATGCAACCCTGCTTGGCTCGGCGCAGATTTGAAGATGGCTAAGGAGTTTTTCTTTCTGAATCCATTTAAGAGCTTGCTGTGCATGACGTATACATATGACGTTCTTTGAATACTGACGCACGTAGGAGCGTAAAACTTAAAAGAATCTTCCCCGACAAAGTACAGACTTCTCCTCGTCCGCTGGCTGAATAAGGCCGCCGCGCCGGATGGAGCCGACACCTGCGCTTATGCCGTATACTAAATCAATATCACACCGGAGCATGAACGAGCAATAATCGAATACCTTGAAAAGGAGAAGGGTCGCAAGCTTACACCGCAGGAAAGACACCTTGCCTTGGAGCAAGCACGCTCAGTATAAGCCTATTGCGCCCGTTCCATCGGAATCCAGCTTTTCTGCGTCTTGTCCCAGGCGCGACCTAGAGCCGCTTTCTCGCCACCTCTTGGATAGCCATTCCATTTCATAAGCACGACAAATGGGAGCACCATCTTTACGATCCCAATCCG
>Ga0306923_10008612_pt1 | contig 10245 bp, 10 predicted proteins | sample sta12Can44000108_FD_203841 | JGI IMG/M metagenome (GOLD analysis project Ga0306923, IMG submission 203841) | Lab enrichment of tropical soil microbial communities from Luquillo Experimental Forest, Puerto Rico - statanox.12C.anox.44.000.108 (v2)... | ecosystem: Environmental > Terrestrial >...
AGAACAGTGTCCACTCTGGCCAGCGTTTCAGCAGGTCATGGCGCAGTTTTGCACAACGGGGCCAAGTAACTTCGGGTTAACGCGTGGCGGCTGGGGCGTACGGTGGGGCGGGGTCAGGGTGCACAGTGGGCAGATGAGGATACGCCACCTGGGCATGGCCCTGTCCGTCCACCCCGAGGCCTACGTGGCACCCACCGCGGTACTCAGCGGCGACGTCCGCGTCGGCCCCGGCAGGAAGGGTTGTATGTGATGGAGGTTGCAGGGTCCGGCCCGGTGGCCGACTGGCGGGTGCGGGGCTCCTATTTTGAGGGATGTAACTGTGAGGCGATCTGCCCGTGCCGAAGCGTGGGCGGCCGTCCCGGCGGCCCTTCCACCTTCGGGGAGTGTTTTGGCGCCCTGTCCGACCCTGCTGGCTTATTCGCCTCAGGTGGCGAGGGTGAAGTCGAGGCGGGCGAGGTGGCTTGTTCGTGTGCGGTCCAGGGGGTGTCCGGTCCAGTAGGCGTCGAGGCGGATCATGTTGATCGCGGCGGCGGCGAGGGTGTGCTCGAGCTGGGTCTTGGGCAGTCCGAGGTAGCGGGCCCGGCGGATTCCGGTGACATGGGTGGCCTGGCGCATGGTGCCCTCGACGCCGGCGCGGGCGGCGTAGCGGGCTTTCCACTGCGCGGTGGCCTGCTCGGCGCGGGCGGCGGCGAGCGCCTCGTGCAGGTCGCGGGGGCGGATGGTGATCTGCCGGCGCTGGCCGCTGGTGCACAGCTGGCGTGCCGGGCAGGGCGTGCACGCGGTGATCGGCCAGGACACCACGATGGCCTCGTCCCGGCGCTGCCGGCACGGGGTCCAGGAGCTGCTGGTGACCCCTTGCGGGCAGGTTGCCTGGCGGGCGTCGAAGTCGATGGCGAACGCGGCCTTGTCATACCCGGCGCCGGCCCTGGCCTGGGCAGAGTTGTCGAGCAGCAGCGGGCTGACCAGCGTGATCCCGAACGCGCGGGCGGCATGCACAATCAGCTCGGCTGAGGGGTATCCCGAATCGGCCAGGTGCTCGCGGGGCAGCAGGCCCCTGCCGGCCAGCTGCCGGTGGATCGGGGTGGTCATCGCGGCGTCGCCGGCGGTCGCCTCGGTCGTGGCCACGGCCGTGATGAGGTTCGGCCGGTCGCCCCGCCCCGGGCCGGCGCCTGATGCCGGGCCGGCGCCCGGGTCCGCTCCGGCGCGCGTTCCCGGGGCATCGCAGGTCTCGGTGAAGTGGACCTTGTACCCGCCCCAGCCGTGATCCCGCTTGACGCTATAGCGGGCATCAAGGTCATACGGGGAGATCAGGCAGTCTCTGCCAGGCGGGAGACCGTCCCCTCCGGGGAGCTTCTCCCGCCGCCGCACCTCCTGCCGGCCGCCGGTGACCTCCCGGTAGAACTGCTGGATCCAGATCCGGCGCAGCACCTGCACGGCGGGCAGCTCCCGCAGCCACCCCGGCGCGCCCGGCCCGTGCGCCTGCTCCAGCAGGAAATAGCCGTCCGTACCGTACCGGACCATCAGCTCCCGGCGCCCGGCCTGGCTTTCCGGCAGGTGCAGGTCGTCGATCCGCGCGCCGTAGACCCGCTGCCAGGACGGATCGATCACCCCGGCCAGCCAGCCCGGAGCCGCGACCGCCAGCGCCTCCAGCGCCGCCCGCAGGCTCTCCCCGGCCAGCTCCAGCCGGTTCAGCTCGCGGATCGCGCCCAGCACGTGGGTGGAATCGGTACGCTGCCGCCCGCCGGCCTTGACCAGGCCGAGCCCGGCCAGGCGCTCCAGCAGCGCGTCCAGCGCCAGGCTCGTCAGGTCACCGGCCACCAGCCGGGACCGGAACTCGCTCAGCACGCTGGCATCAAACCCCGGATCCTCCAGCTTCAGGCCAAGCGCGTACTTCCACGTCATCCGGTCCCGGACCGCCTCGGCAGCCTGCCGGTCTGTCAGGTTCTCCGAAAACTGCAGCACACTGGCCATCATCAGCTGGCCCGGGGAGATCCCCGGCCGGCCCCGCACCCCGAACGCGGCGGCAAACCGCGTATCCGCGTACACCTCGCCCAGCTCCTCGCGGATCCGCATCGCCAGGTTCCCCTTCGGAGACGACGCGCGCGCCATCCGCGCCGTGAGCTCGGGGACATCCGGCCAGGGCCGCGGCTGCATCGACATGACCACACCATCCTGCGGCCAGGCGAGAGGGAAAGGCGACCGCGCAAAGATCATGAACTAAACGCATGCCGCTACCCAGCACCGAAACGGCGTGTCAGCGAATAAGCCAGCAGGGTCCTGTCCTGGTCCATCCAGCACGGTCACGCCGATGGTATCGACCTGTCCGGCCTGCGGACGGTACTGTCGATCCGTTACCTGGACCGGGTGCAGCCGAGCACCCCCTGGGAGGTCGTGCTCTACGTCGACACAGGCGCCGACGACGAGCAGCGGGCCGCGCTGGCCGACATCTTCCTCAGCCGGGCCGGAGGAACGGTCGCGCGGCTGTACGGCCCGGCCATCGGCGAGGTCTTCGCTGTCCGGCCAGCCCGCATCACCCTGGAGCACACCGCGGCTCGTAAGCGCATCGACGTCATCGGCTACCTGAGGGTCGAGGCCGAAGGCGACGCCTCCGAGCCCGGCGATGTCCGGTGCGGCATCCCGGGCTTTGATCATCCCGGCACCGAGCTTCATGGCGATGCGCTGCGATCCACTGACCCGGCGCTGCGCTGGGAGGTCAGGGGACGGCGCCATGCCGCCTTCGCCACCGACTTCGACTACCGTTCCGGCCCCTGAACGGGCCGCAGCATCCGGCCGACGTGCCTGTCCAGGGCATCCCGCTGGTAATCGGCACGCACAGCCGGGTACATAGGTGCCATTGCGATATCGCCTACCATCGCCTGCACAGGAGGGGCCATGAGCTATGCCAGGCAGATACTGGACACCTACCCGCGGGCCCTGGACGTTGACGTCGGCCTGCTGGCCGGCGCCATCGACGCGATGACGGACTGCACCCAGGCCTGCATCGCCGACACCGACGCTGATCTTGGCGAGCAGAACGTGACCGAGATGGTCACGTGCATCCGGCTGTGCCTGGACTGCGCCGATATCTGCACCGCCACCGCCGCGGTCATCAGCCGCCCGGCCGGCTACGACGCCGCTGTCGCCGGGCCGCTGCTGGAAGCCTGCGTGGCGATCTGCAAGAGCTGCGGCGACGAGTGCGAGCGGCATGCCCGGATGCACGAGCATTGCCGGGTCTGCGCCGAGGCCTGCCGCCGCTGCGAGCAGGCCTGCCGGGAGTTCTTGGACGCCCCTGGAATAGCAGGCCGACTAGTCAGCTGGCCGCTCTCTTACATCGCCGGCATCGCGGGCATTCCGGAGGCATGCAGGCCGGGAAGCAACCAGGGGAACCAGATGGCCAGCACGCCGACTGTCGCCAGCACCACCCCGACAGCCAGGCCGAACGGCTTGCCGTAGCGCCAGAGCTTCTCGGTGAAGACCACCACGGCCAGCGCCGCCATGACCGCCACGTTCATCACCCCGACCGCGACCAGCACCACCATCAGGCCCCAGCAGCACCCAGCGCATGTCACCCCGTGATGCAGGCCGACCCGCAGATCGCGGGCCCGGCCCTTGAAGCCGGCGTAATACATCAGCGCACCGATCGGCGAACGGCACCGGCGCAGGCACCAGTCCTTCCACGGGGTGAGCTGGTAGATGCCCGCCGCGATGAAGATGGCCACGCCGAGCCACTTCGCTGCCGCCGGGGACGCCGTGACCAGCCGTCCGGTTCCGGCCAGGGCCGCGAAGGCAACCGCCCCGATCGCGGCCCAGGCCAGCAGGTAACCGCCGAGAAACATGCCCATCCGCGCGATACGACCCAGGCCGGCCGAAGCACCGCTGATCAACCGAGTCCACAGCACCGCGACCGGCGCCACGGACGGCAGCATCATCGCGGCCATCATCACCGCCCACAGCCCGAGAAACGGCAGTAGCGCCAGGCCCATCGTCCCGGGCCCGTTGCCCATGTCCCGGGCCAGCGTTACGGTGACCACCCACGCCACAGCTGCCAGCGCTGCAACTGCAATCCACGGCCCGGCGAGCTGGCGCGGCGGCAGGGCCCGCACCGGCCGGGCGGCCGCGGCCGGACCGGAGTGGTCAGCCATGGCGGGCCCGGTCAGCCTTCGTACCGGAAATCGGTGACGAAGCTGTTGGTTCCGGAGAAATCAGCGCTCCAGTGGCCGTGATAGCTCACGTCCTTGGACCGGGCCTGCCGGACCGGCTGGGTAACCGCGCCAAACGGCGCATTCGCGATCACGCCTGGTTCCTGGCCATCCATTCCCACCAGCTGGTCGCTGCTCATCGACAGGGAACCCGCGACCTCCGCGTGCAGCGAGCCGTCCGACTTCTCGAACGTGATCGACGCCGGCTGCACCCCGGCGACCTCGCCGATCAGCGGGCCCAGCCCCGCGAGGTAGCCGCCAGCGCCCCCGGAGAAGACCGCACCCAGCGCTTCGGACTGCTCGGCGGAGGCGCGATCGTCCAGATACAGCGCCACCTTCCAGCCGCCATCGGTCATCCGCTTCGGCGAATGCACGACCATCACGGCATTCAGGCCGGACACGTCCACACCGTCCTTGTTGCCGCTGGTGACGTGCCACGCGAAAAAGACGTCGCAGCTATCGTGGGTGGCGGCCCCCAGCCATATGCAGTTGCAACTGACATCGCAGGTGCACACCTCGAAATAGTCCCCCTCAACAAAGAAGCTCACATCGCCCTCCCCTCCGTGGCTTCCGCCCCTAGGCGGAAGATCACCTACTTCCGCCTTTTAGCACCACGACCGCGGGCGCGCAAGGCTCATCTGTGAAAAGATTGCACCTCAGCTGTCACGGGTTTCGCCCGGGTCCGGCTGGCCTGCCGGGCGGGTGACCCGGGGGTTCCGGGGTAGTTCTGTGGCTGCCGTGGCTCTTGTCGCGTTTCCGCTCCCGGCCGTCCCGCCGCTGATACGGCAGGGAGGATGCCGCACCCAGGTCGCAGGGCCCGGCCATTGGTACATAGCCCACCGGCGCCAGAGAATCGGCTTATCTCAGAAGGGGCCACCGCGCCAGGCGGGCAGAGGCTCCCGGGTCATGGCGACCTCGAACGCGGCCCGGGCTACCAGGCGGGTGGAGTCCAGAACCGGCAACGGGGAGCAGGACGGGGTCACCAGCAGCGGGATCTCGGTGCAGACCAGGGCGACGGCGTCGCACCCCCGGGCGGCCAGGTCCTCGATGACCCGGACGTACTCGCCGCGGGAAGCGGGGGTGAACTGGCCGTTCACCAGCTCGTCGAAAATGATCTCATTGAGCAGCAGCCGGTCGCCGGGGCCGGGGGTCTCAGTGCCGATCCCGTGAGCGGCCAGGACGCGCGGATAGATCGGGCCTTCCATGGTGTAGCGGGTACCCAGGACGCCGACCCGGGTGCGGCCGTCGCGGGCGGCCTGCGCGGCGACGACCTCGGCGATGTGCAGACCGGGCAGCGCCAGCGGATCGCCCGGCTGCTCCAGCGCCAGGTGGGCGGTGTTGTCGGGACAGACGAAGAAGTCGGCGCCCGACCGGGCCAGCCGCTCCGCGCTCCGGGCCAGCGTGGCACGGATCGACTGGTGCTCCCCCGCCTCCCAGGCCGGCATGCTCCGGCCCATGGCGATGCAGTCCATCGTGACGTCCGGATGCTGGTGCACTCCAAGCTCCCGGAATCCTTCCTGACAGAAGGCCAGAAAGCAGAGCGCCGCACCTTCAGTGCTGTGCGCCAGGATGCCCAGGTGCCGCACGGTCCTCCAAGCTCAGGGTCCACAGAACGGGACTACGCTGCACCGACTCGAGCGCGCCGAACGGGCCGGCCAGGCATCGGCACGGCGGAGACCCTGGTCAGGTCTACAGACTGAGACCTCGGCCGATGATCTCCTTCATGATCTCGGTGATGCCGCCGAAAATCCATACCTCGCGAAAATGAGGTCGGGCTGCGGTAAAGGCGGCGCCGGCCGTCGCCTGTGCCGCGGCGGCCAGGCCGCACTAGCTGTTCCGGGGGCATGCCGTCTGGGCACGCCAGTACTTGTGCCCACCGCGCTGCTCAGTTCCACCGCGGTTCCCGGCCGGCACAATCGCCGAGGGCTCGCGGCGGGCGGCTGCGCTGTGCTGGGATTGTCATGTCGTCTGCCGCATTCTGGAGAATTAATGACCACGTCCCGCACTCGCGAGCGTGCACTGGTTCCGCTGGGCATTCGGGTTAAGCAACTCGTGCTGGGGATCGGCGCGGTCTACTTCACACTCCTTACGGTCACGAATACCGTCAATTTCATTAGCTCTGTAGGCGGGTATCACTGGGTTTTCCTCAATTCGGGCAACGTCAGCTACATCACCTCGATAACCAAGATCTACGCTTGGCCGGCGTGGTTCGATAAGGCCGCGGTCCTGGCTGCGGTTGCGGCGGAGGGCGCGGGCGCGTTCTTGTTCTGGAATGCTCTGCGGAGATTCCGTGGCGGGAACACCGGTGCGCGTGCTGCGTGGCTCGCCCTAGGGTGGAACATCGTGGTCTGGCTCGGCTTTATCGCTGGGACTGAGTTCTTCATCGCCTACCAGTCCGAGGGCCCGTTCCGTGAACTGCTTGCCATCGCGCTGCTCATGACCTCCGTCTTCGCGGTCGTCCCCGACGATGCCGGCACCTCAGCCAGCCAGCCCCGGGCAAGAAACTAGGCATCCATGTGTGCCGAGAACCAAGGAGCCGCGCGCGGCCGGTCGGCCGACGCCCTGGCCGCTCGGCGGGCGCGATCGCCGACCGGATGGCGTACCAGGTCTCGGTGGCTTGTGCACCTCGGTCTCCTGGCGTGCGCTGCGGCGGCACTTGGGACCCTGCAACTCCTGCACATCCGCAACGCCATCCACGCAGACGTCGGGCTGGTCTTCGCCGGCTTGGTCATGGTGCACCTGGCGCAGCGCCGCCACCGCATCGCTGGGATGTTTACGCGACTCTGGGGCTTTCGCCGGCGGGTCGGGCGCGAGCTACGTCTTTTGGCATCGGATGTGATCCTCGTTTTCGTCACGGCCAATGTCGTGGTTTCTGGGATCCTCGACTGGAATCAAGGCGCCCCGCTGCTCCTGCCCCTCCTCCCGGCACCTTTGGACAGGTGGCACTTGCTTTCCTCTGTCGTGCTCGTCGTGTTCCTGGTAATCCACGTCTGGCGCCGGTGGAATCGCCTGCGACGATCCACGATCCGATAGCTCTACGAAACATGTGGTGCACGCAGCGGAGGCGTGGCCGCGAGATCCGCGCCGTCATCGACGTAAAGTACGCAGATCGGGAGGATCTGCGCGGATGGCGTGGAGCACTGGCCGCGTCGGCGCGGGCTGGATCTGCCAGCCGGCCCCGGTCACCGCGCAGCGCATATATGAGCGTGCGGTGTCTGGCGTGCGGGCGCTATCCTGACCGACATGACCAGCGAAACACCTCGCATCCCGGCCAAGCCCGTCCTCGACGGGCTTGAGGACAAGTGGGCACAGCGCTGGGCCAAGGAGCGTGTAGTACAAGTTTGACCGCTCCAAGGGCCGCGATGACGTCTACGCCATCGACACTCCCCCGCTGACGGCCAGCGGATCCCTGCATCTCGGGCACGTTTTCTCCTACAGCCACACCGACGTGATCGCGCGCTTCCAGCGAATGCGCGGCAGGGAAGTCTTCTATCCGGTGGGCTGGGATGACAATGGCCTAGCCACCGAACGCCGGGTGCAGAATTACTACGGCGTGCGATGCGATCCGGCCGTTCCGTACCAGCCCGGACTGACTCCGCCGACCGTTGGCAACTCCCGCGCCCTGACCCCGGCTGACCAGCTCCCGGTGTCCCGGCGCAACTTCGTGGAGCTGTGCCGGGAGCTCACCGAACTCGACGAGAACGCCTACGCCGGGGCCTGGCGGCGGCTCGGCCTTTCGATGGACTGGGACGCCAGCTACCGGACCATCGACGACCGGGTGCAGGGGATCTCCCAGCTGGCCTTCCTGCGCAACCTGAAACGAGGCGAGGCCTACCAGGCCGAGGCGCCAGCGCTCTGGGACGTGACCTTCGGCACTGCGGTGGCGCAGGCCGAGATCGAGGACCGGGAGGTCCCCGGCACCTTCATCCGGGTGGCCTTCGGCTTGCCGGAGGGGGACGGCGAGCTAGCGGTAGCCACCACCAGGCCGGAACTGCTGCCGGCCTGCGTTGCGCTGGTCGCCCATCCCGACGACGCGCGCTACGCCGGCCTGGTCGGCTCGTCGGCGACGACGCCGCTGTTCGGCGTGCGCGTGCCAATCCTCGCCCACCACCTGGCCGACCCGGAGAAGGGCACCGGCCTGGTCATGGTGTGCACCTTCGGCGACATGACCGACGTGACCTGGTGGCGCGACCTTCAGCTGGACACCCGCCCGGTGATCGGCAAGGACGGCAGGCTGCTGCCAGCACCGCCGCCCGGAATCACCACAAGGGAGGGAACGCGGGGCTACGAGCAACTCGCCGGTCTGTCAGCTAAGGCCGCCAGGCAGCGGGCCACGGAGCTGTTGTACGAGGCGGGCTTGCTCCGCGGGGAGCCCGAGCCGATCCGGCACGCGGTGAAGTTCTATGAGTACGGCCACGCGCCGCTGGAGATCATCACGACGCGCCAGTGGTACATCCGCAATGGCAGTCACTCCATCGATCTGGCGAACGCGATGCTGGCCAGAGGTCGCGAGCTGCGCTGGCATCCCGACCACATGCGGGTCAGGTACGAGCACTGGGTGGAGGGGCTAACCGGGGACTGGTTGATCAGCCGCCAGCGCTATAACGGCGTGCCGATCCCGGTGTGGTACCCGCTCGATGACACCGGCCGGATCGAGCAGGACAAACCGATCCTGCCCGCCGAGCCCTGCCTGCCGGTGGACCCGGCAGCCGACACTCCGGCCGGTTACCGCGCCGAGCAACGCGGCATGCCCGGCGGGTTCGCAGCCGATCCGGACGTAATGGACACATGGGCAACGTCGTCGCTGACTCCGCTGATCGCCGGCGGCTGGCCAGCCGACCAGGACCTGATGACGCGCGTTTTCCCGATGGACCTGCGGCCGCAGGCGCACGAGATCATCCGGACCTGGCTGTTCTATACAGTGCTGCGCACGCAGGCCGAACTCGGCGTCCTGCCGTGGCAGCACGCGGCGATCTCCGGCTGGATCCTCGACCCTGATCGCAAGAAAATGTCGAAGTCCAAGGGCAACGCCGTCACGCCAATAGACCTGCTGCGCGAGCACGGGGCCGACGCAGTCCGGTACTGGTCGCTGAGCGCTCGGCTGGGCGTGGACACCGCGTTCGACCTCGCTCAGATCAAGGTCGGGCGGCGGCTGGCCATCAAGATCCTTAACGCCGGCCGGTTCGTGCTCAGTATCGGCCCGAACGGGGCCCCTGACGGCACGCGCCCGGCCGGGGAGACCAGCCCGCTCGAGGAGACCGGCCCGGCCGACCGGGCTCGTCTGGCCGACGGGGCTCGCCCGGCCGCCCTGGACGGCGGTGAAGCTACCGTGACCGAGCCGATCGACCGTGCGCTACTGCGCCGCCTGGCCGCGGTGAGCGAGCTCTGCACCCAGGCGCTTGAGTCTTATGATCACGCGGCCGCGCTCGAACACGCCGAGCGGTTCTTCTGGTACTTCTGCGATGACTACCTGGAGCTCGTGAAGCCGCGGGCCTATGGCGAGCAAGGCCCGCAGGCCGCCGCATCGGCGCAGGTCACGCTGCGTCTCGGCCTGTCCACAGTGCTTCGGCTACTTGCGCCGTTCCTACCGTTCGTGACTGAGGAAGTCTGGTCCTGGTGGCAGGACGGCACGATCCACCTGGCCCCCTGGCCGACCGCCACGGAACTGCGGCAGCCCGCGGCCGCAGGCGATGAGGCAGTACTCGTCGCCGCGTCAGCGGCCATCGCCGCGATCAGGAAGGCAAAATCGCAGGCTCGGCTGCCGATGAAGAACCCCGTTGCGCTCCTGATCGTGACCGCACCGAGGGCCCACCTCGACGCGCTAGCAGCGGCGGCGCAGGACGTGCGCGCAGCCGGCCGTGTGGCCGGGATCGAGTTGCGGGCCGCCGATGTCGCCGATCCCGCGCACGATGTGGTGCTGTAGCGGTCGGGCGCCGCAGCGACACGCGCACAAAACCCACGGCCGCCGGGGGACATTCAGCCGGAAGATCTGGCGCGGCGGCAGGAAGCGTTCGAGAGGAACGACGCGGCTGACGATCCCCGCCGT
>Ga0306923_10008613_pt1 | contig 10245 bp, 6 predicted proteins | sample sta12Can44000108_FD_203841 | JGI IMG/M metagenome (GOLD analysis project Ga0306923, IMG submission 203841) | Lab enrichment of tropical soil microbial communities from Luquillo Experimental Forest, Puerto Rico - statanox.12C.anox.44.000.108 (v2)... | ecosystem: Environmental > Terrestrial > Soil...
ATCGACCGTCTCGCCGCCTTGCGTAGCCAGGAGATCAACGAGGCGAAGAAAGTCCTCGCCACCGAAGCAACCGCGCTCCTGCACGGCCGCGCCGCAGCCGACGCTGCGGCAGAAACCGCGCGCACGACTTTCGAAGAAGGCGCGCTCGCTGAGACGCTGCCGAGCGTCGAAATTCCCGCCGCCGAGATCGAGCGCGGTCTCGGCGTTCTCACCGCCTTCGTGCGTGCGGGCCTCGTTGCTTCAACCAGCGAAGCGCGACGTCAAATCAAAGAGGGCGGGCTGCGCGTCAACGACCAGCGGGTCGGCGACGACAAGGTGACGCTTGCTGGGCAGAATTTGACGCCGCAGGGTGTGATCAAACTATCCCTCGGGCGCAAGCGCCACGTCCTGCTGCGGCCGGTGTAACCCTCATCGTCATGGCCGGGCTTGTCCCGGTCATCCACGTCTTTTTGTTTGATACACGCTTCGAAGACGTGGATGCCCGGCACAAGGCCGGGCATGACGTGTTTCACTTCACCGCCCGTCGGTCGCCTGGGGCTGAGAAAAGCCCTCCTGGGAACCGAGACCTTCGAAGATTTTGCGGGTGAAACCGGGCGTCAGCGCGGACATGGGATTGACGCGCATCGTCGGCGCGTGCGGCGAGCCCACGACCTCGTAGGTGATGCCGATCAGGCCCTCTTTCTGCCCGCCGCCGAGGAAGAAGCCGAGGATCGGCGGCTGCGCGAACATATTGTTGAGCCCATAGGCCGGCACGAAGGTGCCGTGCATGCGCACGTCGTCGCGGGCGAAATCGATGTGACCTTCGAGCGTCGCGCCGACCGCGTTGCCGCGCACCACCCCGTCGCGGATCGAAAGCCGCCCGGGCGCCTTGGTGAAATTGACGCGCATCTCGGTGAAGTCGACGCCTCTGCCGCCAGCCTGCGGCTTCGGGCCCGGATCGTCCGGCGCCGCGGCGCCGCCGGCGATGCGCTCGAGAGCCGGCTCGCCGCGCACGCTGAAATTGGAAACGCTCAGATGCCCGTCCTGCGGTGTCTGCTCCGGCGTCGGCGGATCCATGGCGATCCACATCTGGCCGCCGACGATGCGCGGATAGGTGTCGGTGAGACGGAACAGCGCGCCGGCGTCGTTGGTCTGGAAGAATACGACCTGGTGGCCGTTGCTGTAGGCGCGCAGATCGCCGGCCAAAGTCGACTCGCGGCCGACCTTGGCGTTGAGATTGAAGGTGCGGATCTGTCCGGCGCGCCGAGACATGTGCAGGTCGACGTTGCGCAGCACCTCGCCGTTGAAGCCTACGAGCGCCCCGGCCTTGAGGTCGAGGTCGAGATCGCGCGCTGACGCCTTGCTGTTTTGCTCGCCGCCCGGCCCACCCATGGCGGTTTTGACGAAACCGCGGCCGTCATATACGTCGCTGCGCATCGTCACCTTCATGGTGCCGTCCTGCGCGCGCTCGGCTTTGATCGAAGCCTTGTCGCCGTCGGAAAGTGCGAAGGTCGGGAAGTTGGCGAGCACGATGTCCCCGTCGGTGTCCATCTCGACTGTGCCCTTCACCAGCGTACCGGGACCGTTGATCACGAGATCCTCGAGCCGATAGCTGCGTCCCTTGTCGACGAAGGTGAAGGTGGCGCGGCCGGGCTTGCCGGGTGACTTGGCCCAGCCCGGCAGCAGATCGGTGATCTTCGCTTGCACGAGGTCGCAATCGACGACGAAGCGGCTCTCGCGGTCCCCCGAACCGATGCGGCCGGTGAGCTTCACCGGCACCGGACCGCCGAGCATGGAGCTCAAACCCGCGCTGAAGCGGCCGCGCGTCGCTTCATCGAGGGTCATCTGCAGGCGGACTTCCGCATCGGCTTCGCCGACCGGTTTCTTATAATCGATGGTGAGCGGGGTGCCGCCGATCCGCACGTCACCCTTGAGCTGCACGCCCTGGGGATTGGCACTCAGGTGCACGGTGTTGGCCTCGAGCTTCTGGCCCCGCACGAGACGCTCGACCGAGAGGTTGGTGACATCCGCCTCGACCGAATAGGCGATTTTTCCCTGAAGTTCAGAAAGCTCGAGGCCGACCGGCAGGCCGAGACTGACCTGCGCGACGAACGAGCCACGGCTCGTCGCCGGATCGACCTGAATCGTGGCGCCGCTGCTCAATGGGCCGGAGCTCACCAGTTCGGCCGCCGCATCGACGCTGCCGTCGACACGGAAGCGCGTGCGCGAATACGGTGGCTTCGGCTGCATGTCGGCGATTTCAAACACGCCGTTCGAGAGCGCGAGCTTGTGGCCCGATGCGGGCAGCGTATAGCTGCCGTGACCGACCTTGACCGTGGCCTGGCGGCCCGCGATGCGTATGCTCACATCCGCATCGCGGATCGGCTGCAGCGCTTCAAACGGCTGCAGCGCAACCCCGCTGCCGGTGATGTCGATGGAAAGGCCGTCGTCCGGCACCGGCGGACCGTCGTCGCGCAGCGTATTTACGGGCGCGTTGACCGACATCGTCATGCGATCGACCGTGCCGCCGTGAACGTGTTTGATCACCCAGGCGCGAACTTTCGCGCACAGCGAGGCCGGCCACATTTCTTTGAGCACGCTCGTCGGCATCGGCGTTCCGGTTAGGCTGCCGACCAGGCGCGGCTCGGTTCCGGAAGAATCGAGTGTGCCGGCGAAGTTCACGGCGATCGGGCCACCCGAGATTTCCGCCCGCTCGACCTCATAACGGTGAGCCGCCGTGTCGATACGGCCGTGCATGCTGATGCGGTCGAGCACCAGCGGCGGCTCGCCCTTGTTCGCGACCGAACTCAGTTCGAAGCGCCCGCCGGTGACCGCCAAGCCCCAGGGCGCGCCGCGTTTGGCCGGCGCTTCCAGTTGCCCGATCAGCGACAAATGGTTTTCGCCGGCGGAGATCTCGATCGGCGTGCGCAGCAGGCGCCGCTCCGGATCCCAGTGCAGGCCCACCTGCGCTTCGTCGATGCGCAGGCGGCTGAGCGGTTGGGACGGATCGACGATGAGACCGGCCCCGACGATGATCTGGCCCTCAAGACCAAGCGGTCCGGCATCCGGGCCGACCTCGGCACGAACGGTCGCCGAGATCGGGGTATCGGCCTCGATGTGTTCGATATTGGCTCGCAGCGCCAGGAGCAGGTCCTTGGGCGAGACATCACGCGCGACCGCTTCGATCAGCCGCCCGCCGTCGGGCTTCGGCGTCATCGTTGCGGTGAGCGACCACGGGCCGTCCGCACCGGTCGAGCCCAACACGAGCGCGACGCTGCCGCTTTCCGGGCGCGTCAGGCTGAGATCGATGTTGTCGAACTGCAGGTGCTTGCCGCTGCGCCGGTCGTCGATGGCAATGCTGCCGCTCTTGAGGCCGATTTCGGTGAGGCCCTGCCCGTCGAGTCCGAGCGCGTCGAGTTTATCAAGCCATCCGAGGACCCCTGCCAGTCCGGTCGGGGCCGCCGGAGCCTCGGCAGATGTGACCGGGGTTTGCGCGGGCGGCAGCATCGAAAGTGTGGGGTCCGGCACGGGCGGCGCTCGCTTGGGCGCGGTGATCGGGCGCTGCTCGGCGCCGGCGAAGACGGTCACTTGCCCATCCGCCTCGACGCGCACGGCCATGCCGGCGCCGATGAGGCTCAGCCGCTGCGGGCGAATGCGGCCGAGCAGAAGGTTGGCGACCGAGACGCCGACTTCCGCCTTGGGAGCAACCGCAACGATCGCGCCCCGCTCGTCGCGCACGAGCACGTCGCGCAAGCGCACCGCCATGCGGCCCTGTTCGGTGCGCTCGATTTGCGTCCCGCCGACTTCGACGCGGTTGTGCCCGCCGAGTCTCTCCTCGATCGCGGCGGTGAGCCATGGTGTGAGCATGTCGAGGGAGAGCGGGCCGCTCGCGAGCCGCAGCCACAGGATCGACACCGCGATGACGAACAAGCAGCTGGCGACGCCAAGCCCAAAGGCGATCTTGATCAGCCGACCGCGCCGGCCGGTGAGCAGGTGGTGCAGCCGTTCATGGGTTTCGGCGGAACGGGCCCTCGTCACGACGGCATCGAACGCCGCGCGCGCGTGGCCGCGCAGCGCCTCCCACGAACGCTGCACGACGCCGGTGCCGAAGCCCGGAATACTGCGCGTGTCCCACATGCCCGGTCGGGCGTCCCCTCGATCGCCGCGCCTGTCCGTCCGGTGCGCCCTATGCTGGTTAGCGGCCGATTCGAAGCTTCTGCCCGAAGCGCTCGAACCGCCGGCAGCCTCCCCCTATACTCCGTCTCCACATTGGCCCTGCGAAAGCGACGAAAGGAAGGCATATGGCGCAAACGCCCGTGGTCGGCGGCAAGGCGCCGGACTTCAGCCTCGTCGGCGACGACGGCGGCAAGGTTTCCTTGAAGAACTTCCGCGGCAAGAAGGTCGTGCTCTACTTCTATCCCAAGGCCGACACCCCTGGCTGCACGCGCGAAGCAATCGCGTTCAACGGCCTCAAGTCCGCCTTCGCCAGGGCCGACACCGCGATCCTCGGCGTGTCCGCCGATCCGGTGAAAGCGCAGGACGCGTTCAAGCGCAAGCATAAGCTCGCGATCCCGCTCGCGTCTGACGAAAGCCACAAGATGCTCACGGACTACGGTGTCTGGGGCGAGAAATCCATGTACGGCCGCACCTTCATGGGCATCACGCGCGCGACCTTCCTGATCGGCACCGACGGCCGGATCGCCCGCGTGTGGCCGAAGGTCAAAGTCGACGGCCACGCCGAGGAGGTGCTCGCGGCCGCGAAGGCGCTGTAACCGACTGCAAACCGTTCCACGCAATTTGCGTGTGGTTCTTTGTTGAAAATTAACCATACCGCGGTGAAATCGCGTGATCGCGTCGGACCCTGTGGCGGCCGTCGCCGGAGCGCCGATGTCCGACCGAGTTCCGTCCCACCTTCGCGAGCCTCATCGCAAGCCGTCGGGTGCAGCCCACGCGCGCCCTCGCCCGGGCGCGGCCGCCACCTGGACGCTCGGTCACGGCGGACGCCAAGTCCGGGTCGGGCCGCTCGCGTTCTGGAGCGCCGTCGGCGCGCTGGTGCTGATGACCGCGTGGTCGCTCGGCACCGCGAGCTACTTTGCGTTTCGTGAGGATCTGCTCACGCGGCTCATTTCCCGCCAGGCGCAGATGCAATACGGCTACGAGGACCGCATCGCCGAATTGCGCGCGCAGGTCGACCGTTTCGCCAGCCGTCAGCTGCTCGACCAGGAGCAGTATGAACAGAAACTCGAGCAATTGATGCGGCGCGAGGCGCTGCTCGAATCGCGCGCCTCCGCGCTCTCCGGCGTGCCCGATCAGACACCCACCGGCTCGGTGCGGCCGAACAACCGGCCCCAGATCATCGGCGACAAGCCGGTTCCCACGCTCAAGCCGTCGCCCATCAACCATACCGTGATCTACGGCCCGCCGCGGCAGCGCGAGGCGCGGCTCGATCCGCGCGCGGCCGGAATCGAGGCGACGCTCGCCCGATTGGAAAGCGCGCTCGACCGCGTCGAAGCGCGCCAGCAATCGAACCTCACCGCGCTGGAAGAAAATTACGACGCCAGGGCCAAGCACATCCGGCGCGTGCTCGGCGACCTCGGCGTCGACCTCGGCAAACTGCCGCTGGCGCAATCGCGCGCGATGGGCGGCCCGTTCGTGCCGGCGAAAATGACTCCGGAAAACGCGACGTTCGAGCGTCAGTTGCTGCGCATCAGCACGGCGCGCGGCCATCTCGACCGGCTCACGCGCGCGCTCGCGGCGGTCCCGGTGCGCAAACCGGTGCCGGGCGAGATCGACACCACGTCGGGCTTCGGCATGCGCGTCGATCCGTTCCTGCACATCCCGGCGATGCACACGGGCCTCGATTTCCGCGGCGAGACCGGCGAAGCGATCCGCGCCACCGCCGCCGGCACCGTCACCCACACCGGCTGGAGCGGTGGCTACGGCAAGATGGTCGAGATCGATCACGGCAACGGGCTCTCGACCCGCTACGGCCATCTCTCCTCGATCGATGTCGAGGTGGGGCAAAGCGTGCGCATCGGCCAGGTCGTCGGCCGCATGGGCTCGACCGGCCGCTCAACCGGGCCGCATTTGCATTACGAAACCCGGATCGACGGCGAGGCGGTCGACCCGCAGCGCTTCCTGCGCGCGGGATTGCGCCTCGCCGGCGTGATTTAAGCTCCCGAGCCACGCGTGACGTGCGCCGCGACGGCGAGCCATCGCCCGTTGCTGCGTGCCCAGATGTCGGTGTAGCGGCCGGCACCGGCGCGTCCGTCCGACAGCCGGTAGCTCGTGCGCGCGTGGATGATGGCGCAGTCGCCCATTACGCGTATCATCACGTCGTGGGCGGCAAGTTCTGAGATCGCAACCGGGCGCGCGGTCTGTTTGAGGAAATTTTCCCGGTCGATGAACGAGCCGTCCGGATTGGTACAGAAGAAATCGTCCGCGAGAATCTGGTCAAACCTGGTCACGTCGGACGTTTGCACCGAGCGAATGTAATCGGCATTCAGCTCGCGTAGCATGTCAACGTCGGATTTTGCGGCGGTGGCGGTCAGCATGGCGGGCCTCGCTTCGTTGGGCGGTAGTCTGCCACGAGAGGCGCCGCAGGCACAGCCCAGCCCTCAATAGCGAATGGCGAATGGTGAATGGTGAGTGGTAAGCGGGGCCCTGCTGCCTTACTATTCGCTATTCGCTATTGGCTCATGAAAACCGTCACCCGCCGCAGCTTCATCAATCTCGTCGGCAAGGCCGGCGGCTATACCGCCGTCTACAACACCATGGCGGCGATGGGACTGTTGCCGGTCCCCGCCTATGCCGGTCCGCCGCAGCTCGCGCCGGAGTCGGGGCGCGGCGTGCGCGTCGTCATCCTCGGCGCCGGCATCGCCGGGCTCACCGCGGCTTATGAGCTCGGCAAGGCCGGCTACGAATGCGTCGTGCTCGAGGCACGCGGCCGACCGGGCGGACGCGCCTGGACTTTGCGCAGCGGCGACCGCGTGGAAGAAACCGACAGCGTGCAGACGGTCGAGTGGGAACGCGAGGAGCATCTTTATTTCAATCCCGGACCGGCGCGCCTGCCGCAGCATCACGCCGCGATCCTTACCTACTGCCGCGCATTCGGCGTGCCGCTCGAAGTGATCGTCAACGACAACCGCAATGCGCTGCTGCAACACGACCGGGCCTTCGACGGCAAGCCGGTGCGGCAACGCCAGGTGCGCGGCGACATCGCCGGCCATTTCGCCGAGCTGCTCGCCAAAGCGACCGACAAAGGCGCGCTCGATGAGGCGATCGGCGATCTCGACAAGGAGAAGTTGTTGACGTTCGTGCGCGGCTTCGGTGCGCTCGGCAATGACCTCGCGTATCACGGCTCGCCGCGCGCCGGTTACGAGGTGCTGCCCGGTGCCGGGCTCGAGTTCGGCAAACTCAGTTCGCCCCTCGCGCTCAAAACGCTGACGCAAATTCCGTTCTGGCAGGTGGTGTCGAGCTTTCCGGACGGGTTCACCCAGGCCGCGACCATGCTGCAGCCGGTGGGCGGCATGGACCGTATCGCCGCCGCCTTCGCGCGGCGGGTCGAGAGCGTGATCAAATACAACGCCGTGGTGGCGCGGGTTGCGCGCGCGGGCGAGAGCGGCGCGCGCGTCGTCTATCGGGATCGCACCAGCGCGGAGACGGCGGTCGAGGCGCCGTTCGTGCTGATCACCTTGCCACTATCGGCGCTGCGTCGTGTGGAGGTCGATTTCTCCGCGCCCTATCAGGCGGCGGTTGCCGCCGGCGCCGGCGGCTATGTAGCGTCGGGCAAGATCGGCTTCTACGCCGCCCGCCGCTTCTGGGAAGAGGACGAGCAAATCTACGGCGGCATTTCCTGGACCACACAGGACATCACGCAGATCTGGTACCCCTCGACCAATTTTCACGGGCGCGACGGCATCCTGCTCGGCGCCTACACCTGGACGCACGAGCTCGGCGAGCGTTTCGCCGCGCAAACGCCGGCCGAGCGGCGGCGTCGCGCGATCGAACAGGGCGCAAGGCTGCATCCACAATATCCCGCCGAAGTCTCGCACGGGATTTCGGTCGCCTGGAGCAAGGTGCCGTTCTCCGACGGCGCCTGGTGCGAGTGGAGCGAGGAGAACAAACGCAACGCCTATCCGGTGCTGCTCGAACCGGACGGGCCGTTCTTCCTTGCCGGCGAGCACCTGAGTAACGTCCCGGCCTGGCAGGAAGGCGCGATTTTATCCGCGCATAAGGCGGTCACCGCCATCGCCCAACGCGCCGCGGCACGTAAGATTTAGAGCGTTTGCTCTGACATCGTCATGCCCGCGAAAGCGGGCATCCAGTAATCTGTGGCGGTGAAGTATGAGTCGCGAGCGGTCATACTGGGTATACATTCTTGCGTCGGGTGCGACGGGTTTATGAGCATCGCTCGAAATTTGTTCCTGGATTCACCAGAAAGTACGGTGTCGACCGTCTCATTTATTTTGAGCAATTCGCCAATGTCGAAGCGGCTATTCAACGGGAGAAGCAACTAAAGAAGTGGAATCGCCAATGGAAGATTCAGCTCATAGAGGAAACTAATCCTAACTGGGACGATCTTTATGCGGGAATCGCGGCGGGCCATATTACTGATAGTCTGAAATATTGACGCTTCTATACTCTGGGCCGGTGTTTACTGGATGCCCGCTTTCGCGGGCATGACGAGTCAGGAGATTACTCCACGTCCTCGACCGCCTCCGGCGCCCCGCCGAAGGCGCGTTGCGCGAGCGTTGCCTCCATGAACTGGTCGAGGTCGCCGTCGAGCACGCCTTGCGTGTCGGAAGTCGAGATGCCGGTGCGCAGGTCTTTGACCATTTGATAAGGCTGGAGCACGTACGACCGAATCTGGTGGCCCCAGCCGATGTCGGTCTTCGCCGCCTGCTCGGCCGCGGCTTTCTCTTCGCGCTTCTTCAATTCCAGCTCATAAAGCCGCGCGCGCAGCATGTCCCAGGCTTGCGCGCGGTTGCGGTGCTGCGAGCGGTCGTTCTGGCACACCACGACGATGTTGGTCGGCATGTGGGTGAGCCTGATCGCCGACTCGGTCTTGTTGACGTGCTGGCCGCCGGCGCCGCCGGAACGCATGGTGTCGACGCGCACGTCGGATTCCTTGATGTCGATCTTGATGCGGTCGTCGACCACCGGATAGGCGGTGATGCTGGCAAACGACGTGTGGCGCCGCGCGTTCGAGTCGAACGGCGAGATGCGCACCAGGCGATGCACGCCGTCCTCGGTCTTGAGCCAGCCGTAGGCGTTGCGTCCCTTGATCCGGACGGTCGCCGATTTGATGCCCGCCTCTTCGCCCGGCGTCTCTTCCAGATATTCGATCTTGTGGCCGTGCTGCTCGGCCCAGCGCACGTACATGCGCAAGAGCATGTTCGCCCAGTCCTGGCTTTCGGTGCCGCCGGCCCCGGCGTGCACTTCGAGGAAGCTATCGTTGCCGTCCGCTTCGCCCGAGAGCAGCGCCTCGAGCACGCGCCGCTCGCCGTCGGACTTGAGCTTCTTGAGCGCGGCCTCCGCCTCGGCCACGACCTTGGCGTCCTTCTCGGCCTCGCCGAGCTCGATCATCGTGATCTGGTCGTCGAGTTCCTGCGCGATGCGGCCGATCGAGCCGAGGCTGTCTTCGAGCGCGGTGCGCTCCTGCATGACGCGCTGGGCGCGCGCCTGGTCGTTCCACAGGTTCGGGTCTTCCGCCTGGCGATTTAATTCGGCGAGCCGCTTCTGCGACTTGTCGACGTCAAAGATGCCTCCTCAGCAGCCCGATCGACTGCCTGATCGCATCGATGTCGCTTTGCGTTTCTGGGCGCATGGTCTCGGCCGCGGCGATTCAAGTGTAGGCGTGATGTAGCGGTCGGAGGGCGCAGTCGCAACGTCGCGAGCCAATACCCGCGTCAGTACAATCCCGTGCCGGCGCGGACGTTGCGGTCGGCTTCCGGCGACACGCTCACCGGCATGCCGTCCGGGCTGGCGTAGCCCACGGCCGAATAGCCGTCGGGCGGCGCGGTGCCGGGCTTGAATGCCTCGACGATCACCTTCGTGCTGTTGGGCCCGGCGCGCAGGCCGCTGTTGAGATCGACGCGGATGAGCTTGATTCCGGGCGGCGGCGCGAACGGCACGCCCGGCTTGTCGGCGAGCGCGGCCTTGAGGAAATCCTTGACGATCGGCGCCGCGGTGTGACCGCCGGTCGCGTCCTTGCCGAGCGTGCGCGGCTTGTCGTAGCCGACGTAGACGCCGACGGCGATATTG
>Ga0306923_10008617_pt1 | contig 10240 bp, 10 predicted proteins | sample sta12Can44000108_FD_203841 | JGI IMG/M metagenome (GOLD analysis project Ga0306923, IMG submission 203841) | Lab enrichment of tropical soil microbial communities from Luquillo Experimental Forest, Puerto Rico - statanox.12C.anox.44.000.108 (v2)... | ecosystem: Environmental > Terrestrial >...
CGCGCCATGTAGCTCGGCAGATGAAAGCCGTCGCCGCCGATCACCTTGCCGATGGTGACCTTGGCCGGCTGCGCGTCGGCCACCGCAGCGGCCGCGAGCGGCGCCTGCAATGCGACTGCCGCGGCAATGACGCGAAGGTGCCAGACCTTGCGCATGAGGCCCCTGCCCGCCCAATCCGCGTTAGTTCGATTTGGTCGGCGCCTCGACATTGGTCGGCACATAGCCCATCGCTTTCAGGGTCGGGTCGAGCAGGTCGCGGGCCAAAAAGCCTTCCGGATCGGGCAGCGGCTTGTCCTCCGGCCACTGCCGCGCCGCAATCATGGTCAGCCGCCGCGACTCGAAAATTTCGCGAAAAAGATCGGCCGGCACTTCGGCGCCGAACGCGTTGTGCAGCTGATCCCAGATTAGGCTCGCCTCTTCGTCGGTCTTGATGCTGCCGATGTGGTGACGCAACGCCGCGACCGAGCCTTGCTTGTTGCTGCGGAAATACATGACGGCCTTGGCGATGGCGCGGTCGATCTTCTTCACGGTCTCCGGGTTCTTGTCCACGAATTCCGCCGAGCACCAGATGGTGCCGCCAGCACGCGGGATATAGTCGCCGGTGCGCAAGAGAATTTTCAGGCCCGCCTGCTCGGCCACCGCGGCGTGCGGGATCGACAGCGAGGCGCCCTGGATATCATTGTTGGTCATGGCGGCGATGCGCTCGGGCTCGCCCTGAAACGAGATGACCTTGTAGTCCTTGCCGACATCCATTTTGAAGAAGCGGTGTAGCACCGCCTGCGCTTCGTCGTAGTCGGCGCCGCCCTGGCGGCCGTAACCGAGCACCTTGCCCTTCAGGTCCTCCGGCTTGGTGATGTCCTGCCGCGCGGTGATGGTCCACTGCGATTTCAGCGACTCGCCGACGATGTACTTGATCTTGGCGCCGCTCAGCGCCGCTTGTGCGCCGCCAGATGGGATCGGCGCGCAGGTGAGATTTCCGGAGATGACGCCAGTGACCTGGGAGCGCGGATCGAGCTCGACCAGGCTCGCGTCGAGGCCTTCGGCTTTGAAGAAGCCCTGATCGAGCGCCACATAGGTGGGCACGTGGAAGCCATCGCCGCCGATCACCTTGCCGATGGTGACCTTGGTCTCCTGCGCCTTCGCGCCGGCCGTGAGCGGAAGCGTCAATGCCACGACGGCGGTCGACACCAGAAAATTCCGAAGCATTGCCATGGCCGTTCTCCCCTGCGCCGAACGCTTGAAGCGCTGACGGCCATACTACGCGTTTGCGCCGTCGAGGAAACGCCCAGGCGGGGAGGCGCGCGCCGGGCGCGGCGATGTGCCACGCGCCGACAACTTCGGGCAATTCCCCACCGGCAGTCCAGGGTATAGCATTGGGCTGCGACTGCATTTTTGGGACCAGTGGGGAGGAACCAGATGCAACGGCATTTCCGGCAACTGTCGGCCGTCGCAGTTTTGGCTTTCATCGTTGCGCTTATCGGCAGTACGGCATGGCCGCAGGGCGGCCGCAACGTGCGCTTGATCTTGCCGTTTCCGCCGGGCGGTCCGGCCGACGTAATGGCCCGCGCGCTCGTCGACCAAATTGGAAGCTCCGGCGGGCCGACCATGGTGGTGGAGAGCCATCCCGGCGCCGGCACCGAGATCGGCACCGAATACGTCTCGCGCAGCGATCCCGACGGCTACACGCTCGGCATCATCTCGAATTCGTTCGTGGTGCTGCCGCATATCCGCAAGCTCAACTATGATCCGCTGACCGATTTCATGCCGATCTGCGAGCTGGCGAGCTTTCCGCCGCTGATCGTGGTCAACAACGACTCGCCCTACCGCACCTTCGCCGATCTGCTCGACGATGCACGGAAGAAGCCGGGCACGCTGAACTACGCCACGCTCGGGCCGGCCACAGCGTCGCAGATGGCGTTCGAAAAGCTCAAGCGCGCCGCCAAAATCGAGATGACCTTCGTGCCGTTTTCCGGCTACACGCCCGCGGTGCAGTCCCTGCTCAGCCATCAGGTCACCGTGGCGCAGGCCGACCTCTCGACCCTGCAGGGCCAGATCCAGACCGGCAAGCTGCGGGCGCTGGTGACGATGGCGCGCAAGCGGGTCGCCTCGCTGCCCGACGTGCCGACCATTGCCGAGGCCGGCTACCGCGACGCCGAAGCCGAGTTCTTCGGCGGCGTCGTCGCGCCGGCGAAAACGCCGAAGGAGATGATCGCCAAATTGACCGGCCTGTTCACGGCGGCGATCGCGGCGCCGCGCATCCAGGAGAAATTCGCAGCGCTTGGCTTCTTTGCCGGCGGCGAATGCGGCCCTGCGTTTTCTGCTATCATCCGCAAGGACTACGACGATTACGGCCGCATCGTTCACGATGCGAACTTCAAAATGGAATGACCTTGCGGAATGACCACTCCTGATGCGAAGCCCGCGCTCGCCGGACTGCTGCGCACGGCGAGCCTCGGCGCTGCGGCGCTCGACGACGTGACGCTGACCGGCGGCGAGCCGGTGCTGCCTTCTTCGTTCGCGGTCGGCACCGCGGCGCAGGCGACGATTGCGGCTTCGGCGCTTGCCGCCGCCGAGATCTGGCGGCTGCGCACCGGCCGGCGCCAGCGCGCCAGCGTGGATATGCGCCATGCGGCGATCGAATTTCGCAGCGAGCGCTATCTGCGCATCGACGGCAAGCCGTACGAGGAATATCACGACCCGATCGCCGGCCTTTACCGCTGCGGCGACGGCCGCTGGGTGCGGCTGCACACCAACCTGCCGCATCATTGTAGCGGCTTGCTCGCGTTGCTGAAATGCGCGCACGACCGCGACGCCGTGCAGCGCACCCTCGACGGCTGGCAGGCCGAGGCACTCGAGACCGCTGCCGCCGAAGCGGGCCTCGTGGTCACCGCCTGCCGCTCGTTCGAGGAATGGGACGCCCATCCGCAAGGCCGCGCGGTGGCGAGCCTGCCGCCGTTCACCATCGAGCGCATCGGCGACGCGGCGCGGCAGCCGCTGCCGGCCGCCGAGCGGCCGCTCAGCGGCATCAAGGTGCTCGATCTCACGCGCATCATCGCCGGCCCGGTGTGTGGGCGCACGCTCGCCGCCCACGGCGCCGACGTGCTCCTGGTCACCGCCGCGCACTTGCCTTCGCTCTACCCGCTCGTGGTCGATACGGGCCGCGGCAAGGCGTCGACTTCGCTCGATCTGCGAGAACCGAGCGCTTGTGAAACGCTGGCATCCTTGGCGCGGGACGCCGATATTTTCGTGCAGGGCTACCGGCCCGGCGCCGTTGCCGGCCACGGTTTCAGCACGCAGGAGCTGGCGCGGCTGCGGCCCGGCATCGTCTACGTTTCACTGTGCGCCTACGGCCACGAAGGCCCGTGGGCGCGCCGCCGCGGCTTCGACTCGCTGGTGCAGACCGCAAGCGGCTTCAACGACGCGGAAGCCAAAGCCTTCGGGCGCGACAAGCCGAAGGAATTGCCGTGTCAGGAGCTCGACCACGCCACCGGCTATCTGCTTGCCTTCGCCGCCATGGCGGCGCTGGCGCGCCGTGCCACCGAGGGCGGCTCGTGGCACGTGCGCTGCTCATTGGCGCAGACCGGCCACTGGTTCCGAAACCTCGGCCGCATCGCCGGTACGGCCTGTCCCAATCCCAAATTCGACGACGTGCGCGATTGTCTGGAGGAAAGCGATTCCGGTTTCGGCCGGCTCACCGCCGTACGGCATTCCGGCGTGCTGACCGAAACGCCGACCCGTTGGGCACGGCCGAGCGTACCGCTCGGCAGCGACGCGCCGGCCTGGCCGCAGTAACTTTCAGACGCGGTAGGCTTGCAGATTGCGCGCGATGCGCGGCAGCACCGGCGTCGCGCCGTAGATGAATTTCGCGCCGGTGATCTGCTCGTACATCTGGATATAGCGGCGCGACAGTTCCTGCACGAGGTCGGCCGGCGCGTCAGGCAGCGCTTTGTCGGCGTAAGGGTCGCAGTGGTCGCGGAACCACAGCCGCAAGAATTCCTTGTCGAAATATTCCGGCTCCTCGCCCGCCGCCAGGCGCCGTTCGTACGAGGCGCGCTGCCAGTAGCGCGACGAATCCGGGGTGTGGATTTCGTCGATCAGCACCAGGCTGCCGTCCGTGTCGGTGCCGAATTCGTATTTGGTGTCGACCAGGATGAGGCCGTTCTTCGCCGCAAGCTCCTGGCCGCGCGCGAACAGAGCAAGCGCGGTGCGCTCGATGCGCGCGAACATGTCCGCGGTGACGTAGCCTTCGGCGATCATCTGCTCCGGTGTCAGCGTCCGGTCGTGCGCCGCTTCCTTCGTGGTCGGATCGAAGATCGGCTGCGGCAGCTTCGCGTTCTTGCGCATGCCGTCGGGCAGCGTGACGCCGCCGAAGCTTCGCTCGCCCTTGCCATAGCGCGTCCAGATCGCGGTATCGGTCACGCCGGTCAGATAACCGCGCACCACCGCCTCGACCGGCACCAGCGTGCATTTCTTCGCTACCGTGACGTTGGGGTCCGGCATCGCCAGCACGTGGTTCGGCACGATGTCCTTCGTCTTATCGAACCAATAGGCGCTGACCTGGTTGAGCACCTGCCCTTTCCACGGAATGTGCGCGATGATGCGGTCGAACGACGAATGCCGGTCGGTCGCGATCAAGACGAGCCGGTCGCGGAGATCATAGATATCGCGCACCTTGCCGGCGATCTTGCGGCCGAGAAAATCGAAGTCGGTCACCTTGAGGAGATCGGCCGTTGCGGCCGACGGCGTCAGCGGCAACGTGCTGCTCATTGCCCGGCCGCCTTGAGTCCCAGCACCTTGGCAGTGTCGGCAAGCCGATCGCGCTGAGCCTCGACGGCTTTGGCGAAATCGGCCGGGCCGCGGACGTCCTTGATGGTGCCGATGTCGCCCAGCCGCTTGACGATGATGGGATCGTCGGAGACGGCGCGGACGTCGGCGGCGATGCTCTCGCGCAACCTGTCGGCCATGCCATGCGGGCCGAAAATGCCGCCGATGCTCTCGAAGGTGAGCGCCGGGAAGCCCGCTTCCTTCGCGGTCGGGATGTCGGGCTCGGTCGAGGCCCGCTGCGCGCTGGTCACCGCCAAAACCTTGATCTTGCCGGCATGCATCAGCGGCTGCACCACGGCAAGCGACGTCGACAGCACCTGAATGCGCTGCTCGGCGAGGTCGTTCGGTGCCTGCATGATGTCGCGATACGGCACCTTGACGATGTCGAGGCCCATGTTCTTGGCCCAGCCGAACAGCAGGAAGTCCGAGACGCCGGTCGCGGCGGCGGCGTTGAGCTTGCCCGGCTGGGCCTTTGCCAGCGCCACCAGGTCCGCCACCGTGTTGACGTTCATCGACGCCGGCACCGAGATCGCCAGCACGACGGTGGAGACGCTGACGATCGGCACGAGATCGTGCTTGGGGTCGTAGGGCAGCGTGTCGTGCTCATAGGGCGCCACGGTGGAAATGCCGGCCGGCCCGAACCACAGCGTATGGTCGTCGGCGGCGCCGACGAAGGCCTGGATCGACACGATGCCGTCGCCGCCCGGGCGGTTCTCGACGATCACCGGCTTGCCCCAGCGCGCCGACAGCCGATCGGCGAACAGCCGCGCGGTGATGTCGCTCGCGCTCGCCGCGCCATACGGCATGATGAATTTGACGGTACGCGTCGGATAGGCCTGCTCCGCTGCCGCGCCGCCGGCGAGGTGAAGGCAGACTGCGAAGGCAATGCCCGCGCGCGCCGTCAGCCGTCTCATCGGTGTCCTCCCACCAAGGCCGTCTGTCGTACCATAGCAGCAGCGCGGGATTTTTGCGCAAGCGCGTTGTGACGCGGGGCGCGGCTCACGGCGGCGGGAAGCCGAACGCCGCGGCGGGATTATCGACGAAGATCAGTCGGCGCGTCGTCTCGTCCGGCACCCAGGCGAGCATCATGTCGAGCAGCGCGACGTCATTCGGCATCGGCTTGAAATATTGCGGATGCGGCCAGTCGGAGCCCCAAAGAAGCCGCGTCGGCGCGTGCTGCACGAGCTTTCGCACCAGCGGATCGGTGTCGGTGAACGGAAACGTCTCCTGATTGGAGATGCGCGGCGACAGCTTCACCCAGCAGCGGCCGGTGTCGAGGCAGCGCAGCAGGAACTTGAAGCCTTCGCCGTCGATGCCGTTTCCCGGCCGGACGCCGCCCATGTGCTCGATCACGAACTTTCCGGGCGACCGCAGGATCTGCTCATTCCAGTCCGGCTGTTCGTCCATCTTGACGAGGTAATGCATGGACCAGCCGTGCTCGTGGGTGCGCGCCACCATGCGCCGGTCGATGGTCTTGGTAAGACGATTGATGATGCGGTAGCCGACGACGCCGGCTCTGGTCAGGATATTGAGCTCGCCGTCTGCGATGCCCGGCCACGGGATCACCACCGCGCGCAAGCGGTCGGGGAAGCGGCATTGGCCGTGCAGCGCGAGCTCGTAATTGTTCTCGTACATCATCGACTGCACGTGCAGGCCGCGGGTGAGCCCGAGCGCGGCCTGCATCTTCAGCCAATCCTCGATCGGCGTGTCCTCGAATTCGAGGTGGCTGAAGACGTGATTGGGCTTGAGCGGAAACTGCCGCTGCGGCCCGATGAAATGGAAATGGGTGTCGCACGCGCCCGGCGGCAATTTCAGCTTCGGCTTGGGATAGGTGCGGTCGATCTTCGGCGAAAACGGCCGGCCTTCGCTCACGCGTCCAGCTCCTTGAAGTAGCGATAGATGCCCCATTGGCTAAACGGGATGCGGCGCTTCGAGGCAAGATAAGCCGCAAGCCGCGGCCGCTTGGCGACGCGGTCGCGTAGCGCGACGAGCCCAGGCACCTTCTTCTCGAAGCGCTTCATGCGTTTCGGGAAGGCATAGCGCAGGCCCTCGACGATCTCGAACATCGACAGGTCGACATAGCTGATGCGCCGGCCGACCATATGGGTGCCGCCGTTGTTTTGCAGCACGCGCTCGAAGTAGCCGAGGAATTTCGGCACGCGGTAGCGCCAGAAATCCTCCGTGCGCCGCTTCGCCGCCGGTTTCTGCTCCTCGTAGTAGAGCCAGCCGGAGACCGGATGATGGGTGTCGTGGATATGTACGACCAGATCGGTGACGGTGAGCTGCAGCTGATGCGCCCAAATTTTGCCGGCCTCGTCGCGCGGCGCAAGATTGAGACGCTGACCGAGATACATCAGGATATTTGCAGTCTGCGCGATGACGAGCGGTCCCGCCTTCAGAAACGGCGGCGCATAAGGCGGCCGCGCCATGCGCTTGTCTTCGAGGATCTTCATCATCGCCGGCACGCCGCGCTTGCCGGGGCGGCGTGCGATGTCGACATAGTCGGCGCCGGCCTCTTCGAGCGCGAGCCGGACGAATTCGCCGCGGCCCTGGATGCTCGGCCAGTAATAAAGCTCGTAGCGCATGGCAAAACTCCGCCGCTAGCCGCCGACCGCCTCTTTGTACTGAGCGTCGCTGACCGGCTCCAGCCATTCGACGTGCTTGCCGTCGAGCGCTTCCTGCATGGCCGCGTGCATCATCACGGTGTTGGGCCCGGCGCCGTGCCAATGCTTCTCGCCGGGCGGAATGAAGACCACGTCGCCGGCGCGGATTTGCCGGGCCTTGCCGCCGAAAGTTTGAACGAAGCCCGATCCGGACATCACGGCGAGCGTCTGCCCGAGCGGATGAGTGTGCCAATGGGTACGCGCGCCGGGCTCGAAGCGGACCAAGCCGGAGCGCACGCGCGCTGGCGCCGGTGCCTCGATAATCGGATCCTGCCAGACCACGCCGGTGAACGACTCCGCAGGGCCCCGGCGCGACGGCCGCGAACCGCAGGGATAAAAGTCCATGTTCTGCTCCCTCAAATAGCGGCCGCCCCGCCCTCACCCGGCGGCCCGCGGTCTTGAAGGCAGTAAGATAATGCAAATCCGGCTGCGATACCCTGGCTATCGCCGCGGTCTTGGGTTGCCGTGACTCTTGCCCTCGCGACCGCGGGCGCAATGCGCTATCATCGCCGCACGGTGGGACGGATCATGATCGGCAAAGTCAGGGACGCATCGTGGATCGCGCCGGCGCCTGCCCCGCGCACATGGCTGCCGCGTCTCGCCGCCGTGCTTGGTATCGCCCTCGTGCTCGGCGCCTGCTCCAAATGCGACGTGCCGACCTGGCAGCGCTCGAGCTTGGACGGCGCGCCCGCGGCCTGCCACGACGAGCGGCCGGCGCAGTAGGCGTCACCAGAATCGAAAATTATCCCTTGAGGTTACCGCCGATCGCGGGGTTGGCCGCTTGCGGATGCTCGTCGTGCGGGTCGGTGCCATCATCATCCGCCGAAGGATGAACCTCGAGCGACGTTTCGTGGCGCGTGCGCAGATAGGGATCGGCGAGCTGTCGCGGCGAAAGTCCGCTGAAAGCCGGTTGATTGCGTCCGGTCCACCACGACCAGATCAGCCACGCGAGCATGGCGATCAACGCCAGTTGAACCGCAAGACCGATGTAGGACGCGGCGCTGCCAAGCTCGCCGGTCAAGCCGTGGCCGAACAAGAAACCCAGCGGGCCGGAGCCTAGGAAGCCCGCGGCAAATCCGCCCATCAATCCGCGGCGGCTGAACAGGCCGCCGAGCGAGCCCGGGTTCGGCGGCTGCCCGGCCATCGGATGATCGACCGCAGCGATCCGGAAAAGCCGCGTCGCCGCGGCTGGCGGCGAAGCCGCAATCGCGGCCGCGCCATCACCGGACACGCCCTGCAGACTTGCGTCAGCCTCGTCCACCCAGGCCAGGAGCGCCAAGGCAAACGCGAACAATGCTGCTAGCGATCGCACCCACTGCATCAGCAAATCTTTGGCCCCTTGGCGCCAGCTGGCGCTCTGGAACTTTAAGCCGCACCGATTGGCCGCACACCGGTCTCCTTGGGTACGCCGCAACGCGCGCGGGAAACCTGTCGCAAAGCGTCGCACGCGCAGATGTCGCACCGCGAAGCGCGCGGCGAGGAGGCTTTTTCCATGCGCGTAGCACGGTGCAGCCCCGCGCCGCCCCAATCGTGTAAAAATTTTGCTAGTCGAACGGCTCGACGCGCAAGATTTCGGCGCCGTGATTGTTGCCGGCCCAGAAGGTCACGGGCGTGGTCGCGTTGTCGACGAAGACGCGGCGGATATTGGTCGGCCGCGGCAGCAGATATTCCACCGACCGACCGCTGCCCGGATCGAAGCGCAGCACGCGATCGCTCGCCATGCCACCGCTCCATAACTCTCCGTTCTTGTCCATAAAAACGTCATACGGATAAGTGTGAGGCGTCGGCACATCCCATTCCTTGAACGATTCGGTCTTGGTGTCGAACATACCGAGCTTGTCGGCGGCGAATTCGGTGAACCAGAGCCGGCCTTGATCGTCGAGCATGGTGCGCCGTGGCCGCGATTTTGGCGTTGGCGTCGGATAGATAGTCGCCGCGCCGGTCTTGGCGTCGATGCGGCCGATATTCTCATCGGCAAAATCCATGAAGTAGAGATTGTTCTCGCCGTCGGCGGCCATGCCGTAGGGCGAGTGCTGATGACCTTTCGGCAACAGCTTGAACGGATCGATCAGCTCATAGCGCCCGGTGTTCAGATCGAGCCGCATGATCGACTGCTTGGCGACCTCGTTGCTCCACACCGTGCCGTCGATGCGCGAGGACCACGGCATCACCATGGATTGCTGGGTGGCGTCGTTGTTGAGCTCGGCCTGGACCGGAAACACTTGAAACGTCCTGGTCTTCATGTCGAACTTGGCGACGCCGGCCTGGAACATCAGCGCCAGCCACAAATTGCCGTCGGCATCGGGCTCGAGATCGAGCGTGCCGACCGGCGATTTCTGCTTCGGCACCGGGATCAGATAATCCGTGTTGACGCCAGTCTTGGGATCGAGCTCGCCGAGAAAATTCTCGACGAAATTCGAATACCAGACATGGCCCGCCGCGTCGGTACGCACGTCGTGCGGCGCGATCGTCTGCCGTGGCAGATCGTATTCGGTGATGACCACGCGGATGGCGCGGCCCTTCGGGCGCGGCAGTGTTTGCAGCACGTAAGACCAGGTCGGCCCCTTGCTCAGGTTCACGGTCGCGAGATAGGCGGCGAGCTTGCGCACGAGGTCGTCGTGAACCTCGCGCTCGGCAAGCCGCATCTGCACGTGGGCCTGAGTGGTGTTGTTGGCGTAGGTGGCCATGCGCTTGAGCACCGGAAATAGCGCTTCGGCATCATAGGTCGAGCGCACGATGCGCTCGAAGGTGTG
>Ga0306923_10008620_pt1 | contig 10238 bp, 10 predicted proteins | sample sta12Can44000108_FD_203841 | JGI IMG/M metagenome (GOLD analysis project Ga0306923, IMG submission 203841) | Lab enrichment of tropical soil microbial communities from Luquillo Experimental Forest, Puerto Rico - statanox.12C.anox.44.000.108 (v2)... | ecosystem: Environmental > Terrestrial >...
CAAGCACAGGTTCGGCTATGACGATTCGCTCGACGCCTTCGGCGTCCACGGTTCCGGCGGTACCCTCGGCGCCATCCTTACCGGCGTCTTCGCCACCAACCTCATTAACGACAACCTCAAGGACTCGAGCGGCAAACTGCTTCCCCTCGGCCTTATCGATGGTCACTGGTTCCAGGTGCTCAATCAGTTCGGGGGCGTGGTGATCTCCTGGATTTTGGCCGCCGTGGGAACTATCGCTATCCTGAAGGTCTGTGACATCCTGGTCGGCGTGCGCGTGACCCACGAAGACGAACGCGAAGGTCTCGACCTCGCCATGCACGGAGAAGAAGGCTACTTCCTGGAGTCTTAGCGGAGGCGAAATGAAGAAAATCGAAGCGATTATTCAGCCGTTCAAAATGGATGACGTCAAGCAGGCCTTGATCGGCATCGGCATCGACGGCATGACCATCACCGAGGTCCGCGGCCACGGCCGCCAAAAAGGCCACAAAGAGGTCTACCGCGGCCAGGAATACACAGTCGACCTGTTGCCCAAAGTCCGCATCGAAATGGTCATCGCCGACGCACTGCTCGAGAAAGCCGTCGACACCCTCAGCGCTGCCGCCCGTACCGGAAAAATCGGGGACGGCAAGATCTTTGTCTACGACGTCGCCGAAGCCATCCGCATCCGCAACGGCGACCGGGGCGAAGACGCCCTCTGATGGCAGATCCGCTTCAAAAGCTCCTCGCCCGAACCGCCGGAGTTGATGAACGCCTGATCGGGCGTTTCCCGGCGCTGGAAGGAGTCGCTCTCGCGGCGGTCGGCGGGTACGGCCGCCGGGAACTCTTCCCCCATTCCGATATCGACCTCCTTTTCCTCGCGGCCGACGATAACGTTCGCGCCGGCCTGAAAGAGCCGCTCGCGCCCTTCCTTCGCGAACTCTGGGATTCCGGCCTTCGCATCAGCCAGTCCGTCCACACGCCGGCCGAATGCGCCCAGTTCGATTCCCAAAACGTCGAACTCTTCATCAGCCTGCTCGACCACCGCTTCCTCACCGGCGACCATTCCGTCTACGAGCGCCTCGTCCTGCCCAAGTCGCGTGCCGACCTCGTCAGCCATCTGACCCGCCTCACCCGCGAACGCCACGCCAAATTCCAGAACACCATCTATCATCTCGAGCCTCATATCAAAGACGGTCCCGGCGGACTTCGCGACCTTCAGGTCATTCGCTGGCTTCACCAGCTAACCGGAACCGCCCAGAACGAAGACCTCGCTGCCGCCCGCGATTTCCTGTTCGATCTCCGCTCGCGCATGCACGAAATCGCCCGCCGCGATAACAACGTGCTCGATTTCGCCACCCAGGACCAGGTCGATCGCGAAGACCCCTCGCGTCTCATGCGCGCGTATTTCCGTGCCGCCCGCCCGCTCTTCCGCGCCTGCGGCAATCTCCTTGAAGCCAACGAAACCCGTTCGAGCGGCCTGCTCGCCCGTTTTCGCGACCGCACCGCCCGCCTCTCGAATGCCGACTTCACTGGCATCCGAGAACGCGTCTACTTCCGTTCCCCGCAGCAGGCCCTAAACAATCCGGCCCTCGTCGAACGTCTGTTCATTTTCGTCGCGCGCCACGGAGTTCCGCTCGCCGCCGATACCCAGGACCGCCTGCTTGCCCGCCGGCCCGAAATGCATACCCCGTGGCCCGTCCTGCGCGAGATCCTCTCGCTGCCGCATGTCGATCTCGCCCTTCGCGAGATGAACGAAACGCGCGTGCTGCCGGCCATCTTCCCCGAATTCGAACACGTGGAATCGCTGGTGGTCCGCGATTTTTACCACCGCTATACGGTGGACGAGCACATCCTGGTCGCCATCCGGACCCTCGCCGCACTCAAGCGTAAGCACGAAACCGGCTTCTCCAACCTGATCGCCGAAGGGTTGCCGCAAGCCGACCGCGACACCGTCGTCTTCCTGATCGAGCGCCACCTGCAAATGTCGGCCGCCATGACCTCGCGCGATATTTCGGACCCGGCCGTAGCCAACGAAATGGCAAAACACATGGGCACTGTCGAGCGGCTGAAATACCTCACGCTCCTCACCTATGCCGATATCAGCGCCGTCAATCCCGAGGCCATGACAACCTGGCGTTCCACCTTGCTCTGGAATCTCTACACCTCGGTCTATCGCGCCCTGACCAGCGAACTCGATACCGGCCGCCTTGAAGCGAGATCCTACGGTTCCCCCGAACGCGAGTACTTCCTCGACGGCCTCCCGGTTCGCTACCTCAGAACTCACTCGGAAGAAGACATCGCCCGGCACATGGAGATGTCTAGGGAAGAGGATGCCGCCGTCCGCCTGGTCCGCGAGAAAGACGTTTTCAAAATGACTGTCGTCGCCTCCGACCGGCCCTTTCTCTTCGCGTCGATCGCCGGCGCCCTGGCAAGTTTCGGGATGAACATCGTAAACGCCGAAGCCTTCGGCAACCGCCAGGGAATCGTCGTCGATACGTTCTACTTCGTCGACCCGCTGCGCACCCTCGAACTCAATCCTGGAGAGGACGCGGTTCTCATTAACACCGTCCGGAGGACCGTCCGCGGCGATCTGAAAGTGGAGACCCTGCTCAAGCGCCGGCCGGTGAAGACTCCGGCCAGTCAGCACATGCAGTTCGAGCCCATCGTCGCCGTTGACAACACCGCCTCCGATACCGCGACCCTGCTCGAAATCACTGCGGAAGACCGCCCCGGCCTGCTCTATCAGATCGCTTCCTCCATCTCCGCCTCGCAATGCAACATCGAAGTGGTCCTGATCGACACCCGCGCCCACCGCGCCCTCGACGTTTTCTACATCACCAGGGACGGTGGCAAACTCCCCGAACCGGACGCCGAAGTCCTCGCCGCCCAACTCAAAGCTGCCCTGGCCGGCTAACCACTCACGCCGTTACCGAGCCGCGCGCGTAAGCAAGCGGTAACTCAGTCCGGTCAGCAAGCGGGCCACAATATCTCTTCCCACTGGCCGCCTTCCCTCTTGGCGTCTTCGCGTCTTAGCGCGAAGGCTTTTAAATAGTAACCGCGGATGACAATTTTCCTACCCAATAAAATCAGCCCTTCCAAGCACTCCACCCCAAAATCCACCCCACGCGGCTGATACATTGAAATCAGCCAGGCAAATCTCCGCCTGATTGCCGCTCCCAGGTTGTATACTGGCTTTCGATTCCGCAACGGAGCAAATTCATGCGATTTTCACACTGTTTGATGTCAGCCGCCGCTGTGATCGTGACGTTGATGCCGGTCGCACAGGCGCAGGACGCCGGTCCTTACAAGATCGTCAAAAAAGCCAAGGTCGGAGGCGAAGGCGGTTTCGACTACGTCTACGCCGATGAAGCCGGACGCAAGCTCTACATTCCGCGCAGCGGAAATTCGGGACGGGTGACCGTGTTCAATCTCGACACGCTTGATTCCGCCGGCGCAATCCCCGACGTCAGCGCACATGGCGCGGCGGTGTCCGCCAAGTCGAACCACGGCTTCTCCAGCAGCAAGCCGGTCGCGATGTGGGACGCTAAAACACTCGCCCCGATCAAGACCATCGATGTCGAAGGCGGACCCGACGGCATCCTTTACGACGCCTTCAACGATCGCGTCTACATCCTGAGCCACCGTGCGCCAAATGCCACCGTGATCAATGCCGCGGACGGCTCCATCGCCGGCACCATCGACCTGGGAGGCGCGCCGGAACAGGCCGTCAGCGACGGCAAAGGCCGCATCTACATCGATATCGAAGATAAGGGCAACATCGCGGTCGTGGATGCGAAGACCATGAAAGTCGTCACGCATTATGACCTCGAAGGCAAAGGAGGCACTTGCGCCGGCCTCGCCATGGACGTCAAAAACAACATCCTCTTCGCCGCCTGCCGGAACCCGCAAACGATGGTGATCCTGAATGCCGGCGACGGCAAGATTATCACCACCCTGCCGATCGGTCAGGGAACGGACGGCGCGTTCTTCAACCCCAAAACCATGGAGGCCTTTAGTTCGCAAGGCGACGGCACCCTGACCATCATCAAGGAAAACAGTCCGGCCAGCTTCGTCGTCGAACAGAATCTCCAGACGATGCGCGGAGCCAAGACATTGACGCTCGATACCAAGACCAATCGCGTCCTGATGATCGCGGCCGAGTTTGGAGCCCCGCCCGCAACGCCGGCGCCCGCCGGACGTCCTGGCCGCGGCCCCATGGTGCCCGATTCGTTCACCATCCTCGTGGCTGGGAAGTAATTTAGCTCATGCGAATCTTCGAATATTTGTTATTGCTGGCCACAGCCGCAGCCGCCCTCGTGGCGGCTCCTATCGACCGGAAAGACGTCGCCTACACGCGGCCCCGCGGCAAGGAGATCATGCTCGACCTGCATGTGCCGGAGGGCGACGGTCCCTTTCCCGCCGCTATCCTGATTCACGGTGGCGGCTTCGATAGCGGCAGCCGCGTCCGCAACGTAGCGCAACTGCCCGAACCGCTCGCCACCGCCAATTTCGCGTGGTTCAGCATCGACTACCGCCTCGCGCCCGAGTTCCACTTTCCCGAAGCCCGCGCCGACGTGGAAGCCGCCATCAAGTGGGTCAAGGCCAACGCTAAAACCTACAAGGTGGACGTCAACAAAATAGTGCTGATCGGCGAATCGGCCGGCGGCTTTCTGGTCAACTACGCGGGCACCCACGAGACGCCTGAGACGAAAATCGCGGCCGTGGTCGATTTCTACGGTCCGACGGATTACGGAAAGCTCAACGAACTTCGCCGCGACCATCCCGAGCGCTTCAACATGGAAAGCATCAACCGCCATGCCGCCAACGGCGCGGGCATTCACTTTTTCGGGGCCGACCGCCTCGACGCGGAAGGACTCGCCAAACTACACGACATCTCGCCGATCTTCGCCGTCCACGCCGGAATGCCGCCGTTTCTCTGTATTCACGGCACAAAGGACGACCAGGTCGCCTACGAACAGACTCCGGCGATGTGCGAAGAGATGCACAAGGTGGGAGTCGATTGCCGGATCATCCCCATCGAAGGCGGCGGACACGGCATGGCCGGATGGAAAGATCCCTCCATGCAGCACTGGAAGCCGGAAATGATGGCCTGGCTGCGCAAAACGCTCCAACTACCCTGAGATGCCTCACCCGGCTAATCTCCTTCGTACAAACGCGAACCTGGCCCGCGCCTCTTGCCATCGCGCCCGACTAATCTCCTTCGTATGACCGCGAATCTACAGAGCCGCGACCGCAGGGAGCGGTAACTAAAATTTTTGAGCGGTTATCTGAGTTCAACACCGATCCCGCGGGCAACCGCTTGCCGATAAACCATGTCCGCCGCGGTCACATCTTCCACGGCCAGCCCAAGTGGCTTTAAGACAGTTATATCCGATTTATCGCGCCGCCAATCCACCGTGCCGGCAATCAACTCGCCGAGTTCCCCAATGATGTGATTGGCGTTGAACCGCCCCTCCTCGATTCCGAGGACAACGTCGCCGGATTCCATCAGCGCCGATTCGCGTGAATCGACGAAGAGCTTCGCCGAAGCCACCAGGTCCGGATCGATCTCGCGTTCGTGCGGCCGGCAGGCGCCGATCGATATTACCTGCGCGCCCGGTTTGACCCACGTGGCATCGATCACCGGGGATGGCGAACCCGTCGCCAGCACGATCACGTCGGCATCGCGCGTAGCCCCTTCGGCCGAGTCGCACGCGGCCACACCGAGAAATTCGGCGGCCAGTTTGTTCCGGCTTTCCGCCCGCGGGCTCCAGCACCGGATGGTCTCGAAGCGCCGGACCAGGGGGAGAAAACGTAGATGGCTGCGAGCCTGCACGCCGGACCCTATGATCGCCAAAGTGCGCGCATCCCCGGCCGCAAGGTACTTCAGTGAGACCGCCGAAACCGCCGCCGTCCGGGCTTCCGTGATGTACCGGCCATCCATCACCGCATTCAGCATCCCGGTATCCGGATCTACAAGCACGACCGTCGCGAGATGTGTAGGCAGGTTCCGGGCCGCATTTCGGGGATATACGGTCACCAGTTTCGCGCCCACGGCCCCCAGCGAGGACGAAGCCATCGGCATCGAGGCGAACCACGATCCCCTGCCCGGCTGGAGGACCGTGCGCAATGGCTGCTCCACCTCGCCGCGCGAGAATGCCGCCAGCGCCGATTCCATCTTGGAGATCAGTTCGTCCGGCGCGAGCAGTGCCCGGACCTCCTCTTCACTAAGCCAGATCGTCATGTTCCAGGTATCCTATTAACCATGTGCCTGCTGATCCTGGGTATTATATTTCCGCGCGCGATCCTGCTGCTGCTGTTTCTGTTTACCAACTTCCTTTCGCGTGCTTATCACGGGATGCTGCTCCCGATCCTGGGATTCTTCTTCCTGCCGCTCACCACGCTCGTTTATGCGTGGATCATCAACAGTGGCGCCGGGCCGACCGGACCATACCTGATCGCGATCATCGTTTGCGTTCTGGTGGATCTGGGCCTGATCGGGCAGAGCGCCCGCAGTTCACGCAGTTAGGGAACGCCGGGCTTCCCGGACGAGCCGCTCGGCCTCTTGCGCGGTCGCTGCCGCGGCGGTTAGGTGTCCCATCTTGCGGCCCGGGCGGGCCTTCGCTTTGCCGTAAAGATGCAGCCGCGCTTCGGGCATCGCCAGCGCTGCCTTCCAGTCCGGTTCTCCGCCGTTCCACAGATCGCCCAGTAGATTGGCCATCGCCGCAGGACGCGGCTGAAACGTAGACCCGAAGGGAAGTCCGCAGACCGCCCGCAACTGCTGCTCGAACTGGCTGCTGGTGCAGGCGTCGATCGTAAAGTGCCCGGAATTGTGCGGCCGCGGCGCAAGTTCGTTGATCAACAGCCGGCCGTCGCGGGTAAGGAAGAATTCGGTGCAAAGCACTCCGACGACTTTCAACTCCTCCATTACGCCGCGCGCGATCGCCACCGCTTCCGCGTGCAATCGTGAATCGAGGATCGCGGGCGCGACCGTCACATCCAAAATTCCGGCAACGTGGTCATTCCGTACCGCGCCATAGTGTTCGAAGCCGCCGCATTCGTTGCGCACCGCAACCACGGACAACTCGAACTCGAAATCCACCATCGCCTCGAGCACGGCCTCTTGCGCGCCGACACCCTGCCACGCCGCACCGGCATCGGCCGGACTCATAATCCGGAACTGGCCTTTGCCGTCGTAGCCGAATCCCGCTGTCTTCAGAATCGCCGGTCACCGGAAATCCGTGCTGCCGCAAGAACGTCTTTTCCCGAAGCCGGTGCTGGGTGGTGTGCAGGACTTCTCCGCCCGGCCGCACAGGCGCCTGTTCGGCGGCGGCAGCGGCGGTTGCGGCCGGAACGTTCTCGAATTCGAACGTGACCGCAGCAACATTGCGGGCGAACTCCCGGACCGCGTCAAGATCATCGTAGGGCGCGTTGATTTCGAGGTCCGAAATCTGGCCGGTTGGCGTATCGGAATCGGGAGACAGCGTGTGGACGCGATAACCCATCCGGCGTGCGGCGATGGCGAACATCCGGCCCAACTGCCCGCTGCCGAGAACCCCGATGGTCGCTCCCGGTAGGATCGGTTTCATTCTTCGAGGGTCCCGGCCACTGCGGCTTCCCGCTGCTTTTCGCGAAATGCCCGGAGTTTCTCCCGCAGTTCCGGACGCGAATTTCCAAGCATCGAGATCGCCAGCAAGGCCGCATTCTTTGCGCCCGCCACTCCGATCGCAACCGTCGCCACGGGAATTCCCGCCGGCATCTGGACGATCGAGAGCAGCGAATCCATGCCCTTCAACGCGCGGCTTTCCACCGGCACGCCGATCACCGGAAGCAGCGTGTGAGCAGCCGTCATGCCGGGAAGATGCGCGGCGCCTCCCGCGCCCGCGATAATGACCTCGGTTCCCCGCCCTTCCGCGGCTTTGGCAAACTCCGCCATCCGGTCCGGCGTGCGATGCGCCGAAACGATCTTCGATTCGTGGGGAACCTGAAATTCCGTGAGGATGCGAGCCGCTTCGCGCATGGTCTCCCAATCGGAGCGGCTGCCCATGATGATGGCAACCAGCGGTTTCTGCGGCTCGCTCATCAGTTTAGTTATTGGCCCTGCGCGAGCGTGTAGCCGCGCTGGCCGTCGAAGTTGCGGAGCGTCTCGGTCTTGACGATGTCATAGCCCGCCGCGGCAACCTTCTGCATCAGGGCAATGATCTGGTCCTGCGTGACCGTTCCGTTGTTCGCCGGCATGAAGCGGCACTGGTAACAATCGACCACGAACGTCTCGGCCATGGTTTCCGGCCAGACCGCGGTGCCGCGATTCGACATCATGGTGAGCCCGAGGCTGCCGGTCGCAGCGCCCTTCAGCGCATCCCCGAACTCCTTCGGACCGCGACCATCGGCCGCACAGAAGAGATCGACGCCGACGACTTCCACCTTCTTTGCCAGCTTGCCCGGGTCAGCCACCCATGCTTTGCGCTCGGCGGTGGCGGCGTACTTCGCTTCCTTCAACGTCTCCGGCTTCTTGCCGAGCCGTGCGACCACGGCTCGCGCAAACTCCTTGGTGCCAACCTTCTGTTTGCTCACGCCTTCTTCATAGATGTCGTAAGTGTGGATACCTTCCTCGATCGTGCGCAGCCACGCGTTGTGCACGCGTTCGGCGATCTCGCTCTGGCCGATGTGGACCAGCATCATGACGCCGCCGAGCAGCAGTCCCGAGGGGTTCGCCAGATTCTGGCCGGCGCGGCGCGGGGCCGAACCGTGGATGGCTTCAAACATCGAGGCCTGCGTGCCGACGTTCGCCGATCCGGCTAGGCCGACGGAGCCGGCAATCTGCGCCGCGACGTCGGAAAGAATGTCGCCGTAGAGATTGGGCATTACGATCACGTCGAAGGCTTCCGGCGTGTCGGCAAGCTTGGCCGCGCCGATATCGACGATCCAATGTTCGTTCTCGATTTCGGGATATTCGGCCGCGATCTCGTCAAAGACCTTATGGAAGAGACCGTCGGTCATCTTCATAATGTTGTCTTTGGTGAAGCAGGTGACCTTCTTGCGGAAGTTGGTCTTGGCGTACTCGAACGCGAAGCGGACGATCTTTTCGCAGCCGGGGCGCGAGATCAGCTTCAGGCACTGCATCACTTCCGGGCTGAGCTGGTATTCGATTCCGGCGTACAGGTCCTCTTCGTTCTCGCGAACGATGACCACGTCCATCTTCGGGTGCTTGGTATCGACGAACGGGTGGTAAGCGACGCACGGACGGACATTCGCATAGAGGCCAAGCTTCTTCCGGGTGGTGACGTTCAGGCTCTTGAATCCGCCGCCCTGGGGCGTGGTAATCGGCGCTTTAAAAAAGACCTTGGTGCGGCGAAGCGATTCCCAGGCTTCGGGCACGATTCCAGCCGTGTTTCCGGCGAGGTAAACCTTCTCGCCGATCTCGATCTTTTCGATATCGAGGGCCGCTCCGGCCGACTGGATGATATGGAGGCTGGCCTCCATGATTTCGGGGCCGATGCCGTCCCCGTACGCTACTGTTATCGGTGTCTTTTGGCTCATTTTTCGGTGTTTTTCTAGGATATCATCCGCCCGTTTCGACTCACCCCTTGCATTGTCAGTCAGTACTTACTTACAATGTTAACATGCCATCTTCCGGCACGGCCCATCAACGGCTTCCCGCGGACGAACGCCGCCTTCAACTGATCGAAACGGCCATCGACCTGTTTTCACGCAAGGGGTTCTCCGGTACCACGACCAAGGAAATCGCCGCGGCCGCGGGCGTCAATGAAGCCATCGTCTTCCGGCATTTCGCGACGAAGAAGGATCTCTACACGGCGATCATCGAGCACCGTCTCGGGGATGGACTGGAGCAGTGGTACCAGTCGGCGCAAGCCTTTATGGACAAGAAGGATGACGAGGGACTGTTTCGAATGCTGGTCACCGAGATCATCCGGGCCTATCGCGAAAATCCTCGGTTCGAGCGGCTGATGATGTTTGCCGCGCTCGAGGGCCAGGAACTTGCGGTGATCAATAACCAGATGGCCCAACCGGTCAAGCAGCAGCTGATCGACTACATCGCGCGGAGGCAGCGCGCGGGGGCCATACGGAAGGGTGATGCGATGGCCATCATGCTGGCTGCCGTCGGCAGCGCCAAGTTTTACGCAACTCAGAAATACCTGTTCGACACCTGCTGGCCTGTTTCCGACGAGTCGGCGATCGATACGTTCATACAGGTCCTGATGGCCGGGATCAAGGGGCCGAGAGCGAACGGAGGGAAG
>Ga0306923_10008622_pt1 | contig 10236 bp, 8 predicted proteins | sample sta12Can44000108_FD_203841 | JGI IMG/M metagenome (GOLD analysis project Ga0306923, IMG submission 203841) | Lab enrichment of tropical soil microbial communities from Luquillo Experimental Forest, Puerto Rico - statanox.12C.anox.44.000.108 (v2)... | ecosystem: Environmental > Terrestrial > Soil...
GCTTCGTCCGTATGGACTAAATAGCGAACCAGATGAAAATAGCGTTCCTGATTCGAGTTTCAAGCGTGCTGCAAAAGAAATTGCCCGTGCTTTTCAAGAAGAGGCGATCATGACGACTAATGGCGACAAAGCCGCCGACCGATATGCCGCCCGGGTCGATGCCGTGCTCGCGCAGCGCACCCGTCTGCGCGGCCCGCAGCCGCCGGGAGATAAACGCGCTGGTTGCCCCGCCGACCATCCTCTCGTGACGGCCGATCCACTCCGACCGCTTGGTCCAAACCTGGCTGTCATCGCTTCGTATATCGAAGCGGACGATGTCATCATCGATGTCGGCGGGGGTGCGGGCCGCATGTCGCTACCGCTCGCCTTGCGGTGCCGCGAGGTGATCAATGTCGAGCCTTCGCCCACGATGGCAATGGGCTTTAGGAGAAATGCCGCCGGGGCGGGGATCAGCAACACCCGCATCATCGAGGGTGAATGGCCCGACGTCGACGCGCCTGCCGGATCGGTCGCTCTGGTGAACCACGTTACCTACATGACGCGGGAGATCGTGCCGTTCATCAAAAAGCTGAAGCTCGCGGGCCGCCGGCGGGTTCTGATCACCGTCAACAGTGTGCCGGGACCATCATTTCAGCGCGTGCTTTACCAATTGGTGCACGGGGAAGCAGAAGAAATCGTTCCCGGCCATGTCGAATTAATAAACGTGATTTGGGAACTGGGCATCCTGCCCGACATCCGGGTCCTACCCCTCCCAACCATGCCGCTCGGGCCCGCGCCTAGTCGTGACGCGGCAATCGCCGGTGCCATTGCGCGATTTCCGGGAGAGCAGTGGAGTTGGTGGGGTTTGGGGTCCGACCTCGAAGCACGGCTCCGTTCGATCCTTCAGGCGCGCTTCGACGAGCTCTTTACCGCCGGCCCCGACGGCTTCACCCCACGTTATGTCGCGCCCGGCCGCGAAATCCTGATCACCTGGCAGCCTCAGGCCGAGAGCTAAGCCCGCTAGCGGCATGATTGCGTTGCGGTATACTCGTCGCCGAAGGCGCACAAGGACACATCGCCGAGCTAAACTAGGGGACATCCCATTTGCGCGCGAGCCGCGCATAAGTTCGGTCCTGCTTCATTTCGGACAACACGCCATTGACCGCTGCCAGCAGCTCGGGATTGTTCTTGTTGAACCCGATACCGAGCGGCTGCGGATCGTTCGGGATCTGAGCCACGATGCGCAGACCCGGGGTCCGTCGTGCCAGCCACTCGGCCACCGGATAGACCTTCATCACAGCGGTGATGCGGCCGGCGTCGAGATCGGTCATCGCATCGGCGATCCGATCGAACGGATAGACCTTGACCTTGCCGATCTGGCCGCGCCGCTGCATCGCCACCGCGATATCGTAGTCGGTGGTGGCGGCCTGGACTCCGACCTCGGCGTCCTTCAAATCGGCGAGACTGCGGATTTGTGGCGTCTTGGCGCTGTCGATCACCAGGCTAAGAGTGGTCGTCATGTAAGGGTCGGACCAAGCCAGCGCCACTTGCCGAGCCGGTGTGATCGTGATGCCCCCGACGATGCAGTCGTAGCGGCCTTCCTGCATCTGCTGCAGGATGACCTCCCATTGCGTGTTCACAAACAGCGGCTTCAGGTGCAGTCGGCGGGCCATCTCCCTGATCAGATCGACCTCGAAGCCGACCTTCCTGCCGTCCGAGACGTATTCGAACGGCGGATTTACGAAATAGGTGCCGACCCGCAGGACCCCCGGTTCCAGGGTCGGCGCTCTCTCAGGAGCCTTGGCCTCGCCCCGGCCGCTCATCGTGAAAATAAGCACTGCAGCGACTGCAGATGCTCGCCATGCCATTGGCCAAGAACACGTCGCCAAATGCCGGTGGGTCATTCGCTGAAAATCAGCCTGATCTCGGCATTCTGACCTTCGGAGCGCGCCTCCATCCGGTCCGGATAGACGCCGGTCAAAAAGTCGGCCAGCCCATAGGAAAAGGATTCTTCTTCGAGGAAGAAGTGCTTCCTGACTCCGACTTTCGGCAGTGACAGCAGCGCCCCCTGGTAGCGGATTGAAATCGTCAGATCGAAATCATTGTAGGTCATCACGACCAAGGGCGATCCGATCATCAAACTCGCGTCGGCAATGTGCTGGATCACCTGCTCGGTCGTCTGGACGGCCCGATCCATCACATCCGCGGCGACCGACCACGCTCTGCCGCGGGCTCGCAGAAGCCTGTCGATCTCGGCAACCGCTGCTTCCGAATTCTCGAATTCGAAGACAACGCTGCGCCTCGCCCCGATCCGAAAGACCAGATTGAGCAGAAACGCCGACATGACGCCGATCGACATCATGCTGCCGGTAAACAGATGGACGACCGGTGTCGCCCGTTTGAAGTAGTCGGGAAAGATCTCTCGAGCGAGGCCCAGCAACAGCGAGACGCCGACGACGTAGGTGATCCGGCTGTCGACGTTCCGGGAGGTGATGATCTGAATGCCGCCGGCGATCATGAACGAAGAAGTAAAGACCATCGACGCCCCGATCACGGGTTGCGGCAGCAGCAAAAACAGTGCGGCGTATTTGGGGATAAAGGCGAAGACGACGAGGATCGCCGCACAGGAAAATGCGACGTACCGGCTCGTCGCGCCTGTGGCCTTGGACACACCGACCAGGCTCGGAGAGGTATTCATGCCGATGACGCCCAACAGGCCGCCGACCATGCAGCCGATGCCGTCGGCGAGGATGCCGCCCTGGATCGAGCCGAGTTCGGGGCGCTTCCAGTCGATGTCATTGATCTTCTGGCAGGTCGTGATGACCCCGACGGTGCGCAGCATTGCCGCCGTTCCGGCCATCAGAAAGGCCGGGATTAGGCTGAATCGGAAGTCGTAGGCGAGATAGTGCGGCTCGGGTACCGCGAATGTCGGCGCGTTGAGAAAGCTCTGCATCGAATCCGTTGACACCAAGCCCAAAACGAGGCTGCCCACCATTCCGACGACGATGCCGAGCATCGAGCAGATCAGGCGCACGACCCCGCGGCCCCACACGCTGAAGGCGCACATCGTTGCCAGAGTGAGGAAGCCGACCATGAGGTGCTCGTGAAAGGTCGGTCGCTCGATGTGCTCTACACCGAGCAGGTCGCCAATCCCGATGACGCCCAGCTGAAGACCGACAATCGCCACGATGAGCCCGCTGATCGCAGGCGGGAACAGACCCCGAAGCCGACGCAACAGCGGCGCCAAAGCGATCTCGACCAAACCGGCAAAGATGGTCATCGCGAAGACGGCGGGAAGCCCACGGGTGTTGGCCGCCAACACGGCGGGGCCGATGTAGATCGCTGAAAATACCGGGGGTGCCAGATAGCCCGAGCCGACCGGACCCCGCCAAATGGCTTGAAGCACGGTGGATATCGCCAGAGCAACCATTCCAAGGCTGAGCGCATTCAGCGTCGCCGCGTGGCTCGCATCGGCGCTGCGGAAGACGATAACGATCAGCACGAGATAAACCGACATCAACACCGCGTGCTGCGCGCCGAGAAAGATCACTCGCGGCCACGGCGGTAGTTCATCGACGCCGTAGATCAGATCTTCCGGCCGGGTCACGGCGGTTCGAATTTATCGATCAAAACTTCTGCCCGAATTCGTTGTTTCCGCTCCCTGAGGGCTGTGCAAAATTCGTTGATCGAGTGTGCAGATTCCGTTGTTTTTTACCCCCGAATCTCAGGCGCAACTCTTTGAAATAGCGTTATTTTTTCTGCCATCGGCAGGCGACTCGTCGGTGAGAGACGCGAAATTCGTTGTTTTTCGACGGAGCATCACCCGCCGCCGACCGCGATGTCGAGCCAGCCGAGCCGGGTGACCGTGGCGCGGTCGCTCGGACGGAGCAGCACGGTGGTCATCGCCGACTCGATGATCGCCGGTCCGGCTATCGCTTGCCCTGGTGCCAGGTGATCGAAATCGTAGACCGCGGCCGGGATCCAAGAGTCTAGATAAATCGGGCGCTCGGAGCGGGGGACGGCCGGCGATGCCTCGGGCAGAGAAGGTTCCTGCGGCAATGCCGAGAGGATGCCGGCGACCGCAACCCGGGCGTTGACCAGCACCGTCTCCTGATCGGGCAGGCAATAGGTGTAGAGCTCCTCGTGGCGGCGATGAAACCGCTCGACGATTTGCGGGAGCGGGTCGGCTTGCCACCAATCGACCCCGTCGAGCCCGACGGCGATCTCGAAGACCTGCTCGCCACAGCGCATATCGACCGACCGGCTCGCCCGCGCCGGCCCGTCGAACGAGGCGCGCAGCCGGGCAAAGCCCTCCGCCTCCATCTCCCCGAACAGGCGCTTGAGCGCCCCGCCGTCGAGGGTTCGGGTGTCGCCGATGTGGCTGCGCGCGATCTCAAAGCGCAGATCGGTCGCCAGCATGCCCCAGGCCGACAACACGGCGGCGACGCGCGGCACGACGACCCGTTTGAGATCGAGCTGGTGCGCGATGTCGGTCGCGTGCAGCCCCGAGGCACCACCAAAGGCGAGCAGCGCGAAATGCCGCGGGTCGACGCCGCGGCGGACCGAGACGAGCCGCACCCCCTCGGCCATCGTCGTGTTGACCACCCGGTGGATGCCGCAAGCCGCGTTGACCCGGTCGATGCCGAGCGCCGCGGCGATTTCGTCGACCGCCGCCTCGGCGGCTGCACGGTCGAGCCTGCGCCGCCCGCCGAGAAAACTCGCCGGGTCGAGATAGCCGAGCACAAGATTGGCGTCGGTTACCGTCGCCGCACGGCCGCCGCTGCCATAGCAGGCGGGCCCCGGGACCGCCCCCGCGCTCTCCGGTCCGACATGCAGGATGCCGCCGGCATCGACCTTCGCGATAGACCCGCCGCCCGCGCCAATGCTGGCGATGTCGAGGCTGCTCAACGCAATTGTATGGCCGGCGACCCGGCGGGATGCTGCCAGGCTCGGCCGGCCATCGACGATCAGCGAGATGTCGGTGCTGGTCCCGCCCATATCAAACGGGATCAAGCTGCCCTCGTCTATCAGCCGTGCGGCATAGACGCTGCCAGCGACCCCGCCTGCCGGGCCGGAGAGCACCGCACCGGCGGCCAGGCGGCCGGACTCGTCAATCGGAGCAACTCCACCATGCGATTGGATGATCAAGGTCGGCCCGGCATATCCGGCCTCGGCGAGGCGCCGCTCGAGCTCTCCCAGATAGCGCGACAGAGCCGGTCGAGCTCTCCCAGATAGCGCGACAGAGCCGGGCCGACATAGGCGTTGACAACAGTCGTCGAGACCCGTTCGAACTCCTTGATCTGCGGCAGCACCTCCGAGGAGAGCGCGACGTAGGCGCCGGGCAGAGCCCGCTTCACGGCCTCGCGGGCGGCGCGCTCGTGGCGCGGGTCGCGCCAGGAGTGCAGGTAGCATACCGCCACCGCCTCGACCCGCTCACGCTCCAGAGCCGCGACAGCGCTATCGAGCGAGGCGGGGTCGAGCGGGGTCTCGATCCTGCCATCAGCACGCATCCGCTCGCGCACGCCGAGGCGCAATTTGCGCGGGACGAGCTGCTCCGGGGGCGGGAGGCGCAGATTGTAACGGTCGTCCTTGAGTCCCTCGCGCATCTCGATCACGTCGCGATGCCCCTCGGTCGTCAGCAGCCCGACCTTGACGCCGCGGTGCTCGATGAGTGCGTTGGTCGCGACCGTTGTGCCATGGACGATGCGGTCGGTCTCGGCCAGCAGCACCGCCCGCTCACGGTCGAGTGCGTCGGCCAGCGATTGCAACCCGTCGAGGACGCCGATCGACGGATCGGACGGGGTCGATGGAACCTTTGCCAAAGTCGCCTTGCCGGAGTCGTCGACCGCGACGAGATCGGTAAACGTCCCACCGACATCGATACCGACGCGGTACACGAGTCAGCGCTCGCCGCCAGGAGCGCTGACGAACCCGTTCTCGATGTCACGCGCCGTCGCGTCGGGGTTGCGCAACGCCGGATCGCCCCAGCCCCCACCGCCACCCGACTCGAGCACCAGGACGTCACCAGGGTGGATGACGAGCCCCACTTCCTTGGTCTTGATCGGGCGAGGCGGCTGTCCCTTCGAGTAGAGCGTATAGCGATGCGGCACGCCGTCGGCGCCGCCGAGAATGCCGCAGGCGCCGTGACGCACGCCATCGCCGGCGGTGTTGCCGACCGCTGGCTCGGCGGTTTCGACGACCATCTCGACCACCCCGCCGGGACCGCCGCGGTATTGGCCCGCGCCGCCGGAATCGGGGCGGAACTCATGGCGGCGGAAGAACAATGGGAAGCGCACCTCGGTCACCTCAAGGCTGCCGAACTTGATCCCGCCCGCTGCCTGCCATTCTCCGGCACCGGGCCAACCGTCGCCCGCCGGCGAGGCGCCGCCACCGGGCCGCGCCTGAAAGAAATGCCAGATGAACGGCTTGCCGCCGGGGACATTGGCGCGCGGGTCCCGGCCCTGGATCGCGATGCGGAAGCGGCGGCCCCAGCCGGCCATCGCGCGATCGGGGCAAGCCGGCGCCAACGCCTTGATGATCGCTTCGAGAATTTCCTGGGCGCAGTGATTGGTGGCCAAGGTAACCGGAGCGCCAGGGTTCGCCCACACCACGGTGCCCGGCTTGGCGATGACCCTGATCGGACGGAAAGTGCCGTCATTCTTCGGGGTCTGCGGGTCGATTAAGTAGGACAGCGCGACAACTACCGACGAATACATGTTCGGGTAGGAGGAGTTGACGAAGCTGCGGACTTCCTCGTGGGAATCTGACAGATCGATCGTCAGATCGCTGCCTTGTTTGGTGACGGTGGCACGGATGTGGATGTCGCTGTTGCCCCGCCCGTCGTCATCGAGCAACGCCTCGCCTTGGTAAACGCCGTCCTGCCATTGCGCGATCACCGCCCGGGTCTGGCGCTCGGCGCCATCGAGCACCGCCTCGATCGCCATGTCGGTTACCGGCCAGCCGAACTCGCCCGCCAATGCCAACAGGCGCCGCTCGCCGACATGCGCCGAACCGATCATCGCCGCGAGATCGCCGCGGAAGTCGCGCGGATGGCGCACATTGGTCGCGATCATCTCTAGGAGGTCGCGGCGCACTTCGCCGCGGTCGTACAGCCGCAGCGGGGTGATGCGCAGGCCCTCCTGCCAGATGTCCGTCGCCGCGGCGTTGTAAGCGCCGTGCGTGGCGCCCCCGATGTCGCTCTGATGCGCGCGGTTGATCGACCAGAAACGCGGCCGCCCATCTCCATTGGCGTCCGCGAACACTGGCACGAAAGCGGTCAGGTCCGGCAGGTGGTTCCCGCCGTGATAGGGGTCATTGAGCAGAAACACGTCGCCCTGATGGATGTCGGTCTCAAAGAACTCGGTCACCGCCTTTGCCGCATAAGGCAGCGCACCGACATGGATCGGCACGTGCTCGGCCTGGGCGATCAGCCGGCCGTCGAGGTCGCAGATTGCGGTCGAGAAATCGCGGCTCGAATTGAGGATCTGCGAATAGGAGGTCCGCAGCATCGCCTCACCCATCTCTTCGACGATCGCCAATAGGCGATGCTGGATGACCGATGTGACGATCGGATCGACCGAGACTGTCGGGGGCTTGTTCATTCGATCACCTCGTCGGCGCGGCCGAGTATCGTTAGCGGGATTGTCAGGCCGAGCGCCTGCGCGGTCTTCAGATTGACGACCAGCTCGAACTTCGTCGGCTGCTGGACAGGGAGGTCGGCCGGTTTGGCGCCCTTGAGGATCTTATCGACATAGTCGGCCGAGATCGGGAACATGTCGGTGATACTCGGCCCATACGACATCAGCGCACCGGCTTCCGCCCCTCCGCGTCCGCCGGCGATATACGGCAGACGGTGGCGCAGCGCCGCCTCGGCGGCACCCGGCCGGTTGAACGGAGAAGACGTAATCATCAGCGCATCGCCGCGCGCTCCATCGGTCTCAGCCAGGGCATGCTCGTAATCATAGGGAAAATTTCGCAGCTCGATTGCCTCGAGCGGGACGCCGAGGACAGATGCGGCCTTCGTCACAGCCTCTCTTTGGTCGGCTCCCGCCACGTCATAAAGGAGAACGATTCGCGCGATGTGAGGGACCGCCTGTGTCAGCAGATCCAGCCGCTTCGCGATCAGCTGCGGCTGCTGAAAGGCCACACCGGTCAGGTTGCCCCCCGGATGGGCGAGGCTGGCAATGTAGCCTTTTTCCAGCGGGTCGAAATCGACCGCCCTGAAAACGACCGGGGTGGAACGCGCCGCGGTACCGGTAAACGCAGCCTTCAAGGCGGCTTCATTGCCGACGGCGATGACATCGATCCCGCGACGAGCAAACTCATCGACTGCCACTCCCAACCGGTCCGGATCATCGTCCTGGACGAAATCGATCGTCAGGTTGCGACCGTCGACATAGCCCAACTCGCGCAGCCGACCCTCAAAGGCGACATGCGCCGGGTCCGAGCGCGGGGTGCCGGCAACGATGCCGATATGGAAAACGCGGGCCGGTGTCTCGTCGGCCTTCGACGTCGAGACGGCCGCAGCGGCAAGGCTGATAAAGAGCAGACAACGACAGAACCGGCCGCGCACGGCTCACTCCCGCAACGCTTCGGGGAAGGGCAAGTGCAGGATCAGAGCCATGCTCGGCCCCTGGAACCATTGCGGCAAGGGCGGGACGCGGCGCACGGCCGCGATCATCAGCTCGACCCGGGCATCGATATCCTGCCACCCCGAGCTTTGCCGCACTTTGATCATCCCAATCGTGCCGTCGTCGAGCACCACGAACTCGATGTCCGCCTCGCCGTGGCGGCCGCCGATCATCGACAGGGGCAGCAAATTGTAGTGCTGCCGAATGAGCGAATGGACATAGGCAAGATATTCGTCGCGCGTGGCAGCCGGCCCAGGATATTTGGCGCGACGCGCCTCGGTGTGCGCCGGCTCTTCCTCCCAGCGGAGCACAGGTCGCGTGGTCTGGGCGGGCTTTGGTTGCGGCTTGGGAGTTGGGGGCTTCTCAGGCGGCGGAGGTGGCACGATGGCCGCGGTCTGCTGCGGTGTCTCGGGCGGGGGCTCGGCCTTTTCCGGCGGGGGAGGCGGCACCGCCTCGGCGGTCTGGGGCGGCGTCTCATTCGGCCGCACCTCGGGCGGCGGAGCATCCTTCGCAGCCGGCGGGTTTTTCGGTTCGCGGCCGGCTTCCTTCGCCTCGGTGTCGCCGAGGTCCTCGGAGGCAAGGCGTCCGGGCGGCGGCGGCTTGAATGGCGGCGGTGGTGGCACCGGTTTCAGAACCTGCTCCGGCGGCGGCGGTTCGACGACCAGCTGCACGGGGATCGGGGTGATTTCAGGCGGCGCCTCCATCGGCCACTCGACCAACAACAGCAATGGCAGCAGGTGCAGCGCAAGCGAACCGATCGTCCCGGGCCACCGCATTCGCTCGCGATCTTGGACAGGCCCCAGACGCTCGGGTGGAGCGAGCCGCGAAGGATCCGGCGATACCAGACGCGGCGCCCCGGTGAGCATCGGCTCACGGCGACGCTCTTCAGCCAATGCAGCTATGCGAAACACCGTTGCCTGTTATCCCGCGGCGAGATCGAGCCAAGCGGCCTCGTCGAGCAATTTGACGCCGAGTGCCGCAGCCTTTGTCGCCTTCGAGCCGGGATCGGCGCCGGCGACGACATAATCGGTCTTGGCCGAGACCGAACTCGTGACATTGGCTCCGAGCGCCTCGGCCCGTGCCTTCGCCTCCGACCGGCTCATTGATTCGAGCGATCCGGTGAAAACGATCGTCTTGCCGGCAAGCGGCGAAGCGACATGTTGCGCGGGTGCTTCCCAGTCGAGCACCGTAACCTCGCGCGCCAAGTCGTCGAGTACGGCCTGGTTATGCGGCTCGGCGAAAAACCCGATGATGTCGGCGGCCATGCTTTCGCCGATCCCGCCGATCTCGACGAGCCCGGCCAGGGCTTCGTGCTCCGGATCTTGCGCCGCCTCCATCTCGCGCCGCCAATTGGCGAGCGAGCGATAGTGGCGCGCGAGCAGCCGCGCGGTCGCCTGGCCGACTTGTGGGATGCCGAGCGCATTGATGAACCGGTCGGACGCGATGCGCCGTCGCTCGTCGATTGCGGACATCAGATTGCGAGCGCTGAGCTCGCCCCAGCCCTCCCGCTTCATGATCACTTCAGGATCGAGGCGGAAGATGTCGCCCGGCTGGCGGATCAGCCCGTCCTGCCAGAACGCGGTGATGTGCTTCTCGCCCAGCCCTTCGATGTCGAAACAGTCGCGTG
>Ga0306923_10008624_pt1 | contig 10235 bp, 10 predicted proteins | sample sta12Can44000108_FD_203841 | JGI IMG/M metagenome (GOLD analysis project Ga0306923, IMG submission 203841) | Lab enrichment of tropical soil microbial communities from Luquillo Experimental Forest, Puerto Rico - statanox.12C.anox.44.000.108 (v2)... | ecosystem: Environmental > Terrestrial >...
GCGGCTCGCGGAGCTGGGCTTCGCCGCGCTGCGCCTCAGCGTCGTGGACGAGAACGTCGAGGCGAAGGCGTTCTGGGAACGGCTCGGCTTCGCGGTGGTGGGCGCGCTCGACGGCGGCGTCACCGTGTACGAGAAGCTGCTGCGTTAGTGGAGGCCGGCCGGCCCTACGCGTCGAGGTTCGCCTCGGACCGCGTGGCCTGGAACCCGAACCGAGCCCACCACTCGCGCACGCCCTCCCACACGCTCATGAGGCCCACGTAGCCGAACCCTGCCTGGAACAGGAGCAGGAACGGCAGCGAGTAGTAGGTCTCGCGCTCGAGCACGAACAGGATGCCGTACGTCATGTACGCGGCGAGGCCGAGCTCGACGAGCGGCTGGAAGGTGACCGCGGCCTTGTAGCGCTTGCGGGACACCGACTCGCCGGCGCCGCGCACGCCGTGCTTCGGCGTCCGCGTGAAGCCCGACTGCTGGCCGAGGAGCGCCTCCAGCACCGCGCGGGCGTTGTTCACCGACAGCCCGATGCCGAGCGCCATCAGGAACGGCAGGTACTTCACCTGCTGCCAGCGGGACGCGCCGAGCTCGCGCCGGGTCGCGACGTAGAAGCCGCACACCGAGGCGGTGGCGGCCGCGAAGAACGGGATGTCGAGCAGCAGCACCTCGTACCAGCCGTGCCCCACGCGCACCACGACCGACAGCGGCATGAGGAGCGCGAGCGGGATCATCAGGAGGTAGGCGAAGTTGGCCGTGAGGTGGAAGAAGGCCTCCTTCTTCACGTGCCAGGGCAGCGGCGCCCGCCAGAGCCGCGGCAGGAGCTTCAGCGCGGTCTGGATCGAGCCCTTCGCCCAGCGGTGCTGCTGGCTCTTGAAGGCGTTCATCTCGACCGGGATCTCGGCCGGCGCGATCACCTCGGGCAGGAAGACGAACTTCCAGCCGGCGAGCTGCGCGCGGTACGAGAGGTCGAGGTCCTCGGTGAGCGTGTCGTGCTGCCAGCCGCCCGCGCTGCGGATCGTCTCGCGGCGCCAGATCCCGGCGGTGCCGTTGAAGTTGAAGAACGCGCCCGAGCGGTGACGGGCGGTGTGCTCGAGCACGAAGTGTCCGTCGAGCAGGATGCCCTGCGCCTGCGTGAGAGCGGAGTAGTCCCGGTTCAGGTGCTCCCAGCGCACCTGCACCATGCCGATCTTGGGATCGGTGAAGAAGTCGACCGTCTTACGAAGGAAGTCGGGCTCCGGGACGAAGTCGGCGTCGAAGACCGCGACGAACTCCCCCTTCGCGAGCGCGAGCCCGTTCTCGAGCGCGCCCGCCTTGAAGCCCTGCCGGTTGGTGCGGTGGACGTAGGAGATGTCCACCCCCTCGGCCCGCCAGCCGTCCACCACCGCGCGCGCGATCTCGCAGGTCTCGTCGGTGGAGTCGTCGAGGACCTGGATCTCGAGCAGCTCGCGCGGATAGTCGAGGGCGCACACCGCGTCGACGAGGCGGCGCACGACGTACATCTCGTTGAAGACCGGCAGCTGGACGGTGACACGCGGCAGCGCCTGCCACCGTCCGCGCGGCGTGGGGAGCGCGAACTTGTGGCGGTAATACAGGTACGCCATGTAGTAGCGGTGCGATCCGTACACGGACAGCACGCAGAGGACCGCCACGTAGGCAACGATGATCGCGATGTCGAGGGAACTCATTCCGGATTGTGCGCCGCCCTGGGGAGCGGACCGTTTGGCCGCGCCGCGGACGTTGCTCCCATAGCGTCGAGGGGCTGCCCCCTCCCCTGCCCCGGGGACGCGCGGACTATACCGGCCCGCCCCGGGATGTCAACGCGAAAAGCCCTTGAAGCGCCACAGGAAAGTGGCATTTCGACGGGGTGCCGCAAGGCCCGCGCGAGCCGCCTGAGACGCTGGTCCATGCCTTCGGGTCAGCGCGTCCCGGCGCCGCCGCCCGCAGCGGGTGTGCTCGCCTTCGCCGGCGTGCCTTCGCGCCCCTGCCGGGAAGCGAGGTGGGTCAGCGCCGCCGCGAGCTGCGGATCGGCAGCGGCCTCACCCTTGGCGGCTGGCTTCACCGCAGGTGAAGGCGGCCCGTCCCCTTCCGGGAGCTCGGGGACGACGAGATCGGGCTCGATGCCCCGATCCTGGATCGAGCGGTGGAGGGGCGTGTAGTAGCGGGCGACCGTGAGCTTCAGGCCGGAGCCGTCGGGGAGGTCGATGACCTGCTGTACCGACCCCTTCCCGAAGGTCCGCGTGCCCACGATCGCCGCGCGGGCGTGGTCCTGCAGCGCCCCGGCCACGATCTCGCTCGCGCTCGCCGAGCCGCGGTTCACGAGCACGGCCATCGGGTAGCGCGGCTCCGTCTCCTTCGCGTGCGCGCGCTCCACCTCCACCGAGCGCCCCCCGCGCGTCTCGGTGGAGACGATGATCCCGTCGTCGAGGAACCGGTCCGCCACCTTCACCGCCTGATCGAGCAGGCCGCCGGGATCGCTGCGCAGGTCGAGCACGAGGCCGCGCAGCTCGCCGCCGAGCTCCGCGCGCGCGCCGTCCAGCGCCTTCTTCAGCGCGCGGTCCGTGCGCTCCTGGAACAGGCGGATCCGCACGTAGGCGATCCCGCGCTCGCGGTCGACGACGTGCCAGTCCACGCTCTGCGTGCGGACCCGGTCCCGCACGAGCGCCAGCACCAGCGGCCGCGTGGAGCCCTCGCGCAGGATCGTGAGCCGCACGGTGGTGCCGGCGGGGCCCTTCATCCGGCGCGACGCCTCCTGCGCCCCGAGGGAGCGCGCGGACACGCCGTCGATCTCGACGATCCGGTCGCCGGGCCGGATCCCCGCGCGCTCGCCCGGCGAGTCGGCGACCGGCGCCACCACCACGAGCTCGCCGTCCCGCGCCGAGAGCTCGATCCCGACCCCCTCGAACTCGCCCGCGGTCTCCTCGCGCATCGCGCGGTAGACCTCGGGCCGGAGGAACGCGCTGTGCGGGTCGAGCCGCGCGAGCAGCCCGTCCACCGCCCCGTACACGAGCTCGCGCTCCGGAACCTCGTCCACGTACTGGTTCTCGACGTGCGCGAGCACCTGCGCGAAGACGTCGAGCGCGCGCCAGCGCTCGTCGTCGCGCGCGGCGCGGGCCACGTGGTCCGCCGAGAGTCCTGCGAAGAAGGCCGCCGCGACGAGCGCGGCGAGCCCGGCGCGGCGAAGCGCGGAGGCGCGAGGCGGCTTCATCGGGCGACGATATCGCCCCGGCCGCCCGCGAGCCAGAGCGCGGGGTCCACCGGCCGCTGCCGATCGCGGACCTCGAAGTACACCCCATCCCCCGCGGCGTTCCCATCGCCGACGGTGCCGAGGAGCGTGCCGGCCTGCACGTCCTCGCCGACCGCGGTGCTCATGGAGCCGAGCCGCGCGACGAGGGTGTGGAAGCCGTCGCCGTGGTCGATGATCACGAGGTTGCCGTAGCCCCGGAACCAGCCGGCGTGGACCACGCGCCCGGGCGCGACGGCGCGCACCGCGGCGCCCGGCGGCGCGCGGAGGTCGACGCCCGGGTGGCTCGTGACGGTGTTGAAGCGCGAGTCCACGACGCGGCCGAAGCCGGCGACGATCGGTCCGTCCACCGGGCGCGGGAGCTTGCCGCGGAGCGCGGCGAAGCCCCGGGCCGGCGCGGCCGTGGGGTGCCCCTGCTCCCGCGGCGGCGCCGCGGAGAGGGACGCGATGAGCGCGCCGAGCTTGCGCTCCTGCGCCGCCGCCTCCGCGGCCGCGCGCTCGTGCAGCCGCTTCTCGCGCCGCACCACGGCGAGGATCGCGCGCTGCGCCTGCGCCTTCTCGTCCGCCTCGGCGCGCCGCTGCCCGGCCTCGCGCGCGAGCGCCGCGAGCCGCACGCTCTCCTGCTCGCCGGTGCGCCGCGCGGCCTCGCCCGCCTCGCGGTCGACGCGGGCCTGGCGGAGGAGCGCCGCGTCGCGCTCCAGGATCCGCTCGAGGGCATAGCGCCGGCGCGCGAGGTCGGAGACCGAGCGCGACACGAGGAGGAGCCGCACCCCCCCGAGCCGCCCCATGCGCGCGCGCGCGGCGAGCCGCGGCCCGAGCCTCGCGAGCGCCGCCTCGTAGCGCGCGGTGGCCGCGGCCTCGTCGGCCCGCGCCCTCGCGACCGCAGCCTCGGCCCGCCGCCGCTCCGCCTCGGCCCGCGCCGCGGCGTGCTCCGCCTCCGCGCGCGCCCGGTGCGCGTCCTCGAGCACGCCGAGCACCGAGGTCTCCTTCGCCGCGAGCGTGTGCGCCGCAGCCTCCTCGGCGGCCTTCCGCGCCTGCGCCGCCGCGAGCTCGGCCTGCGGGTCGGCGCCGAGCGCGAGCGCGAGCGCGGCGGCGAGGAGCGTCACGGCCGGCGGAGGTGGCGCGAGACCGCGAGCGCGCTCGCGAGGAGCCCGAGCACGGCGCCGCCCAGGACGAGCGCCGCGAGCAGGCGGCCGGGGAGGAGGGCCGCGCGGGAGAGCGCGGCCGAGTCGTGGAGGAGCGCGCCCACGCGCGCCGCGAGCGCGGCGCGCACGCCGAGGAGCGCGAGCGTGGCGAGGATCGCGCCGAGGAGCCCCTGGAGCAGCCCCTCGATGAGGAACGGCGCCTGGACGAACGCGTTGGTGGCGCCCACGAGCTTCATGATCTCGATCTCGTCGCGGCGGGCGAACACGCCGAGCCGCAGCGTGTTGGACACGAGGATGGCGGTGCCGAGCGCCAGGCCGGCGAAGAGCGCCAGGCCCGCGGCGTGGAGCCCGGCGAGGAGCTGCTCGGCCCCGTCGAGCCAGGCGTTGCCGTCGTCGACGTCCTTCGCGCCGGGCACCTTCTTCAGCCGGTCGGCGAGCGCGCGGACCTGCGTCACGGTGAGCCCGGCCGCGTTCACCTCGATGGACGCCGGCAGCACCTCCGCCTCGACGCCTTCGAGCAGCGCGCCGTCGTCGCCGAGCGACGCCCGCAGCCGCGCCATCGCGTCGGCCGGCCGCACCACCTCCACCTTGCGCCCCGCCGCGATCGCCCGCGCCGCGTCCCGCGCGGCGACCACGTCGGCGCCCTTCTGGAGGTACACCGCCACCTGCACGTCGCCCGCGAACCCGGCGAGGAGGCGCTCTCCCGCGGAGAGCGCGGCCGCCGCGAGCCCGGTGACGAACACCGCGACCCAGATCGTCGCCACCGCGACGAGCGTGACGTGCGGCCGGCGCCGCATCGACTCGAGCGCGCGGCGCACGAAGTACGCGAGCCGCGTCACGCGGTGCCCCTCCGCGAGAGCTCGCCGTCGGAGGTGATCCGGCCGTTCTCGAGCGAGATGACGCGCTTGCGGTACCGCTCGAGGAGCGTGCGGTCGTGGGTGGCCACCACCACCGTCGTGCCGCGCGCGTTCGCCGCGTGGATCAGGTCCATCACGTCGAGGGTGCGCTCGGCGTCGAGGTTGCCGGTGGGCTCGTCGGCGAGCAGGAGGGCCGGATCGCCCACGAGCGCGCGGGCCACGGACACCCGCTGCTGCTCGCCGCCGGAGAGCGCGGGCGGGAACCGGTCCGCCTTCGTGTCGAGGCTGAGCGAGCGGAGGATCGCGAGCACGCGCTTGCGCACCTCGCGCGCGCCGAGCCCGCGCACCTCCAGCGGGAACGCGACGTTCTCGGCCACCGTCCGGTCGGACAGCAGCTTGAAGTCCTGGAAGACGACGCCGAGGTTCCGCCGGATGTACGGGATCCGCGATCCCTGCACCTTCGCCACGTTCCGGCCGAAGACGAGGATCTGGCCGCTCGTGGGCGACTCCGCGCAGAGGAGCAGCTTGAGGAGCGTGGACTTGCCGGCGCCGGAGGGGCCGGTGAGGAAGACGAACTCGCCCTTCTTCACGTGGAGCGTGAGGTCGTCGAGGGCGGGGGCGCCGCCGCCGGCGTACTGCTTCGTCACGTGGAACAGCTGGATCATCGACCGTCTTGCTTCGCCGCGAGATCGCCCGCGAGGTACGAGAGGATGAGCTCGTCGAGCCGGCGTCCACCTGGCTCCGGGGCGGGAGGCGCCGGCGGTGCGCCGAGGATCGGCGCGGGCGGCGCGCGGTGGGTGCGCGGCAGCACCGGCGGGCCCCAGCCGTCGGCCCCGCGCGCGGAGGCGGAGGCCGGCTCGGGAGCTCCGTCGGACAGCGCCTCGGGCGGAGCGTCCTCCACGAGGACGTCCTCCATCGAAATGTCGATCAGCGGGATGTCGATCTCCGGGATCTCGTCGGGCGAGGCGAGCTCCGCGGACGACGAGGTGTCTGCCGGAGGCGCGGGGGTGGCGGGCACGACGTGGATCTCGCCTGGCTGGAACGCGCGTGTGCCGGCGCCTGCGCCGGCGCCGGCGTCGGCGTCGAACGCGCCGCGCACGAGCTGGCGCAGCATGTCCTTGTGCTGCGTCTCCATGAGCTGGCGCACGCGCGCGGTGAGGTCGCCGCCGTCGGAGACGAGGTCCGCGTAGCTCGTCTTCTTCGACGAGAGGACGTTGCCGCCGAGGAACAGGTGCGTGATCACGTGGGGGTTGGCGGTCCCCGAGTCCTCGGTCTGGACGTGGTACTGCCTCCCCCGGTGCGTCACGTTGTGATTGAACCCGGGAAGAAGCTGGTTCGCTCCCGCCATGGCACCGGAACGTAGCGGATCCCGAAGGGGCCCACAAGGCGACCGCCCGCCGGAAAGCGCGAGTTTGCAGGGTTTTTGGCGATGCCCCCGGGTCGCGGGACGGGGGGCTAACGAATGTCGACCTGCTCGGCGGACGCCACGTCGGTGCCGAGGAACCGCCGCGCGACGCGCAGGAAGCGCGCCGGCGTGTCGGTCACGAAGAAGCGATGTGCGCCGCCCTGGTCCGCGCTCGCACCCACGCGCGCCTCCACCTCTCCGGCGATCGCCTCGCCGCTGTCGACGAGCGCGACCCCCGGCAGCTCGGCGGCGATCGCGCCGCGGAGGAGCGGGTAGTGCGTGCAGCCGAGGACCAGCGCGTCGATGTGCGCCTCGGCGAGCGGCGCGAGGTAGCGACGCACCACCGCGCGGACGATCTCGTCGCCAGGCTCGGTCCAGCCCTCCTCGGCGAGGGGCACGAGGAGCGGGCAGGCCCGCGACACCACCTCGGCCCCGGGGCGCGCCTCGCGGATGGCGCGCTGGTAGGCGCCGGAGGCGACGGTGCCCTCGGTGCCGACGACGCCGATGCGCCCGCTCTCGCTCGCGCGCGCCGCCGCCCGCGCGCCGGGCTCGACGACGCCGAGGACCGGCACCGGGAGCTCCGCGCGCAGCGCGGGGAGCGCCACCGCCGAGGCGGTGTTGCAGGCGACGACGAGCAGGTCGATGCCGGCCTCGAGCAGGAAGCGCGCGTTCCGGAGCGAGTACTGGGTGACGACCTCGGGCGACTTCGTGCCGTAGGGGACGCGCGCGGTGTCGCCGAGGTAGACGGTGTCGAGCCCGGGGAGGTGCTCGATGATCGCCTTCTGGACGGTGAGGCCTCCGACGCCGGAGTCGAAGATTCCGATGGTAGCCATCGTTACGGCGCCGGCGAGGTGGAGGCGACGAGCCCACTGGCCGGGTAGTTCCCGGGGCAGAACTGTCCGCTGGACGCCGTGGTGTTCATGAGCACGGGGAAGCCGTCGTGCACGAAGGCAGAGCCGGGGTCGCCCGCACAGAGCTGCGCGATCGGCTGCTGCGAACCGCCTGGAAGCGTCTGCCAGAGCTCGAGGTAGTTCATCGTGTAGTTGCCGAGCGCCAGGGGAATCGTGCTCGTGAAGCCGAGGTTCACCGGATCGCACGCGAGCGTCCGCTCCTGCAGGCACGCGCCGACGGTTCCGTTGCGGCTCTGGCACGAGGCGTCGGCGATCCGGTTCGCGGCGTCGCGGATCTCGTAGGCGACGTGGGTGATTGGCACGCCACCGATCTGGCAGCCCGTCGGCGGCGCGCCGTTGTAGTCGTACAGGACGACGAGGTCCGCCGGCGAGACCGCCTGAAGGACGACGTCCACCGGCGTGTTGACGCAGGCCGGCGCGTTCGTGGAGCCGCTCGCGGTGAAGACCACCCTGCCGGCGCGGATCGCGTCGATCGTGTAGGTGTGGGCGCCGCCAAAGAACCCCGGGAGCAGCGCGCCCGGGACGCCGTTCGAGCCGATGCAGCCCACCGTGTCGGCGACGACGCCGTCGACGGTGATCCGGATGCTGGGCGTGACGGTGGTGCTGCGGGTGTCGTCGTCGGTGAGCGGCACGCCGAGGTACGTGCAGCCGGACTCGTCGACGGTCGGCGTCGCGGGATCGTCGGGGTTGAAGTTACCGCTCTGGAGGGCGCCCGAGGCGCTCACGAAGCGCCAGTAGAACGTGACGGACCCAGCGGTGTTGCAGGTGGAGGAGCCGTAGCAGCCTGGGACGAGCGCGAGGGCCGTCAGGAGCAGCAAGGTGCGATTCATGGAGTCTCCTTCGGAGCCCTTCGTGAACCGGGCCGCTCGAAGTGTCGAGCAACGCTTATGCCACGGAGGAAGACGCGGATCCCGTGTGTTTCATTCAAACCGCACGTGGCCGTTCCGCCACGGCCGTGGTCGGCGTGCCACGCGGCCACGAGGCCCTCCTGACAACTTGCAGCACAGGGCGAGCATGCTAGAAACGGCTGGCCTTTCCGAGACTTGCACGACATGACCGCACCCGACCCCACGCAGCCCCTGCAGCTCGCGCTCGGCCAGGCCTCCCAGGCCGGCGGCCTCGACTACTTCGAGATCCTCACCCACTCCGGCCCGGTCGTCACCGGCGTGCTGCTGGTGCTCGTCGGTGCCTCGGTGATGTCGTGGGCGATCATCCTCCGCAAGTGGCTCCACCTCCGGCGCGCCGCGGACGAGTCGGTGAAGTTCCTCGACACCTTCTGGCAGTCGAAGCGGCTCGACGCGATCTACCAGGCGTCCGAGCGGCTCCGTGCGAGCCCGCTCTCGCAGGTGTTCCGCGCGGGGTACGTCGAGCTCTCCAAGGTGACCGCCAAGAAGGACGGCGAGCACGCAGGCATGAAGGAGGAGCTCGGCGGGTTCGAGAACGTGGAGCGGGCGCTGAAGCGGGCGGCGGCGACGGAGGTCACCCATCTCGAGTCCACGGTGCCGTTCCTCGGCACCACGGCGAGCGCCGCGCCCTTCATCGGCCTCTTCGGCACGGTGTGGGGGATCATGCACGCGTTCAACGACATCTACCGGATGGGCAACGCGAACCTCTCCACCGTGGCGAAGCCCATCAGCGAGGCGCTCATCGCCACCGCGTTCGGCCTCGCGGCGGCGATCCCGGCGGTGGTCGCGTACAACGCCTTCGTCGCCCGGATCCGCGTGCTCGACAGCGAGATGACGAACTTCTCGCACGACTTCCTCAACATCGTGAAGCGGCACTTCTTCAGCTAGAGGGCACGGGCGTGGCGTTCGGCAGCGCAGGCGGTGGCCGTCAGTCCCTCACGGAGATCAACGTCACGCCGCTCGTCGACGTGATGCTGGTCCTCCTCATCGTGTTCATGGTCACGGCGCCGCTCATCCAGCAGGGCGTCGAGGTGAAGCTCCCGCAGGCGCGCGCACAGCCGCTGAAGTCGGAGGAGCAGAAGCTGGTCCTCTCGGTGCGCAGGGACCAGACGATCTGGCTCGGCACCACCGACAAGCCCGCGCAGATCCCGCTCGCCGATCTCGAGCGGAAGCTGAAGGCGAACGAGCGGCTGAAGGCCGACGCCACGCTGTACCTCATGGCGGACCGGGAGCTCGCGTACGGCTTCGTCGTCGACGTGATGGCCGCGGTGCAGCGCGCCGGCATCACGAACCTCGGCATGATCACCGACCCGCGCGAGGAGCGCAGGTGACGACCGCCTCGGCGGCGATGCCCCCCTCCCCGCTCCTGGGGCGGCGGGAGCGGCTCTGGCCCACGCTCGCCGTATCGCTCGCGCTCCACGCCGCCTTCGTGGGGTTCGTGGTCTGGCAGCGCGCGCCCGCGCCGCTCGACCTGAACCAGAAGCCCATCGTCGCCCGGCTCGTGAAGCGAGGCGAGCTCCGGCCGAAGGAGTACCTCCCGCGCAAGGAGGCCGCGCCGCCGCCGGGCCCGCCCCCCGCGCCCGAGCCCACGCCGGCCCCCGCGCCGCAGCCCAAGCCAGCGCCTGCGCCATCGCCAGCCGCGATGCCGCCGCCGAGGGCCGCGGCCGCGCAGCCGCCGCCCCCGGCGGAGCCCCCGCCGGGGGCGGGGCGGGGGGCGGGGCGGGGGGGGGGGGGGGGCGGGGCGCCGGCGGGGCGGGCGCGCCCCCCGGGGCGCGCACGG
>Ga0306923_10008625_pt1 | contig 10235 bp, 7 predicted proteins | sample sta12Can44000108_FD_203841 | JGI IMG/M metagenome (GOLD analysis project Ga0306923, IMG submission 203841) | Lab enrichment of tropical soil microbial communities from Luquillo Experimental Forest, Puerto Rico - statanox.12C.anox.44.000.108 (v2)... | ecosystem: Environmental > Terrestrial > Soil...
CCCGAGGTTGTGTTGCTCCCTCCTCTCAACCGGCAGTTCACTCTAGACCCTTGCCGACCTGTGGTCGCCGGATACTTGCGTACGCGGCGTACGATCTCAACTTGGGCTCCGGGCTTACTGCCAACCGGAATCGGGCTCAACGCCTCGGGATCCTATCTTGCCTTAGACTGTTTCCTGCTTCCTCAACCGGCAGTTCGCTATCGACCGTTGCATTCCCTCTGCCGCCGTAACGCTGCAGGCACGGAGCAGTGAATGTGCTTCGGCCCCGGACTCACTAGCCAACCGGGAAAACCTTGGAAACTGTCAAAGAACGACTATGTTCTTACTCCTTCCATTCCCGAAGTCAACCCAAATCGATGGTTTTTATCACCTTTGTTTTCAACGGAATGCAGCTCGTCCACAGGCGCCTGACCGAAAATGGTGCAGCCTGGCTACCACTGCTTTGAAACCTGCGCCCGGGCCCAATAATTCTGCGGCTCAGGCCGCTTCATGCCTCCGCGGCGCGAGCACCCAGCCATTGCGACCTCATTGTGACAATCTGGGAGGAGCCTTGTTTGACGCGGGTTTCCGTCGACGAGCAACTTTGGCGTTCGGGCATTTGCTACTATCGGTGGGCATGCCGTTGATACAGGCCGATCACCTCGTAAAAACATTCAGCTCAGGACAGGGCGCCTTCGGCACTGGTATGGCAACCCATGTTCGGGCGGTGCATGATGTTTCGCTGGTCATTGAAGCCGGCGAAACGGTTGGCCTCGTTGGCGAATCGGGCTCCGGCAAGAGTACGTTGGGGCGGGTGTTGCTACGGCTGATCGAGCCGGATTCGGGAACGGTGCGTTTCGACGGACAGGATGTCTTGGGTGCGCGCGGCGGCGAGTTGCGGAAACTCCGGCGCGACATGCAGATCATCTTCCAGGACCCCTACGGCTCGCTCGACCCCCGCATGACGGTGGAGCAGATCGTCGGCGAGCCCGTTGTGATTCATGGCAGTGAAACCGGCGACGACCGCCGGCGCCGCGCTGCGGAGATGATGCGGGCGGTCGGGCTGGATCAGTCTGCGCTGAACCGCTATCCTCACGAATTCAGTGGAGGCCAGCGCCAGCGCATCGGAATCGCGCGGGCCCTCATGCTAAAGCCGCGATTTATCGTCGCCGACGAGCCGGTGTCAGCGCTCGACGTCAGCGTAGGCGCACAGATCGTCAATCTGCTACGTCAGTTGCAGCGGGAATTTCAGCTTACCTACCTGTTCATCTCGCATTCCCTGCCGGTGGTGCGCTACCTGGCGAACCGCATCGCGGTGATGCAGCAGGGGGAGTTGGTAGAGTTGGGCACCACCGAGCAGATCACCAATGCACCCAGGCACGAGTACACGCGCACGCTGCTGGCGGCGACTCCGGAATTGGAACCGGCGGCTAGGTGAATTTCAGTGCTTCCTGACCGGCTTCAGTTGCGGGGTTTTGAAACGCAGCTCCCTCGAGCCGCAACAGGAATGCCTTGGTTGCCAGCCCGCCTCCATAACCGCCCAGCGCAGTTCCGTGCGCCAGCACGCGATGACAGGGAACCACGATTGCGACCGGATTGTAATGGTTCGCCTGGCCGACGGCACGGTACGCGTTGGGGCTTCCCACTGCGCGCGCGATCTCTGCGTAACTGCACGTCCTGCCGTACGGGATACCCAGCAACTCGTTCCAGCACTTCTTCTGGAAGTCGGTGCCGCGGAGATCGAGCCTTAGCGTGAACTTGCGACGCTTGCCTGCGAAGTACTCCTCCAGTTGCCGTCGTACAGGTTCGGTTGCGTCCGGAGATTCTTTCCACTCAAGCGGTTGTCCGGCGAGTACCTCCGGCAATCCACGATCAAATGCGAGAACGGCAAGTGCCGAACCTGACATTCCCACCAGCAGCGGGCCAACCGGTGAGTTCATTCGCGAATAGATGAGAGTCTCCATGCAACACTCCAGTGCCATAACTAGCATCACTACGATCAGCCGGCATCGAAAGTCAACCTAATTGATGATCCGCAAATCTCCCGACATGGGGAGGCTTTAACCTTTCCTCCACCGCGACGTCGAATAATTGGCCGGGTTTAGGCGATAATGACAGATGCTAGCCGTGGTAGCAGGATGCAGCATTTCCCATCCGGCGCCGCAAACGGCTAAAATAAGGAAGTCCCCCGCAGCAGCACGTCATCGAATCGGTGTAATGGCTGGTCCCAAAAGAATGAACCTAACTCACGTTCGTGTCGCACTCCTGGCGCTTCTGCTTTGCTCGTCCATCGGCAGCTTCGCCCAAGACAAACCCGCATCACCGGCGGATCAAGCTACCCCGGCTCCGGCTGCTGCGATTGCGAGCGCTCAGAAGGCGCCCGACAAGGCCGCTGCCTACTACCACTTCGCCATGGCGCACATCTACGAGGAAATGGTCTCGATGTATGGACGCGCCGATTATGCCAACAAGGCGGTCGAGGAATACCGCCAGGCCATCGACAACGATCCGACCTCGGATTACCTGAACGCGGGACTCGCCGAATTGTATGCGCGCACCGGCCGCATCAAGGACGCGGTCCTGGAAGCGCAGGACATCCTCAAACGCGACGGTAATAACCTGGATGCGCACCGCTTGCTCGGCCGGATCTACCTGCGGTCGCTGGGCGACATGCAGTCTGGTACTCAGTCGCAGGAAATCCTGAAGCTGGCCATCGAGCAGTTCGAACAGATCGTCAGGCTCGATCCCAAGAGCGTGGAAGATCACCTTCTGCTGGGCCGCCTCTACCGCCTGAACAACGACCTGGTGAAGGCTGAGAACGAATTCAAGACCGCGGTTAAGATACAGCCAGATTCCGAGGAGGCCGTCACCGCGCTGTCGATTCTGTACAACGAAGAAGGTGACACCTCCAGGGCGCTGGAGGTGCTGAATACGTTTCCTGAGGGCGCCCGTTCTGCGAAACTCTATTCGGCTTTGGGCTACACCTACGAGCAAACCAAATCCTATAAGAGCGCCATCGAGGCCTATCAGAAGGCGGTCGATCTCGACCACGACAATCTCGATTCCGTTCGCGGCCTGGCACAGAACCTGATGAACGATGGTCAGCCCGACGCCGCCCTCGTGCAATACAAAGTGATCGCAGAAGCCGATCCTTCCGACGCGCAGACCTACATGCGCATCGCTGAGATCTATCGCCGCAACGGGAAGTACGACGAAGCTCTGGAGTCCCTGAAGAAAGCCAGCGCTATCGTCCCCGAGTCGCTCGAGTTGAAGTACAACATGGCGGTGATCGAGGAGGCCCAGGGCAAATACGACGACGCCATCGCGGTGCTTAACCAGTTGCTGCAGAAGACGGAGCACACGAACGGGGAGTACGACACTTCGGAAAAGAACAACCGCTCGGTCTTCCTGGAGAGGCTAGGCAGCGTATACCGCGAAGCCAACAAGCCTCAGTTGGCCGTCGATACCTTCCACCGAATGATCGAACTCGGTGACGACAACGCAATTCGCGGATATCAGCAGATCATCGAGACCTATCGCGACCAGAAGCAGTGGCAGATGGCCACGACGGTCGCCGAAGAGGCGGCGAAGAAGTATCCCAACGACCGTTCGCTGCAGATGGTTGCAGCGTCGCAGCGCGCGGATATGGGCAGCCCGGGTCCAGCAATTGAGCAAGTAAAGTCGATGCTCAAAGGCAACTCCGACGATCGTGAGGTTTATATCGCGCTGGCCCAGATGTACAGCCGCCTGAAGGATTGGCCCAGCGCAGAAGCGGCCATCAACAAGGCGCAAGATCTGTCCAGCAAACCGGAGGACAAGGACTACGTCAATTTCGTGGCGGGCTCCATCTACGAGCGCCAGAAAAAATACGAGGTAGCGGAGGAGTACTTCCACAAAGTCCTGGCCAGCGATCCCAAGAACGCGCAGGCCCTGAATTACCTGGGATATATGCTGGCCGACCGCGGCATGCGTCTGGAAGATGCGCTCGGCTACATTCGTCGCGCGGTTGCCCTCGATCCGCAAAATGGGGCGTACCTCGACTCGTTGGGCTGGGTCTATTACCGGATGGGCAACTACGATCTGGCAGAAGAAAACTTGCGCCGAGCCTCCGAGAAGATGGGCAGCGATCCCACAGTGCAGGCCCACCTGGGCGATTTGTTCCAGAAGACGGGACGCTTAAAGCTGGCCACCGCGCACTGGCAGAGGGCGCTCGAAGAGTGGAACAAGACGGTTCCTGCCGAGGTTGACAGCGAAGAAGTGGCCAGGGTGCAGAAGGACCTGGAGTCTGCAAGGGTGAAGCTGGCCAAGCAGACACCGGCGAAGGAATAGCCTTATATGTGGTTGTGGGGCGCTGCTGCGGCAGCGCCCTTTCTTCTGCACCCTCACCGCTGGCAACGCTCGATCCTCGCTGCTAAACTCGCACTATGCTCGCCAGCTACGCGGTTCGCGTGGAGGACTCGCGCGGACGGCGCTATCCGGAGCCGCCCCACCCCTATCGCAACGCCTTCCAGCGCGACCGTGACCGCGTCATCCATGCCCGCGCCTTTCGCCGGCTGGAGAACAAGACACAAGTTTTCACCCGCCGCTACTCGGACCATTTCCGCACCCGCATGACGCACACCATCGAGGTCGCCCAGATCTCCCGCACCATCGCTGCAGCGCTTGATCTGAATGTTGACCTGGTCGAGACGCTTGCGCTGGTGCATGACATCGGGCATCCGCCATTTGGGCACGCTGGGGAGCGCGCATTGGACGCCGCAATGCGCCGCCACGGCGAGTTCTTCGACCACAACCTGCAGGCACTTCGCATTGTTGAAGATTTCGAACTTCGCTACGCCGAATTCCGCGGACTGAACCTGACCTTCGAGGTGCGCGAGGGAATCATTAAACATTCGCATAACTACTCAGCGGCGGAGCATCCCGAACTGTCGCAATATCTTCTGGACCTGCGGCCTCCACTGGAAGCACAGCTGATCGACCTGACCGATGAGATTGCCTACAGCACCGCCGACCTGGACGACGGCTTCGAGGCGAAGCTCCTGCGGCTGGATAATATTCGGAAGAACGTGCGAACCTTCGAGCGCTTCTATGTTGAGATGGAGTCGAAATATCCCAACGCACCCGACAAGTTGAAGTTCAACGAAGCGCTGAAACGGATGCTGAATCGATTCGTCACCGACCTGATCGAAAACACGAAGGTGCGTGTCACTCAATCGGGCGTTATCAGCGTCGAAGATGCACGGCGATATCCCGAACGGCTGGTTGCCTTCAGTCCCGAGGTCGAAGCGGAGCGCCGTGAAGCGAAAGGGTTCCTCTACAAGACGCTGTACGAGAGCAAGCCCTTGCAGCCCGAGAAGTTCAAGGCCGAGAAAGTCGTGACCGAGACGTTCGATTTTCTGGTCGCCAATCCCGATGCATTACCGCCAAGCTACCGCGAAAAGTTGGAGCGCGAGAAGCTTGTGCGCGTGGTGTGCGACTACATCGCGGGCATGACGGACTACTATGTAGAGGAGATACGTAACAAGCTTTTGGCGGGAAAGTCTGCGTAACCTGACGAACCCACCTTGGCACGGACAACTCAACGACTCCAGTGCGCGTTATCACCCGCTCCCGTGGCCAAGCCGAACTTCAGAACAAAACTCCGGGACAGCGACGCCGTTGCGCTCACGCTTGGTATCAGCGAATGTCATTTCGAATCTCGCCGGGCGGGCCTCAGAAGGCGGCTTTTGCTTGCCTACTAGGCGTTCTCGATGAAATTACGCGAAATCGAGGCACCCGTTCGACCGACCCTCTTTCTCCGGTAGGGCAAGGCTCTTGATCTCGAAACATGTTATCCGTGTCATCCGTGTAAATCCGCGGTTGATTTGGTCCTTCTGGAAACTTCATACTTGAAACCGATTGACATGTGCTCCACATGCAACTACGCCATATGTCCAAAATGATCCAGATCCGCAATGTGCCCGACGCCCTGCACCGCCACCTGAAGGCCCGCGCTGCCGTGGCAGGCATGTCGTTGTCGGACTACTTATTGTCGCGGATACGAGGGATCGCCGAGCCGCCTACGCTTGCCGAGTTTCGCGAGCGTCTGCACAAGCCGATCAGTCAATTCAGGTTTTGCTGCACCTGCGGGTCAAGCGTGTTTCTCATATCACTTTGCCGTAGGCGAATGACCGCCTTCCCCTATGACCTTCCAGCTTTCCGGTTGGGAAGGCCGACCATCGAATTCTCCCCATCTGAATCCGTGTAAATCCGTGGTTGCTTTTGCAACTCGAAGCTGCGATTAGTCGCCCGCCACCATCGCCGGCTGAATCTCTTCAATATCCACCAGCTTTGTTGGATACTTGCCGGTGTAACAGCCGGTGCAGTATTTGAACTCGTCGCTTTCCCCGGCGGCTTTGCGCAGCCCTTCCAGCGAGAGATATGCCAGCGAATCCGCGTGGATGTATTCCCGTATCTCATCCACCGACTTGTTGGCGGCAATGAGCTGGTTCTTGGACGGCGTGTCCACGCCGTAGTAGCAGGGCGAGATGGTCGGCGGACACGAGATGCGCATGTGGACTTCCTTGGCGCCGGCATCCCGTACCATGCGTACAATCTTGCGGCTGGTGGTCCCGCGCACGATGGAGTCATCGATTAGCACCACGCGCTTGCCTTCAATCACATGACGCACCGGGTTGAGCTTGAGCCGGACCCCGAAGTCACGCACCCGCTGCTCCGGTTCGATGAAGGTGCGCCCCACGTAGTGGTTGCGGATCAGTCCGAACTGCAGCGGAATTCCGCTCTCGTGCGAAAAGCCCATGGCAGCTGTCACGCCCGAGTCGGGTACAGGAATGACGATGTCCGCGACAACCGGAGATTCCAGCGCGAGTTGCCGTCCCATAGCCTCGCGGGTCTGCTGCACCGAGCGTCCGAAAACGATGCTGTCGGGACGCGAAAAGTACACATGCTCGAAAACGCAGCTCGACATGGGCTGCCGGGCTGCGTAAAAGCGCGAATGCACGCCCTCCGGTCCGACGATGGCCAGTTCTCCCGGCTTGACCTCGCGCTCGTAGATGGCACCGATCAAGTCGAACGCACACGTCTCGGAGGCAAACACGACGGTGTCTGTGTGGTGCTCGGATTGTCCCGGAATGCGTCCCATCACTAGGGGACGGAAGCCGCGGGGGTCGCGCGCGGCAAAGATGCGGTCTGGGGTCAGCATCACCAGCGAGAATGCGCCTTCGATGCGGCGCAGCGAATCGCTCATCGCGGCAGCCAGCGTCTCCTCCTTGGAGCGGGCAATCAGGTGCACGATGACTTCCGTGTCGCTGGTGGTCTGGAATATTGAGCCTTGGCGCTCCAGTTGTGACCGTACCTCCAAGGCGTTCGTGATGTTGCCGTTATGGGCCAGCGCAATCTTGCCCTTGCTGCACTCCACCCGAATCGGCTGAGCATTCAACAACGCAGAGTCACCGGTGGTGGAATACCGCGTGTGGCCGATGGCCAGCGAGCCGGGAACACGCGCCAGAGTTTCGGCAGTGAAGATGTCGGAAACTAAGCCCATCGCCTTATGCAGTTCAATGCGCTCGCCATTGGACGAGGCTATGCCCGCCGATTCCTGGCCGCGATGTTGCAGCGCATACAGGCTGAGGTAAGCAAGCTTGGAAGCCTCGGGGTGGCCGTAAATGGCCGCCACGCCACACTCTTCGTGCAACTTGTCAGAAGTGATCAGCATCGCTCACCTGCTCGTCGTTTCAGTTTCGAAACTACTAAACCCGCATGAATCTCTACACTGCGCCCCTAACCAGCGCATCTTCCGTTTCCGTGTGCAGCGCCTCTTCCAAAGCGTTCGCCCATACCCGCTTCAATTCCGACACCGCCACGGCCGCGGCCAACCTGCCGTCTACCTGGATCTCCAGATTGTCGGGAACCGTGCTTCCGATTTGTTCTGCAGAAAGGGCGTATCTTATCGCTACTTCTTTGATTCTGGCGACACTTGCCGGGTCGCAGGAAATAAGAATCCGGCTGGCATCCTCACCGAAGAGCACAAACTCTGGAACCAATCCGCCTGAGCCCAGATTCACCTCGGCACCGATGCCCCGCGCGAAGCCACACTCCGCCAGGGTCACAGCCAAACCTCCCTCGGTGCAGTCCTTGGCGGATTCGACCAGGCCTTCGTCGATCATCTGCACGATGGCTTTCTGCAGTGCGGCTTCTTTGTCGAGTTCCAACCCTGGCGGGAATCCCCAGATCTGCCCGAGGATTTCCTTGGCATATTCCGACGAGCCGAATTCTGCTTCGACATCCGACGCATCGCCCGATTCGGAGCCACGCACCAGAACCACTGCCTGCCCAACCTGCGTGAAGTCGGAACCAACAGCCTGGTGAACATTTTCGAGGATGCCGACGATCCCGATGACCGGTGTGGGATAGATGCCTTCGCCCAGCGTTTCGTTGTAGAAGCTGACGTTTCCGCCCGTAATCGGCGTCTCCAGTTCCTCACATGCCTTGGTGATGCCGTCGATGGTCTGGGCAAACTGCCACATAATGTACGGCTTCTCCGGATTGCCGAAGTTCAGGCAATTGGTGGCGGCGATCGGAGTCGCTCCGGAACACGCCACGTTGCGGGCTGACTCAGCGACCGCGTGCATCGCGCCCAGCTTGGGATCGAGGTAACACCAGCGGCCGTTGCCGTCGAGGGCCATCGCCAAAGCCCGCTGCGTGCCCTTTACTCGGATCACGCCGGCTTCGCTACCCGGCCCTTCGACCGTGTTGGTTTGCACCATCGAGTCGTATTGTTCGAATACCCAGCGCTTCGAGCAAATACTCGGGCTGGCCAGCAACTGCTTCAGCTCACGGGTGAGATCGGCTTTGCCTCCCAACTGGATCGTCTCGGGCATCTCGCGCGGAACCGGCGGCTCCCAGCGTTCCCTGGGGCGGTTGTACAGCGGAGCCTCGTCGGTCAGGGCCTGGTTGGGAATCTCCGCCACCACCCTGCCGTGCTGCAGCACGCGCATCATCGGCTCGTTGATAACGCGTCCGATGGCGACCGCGTCGAGTCCCCATTTCTCGAAGACGCGAAACACCTCGTGCTCGCGGCCTTTCTCGGCGACGAGCAACATGCGCTCCTGCGATTCGCTCAGCATGATCTCGTAAGGAGTCATGCCCGTATCGCGCTGCGGTACCAGGTCGAGCTCGATTTCCAGTCCGACGCCGCCGCGTCCACCCATCTCGCAAGTGGAGCAGGTAAGGCCCGCTGCGCCCATGTCCTGGATGCCGATAATCGCGCCTGTCTGCATGGCTTCCAAGCAGGCTTCCAGCAGCAGCTTCTCCAGGAACGGGTCGCCGACCTGCACGTTGGGGCGCTTGGCCTCAGACTCCTCGCTGAATTCTTCGCTCGCCATGGTGGCGCCGTGGATGCCGTCGCGCCCGGTCTTCGAGCCGACGTAGATAACGGGGTTCCCTTCGCCAGATGCCTTCGCGTAGAAGATCTGGTCGCGGCGGACAAGCCCTAGAGCAAACGCGTTCACCAGCGGGTTGCCGTTGTAGCAGCTCTCGAACTTCACCTCACCCCCCACGTTGGGCACGCCAAAACAGTTGCCGTAGGAAGCGACGCCACTGACCACGCCTTCCATGACGGAATGGTTCTTGTGCAGAGTTGCGCGGTCGAGCCCGGGCTGCGGCGTGATGGGGCCGAAGCGGAGCGAATCCATAATTGCGACGGGGCGCGCGCCCATGGTGAAGATGTCGCGCAAAATTCCGCCCACGCCTGTAGTCGCGCCCTGGAACGGTTCGATAAACGACGGATGATTGTGCGATTCGATCTTGAAGGCGCAGGCCCACCCGTCGCCGATGTCGATGATGCCGGCGTTTTCGCCGGGGCCCTGCACCACGCGTCGGCTGCGCGTCGGCAGACGCTTCAGATGCACGCGCGACGACTTATAGGAGCAGTGCTCGCTCCACATCACGCTGAAAATCCCCAGCTCGGTCAGCGTCGGTGCCCGGCGCAGCGATTTCAGAATCCGCTCGTATTCTTCCGCCGTGATGCCGTGGCTGCGCAGCAGTTCGGGAGTGATAGCGGGCTCCTGGGCGGCGGACTTTGTACTTTCGACTGGGTTCATGGCGGTTCAGGGATGAGTGTCTATTCTCGCATGCCGGAGGGTGGGAGGAAAGCAGCAAGAAAGATACTTCCAGGACGGATACGAGGTGGGCTGATTACGACAACGACGGATCAGTTCCGGGCTAGCGACCAGCTGGGAGCTACGGCCTACCCACTT
>Ga0306923_10008628_pt1 | contig 10233 bp, 12 predicted proteins | sample sta12Can44000108_FD_203841 | JGI IMG/M metagenome (GOLD analysis project Ga0306923, IMG submission 203841) | Lab enrichment of tropical soil microbial communities from Luquillo Experimental Forest, Puerto Rico - statanox.12C.anox.44.000.108 (v2)... | ecosystem: Environmental > Terrestrial >...
TCCGGTAGATTGAGGCAATTGATACGCGATCGCGAGGTTTGCCCAAACCGCAGAAAGAAACAGACAAGATATCAGTGCGCCGGTTCCGAAAATTCCCAACACGCGTCGGATCAATTTCACGCACTCCGAAACATCGGCGAGGTCAAAACTCGATATATCATTCAGGTTTTCGGTGTCGACTGAATAGTACGATTTCGGCAAGCGGATACTGTGTCTGACGTGCTTCGACGGGTCAGCCAGGACCGCTATGCGCTTCGGGATGGTCGAGGCCGCGGTGTCGCCGCAGATTTTCCGCGAATACCTAGGTCGTGAACTCAACAAACGCGGTTCCGATGATGGTGGTCCGGAAACGTAAGCCGGTCCCGCTGGAAGCGCCGATTCCGGACCTTGCCGCCCTTGCCCCGGAACAGGGAAGGTCGCCGCTAAGCAGTCATTCGCGCCCGCCACATTGCTCAGCGCCCGCCGCGTCCAATGGCGCCGGGGACTTTGGCCGGAAGTCAGCTTGTCGGTTGAAGCGAACGCTTCATTTCACTGGCGAGCGAGATACATCCTCATTTTCGCTGCCTTGTCTTCGACAACATCGCCGGTGACATCTACCAGCGCTTTCTTTACCGTGCCGGTGAACGAGAACGGCGCTTTGTAGTCGGTCATCACCGGCGAGCCGGCGTCGGCCCCGACGCAAACACCTGCGGCCAGGCCCAGCGACAGCGGAATGGTCACCGGCAAATCGCCGCGACCTACCGGGCCGCCATCGACAAACAACGTAATGTTCGCAGGGACGCCTTTGCCCTTGGAGATGTCTGCCGCGCCGGTAGGCTTGAACTCAAAGCTGAAGATATGATCGCCCTCGGGAATGATCTCGTCGGACTGCACTTTGAAGGGCTGATCGGCGACATAATTGTAACCGTAACTGAGCTTGCCGTCCTTCACGTAGAAGACAAAGCCACCATCGACGCCACCCATCGAGAACAGCACACCATCCGCCCCGCCCTTCGGCACATTGGCGTGGACAGAGACCGAATGCGGCACGTTGACCAAGCGGGGTGCGGCGTTACTCGGTACGCTCTGGGTTCCAGCATAATAAATGTACTGCTTGCGATCGACCGCAATCTGCGGCCGTTCCTCAGCTAGGCGCTGTACACCGCGACTATCGATTGGCAACACCTTGTACTTTCCAGCTTCGACATACCACGTGCCGATAATGGCGATCAGCCGATCGCGCTCCTTCTCGGCAAGATTGTTGGTCTCCGCGAAATCCTCCTTGAGATTGTAAAGCTCCCAGCCCTTGGCATCGAGCTCGATAAGCTTGTCGTAATCGATTGGTGCCCCAAACGTCAGACCGGACTCGGTAAACGAGGTGCCAGGCGATGGGCACACGGCCCGCCAGCCGTCGGTGATAAAGGGAGCGATGGCCAAACATCTCGAAGTACTGGGTGACATGCAGCGACGGCGCGTTAGCGTCGTCAAATGATGACTTCAGGCTAAAGCCTTCCAACGGAGATTGCGTGACGCCGCGGATTTGCGCGGGGGGTTCAATGCCCAGCGCGTCCAGCACAGTCGGCACCAGGTCGATTGCGTGGCAATACTGTGTGCGGATCTCGCCCTTGGCCTTGATGCCCTTTGGCCAGATGATCATGAACGGGTCGGAGGTGCCGCCGCGGTAGGTTTCGCGCTTCCAGCGGCGGAACGGCGTGTTGCCGGCGTGCGTCCAGCCCCACGGATAATGATTGAAATATTTCGGGCCGCCCAGGTCATCGATTGCGGCCAGGTTCTGTTGCAAGTCGTCCGGCACGTTGTTAAAGAATTTGCCTTCATTGACCGAGCCGTTCGGACCGCCCTCGGCACTTGCGCCATTGTCCGAGACCACCATGATCAGGGTGTTGTCGTATTCGCCGATCTCTTTGAGGAAGGCAATCAGCTCGCCGATATAGTGGTCGGTGTGCTCCAGAAAGCCGGCGAACACCTCCATCATTCGCGCATAGAGACGCCGCTCGTCCGCCGACAGCTTATTCCAATCCTGCACGTCAGGATCATGCCGCGACAGCTTTGTATTTGCAGGCAGGATGCCCAGCTCCTTCTGCTTTGCAAACACCTGCTCGCGATAGGCATCCCAACCAGCGTCGAACTTGCCCTTGTATTTGTCGGCCCACTCCTTTGGCACATGATGCGGCGCGTGCATGGCGCCGGTACAGAAATACATGAAAAACGGCTTGTTAGGCGCCACTTGCTTGGAATCGGCGATCATCGCCTTCGCCTTGCTGACGAGATCGGACGTAAGGTGATAGCCCTCCTCCGGCGTCTTTTCCGGCTCGGTCTGGCTGTTGTCGCGCACAAGCTCTGGGTAGTACCGGTGGGTATCTCCGCCAAGAAATCCGTAATAGCGCTCAAATCCACGGCCGAGCGGCCAGCGGTCGTAGGGGCCGGCCGCGGAGGTCTGTTCGGTTGGTGTCAGGTGCCATTTGCCTACAGCGTAGGTGTTGTATCCGTTCTGCAACAGGATTTCCGAGAGCATCCCGTTTTCGAATGGAATATTGCCGTTCCCGCCGGGATAGCCCGTCGAACCCTTCAGTGATGCAGGACATGCCGTTCGAGTGATGATTGCGCCCCGTCATAAAGCACGAGCGCGACGGCGAACATAATGCAGTAGTATGCATGTTATTATAGCGCAGCCCGTCAGCGGCGAGGGTGTCTAAATTCGGCGTATTGATGGGACTGCCATAGCAACTGAGCTGTCCGAAGCCGGTGTCGTCGAGAATGATGAACAGGACGTTTGGCGCACCGTCCCGCGCGCGGTTGGGCATGGGCCATGCCGGCTGTGACACATCAAAGGTTCGGCCGATTACGCCGGAAAACGCTTGTCCGGGTTTGTATTCCTTGAGGGACATCTTTGCCTCCATGTCGCCCTCGGGCGCGCAGGGTCGCAGCAGCCTCCTGGCGACGTCGTGGTCGCTCCGGTCGAGCCAAAGAAAGAGAAGCACATAAGCGTGCACGCGTCGACCCTTGGCTTACCATCTGAAGGGATTTTAGATCGGCTAACCTGTCGAATTCTCGGATCACGGTCAGCGGTGCGAAATCCTTGAGGTTTCGCATGCCCATCCGCGCGCCGAGGGTACCCGACCGTTCGCTTGCCAATTGCGCATATTTCTGAAGTCGCCTTACTGGCGGCAAAGTTCTAGACCGTGCTAGGTAAGCAGACACCAAGAAGGCCGATGCTATCTGTGATAGACTTCTCCAGCCAGTCGTAACTTTGCCTCGGGGGCAATTCGTGCAGGGTCTCCTTGCCTTCGGTGTTCTGGTTGCCCTGGGCCGTAGCCACGCTTTTGGGCAGCAGCCACCAGCGATGCCGCCGACGGGCACCAGTCTCGGCATCAAGTCGGTTCCCAATTTACGCGACATCGGCGGCTACAAGACGCAAGACGGACTCATGGTCCGCTACGGTATTGCCTACCGGTCTAACCAACTGAACCCGTCAGCTCCGACGACATGAACAAAATCACGGCTCTCGGGGTTTAAAACCGATTTCGACCTACGCACCGCGGCGGAACGCGAGGAGCGGCCCGACGAGATCCCGCCAGGCGTGGCAAACGTCTGGCTGAATGTTTTGGCTGACGCCAAAGGAAACACCGCGGCCGAGGTCCAAACCCTTATCGCCAAACCACAGGAAGCCAACAACGTCCTTGGTGGCGGCAAGGGAGCGGCGCTGTTTGTCCAAGCCTATAAGGAATTGGTCACCCTGCCGAGCGTCAACAAATCATATCACGAGTTGTTCGTTGCCCTTAGCGGTGCGAATAATGGGGCTGCGCTGTTTTACTGCACAACGGGCAAAGATCGTACAGGGTGGGCTGCCGCGGCCCTGCTGACGCTTCTCGGTGTTCCGGAACGGCAGGTCTACGCCGACTATCTCCGTCTCCTCGGCTCGCGCCGCAGCCGCGCCAGGCTCATCGCAGGGCGGCAGACTGAAAAAGCGCCCCCCGGGCCGGCTTTCGGGTTCCCAGAGAGCCGAGGTAAAGGTCAGCTATGGGGCATGAAGAGCGGTTCCCGCCATCAAGGCTGAGCGACCGCTATCGGTTACGAAAGCGGTCGGTCGCTGTCGATGATAGGAGGATGTAGGGCTTTGGGTCAGGCTCTTGGTCACCCTAGATTCCGACCAACCCACGGTTGGTATCGCCCGACCAGGCGCGCTCAGAAGCTCAAAACCAGAGCCGATGTCGATGCATTTTGAAAGGCCGCCTGCTTCCGGTAGAGCTGTTGCCGCCGACAGCGGACGCGATTGCCTCATGCTATCCCCAATCTCCAATTCCGCGCGCTGGTTAGCGCCGGTCGACGGCTAGCCCGGTCGACGCTGGAGGCGCAGTAGCGGCGAATTGCGAGTTGCTCAGCGGCCGACGCGGCCGACCCTCCCTGGATGAAACCGCCACCAGAGCGCTTTCCCGGCGAAAGCCGGGACCCTTCGATCCCCTGATCGTGCCGTAGAGGATGGACCCGGCTTTCGCGGGGGAAGCCTCAATATGGTCTGTCGTCACGAACCGCCTTGTTTCTTGTTGGATCTCAGCCCCGTTGCCTCACCGGCCGTTGGTGAGGTTGACACAGCGCATTGGTGACGAGGCGCAACCGCGCCCGGTCAAACCGCACCGTCGGCTGGCGGGCTTGCCTGACTAACACGCTGATCGGCGCACGCCGGAGGCAGCGAGATCATCGCAAGAGCCGGGTTCCCCACGTTCATATCCTGGATTTCTTGGAGCAGGGCTCCACGATACGCCCTTGATCACCTGCTCGTCGGCCGGGGCGAAGCGATGCGGCTCCGGCGGCGCTGCCACGCCGGCCTTCCGTTCGATGTCCGTCATCATGTCGATCAGCATCTTGGTCGCGCGCAGATCGGCGCCGGCCGCGTTGTTGACCATCTGAGTAACGATCACCTCGCGCTTGGTGATTTTGCGCCGCTTTCCGTCGATGGTGACGAACACCGGCTGGTTGAGCGCCGCGAGCAGAAGTCCGGGCAGGGTTTTCTTGGGCCGACCCCGGGGGTTGCCGGATTGCCCCTTCTTGAAGCGGGTGTGCAGCGGCGGCTTGCGGTAGTTGCTCGCGTATTCGCGCTTCGTCTCGGACATCTGGTATCCTTGCCTTTCTCGGGCCCGGATGCGGCGTATGCCGATTGTCGCAAGGCGTCGGCCGCCATCGTTGGGCTGTTCCGATTAGGGGCCTTGCTTGGGTTCGGCCGGCCGCTCTTCGGGGCAGCGGCTAGGGTCGATCGCGCGCCTGCCGAAGCGGAGTTTCGTGCTTATATCAAAGCAGGCTTCGATTGTCAATATCAAAAATACTCATATTAGCAACGACGGATTTGAATCCGGTGAATCGACGCTTGCCTCCCCTCCCCTGTTAGCCCCCTGATAGCCCGATTCGGGACCCCTGATCGGCGAAACCGACCCCCTGTTCGTCCGCGGCAAGATGCGCTCGGTAAGTCTCTGACCTACATGGCTTTATCGAGGACGACAGGGCCGAATCTCGGCGCCGAATCGATGATTCGCCCTGTTTTCCCCGCTTTTACAGGGGGCTCTGCCCGCTCCCCTCCCTCCCCTGGTACGGGGAGGGTCAGGATGGGGGCAGCTTGTCGCCGCCGGGAGGGGCGAGCACCTCGAACGGATTGACCATCCCCGACAGGAACGCGAAGTAGTTAGCAACCTCGGTCAGCTCGACCATCCACTGTGCATCGTGCCGGTTTTTCAGTCTGTCGAAAACCGCCTGCTCGACGCGGTTGGTACGCAGCAGTTGGCGAACATAGGTGACGATGTCACGCTCCTCGTCGGAGAGCTTGACGGGGTCGCCCTTGGCGCGGATCAGGTCGATGACCTCCTCGCGAACGCCGGCGCGCCGCGCAGCGCCGACCTGGGCCGCCCACACATACGCGGCCTCCCGCTCTCGTACCGCCGAGAGAATGGCGACCGAGCGCAGCTTCGGCTCGACCACATTGTCCTCACGGTTGAAGGTAACCAATGGGAGCAACCGGGCTGCCAGCGTAGGGCTGTGCAATAGGATGCTGAACGGACCACGGACCCCGCCGAAGACCTTGACCACGTCGTCGACGACGGCGTGATGTTCGGCGGGGACGTCGGATTTGCCGGTGACCGGCGCAATTCTCGGCATGGCTTCCTCCTAGCTGTTATATGCCCGGGTACGGCTTTCCCCACCCATCGAGATAAACGACCTCAGCGAGCGGTCCACGGCCAACCGGACCGAACCGCCCGATCGGGTAGCCGATCGGTAGGATGGCGTAGGAATGGAAGCCGGACGGGATGCCCATCGCCTCCTCCGTCTCCTTCTCATAGGTCAGGTGCCGGGTCGTCAATGTCGCGCCAAGGCCGAGCGCACGCGCGGCGAGCAGCATATTCTGCACCGCCGGGTAGATCGACGAACCGGCGGAACGCGTCGGTGAGGCGCCCTCGAGGCAGGCGACGATCCATACCGGCGCCTCGTGATAGTGGTCGGTAAGATATTCGTTAGCTGACCGTGTCCGCTGGTAGCTTCCAGCCGACTGCCCGGGCGGCGTGGCGCTGGTCAGGTAACGCGGACCGACCACTTCGTCGAAGGCTTTCTTGTAATAAACCTGGACCTTCTTTTTGATTTCCGGGTCCTTCAACACCAGGAAGCGCCAGCGCTGCGTGTTGCCACCACTCGCCGCAGCTTGGCCTGCCAGTAGGATGTTGCGGATCAGCTCGTCGGGCACCGGGTCGGGCTTGAGCCGGCGCATCGCCCGCGTCGAGTGGATGATCTCGAAGACGTCCGTTCCTTCGGGCATTCCGTTCTCCTTCTCACTTCGGTAATTCGAGCCTTACCGCGACGGCGGCGCTGGCGATGACCGCTACATCGGCTGATCCGTCGTCGGGAACATCCAGCCCGCCCTTAACGACGGTCACCGTTGCCTGGCCATGGGGGAACGCGGCCTTCACTACCCCGCGATCGACCTTTTCCGGCCGTTGGACGCCGATCGTGACCTCGACCTGCATCGCCCGCGGGTCGATCCCGAGCGTCCGGATAAAAGTCAGCGAGCTGTGGTGGATGGCATCCTCGACCGCGCGCACGGCCGCCTTGGTGTAGTCGCCGCCGTGCAGATCGTTGCCGCTACCCATCTCCAGGATGACCCGCTTTGCCGTCATGGCCGCGATCCTCACGGAATATCGAGCCGCACGACAGCTGCGGCATTGGCAATAACCGTCTTGTTGGTACCCGTATCGTTAGGGATTTCGAGCCCGCCTTCGACAACCCGCACCGTCCCGGTCCCGTGCGGCAGGACCGCCAGAACCGCCTGCTCGTCGACCCGGTCGGGACGCGGAACCCCGATCGTGACCTCGACCTGCATCGCATCCACCGGCAGGCCGACTGCGTCGGCGATGCTGAGCCCGTTGTGCCAGAGCGCGTCGCGCAGGGCGCGCACCGCGGCCTTGGTGTAGTCCGCTCCGCGGATGTCGGTTCCCATACCGATCTGTAGCACCATGCGCTTCAAGGCCATGCCCGCCTCCCTTCAGCCATGCCCGCACTCTATCCGGTCTGGTCGTCACGAGCGAGCCGCGCGCGGGGGTGTGCGGCGTCGTAGATGGCAAGAAGGCGCTCGGTCTCGACCGCGGTGTATCGCTGGGTCGTCGACAGGCTGGCGTGCCCCAACAACTCCTGGATCGCCCGCAGATCGCCACCCGCGCCGAGGAGGTGGGTCGCAAAGCTATGCCGCAAGGCATGCGGGGTTGCAGATTCCGGAAGACCAAGATGCCCGCGTACCGCTTCCATCTGGCGCTGCACGATGCGCGGGTTGAGAGGCCCACCGCGGGCGCCGACGAAGAGCGGCCCGTCCGTCTCTAGCGCGTGGGGGCAGGCGGCAAGATAATCGGCGACCGCCGCGCGCACCGCCGGCAGGACCGGCAGCAGGCGCTGCTTTTGGCCCTTGCCGGTGACCACCAGCATCTCGCTCAATGGCGCCTCGCCGCGTCTGAGGCCGAGCGCCTCGGACAGGCGCAGACCGCAGCCATAGAGCAAGGTCAGGATCGCAATGTCGCGCTTGCCCTGCCAGCCGCCCGTTGCAAAATCGCCAACGATATAGACAGCGGCGGTGGCATCGTCGACGGTTAGCGGTTTTGGCACGCTCGCCCGCAGCCTCGGCGAGCGCAGCGCTGCAAGCGCGCTCGTCGACGCAAGCCCGCGCCGATGCAAAAAGCGGACAAAGCCGCGCAGCACCGAGAGCCCTCGTGCCAGCGAGCCTCGGTCGGCGTGGCGCTGGACGCGACGGGCGAGATAGGCGCGGAAATCGGCGGGACTCAGCCGATCGAATGCACCAAGGCTCGGCAGCTCTCCCACGTGCTCGGTCACAAAATCGAGAAATAACGCGAGGTCACGCCCATAGGCGGCGACGGTGTGAGGCGAGGCGCGACGCTCGCCCGTCAGCCACGCGACCCACAGCCCGATCGCCGCGCGCAGGTCGTCGGTCGCCGCGAAGCGAGCTAGCGGCACCGGTTCCGGCGGTCTTGGAAAACTAGCTTTCTCCGGGGTTACCGGCCGCGTTCGAGCCACTGGGCTATAGTAATCTCGAGGGCGCGGGCGAGGAAGGTCAATAGCTCTGTCCCGAGACCAGGATAAAAGGTGTCCGCGTTGCGGGTACCCATGCACATCAGCCCGACCGGGCCCGAGCGGCTGATCGAGAGCCGCAAGAGGGCCTGAGAGCGAACGAGGCCAGCCGCGGCGCCGAACAGCGCCGGATCACCTTGGATCGAGCTGGATAGGAGCGCGTCGCGCTTGGGCCCGAGCAGAGCGTCGACGGTCCCCGATCGTAAGAGATGGATGCCTTGCACCGGCAGGCGGGTCATCCGCGCTGCGGTGCTCTCGACACCGAGCGTGACCACATCGACATCGATCAGCACCGCGAGATCGGTCGTCACGATCTGCAGGAGGTGCTCGAAGCTCGCGGCCCGCAGCATCGCCACGACGGCCTTGTGGACGCGGCACTGGCTTGCGAGGTTGCCGCGGCTCGTCGAAATCAGGCTCTTCTGTTCGTCCTGCAGGCGCGCCACGTCGCGACGCAGACGTTCGAGCAGAAAGTGCTGGAAATCGAGCACGCCATCGCCGGCCTTGCGGGCTGGCGACCGCACCAGCCTTAATGCTTCGGGATGCCGGTCGAGAAAATCCGGATGCTCGCGCAAATAGGCAATGACTTCGCGAGCGCCGATCTCGCTCGGCTGCGGCGGCTCAGGGCCGCCGGCGCGGGTCGGCTTTGGTTGGTCCTGCGGACGGTCAGCCACGTCTAATTCCGCGCCGCCGCGCCGAAGCTCGGAAAGGCGAGAGACAGGAGTACGAGGCCGTACGCGATCACAGGCAGACCATTCGAGACCATCTCGAAGCAGCGCCCGGGTTTGCGGAAGGGTGCTTGCGGGGCGCTGCCTCCCGAGCGAGTTTAGCCGATGCCCGACGATCACGCCAGTTCCGCCGATCGGCCGATTGTTTGCGGCGCCGACGTGTCGGGTCGACCCGACAGAGAGCTTGCCGCCGACCGCCATGTCCGCGTCTTGTTGCCGTTGCCGCTGCCAAGCGCCCTCGACTACCTGGCTCCTGATGGAGGGGTGCCACCCGAGCCCGGCAGCTTTGTTCGCGCGCCGCTCGGCAGGCGCAGCCTCGTAGGCGTGGTGTGGGGTGTGGCGGAAGGCGGGCTTCCAGTCGAGCGGCTGAAGCCGGTCGTCGAGACACTGCCCATCCCGCCGCTGAGACCCGAGCTGCGCCGCTTTGTCGAGCGTGTCGCCCTCTACACGATGGCGCCACCCGGCTCGGTATTGCGCATGACGATGAGCGTGGGGGACGCGTTGCAGCCGCCTCGCCCGCGGCGGGTGTGCGCAGCATCGTCGGCCGGGCTCGCAGCATTGTCCGGCATAGCGTCGGCAAAATCGCTGACCCCGGCGCGACAACGGGTGCTCGAGGCATTGCGCGACGGGCTACCGCTCGCGGCGGCCGATCTCGCCCGAGTAGCCCGGTGCGGACCGGGCGTCATTCGCGAGCTTGTCGCTCGCGGCTTCATCGAGGAGCGCCTGGCACCAGCCGAGCCGCCCGCCTTCTCTTCGCCCGATTGGTGCTTGTCGGGTCCGGCACTCTCCCCCGACCAGTCGATCGCCGCGCGCCGGCTTGTCGACGGGGTCACCGCCGGAGGTTTCAATGTCACCGTGCTCGACGGGGTCACCGGCTCCGGCAAAACTGAGACCTATTTCG
>Ga0306923_10008631_pt1 | contig 10231 bp, 11 predicted proteins | sample sta12Can44000108_FD_203841 | JGI IMG/M metagenome (GOLD analysis project Ga0306923, IMG submission 203841) | Lab enrichment of tropical soil microbial communities from Luquillo Experimental Forest, Puerto Rico - statanox.12C.anox.44.000.108 (v2)... | ecosystem: Environmental > Terrestrial >...
GCTTGCGCCGCCTCTTGAAGTGCTGTCAGATTTGCGACCGGCGTTTGAGTTTTTCGGATTGATCAGTCCAGCGATCAGCGTCGCATTAGGGACCAGATCGTGCACAAGCTCTAGCCGCTTTGGAATCAACTCGATCACGAGTAATGACACCCCCGTCATACTCCCTCCGGGCCGGGCGAGGCTCGTGGCGAACCCCCTCGCGACGGGATCACCGCCGCTGCTGAAGACAATAGGGATCGTCGCCGTCGCAGCTTTCGCGGCAGCGGTCACAACGTCGCCACCGCTCGTGACGATCACCTCAACCCGGCTCCGGACCAGATCGTTCGCTAGTTCGGCGAGCCGATCATAATGGCCCTCCGCCCAACGAAATTCGATCGCTACGTTATGGCCATCCGATATAGCCCTTATCGGCAATCCCGGCACGGAATGCGGCCACAAAAGAGGCATACGCGTCGGGGGTGCCTGCACTCAGGAAACCGATCGAACGCTGTTCTGGCCGAGCCTTTCGTGACCAAAGCATGGACGCGCCGAGAAGCACGATGACAAAATCACGGCGTCTCATCGTTCACCTCCCTTGCAATCGCGAGCCCGCTGCTGAGGCGGTTTTATCGTTTCCTGCCGTCCTCCAGATGCGGCGACTTCAGAACCACCAGTGCATCGCGCGGGCACAGCAGAATCGGCGCGTGTGCGTTTTACCATTTTTAGAATATGAAGGAGACTAGATCACAGAGTCCTGCCTCACCACCGTGGTCTTTCCATTCGGGCAACCGGTCGCCCCTTCTCGAACACGACCCTGATCGCGAAATCGTAACGATCGATGTCGAGCGCGATGTCAACGTCCTCGGGGTGCAAATATGGTCGGGCCGGATCACGAAACCGCTCGACCTCGCCGCCTGCCAGGATGAGCCGACGAATGGCGTCTGCATCGCTCAGCCTGTCCTCAAGCCGATTGCGCAGGTGGATTGCGCACAGTTCATCCTCATCGGTTCGCTTGATGCCATTGTCGCCCATCGCGACCAGAGAGACGTGATCAGCCGAACCCGAAAGAAGGGCGCGGGCGGTCGCCTCTGCCGTGACCAACGAGGCCGCGTAGAGTCGTTCGGCCTTGCTTGCGGCGACGATGCCCTGCGTCCCGGCGCTCGTCCGTTGGATGATCGTCTGGCCTCTGAAATCGACGCCTGAGACCTCGAACGGCGAGTTTCCGAAATCAAAGTCATCTGGCGCTCGGCCCCGGATCTCACCCATACAGATCTGGCCGATTCCGGCATCGCGGAGAGCCAGGGCCTCCTGGACCGTGCGAACCATCACGATACTCAATGCTCCATTCGCTAAGGCGACGGCGGCGGTCGTGAAAGCGCGGAAAACGTCGATGACTGCCACCGTACCGGTCGCTCGCTTTGCGCCTTCGAGAAGGCTGTGGACCGAAAATTTCCATAACAATCCGCTTCAGTTGACAACATTTTGCCCACACCTGTTCGGCGGCGGGCGGAAGCTTGTCTATATGCTTGTGGAACAGGTCAATGTTCACTTCCATGACGGCATACCGGTCCACCGGATACCGTTCTTGATCTTCCAAAAGGAGAAACTTTCGGGATCGTCGTCCGCACCGTCCATCGCGAGTTGGCCGATTGCACAGCCCAGCGACCCCTTCCGCGTTTAGCGGTGAACCCAGTCACGCAAGGGTTTGGCGATCCATCCCGGCCAGCCGCGCTGCGCTAGCTCAGCCAGGACGAGGCGCGGGTCGTCAAAAGGGGCGGACGGGCTATGTCTGGTGGCAGCGCGGCAGCGTCAACTCAGGTTGGTGTTAGATCTCTGGATAATAGGGATCGCTGCTGGTAGTCGGTCCGCGGAATACGGTGATCCGCGTTCCTGTCAGCAATGAGGCAGAGACAGTCGTGCGTCCACAGGTTGTAACCCTGTTTAAGGTCTCGAAACTCTCAGGAGTTGCCCCTTAGTCCATCAACCACCACCATGCCCCACCGCCCGCCACTATCCCAACCTCGCGCCAGGCTGTGATCTCGCCGTCATAGGCCCACCAGTGCCGCCAGCGGTCATCAGCAAAGGGTGGGTCGCCCGGATAAGGCTCGCCTGGGTGCATCGCTTGGAACCATTGACGAAACGCTTTTTGTCTCGGCATCAAGCGCCGATCCGTCGATTTTGCGAAGACCGCAATGCGGACGTAGATGATCGGCTGCTCGTCAGGAACCCGGCCACGGTCAACATCTGGCTCACTGGTGAGCCAGACGACCGGCTTCCACTCCGGGTGTTGCCTGCTGCTCGGGCGCAGTACGGTGAAAGCAGGCGGAGGCTGCTCCCCTCTACGGAGCGCTTCGAGAGCCGCCTCTGCCTGCTCATCGTCCCCAAAAAACGGGTTCAGGTTGGTGTAGTGGTACAGGATCATCGAATCGCTCCACCCGCGATAATTGCGTGTCGCCAAGCTTGGCTTGCCACCTTGGGACAGAGATTTTCCCGTTCGGGAGGAGTCGGATTCAAAATGGAACGACGAGGCGAGTTGTTTGTAATAATCTTCATATGAGGTACTGATCCTAATAGAATTACGTTAATGATCGATCGAGCGTTTTGTGGTCATCGCACTGCTACGCTGATAATACCCAAATATCCCGATTTTTCTTGAGATCAAGTCGATTTACTATTTCTTTTGCCTTGATATCCCGAAAGATTAGAATAGATCCCTAAATAGAGGTAGTCACCACGAGAGTCATGCGGTCTTCGGACAACAGATAGGTTTTGAAGCAGAGGAGATATAGCGATAATGAAAGACTCAATTATACTGCAAGGTCGGACCTACGAGTGCACAAAACTTGTCCAGCAACGATTTGGCCTCGACGACCAGACTTTACGAAAATGGTCGAAGAACAATATCGTGCCCTCGCCAGTGCGCCTCGGTAACAAGTGCTTTTACGACAGGCAAGCCCTTGAAAGTCGCATTCTGGCACGTTGTCAGGAGCAGGTCCGAACCATCACCTAAATTGATAAAACATAAAAAATAACCCGCCTCCCTGGTGAGGCGGGCTTGAAAAGAGGTTAAATTGCTTTGTCTTACAGTGTATTTAGGTCAGTACGCTCCTACGGTCAATATATGAGTGACTGGGAACGGAAAAAACTCATTAGGGATTACATTTGGGCACGCGACAGCTATCGAAAGGCAGTCGCCGAGGCGCGGCTTGCTTACGAAGAACTGGTCAAGCGTGGCTATATGCCTGACGATAATCAAAAGTCAGAACAGTGACCGACTTCGATCGACGACGACTTGGGCGATTCTGGCGATGTCGCCGAGTTGCATAGTCCAAGTTGGGTTGACTCCCCGATTTTGTCCCGTAGCGAGAGGCTCGCGGTGATCGAGCGAAACAAGGATCTCGGTGGCCGAGCGATCAATTTGTTCAAGAACTAGCTCGTGTGGGAGCCGCGGTCGGACCTGTTCCGGCATTACATCGGGCCGCACCTGTACCATCCTGGCTCTCTTTACATTTACAACCCCCCACCCGGAGCAGATCAAGTTCAGGAGGTGGCGTCTCGAAATTACGGCATTCGCGATCGAACAAGCTTCGATCGCGCCATCTGGGAGTAGCTTGGCGTCACCTTTGTCTTGTCGCCGCTGGTCAAGCTGGAGGAGCCGACGACTCCGCTCGGCTCCCGCCGTGTTACCGACCAAGGCTGGATCAAGCGGCTCCGCGACCGTTCGGGCGGCATCGGCGCAATCTTTTAATTGATAAAGTGGTCAAAAATATTCGAACCCGCCGAGCCGGTCTGCGTTGCACCGGCAAGGACGACTCCGGAGAGGATGATCCGCGGCTGATCTACCAGCACTTTGGCCGCGACGCGGTGGTGATGCCGCTCGACGCTACGCCGGTAAGAAGTTCATCCGTGACTTTATGGCGCGAGTGGCGGCACGCGGCGCGTGCCCGGCTACCCCTTCAAGCTGCCAAGCAGAATACCGTTACGCGAGATCTCTAGTATGCCCTTCGACAACTGAAATCGTTGTTTGTGTGCGTCGTCGCGCCACGGTTACCGCTTGGCCAATGGGTAATTTCCGCTATTTAAATTCCGTTTTGAGAAACGGATACGGAGATTCCATTAGCAACCCCGATGCCGTGGCAGGATTGCCAGACGATAACCAAAAGTCAGAACAGTGATCGGCTCGACCGACGACGACTTGCGCGCGATCCTGACGATGTCGGCGAACCGGAGCCGACTGGGGCCGCTCTCCCCGCCACTGACGGCCCACCGACCGCCTGGTCCCCTCTCATCGCGGTCGGATCTTCATCACCGCGGGCAGCAGTCTCGCCGCCGATTCGGCAGCGTCGTCGCTTCAGTGCAGTGTGCCGTCGTCGTGCAAGACACTGCAAAACCGTTATTGATAATCGAATAAAGGTTACAATCGATGGTCAGCCGGAGAATTCCCCGGCTGACATACCGGTTTAGCGCTTGACAGAATGGCGCATTTTATACGCCGAATCAGGAGCCAATCCAAAACATTGCCTTTGACATAACCATTGGCTACATCGCTCGATCAATAACCGCTGCCTCATTTGCACGGGTTGGCATCTCCGACTTCACCATGCCACACGATCCTCGGCATCCCGGAGCATCGGTCTAATCTTCGCTTCCCTCGTCATTTTAAACATCTGCCTATTGGAGTTGGTGGTAGCGGAGAAACACCCGCTTCTCAGCTTCAGCGCGGGCGATATGTATAGCGTCTTCCTCTTCGTCACTGAGAACCCGCTGAATATCACTGATATCGTAGTCCACTAGATCTTTCATCTGAAATGCTTCGATCGGCAATTGCATAACCAGATATTTCGCTTCTTCTTCACTACGAGCATTTACTGTTATGTGGTGTGCCCACATCGTTCTCACCGTGTATTGAGTGTCGGGTTTTCCGCCCGATTTCTCATAGTACCGCCGCAAATGTTCTTCACTGACCGCATTGATTTCTCGCCGCAATCGCCACCCTGTATAGTCTAATGACTTTTTAGTGCGCGTTTGCAGCTTCTTTTTCAAGTTCTCGTATCGTTCTAACAGCTTACTCATGTTGTGACCCCTTTTTTGATAATTTTTCAATAAACGAAAAGACTTCAGTCATCTCGCTGGCCTTCTTGATTTGTAATCTCGCGAACCGTCCGCTGTAGATCAGATGGCCATGGGTAAGTGCGCCAGTTTCTCCGCACTCTAGCTTCTTTATCCTGTCTCGTCGCCGCTGATAGCCATCGCCGTCGATCATCATGCAAGAACACCTTGATCTTCCCGAAGATCGACGGGTCTTCAAGAACTTGTTCAATACGATCTGATATTTTGCGTACTTTCATCTCTAGCTCCAAACGATTACGCTGTGTATATCACTTATCTATCCCGATTCCTGCCGATATCAAGTGGATTTCTTATTTCGTTTTCCTTGATCTCTTCGAAGATGGGGACATATCCCCTAAATAGAGGTAGTCGCTATCAGAGTCATGCAGTCTTCGGGCGGCGCAAACAATGTTTGAAGTAGAGGAGATATAGAGATAATGAAGGATTCAATTACATTGCAAGGTCGCATTTACGAATGTACGAAACTTGTACAGCAAAGATTTGGTCTCGACGATCAGACCTTGAGGAAATGGGCGAAGAACAACCTCGTCCCATCTCCCGTAAGGTTAGGAAACAAGTGTTTCTACGACTGGGAGGCCATTGAGAGGCGGATACTAGAGACCTGTCGTAAGTAAATTATAAAACAAACCCCGCGCTTGCGAGGCGCGGGGGACGCAGTACCTACTTTCAGAGACTTCCAGTAACACCAAATACGATATCCGACAGCAAAGAGGCTATACGTTAAATGAGTGCCGATAATATTTATAGTCGAAACGACATTGTTTGTCAAGTTGACCCGCTTTTACAGCTAGGGCTTGATCGCTCATCGCTTGACCAACTCCGCAAGATTATCGCGGAAATCAAGACGAGCGAAGGTAACGATATGGCCTATGAGGTCATGCAGTGGCTCGCCGATCCGATCGCTCTCAACCAGTTTATCAGTACGATCTTTCTCCATGCGACGAACGGCTACGTACAGTTTCGCATGTTCGTAGACGGCAAGGAAAAGAAGCCGTGGGGGTATCCCTGGAAGGCAGCGCCGGTCTCAGATCGAGGGCTACTACTCTACTGGGCCATGACTCTCGCCAGCCAAGCCGCGCTTTCAGACGATAAGGTCAATTTCTGCCCGCCCGTATGCACGTTTACCGGCCGGGATAAGGCCAGGATGGAGGACACCTGCGAAGGTGTTGCGATCATGGTCGAATGCGATCACCAGCCGGTGCTGTCTCAGCAGGCTCTCACGCACGTGCTTGGCACCCCCACCATCGTCGTCATGTCGGGCGGGATTTGGATCGATCCCGAAACGCAGGAACAACAGGACAAGGCACATCTCTATTGGCGGCTTATCCAGCCGACCCGAGAGCGTGCAGACCATGACAAGCTCCGAGAGGCCCGCGAACTCGCCTCCTTGATCGTCAGCAGCGACCCGACAGCAAAACCACCAGTGCATCCATTACGGTGGCCGGGATCGTGGCACAAAAAGGATGAACCCCGCCTCGCCCGGATTGCCGCGATCAATCATGATGTTGAGGTCGACCTCGATGATGCGCTCAGCAAACTCCGCGAGACGGCTGCTCGGTTGGGTATCAAAACCCCGCAGGGAATCCCCACAGCGCCTCTCCCTGATCTCAATCTGAAGCGAGATGTCGAATGGCACTACGATCATATCTTAGACGAGTATCGGAGTTTATCCAGTGGAAGACATCATGCGCTATCTGAACTGGCGGTCTCGCTCGCCATGTCAGCCATCAATGCGGGGTACGACGTTGGGGAAGATGACCTCGGAGACATTTTGGCAAGAGCACAGGCGGATAATCCGCCCCACGGTCTCTATTCTGCCAAAGAGTTGATATATCTCGCCGGGACGGCAATCCCGATTGCGCAACAACGGGTTGGTGACGATCCAGCTTGGAAAAAGAAAGCAGAAGCTCAGGCTTATTGGGACGCTGAGGATGCCAGAATAAGGCGCGAGATGGCGGAGATTGATGGTCCGGGTCGCGCGGATGAAATCGATCTCGATGAGGAGGAACCGCAATACGACATCGATGATAACTCTTCTACTGAACGGAGTGTTGAGGAGCGACCTAAAGAAGAAAAACCAAAACGGCAGACCCGGTTCCGCACTCGTGCCGAATCCCGCGATCTCCCGCCGCCCGTTTATCTGATCCAAGACCTAATCGAGGTCGGTGCCGACGCCGTGATCTACGGCGATTCAGAAAGTCTCAAAAGTTTCTTTGCTTTGGCAATGGGCGCTTCGCTGGCAACCGGCATTCCGGCTTTTGGCCAGTTTGAAATCGCCAACAAAGGCGTCGTCTTCTATTTCTCTTCTGAAGGAAGAAGCAGTATGGAAAAGAAACGCTTGACTGCGTGGGAAATCGACAATGGGTTGGTACCGTTCGGTGTCGAAGATGTGTGGATTGGCGACGGTACATTTATGATCGACGACATGGATGTCGAGGAATGTATTCTAGATATTGAATATCACTTGGGCGATCGGAAAGGCAAAGTACCGGTTCTCTTTGTTATTGATACCCTGAGCAGGGCGCTAAACGGCCAGGATGAAGATAAGGCTAACATTGCCGCCAAATACCTCAACAATGTGAAAAAGATCAAAGATCGCATCGGCGGAACCAGCCTTACGATTGCCCATACCGGCAAGGATCGAACCCGAGGTTTGCGTGGTTCATCAGGTTATTTCGCCGGGTGTGACACGGTGCTCGCTGTCGATACCACGCAAGATCCCGACACGCTGCTACACACATCGGAACTAACCGTCGAGAAGCAGAAAGACGGTGTGACCGGCAAACGGTACTGGTTTCAAAGCCGTGAGGTCGAGATCCCCGATGGCAAAAGCCTTGTGCTCGATCCGATCGACGAGGAAGCTGGCAAGAGAGATATCACCAAAAAGAAGCCGATGCACTATGAGGACGTTTTAGCAGCAATCCGAGCAGTGGCACCGAATGGGAGTGCCCTGACCAAGCGGGACGTTGCCAAAAAGGTCGCCGCAATGTTGAACATCACGATCAATGGAGTCGAGAAAGCTTTGGATCGGGACAAGGAGAAGGGCGACAAAGATCGATATAAAAACCTTCGCGACGGCGACATGTTTTGCCTGCCAACCTACATGCGAGGGTCCGAGCAGACGATCGAGGACCAAATCAAAGAGTTGCGGGATGGCGAGGTAGAACGAATCACGAAGAGCGTCCATGATCAAGTAAAGGATCATTTGGACAGCATTTTTCCCAATGGAGGGGTGGGTTAGTCATATTGAGTGACAGACAAAAAGTGACAAGATTTTGTCTGTCACTTGGCCAGAACAGCCGAGTGACAGACAACAACACCCTATAGGGTGTTGTCTGTCACCTCTGTCTGTCGGTGAGTCATGAGCATCTCCTCATCAGAGAACGAACTCCCGATATCAAACTCTCACCATTGGCTTACTCCTTTGCGCTGCCGCGTTCGCTCTCGGCCTTTTCTTGGTTCTCAGCCGCATCTCTGTTGACCTGTCACGGGGATAGGTCCGCTAGTGGGCTGGCAGATCCCAGCCCATTCGAAACCCAATGTCGGTAGGTCAGCGAGTCGGACGGTGGCGATACTGTATTGGTGTACTGCGATAAATATTCGGAACGCCGTGGCAGAGAGTGTACCGCTGCCTCACCGATCACATCGAGGCCAATGGGAAAAAAGGGGCAGGCCGAGCTATTCTTTCGGGCGCGCTGCCACAACAGCGTCAGATCCTCTTTGTACTAATCGACGAGCATACGTCGCCGTGTGTTCCGCTCGTGTTGAGGAACTGTGGATGTAGCGGTTGGAAACAACCGAGAGGATGGTCTCAGCGGGATCGTCGGCTTTTTCAATTCAAAAAAGAAATAACGAAAAAAAGACCGCGGGACCTGCTGGCTTCAAAAAACTGTCGGAGAAGTGCTTCCTCACGCTCGTCTGTCATCGCTCCTCCTCTCGATGATGAAACTTCCGCGATCTCGTTGCAGTTTACCGCACCCGGCTCGCCGGAAGGTCGCCCGGCCAATACAGCCGGTCGTCGCGCTCATCCTCACCGTTTCGACTGCCCCCCGCATCACACGATCGTCCGCCCAGGAGAGATTCCGATCCATCAGAATCTTTCGCTGCGTCGCGGCCTCCGTTGGACTGATAATTTTTCGTCGATAACAATAAGAAAAATATAGACGCAGACTTTTTTGCTGGGTCTTGAATACGAGAAATAACGTTATCGCGTCGACCAATTTGTAGGTAGCCAAACCACCTGATTATCTTTACGATATCTCCGAGTCGATCGGCGAAATGCAAGAAACTGCGCACCAAGGTACTCGGAACTCGTGCTCATGAACCAACCGTTGATCAGCGTTGACGCGGCCTTACATGCCCTTGCGTCCGCCAATACGCCCGACGAACTTATCACGCTCTCCAATCAGGCGGCAGCCCTGGAGGTCTATGCGCGGCGGGCCAAGCTCGGGATGGTCGCCCAGAATCGTTGTGCGGAAATAAGACTTCGCGCCGAAAGAAAGCTTGGGCAACTCCTGACCACGGCACCCAGGCTGCATGGTCGCCCGAAAAGTGTTCCCGACGAGAACACTTTCCCGAGTCTGTCCGAATTAGGGGTGCCCGATCGGAAAATCTCGCATCGCTCACAGCGCATCGCCGCCGTGCCAGCCAGGGATTTCGAAGCGTATCTCCGAGATGCCCAGCGTGAGGGTTGGGAAATTACGACGCGGCATTTGCTCTCGTTGTCCGAGCGACGGCAGGCGTCATCGAGAAACCGCCAAAGGATCGTTGGTGGTAGGGTAGCGGACCTGATCGAATTTGCCCGCACCGGACCCAAGATAGGCTGCATGGTGATCGACCCGCCATGGCCGATCGAAGGCTCGGTTCTGCCGTACATGGATGTCCAGGTGGATGAACTGAAGGCACTGCCTGTCGGAAAACTCGCGGCGGAGCGGTGTCACCTCCATCTGTGGACGCTTCCTAACTTCTATCACCGCACGGCCTATGATCTCGTGGAGCATTGGGGCTTTCGCGTCGTGTCGGAGTTTGTTTGGTGCAAGACCCAGGCTGGCAGGGGCAATTACTGGAGGATGGCGCATGAAGTCCTCCTTACGGCTGCGCGAGGCGAGGATGATCGGTTCGA
>Ga0306923_10008632_pt1 | contig 10230 bp, 8 predicted proteins | sample sta12Can44000108_FD_203841 | JGI IMG/M metagenome (GOLD analysis project Ga0306923, IMG submission 203841) | Lab enrichment of tropical soil microbial communities from Luquillo Experimental Forest, Puerto Rico - statanox.12C.anox.44.000.108 (v2)... | ecosystem: Environmental > Terrestrial > Soil...
AGTCTTTCGTGCTGACTTCCCCGCGGGCTAACGCAACGTGATCGAGGCCAGCCGGTAGACCGTTCTGGTAGCGCATATCGCCAACATCCAGGCTGTAGCCGAAGAACAGTGTTGTCGGCGACAGGGCATGGATGATCCGAAAATTGACGACCTCGGGCCGGCTCGGGTCGGTGATCATCGTCATCAGATTGCATGTGCGGTTCTGAGCGTCGCCCTTCTGCTCAAAATCGAACTGCACGGAATCTGGCTGCGCGCGAAATTCATCAGCACTCGCCGACTCGGTAAATAGAAAGCACAACGCCAGACCAATACAGCCGTGCGCCGTCAGCGCCGCGGCGGCGAGTGCGGATTTGAAGGGTACCTTTGTCATCGCATCCTCCTTTTGGATGGGCGGAAGTGCCCTTTGCGATGCTCTCTAGGTGGGCGCGAGGCCTTCAACGATCTTGATAATTCCGGCCAAAGAATTGATATATCCGACCACGGTCAATTTGTCGCAGCGGTGGCAGTGGTTTGTCACGCACCCCTGGCGATAGCGACGCTGGGCTCTGGTATCGCTGATCCCGACGCGCTTAGCTGTCGCGCATCCCGGCGTCACGTCCCCCCACGCTCGGGCAACTCGGTGGCCTGCCGCAAAGCGGGCCACTTCTTTTGTGGGGCGACGGGCGGTTTGCCAACACCCGAAAAAGCCCTTTAAACTCGTAGCGAGACAGGATCGACGATGGCAACCGTCCGCAAGCGCACCTGGAAGACCGGCGAAGAGGTCAAGACCGCCTGGGTCGCCGACTACTTCGACCAGGACGGTAAGCGCCACATCAGGACGTTCCGGACGCAGCGGGAGGCGAAGGCCTGGCTCGCGAAGACCCAGCACGAAGTAAGCGAGGGCATCCACACCCCGGACAGCACCAGCATCACCGTCGCTACGGCGGCGCGAGTGTGGCTCGAACGCTGCACGTTGCTGGTCGAGAAGGGTGAGATGGAGCGTTCGACGCGGCAGCAATACAAGTCGCACGTCGACCATATCGCGGCCTCTTCGATCGGAAATATCAAGCTCGCCCGGCTGACGATGCCAGCGGTCACGGATTTCTCTGACGAGCTGTTGCGCGGCGGGATGAGCCTGGCGACCGCCCGCAAAGTGCTGACGAGCTTGAAGACCCTTATCAGCGCCGCGCAAAATCGGGGCCTGGTTGCGCAGAATGTCGCCTCGACGGTCAGGTTCAAGAAGGACGATCGTAAAAAGGAGCTGGTCATCCCGACCAAGGACGAGGTCCGCCGGATCTTCGATCATGCTGGTAAATGGCGGCCAATCCTGATCACCGCGGCGTTGACCGGGTTGCGCTCGAGCGAGCTGCGCGGGCTGATGTGGTCCGATGTCGATCTCGACCCAAAGATGCCGGTGCTGCAGGTGCGCCGACGGGCCGATTACACCGGTGCTCTCGGAGCCCCGAAATCCCGCGCCGGCACTCGCACGATCCCGTTGGCCCCGCCGGTCGTCAACGTCCTCAAGGAGCACCAGCTGGCGCTACCAAAACCGCTCCGGTTCGTGTTCCCGAATGGCCGAGGCCATGTCGAGTTCCACGGCAACATTCAGCTGCGCGGCTTTGCTCGCGCGCAGCTGAAGGCCGGTGTGGTCGACGAGGTCGGCAAGCCAAAATTCAGCATGCATGCGCTGCGGCATTTCTTCGCCTCATGGGTGATCGAGCAGGGCTTCTCTCCGAAGAAGGTGCAGGCGCTGCTCGGCCACGCGACGATCGCGATGACGTTTGACCGCTACGGCCATCTGTTCCCGAGCCTTGAAGACGACCACGCCAAATTCGTCGCCGGCGCGCTGACTATCGTGCGGTGAACTTGTGACAAGGAGACCGATTTTTGCAACATGGGTATTATTTATCAATGACTTGATGCCCTGAAAAATGGGTAGGCTACCACCTTGTCGCCGACCTTGACGCCTGAGGCCCGTGGCCCGAGCGCGGCGACCTCGCCCGCGATTTCGTGTCCCATCGTGAACGGCAAGTGCACGCCGCGCGATTCAAGCGAGATGCGTCGCTCACCACCCATATCGAAGTACCCGTCCCAAATGTGGACGTCACTGTGGCAGACCCCGGCCGCCTCGACGCGCAGCAACACTTCCTCTCCCTTCGGTTCGGGATCTGGATACTCCCGCGCTTCCAGCGGCTTTCCCCATTCGATGATCTGCATCGCACGCATGATAGGATCCTCCGGTTCCCGAGCCTTGCCCCCGCAACACACATTCGAGGAGGGACAGGATGGAAGCCTATCACATCGACCGCTTTGGCAGCGTTGACGGCATCGTATTGAGGGAGAGCGAGGACCCGCGACTCGGGCCGAAAGAGGTCCTGATGCGGGTGCGCGCGAGCTCGCTCAACTACCGCGATCTGATGGTCCTCAAAGGCGGCGGTCGCGGCCCAACCAAGATCGGCGTGGTGCCGCTGTCCGACGGCGCCGGCGAGGTCGCAGCGGTCGGCGAAGGAGTGATGCGGGTCAAGATTGGTGACCGGATCGCCGGCTGCTTTCATCCGCGCTGGTTTGGTGGGCCGATCAACCCCGAATACCTGACCGACCGGCTTGGCGCCAATCTCGACGGGATGCTGGCGCAATACGCCGTGCTGAACGAGGAGGCGCTCGTGCACGTACCGAGCCACCTCTCCTTCGAAGAAGCTGCGACTTTACCCTGCGCGGCGGTGACCGCCTGGGTCGCGTTGACGTGCCATCGCCGGGTCACCGCGGGGGACACAGTCCTCATCCAAGGCTCCAGAGGGGTTTCGGTATTTGCGCTGCAATTCGCCCGGCTCCTGGGTGCGCGGGTGGTTGCCACGACATCGACTGCCGAGAAGGCCGAGCGGCTAAAGACGCTGGGGGCGTCCGAAGTGATCAACTACACCGAGACACCCCATTGGGACAAAAAGGTGCGGGAGCTGACCGACGATCGCGGTGTCGATTGCGTCGTCGAGATTGGCGGGCCCGGAACGATCGCGATGTCGCTGAAGGCCTTGGACGTGGGCGGCCATGTCAGCCTGATCGGCTCGAGCCTGTCCCAATCAGGCGCGGGGCTCGATCCCTTATTGCTGACCGGCCGCGGTATCACGCTCGGCTCAATCAGCGTCGGTAGCCGCGCCGATTTCGAGACCATGAACCGCGCGATTGCGATGCACCACCTGCACCCGGTAATCGACCGGACATTCCCGTTCTCCGAGGCGAAGGAAGCCTACCGCCATTTCGAGCGCCGCGCCCATTTCGGTAAGGTTGTGATCTAGCACGGTTGAGCAGATCGGGTCCGAGCAACTTTCCTGACACGTCGCTCTTTTCGCTGCATTTTCAGCGACTGCGGCGGTTGCGAGTCTATCACCCAGCTCCGGTCAGGTCGCACGATCCGTTCTGGCGCTGCGCACGGTGTCAGGACGCTGGCATCGAGGGCGCTATTGATCTCCTCGAGCGAGCGACCTCGGCTTCTCGAAGCCGAGCCAGCGCGAAGACCAGGCCTGCTTGCCCGTATCAGAACGCGAGGAACGACAGCGGTTCGGCACTGCAGTGTGGTCAACCGGTGGCTCTAAACGCCTCTAACGCTGTTGCCCATTGCTCAAGCCGGTCAACGGGTGGACCCTGGCCTCAGACCGTCGGACATCTGGCAATATCTGTTTGAACGTTTGGCGCCGATCACGAATGTGACGATGGGCGCTGCGTGCGTGCTATCGTAGGTTATGCGAGTGCAGACGGCAGGTGATGCCATGAGCGTTTTGGAATTGCCGTTGATGAACAAAAACACCTCTGTCCAGGACGCGTTCAATGATTTTGTCACGACCGACTACAGCGCAGTCGTGATTAAAACCAGCAAAGTTCTGTCCGTTCTGTTAGTCTGCGTGCTTGCCGCCTGCAACTCGTCAGCCCCGCCACCAGCGCCGCCCGCTGCGGCGACGATCTCGAACCTGACAGTGTTTCTCGTGCAAGGCACGCCCGAGCAGAAGTCTATCGACCAGGTCACTTATCGAAAGCACGATTATCCGCTGCCTAATGGGTATCAAGTCGATGACAGCGTATTGCTCCCCGATGGTCGCATTTTGCAAACTTTTGCATACCCACCTTTTGGGCCAGCGAACTTCGCGAAGGGCGACGGTGGACAGATCGTCTCGATAAATGGTGCGACGGTGCTGTTCACCGAAACTCGCGATGGTGGAAAACCTAACGATCAATATTTCGTCGGGCCTAACTGCGGCGGGACCGGCTGGGTCGTGTTCCGTAACGACGCACCCACTTCTCGATGGGCAACCTTGGTAGCAAGGCTCAATGACAACCCCGATCCGAACGCGTGCCCTAGCCTCAAGCAAGCCTACACGCGATATCGCCTAGAAATCCTCAATGTCCCGTTCACGGTTGATGGCCGAGCGCAGACCAAGACTTTGCCCGTCATTATTTCCGAACACTATAATACTGGAGATATGGGCACTGCTTCGGCAATGGAGCGCTCTTATTTCTGCCAAGGCTGGGGTCTCTGCCGATGGGAAGCATGGTCAACCAAGAGTGGACCGCTTGTTGATCTTGCCCCGCGCAATCCCGACATGGGCACGCCGCTTGCGGGTCCGCCTGCCGCCGGCTGGCGAATGGTAGATGTGCGGCATTGGACCAACATCGTCAGCACTACCGGTTTCGCTTTGAGCCAGTACGGCTGGCCGACGAATTGACGCCGCCGCTGGCTTTTGTTCGAGGCAGTTTTTGCACGCTGGCACAATCTGGGTCAGATAAGCGATTGAAACCCTCTATATCGGCGCCACTTCCCGCTCTGTAAGGTACTCGACGGAGACGTGTTTCGCTGCGTGTGCGAGCTGGAGCATGCCATCTCGATCTGACGACTACCGAGACCGCATCAGGAGGCGTTGAGAGAGCTGATAGCGTTGACCGGCTAGCGCGACGGCGCCGGTGATCGATCTAATGGCAGCCTTGAAACGCGCAGCCTGGCGCAAGAGGTGCGGCGGTGGTTGGATTGACTTTCGAATAGCTCGCCTGCTGAATGGCGTTGCGGCGGACCTGGTCGGATGAGGCGTCGATGGAGAACGCGGCCTCGGATTTCGTGCGTGCCGGAACCTTTGAGGAGTTGAGGGCCAAGGGTCGACTTGTTGTGCATGGCCGCCACCGCCCAGTCCTGCTCGTACACGAGGGCGGCCAAGTCTTCGCGCTCGACAATCGGTGTCCGCACATGGGTTTCCCGCTGGACCGAGGCAGCCTCGACGACGGCATCCTAACCTGCCACTGGCACCATGCGCGCTTCGAACTGGCGAGCGGCTGCACGTTCGACCTTTGGGCAGACGACGTGCCGACTTGCCCGGTCGAGATTCGCGCGGGCGGCGAGATTTGGGTAAAACCAGTATTTGGCTACGCCGATCCGGCTGAGCATTGGTGCCAGCGGTTGGAAGACGGGCTTGCCCATAATCTCAGCCTCGTGATCGCCAAGGCGGTCCATGGTCAGCTGACGGCAGGTCGGCGACCTGCAGACGTGGTACGGCAAGCCGCACTTTTTGGCGCCCGCAACCGCGACGGCTGGGATACGGGGCTGACTATCCTGACGGCGCTTGGCCGGCTTCTACCCTTCCTCTCGGAGGAGGAGACGCAACTTGCTCTGTTCCACGGGGCGCGGCGGGTGGCTGCGGATTGCGATGGTGCGACGCCACGCCGGGAGCGCGAGCCACTCGCAAGTCAGCCCGATCTCGCCACCTTGAAGCGCTGGCTGCGGCGCTGGGTGGCTGTGCGGCACCGGGATGCGGCGGAACGAACCGTGCTGACGGCCATTGTGGGCAGAGCCACGCCGGCTGCCCTCGCAGATCTTCTCTTTGCCGCCGAGACCGACCGCGCTTACGCGGGTGGCGGCCACTCGCTCGATTTCATCAACAAAGCTTTTGAGTGTCTTGATGTCATCGGCTGGGAGCATGCAACCGATTTGCTGCCGAGCGTGGTCGGTCAAATGGCTGCAGCGCGGGGTGCTGAGGAACGCACCGCGTGGCGCCAGCCTGTCGACCTCATCGCCCTGTGCCAGCGGGCTGGCGTCGAGTTGCCTCACCTCTTCACGGCCAGTGACCAAGCCGGCGATTGGTCGGATCACGTTGCTCTGTCCAACAGGCTTCTGGGCGACGATCCCGCCGAAATAATCGATGCGCTCACCGCTGCCGCACGCGAGGGGGCCTCTCCTACCGATCTCGGTAGATCGCTTGCGTATGCAGCGGCGCTTAGGGTAGCGCGCTTTGGGACTGCCAACGAGCACTCGGACTGGGAGACCGCCCATCACGTCTTCACCTACACGAACGCTATCCACCAGACGCTCAGGCGGATCGGCAGCGCTAGGCCCGACCCCGTTGAAGCCGTACGCGGCCTTCTCCACGGCGCCATGGCGCTCTATCTTGCCCGATATCTGAATGTGCCGCCGGCGTCGCTGCCTGGCGAGAGCGGCGATCGTCTCAATGACCTGCCGATCGTAGCCGAGGAGATTAGCGCGGCGTTACTCGACACCTTTGACCGACAACGGCAGATTGATGCGGCGGCGCGCTTGGTCGCCCGTCACCTGACACTAGGTCACTCACCCGACGCGCTAATAGCGACGCTCGCGCAGGCACTGCTCCGAGAGGATGCGGGGTTCCATGCCTATCAGATGCTCGAGGCTGGTGTGCGGCAATTCCAGGATTGGGGCAATTGCGACCAGGGCCGGCATATCCTCATTGCCGTTGCGCGGTATTTGGCGGCCCATTTTCCAACCCAGCGGGCGCTGCTGCAGACGGCCGATATAGCCAGTCGGCTGACGCGCGGCGGTGAGCTTCATCGCGAAGCCGAAGCAATAGGTTGAGCCACCGTCGAACTTGGGTAAACACTGGCGCCCACCATTTGTGCCGGCCCGCCGATCGGCCGCGCCCGACGGAGGAGGAGAAATGAAGCTCTACACCTATTACCGCTCGCAGGCGAGTTTCCGCGTGCGCATCGCGCTGAACCTGAAGGGCGTTTCTTTTTCAAATTGGGCTTCTACCGGGTCTAACGCACGCCGCGAGCACGCTCCTGTCGACCCTCGGCGCGGTCGTCATCATAGTCGCGATTTCGCGCGATCGGTGCGCAATCGGCCAGCTGCTTGGCATTCGTCGCCCCCGCGAGGTGCGGCATGATCTCTCCGTGTTCGCCGCTCATTGGCACGTCTGCTCGGTCAAAGGCGCAAAATGCCCCAGCCTCATAATCAACGGGGTCAGCACACGCAATTCCCCATCGTAGTCGATTACACGCCGCACGTCTGACCGGAGCGCGGCTCGTCCAACTGCGTCCGGCGGCCCGCGCCAGCTGTTGAGCATTCCCGCTTACTTTTTGGTCGAGATGGCGTCGTTTAGGTCGTGATCACCGAGTGGGACCGGCACGCAGATTCCTAAAATCTGCTCCAGCACGCCTCACATGACGAGGGCTTGGTCAAGGGGTCGCATCACGGGGGCATCGAAAACGTCTCCAGTTGCTTCGGCATCCAAGGTCCAAGCCCATGTGCGCGACGCGGCCCGTTTCCGAGCACGGTCAACCTCACATGCGGTCGCCGCTCATTAGCAGCTGCACCAAGATCCCGCTTTCGGCGGGGGAATGAAGCCGAGCGCGAGCGCGTCTTGAAGGCCGCGTGGGGCCGACACCATCAGCAGCGAGGGCGCCCACACCGGAAGAGCGCGATCCTGGGCAGGCACCACGCCAAGGTCGACGGCGAAGGTAGAGCACCGCCTACGCCGCGCAGGCCAGCCCCGCGGCTTGACGTAGACGGCACCCAAACGGGTCCGGCGTGCGGCGGCGGTAACAGTCAAACATCAGGGAAAAGCCGCTCGGCCTGCGTTTTTCTCGGGTCCAACCAAGCCCAGCGCGCGCCATCCTCGAGGTAGTGGGCGTCAACGACTGCCCAAGCGACGGCATGGCGTTCCTCCCCGGGGCGACTCTGAAAACCCTCGCAAATCGCGATGATTCGCGTCAAGAGAGACCCTCCAACGCCAAGGGAGTTGGATGCTCTTCGGATGCATGTAGTTTTTCGCACCCCTTGTAAGTCATTGTAATTCCTAGTCACGGTTGCGCGCAACACGCGGCTAAAATGGCGGACGACCGGCGGTCAATCCTAATCATATAACATTGATTTAATTGAAGATTTTATGGTGCCCAGGGGCGGAATCGAACCACCGACACACGGATTTTCAGTCCGTTGCTCTACCAACTGAGCTACCTGGGCGCCTCGGCGAGGGGCGCTTATAGAGAACTGCGTCGAACCTGTCCAGACAAGCATCGGCGCGGTGATCGCGCCGTCATGCGCCGCAAGACCTCGTGCCGCCTCAATCAAAGATGATAACGCCGCGCGCCACCTCCCCTGCCAGCATCGCCCTGAAACCCTCATTGATTTCTTCGAAGCGGTAGGTCCGGCTGATCAGGTCGTCGAGGTTTATTTTCTTTTCGAGGTCGAGATCAGCGAGGATCGGGAAATCGACGTCGGGCCGCACCGAGCCGTAATACGTACCGCTGATCACCTTTTCGCCATAAACGATCTGCGAGGGATTTATCGGCGCCCGCGTCGCGAAGGCCGGGATGCCGACCAGCACGGCACGACCACCCGGCGCGACCGCCTCGATCACCTGCAACGCGGTTTGCTCGCTGCCGATCGCGTCAAAGGCGGTATCGACGCCAAGACCGCCCGTCATTGCTCGCACTCGTTCAACCACATCGCCGGCGGTTGCATTGATCGTGTGCGTCGCGCCAAATCGCTTCGCAAAGTCGAGCTTGTTGTCGCGCAGATCGCAGGCGATGATTGGGCTGGCCCCCGCGAGCCGCGCGCCCTGCACGACATTGAGCCCGACGCCGCCGCAGCCGATGACCAACACGCTAGAGCCAGCCGGGACGCGAGCATGGCGAATGACCGCGCCGATGCCGGTCGCGACGCTGCACCCGATGATCGCGGCATGGCTAAAGGGCAGGTCGTCGCGGATTTTGACAACCTGCTCGGCAGGGCAGACGACTTCTTCCGAAAAGGTCCCGATCCGGGCCATCTGATTGACCGGCTCGCCGTTCAGCTTGACCCGTGCAGTCCCGTCATGCATCCGCCAGCGCGGCGTGTCGTTGTGCCCGATGCACAGCACCGTCTGGCCCGAACAGCAGTAGCGGCAGCGGCCGCAATGCGGCCGGAACGAGAAGATCACATGGTCGGCGGTCTCGACGTGATCGACACCCGGCCCGCTCTCGATGACGATACCCGCTGCCTCGTGCCCAAGGACCATCGGTAGCGGTAGGGGCCAATCCCCGTTCATGATGTGCCAGTCGCTCATGCACACGCCCGCGGCCTTTACCCGGACGCGGACTTCTCCGCCTTTCGGCGGCTCCTGATCAAGATCGAGGATCTGCAACGGCGTGTTGATTTCGGTTAAAACCGCGGCTCGCATTTCTGTTACTCCCCGCCCGGTCCCGCAGCATATCGGCGCATCGGCGGTGCGTCACCAGCGATCGCACAATCGGTTGGATTTTACTTGACTGTGTTCCGTATCCGTTCTAGAGTACAAACCATAAACGTTTGATCGTTAAAGAGTTGCAGGCGGTGCGCCGATCGAGGCGTCCGCCTCACCAAAATCGTATTCATCAAAATCATTGGAGAATTGTGATGTCATACGTTGGTAGGCTCAAGCTGCAGAATGAGCAGCCGATCGAGTCGAGTTCCGATGAGATCGCCGAGTTTCCCGCCGCGATAAGAGCGCTCGCCGCGCAACATCGCCCGTCGCGGATGCCGTTTTTTCGCAATCTTGCGGCGCTGGACCACGCGGCCGCCGCCGATCCATCTTTCCTCGGTCGGATTCATTTGATTTATCAGGCGGCAATGCACGCGACCCGTGCCGCTGTATATTTTCTGCCGCATCTCGACCCCGCACTCCGCAGACGCAAGCTAAGGATATTCCTCGACGACGACGGTCTGCCGGGCGGCGAGACGCACCATTACCAATTGACGCGCGCGTTCCGTAATATCGGCGCCAAGCTCCTGCTCGATGACGAGGAGTTCGGCGACTTGGAGGAATTGTGCGAGCATCTCGAAGATGAAACTGCGCAATTCGTGTGTCTGGCGAAGGGCCTTTATTCGCGCTCGCTTGGGCCGTGGTGCGCGATCGAAGTGATGTCCGATGACTGGATGCGCGGATTTGCGGACGCGCTATCGGTACACTTCCGGCAGTTGATCAACGAGCCCTATTTTGCCGA
>Ga0306923_10008633_pt1 | contig 10230 bp, 8 predicted proteins | sample sta12Can44000108_FD_203841 | JGI IMG/M metagenome (GOLD analysis project Ga0306923, IMG submission 203841) | Lab enrichment of tropical soil microbial communities from Luquillo Experimental Forest, Puerto Rico - statanox.12C.anox.44.000.108 (v2)... | ecosystem: Environmental > Terrestrial > Soil...
GCGAATGGACGGCGCGCATCGACGGCTTCGCCAAGCGCACGTGCGCCGTCATCTTGGCAGAGCAGCGCCGGGCACAGGAGCCCGATCCTGATCTCTGGCTCCTCTTCGCACCGCTGAAGCGCGCCCGCATCGATTTCTTGGTCGAAAAAGCGACCGAGCTGGGTGTGGCACGGCTCTGCCCGGTGGTGACGCGGCGAACCGTCGCCGAGCGGATCAATCTCGAGCGGCTCCGCGCCCATGCTGTCGAAGCGGCAGAGCAGACGGAGAGGCTTTCGGTGCCGGCCCTTGCCGAGCCCAAGCCGCTCGATCGCGTCACCGCGGGTTGGCCCGCGGGCCGCCGATTGCTGCTATGCGATGAAAGCGGGTCGGCGCCGCCCATCGCCGCGGTGCTCCGAGAATCCCGCGCGGAAGCGTGGGCGGTGCTTGTCGGACCCGAGGGCGGCTTTGGCGAAACGGAGCTTGACGCTTTGCGGAAACTTTCCTTTGTTTCCCCGGTCGGTTTGGGGCCGCGCGTGCTGCGTGCCGATACGGCGGCGGTGGCGGCATTGGCGGTTTTCCAGGCACTGACGGGTGATTGGCGAATGCCTCGCCGAGGTTGAGCCAAGCGTTGGCGAGACCGTTCCACCAGGGGAAAGTCGGGGTCGTTTCGTGTCCGCTCCATCGCATTCAGGCGGCGTGCCGATCACGGAGAAGCGCCAGCTCGTCGAGCATCTCGCCGCCGGCTGCAAGCCCGCCTCGCAATGGCGTATCGGCACCGAGCACGAGAAATTCGTCTTTCGGCTCGGCGACCACAAGCCAGCGCCCTATGACGGCGACGACGGCATACGCGCGCTTCTCGAGGGCCTGCAGCGCTTCGGCTGGGCGCCCGTGCGCGACGCTGGCAATCTCGTCGGGCTTTCTGACGGGAAGGGCGGCGCCATCTCGCTCGAGCCGGGCGGCCAGTTCGAGCTTTCCGGCGCACCGCTCGAGACGCTGCATCAGACCTGCGACGAAGTGAACGAGCATCTGAAGCAGGTACGCGCGGTGGCGAGCGAACTGGGTCTCGGTGTGCTCGGCCTGGGATTCCATCCGACGGCGCGGCGCGAGGACATCCCGTGGATGCCCAAGGGGCGCTATCAGGTGATGCGTAGCTATATGCCCAAGAAGGGCAAGCTCGGCCTCGACATGATGCTTCGCACCTGCACCGTGCAGGTCAATCTCGATTTCGAGTCAGAGGCGGACATGGTGCGCAAGATGCGCATGAGCCTCGCCCTCCAGCCGGTGGCCGCCGCGCTCTTCGCCAATTCGCCCTTCGTCGAAGGCAAGCCCAGCGGCTATTTGAGCTATCGCAGCCATGTCTGGAGCGATGTCGATCCCGATCGGACCGGGCTTTTGCCCTTCGTTTTCGAGGAAGGGTTCGGCTTCGAGCGCTATGTCGACTATCTACCGCGAAGGCCGCTACATCGATGCGAGCGGTCAGTCCTTCCGCGATTTTCTCAAGGGCCGCTTACCGGCGCTGCCGGGCGAGCTTCCGAGCATGAGCGACTGGGAAGATCATCTGACGACGGTTTTTCCCGAAGTACGGCTCAAGCGCTACATGGAGATGCGCGGCGCCGATGGCGGCCGCTGGCGCCGGCTTTGCGCGCTGCCGGCGCTCTGGACCGGGCTCTTCTACGATCGCGCCGCGCTTGATGCGGCATCGGCGCTCGTCGCCGACTGGACAGAAGAGGAGCGCCAGGCACTCCGCCGTGCGGTGCCGCGGCTAGCGTTGAAGGCGTCCTTCCGCGGCGGCACGGTGCGCGAGGTGGCGGTGCGGATGGTGGGGATCGCGCGCGACGGACTCCGCCGCCGGCGGCGGCTCGATTCAAGCGGCCAGGACGAGACCCATTTCCTTACAACACTGGCCGAGATCGCGGAGACCGGCCGCACCACCGCGGATCGCCTCCTCGAGGATTACGCCACGCGTTGGCAGCAGCAGATCGATCCCATCTTCGCCCAGGAAGCCTACTGAGCGGCGCGCGGAGTTTTCCCCAACTTTTGCGTGCGAGCACGGGAACGGCGTTTCGGCGCTACCGTTTGCGGAATGCAATCACCAAGGTTGCACTACTTGTCCCCCAGCGCCCCGCATCCACCCCCCAGGATGCGGGGCGCGTCCATTTGCGCGCCGCGGCAATCCCTTCGTCTATCGAATCATCCGTTTCGCTGAAGTAATCGCGCTTGTCACCGCGTCGTCATGCGCGGAGCATTTTTGCCGGGCTCATCGCCGAGCCGCATCTCGATCCAGTGCTTGGGATTGGCGGAGCTCGTCGCAGGCGGGACACCGGTGAGTGACATCCAGCGGGAATGGAACCAGGCGGAGGCGGAAACCTCAATCTTGAGGCGCCGCTCTGGTGGTGGACCCGGCAATCCGAGCGCGCCCCAGGGAATGAGCATCTCGCCGACGATGCGCGGCTGGTCGGCGCCGAAGTAGAGCGCCTCGGCGTCCGGCACCTCGGGGCAGCCTGTCGCCTCATGCTCCACGGGGGCGCCGGCGCAGAGCCTCGGCATCATCGGCGGATGATCCCGCGCCTTGGTGCGCGGCGGGATGAAGTAGAGGGTGAAGCGCTTCGGGCCGGCACCGGCATCGGCGTCGAGCTCGAGGCGGTATGCCTCGGCGAGCGGGAAGTCGCCGGTAAACGCCAGGAGATCGAGATCGTAATAGTCCTGGCCGATGGTGGCGAGCGCGAGGCCGCGCTCGCTCCATGACAAATAGGCTTCACCGAACGGCACCTCGCCCGGACTGGCGTGCAAGGCGGGCAGCAACGAGGCCGGTTTCGGCCAGTCGACGAGCGAGCGGTGCGTCGGGTCGATCGCGGCATGCGGCACGACGAAGTGGGCGAGCGATTGGCGCGGGAGCGGACGCGCGGCTGCGTGAACTGCGGCGAGCTTGCGATTGGTCTCGGCGAACGCCGTCACCAACGGTTCGTAAGGCTCGTCGTGAATGTCGACGAGGCCGAAATTGTAGTCCTCGCTGTCCTGCCGGCCGCCCAAGGGATAGTCATAGTACTGGAACCAGTGCATGCCGACGATGTCGCGGAAGGCGGCGAAATTCCTCGCAGCGGCTGCCGCACCTTGGGCGCGCTCGGCTTGCGTGTCGACGGTCATGAGGTGGCCGTTGTTGCGGTTGCCGGTGCGGTTCTCGCGCGCGGCGAAGAACCATTCGGAGATGAGCACTGGCTTGCCGTCGGAGAGCGCGTGGAGGCTCTCCAAGAAATAGGGCGCGACCCAGCCTTCGGGGCTGTCGACATTTTCGTTGGCGGCGATGACATCGACATGGCGCGCCGCCGCCTTCACCGCCATGGGATCGTAATAAATCGGCAATCGGTCGCCGAGGAAGAGCGCCTCGGGATCGGCGGCGTGGATGGCGTCGGCGGCGAGCGCGTAGTAACGCTCGGCAACGATGCGCGTCCAGTCGCGGACGACGGCACTGCCCTTGCTGCCCGGCCTTAACCGGGTGATCGTTTCCGCCTTGAGCAGATCATCCCAGCTGATGACTCCCTCGGGCGGAACGAAGTCGCGGGTGAAGCGGCGCCAATCACTGCCGTAATGCCTGCGCAACTCCGCGAGCCAACGCTGCTTGGTGTGGTTGCTGGCCGGCTTCGCCGAGTAAAAGACGAAGAGCGCGCCGCCCCACCAGCCCACCTCATTGTCGGAGAAATAGCCGAGGCGGTAGGGCGAGTGGCGATAGAGCGCAGTGAGGCGCGCCGCCTCCTCGCGCATCCGCGCGGGCATGGCGGGGTCGAAGGGATCGAACCAGTGGAAGCGAGCAAGCCGCCCCAGCTCGAGATTGATGACGGTGGGGAGCTTTAGCTCCGGCGGCGGCAGCGACCAGGCGCCCGCCGAATTGAAGCCCCATTGCGAGAAGCGCTGTCGCGTCGCCTCGACCCAGGCCTCGAGGCTCGGCGCATCTTGCTGCCACTCATAATGCGGTCGCGCGAGATGCGCACCAGATGCGCCGCCGTCGACGACGTTGACGCCGAGCGAGAGAAATCGTTCGCCACAGGGAGTCTTAAGCCAGGCGATGCCGCGTGCATCGCGAGTCGTCGTCCAGCGCGAGGTGGGTGCGTCCGCGAGATCGCAGGCGATGGTTCTTGTGGCAGCGGCGGCGAGGAGCGCGGCGGCGGCGAGCGCCCGCCACGCGGCGCGCCGCCAGCTCATGCAGCGGTGCCGCCCACCGTCAGACCATCCATGCGCAGCGTCGGCTGGCCGACGCCAACGGGAACCCCTTGGCCGTCCTTGCCGCAGGTACCGATGCCGTCGTCGAGCTTCAGATCATCGCCGATCATGCTGATCTTGGTGAGCGCGTCGGGACCGTTGCCGATAAGCGTCGCGCCCTTCACCGCCGGACCAACCTTGCCGTTCTCGATGAGATAGGCCTCGGAGGCGGAGAAGACGAATTTGCCGGAGGTGATGTCCACCTGGCCGCCGCCGAAGTTGACGGCATAGAGGCCGCGCTTGACTGAGGCGATGATTTCCGAAGCCGGCGTCTTTCCCGCCAGCATGTAGGTGTTGGTCATGCGCGGCATGGGGGCGTGGGCGTAATCCTGCCGACGGCCGTTGCCGGTGGGTTTCATGCCCATCAGCCCGGCATTGAGCCGATCTTGCATGTAGCCCTTGAGGATTCCGTCCTCGATGAGGACGGTGTAGGAAGAGGGGGTACCCTCGTCATCCACGGTGAGCGAGCCGCGGCGATCGCGCAGGGTGCCGTCGTCGACCACGGTGACGCCGGGGGCGGCGACGCGCTGGCCAATGAGCCCGGCGAAGGCGGACGTCTTCTTGCGGTTGAAGTCGCCCTCGAGCCCGTGACCCACGGCTTCGTGCAGCATGACGCCCGGCCAGCCGGGGCCCAGCACCACCGTCATTTCGCCGGCCGGTGCCGGCACCGAGCCCAGGTTGACGAGCGCTTGGCGGAGCGCCTCGTCCACTTGCGCGCGCCATTGCCGAGAATCGAAATACCGCTGATATTCGACCCGCCCGCCGACGCCCGAGGAGCCGGTCTCCATGCGGTCTCCGTCGCCGACGACAATGGTGACGTTGAGCCGAACCAGCGGTCGGATGTCGCCCACCCGCGCACCGCCGGGGCGGATGATCTGCACCGCCTGCCAAGAGCCCGAGATCGAGGCCATTACCTGACGGACGCGCGGATCCCGAGCGCGCGCAAAGGCGTCGATCTCGGCCAGCAGCTTCGCCTTCTCCGCGAACTCGATCTGGGAGAGGGGGTTGGCATCGGTGTAAAGGCTTTGGTTGGTCCCCGCCGGGGGGAGCGCCAAGCCGCCGCCCTGGCCCTGCCGCACCGCGCGCACGGTGTCGGCGGCGCGGCGGATCGCCTGCTCGCTAAGCTCGGAGGCATGTGCGTAGCCCGCCGCCTCGCCGGCGAGCGCGCGCAGCCCGAAGCCCTGCGAGGTGTCGAACGAGGCGCTTTTGATGCGCCCGTCATCGAGCGCCAGGCTTTCGGACTGGCTGTATTCGAGGAAAAGCTCGCCATCGTCCATGCCATGGAGCGCCTCCTCGACGATGCGGTCGACGCGCCCGCGGTCCATGCCGGTCTGCGTGAAGAAAAGCTCGTCGGTGCGGGCGAGATCGCTCATTCCATCGACTCCTGGGCGGCGGCGCTTCGCCGCGGCCGCGTGCTTCTTGCCACGAACCCGGTGCCGCTTGCCAGGAGAAGTTGCAGGGGCGCGAGACCGGGTGCTGGGGCTGATATAGGGACCGGCGACAAGCGCGGGAAGCCGGCATGGCTCACGGCATGGGGCTCGCCAATTTCTGCGTCAGAAAGTCGCAACGGCGCGGTTGGCGCTGCCTTCACGAGGGCGCTATGACAAGCGCTGCGGCGCGCGCGCCCTTGGGATGCGCGGCGGAGTTGTCGTTGCCTCGCCCTTTGGTGTAGGGTCGCGCCGCTTTTTGGCCGTGCATGGGGGCGCTTCGCGCCGCTGCTCGCAGAGAGAAAAAAAGCGAGGGGGAATGGCGTTGCTTGGCAAATTCGTGAGCTTTGGACGCGGCGTCCGCGTTGCCTGGGCGACGCTGTCGCTCGCCCTCTTTGCCGTGTCTGCGGCCTGGGCGGCGGAGCCGGTGCCGTGGCAGATGGGGTTTCAGCCAGCCGCCTCGCCGGTGCGCGACCACATCGACTTCCTTCACGACGTCATTCTGCTCCCGATCATCACCGTCATCTCGCTCTTCGTGCTGGGGCTGCTGCTCTACGTCATCATCCGTTACGACGCCAAGCGTCATCCGACACCGTCGAAGACCACACACCACACGGTCATCGAGGTGATTTGGACGGCGATCCCGATCCTGATCCTGCTCGTCATCTTCTTTCCGTCGATGAAGCTTCTCTATTACGTCGACCGCGCGCAGAAGGCGGACATGACGCTCAAAGTGACGGGCCGCCAGTGGTATTGGAGCTACGAATACCCCGACCAAAACAACTTCACCTTCGACAGCACCATGCTCGCAGAAGACGAGGTCGGGAAATATGGCGAGAAGCGGCTCTTGGGCGTCGACAAGCCGGTCGTCGTGCCGGTGGGTGCCACCGTCCGCATTCTGGTCGGCGGCAGCGACGTCATCCACAGCTGGTTCGTGCCGTCGATGGGCGTCCAGGAGTACGCCGTCGTCGGCCGCGAGAACGAGGCTTGGATGAAAGTCGAAAAGCCCGGGACCTATTACGGGCAATGCAATCAGATTTGCGGTCTCAACCATCCCTTCATGCCGATCGAGATCAGGGCGGTGTCGAAGGAAGATTTCGACAAATGGCTGAAGCAGCCGGAGTCGCTGTGGAACGTGCCGAAGAAGAGCGCCGGCGGCACGCCGGACTCGGTCGCCACGATTGCGGCACGCTAGCCTAGGACGAGGATACACTCATGGCGTATGGACCGACCGCTCACGCAGATGAGCATGCGGGTCACCGGCCCTCCTTCGTGACGCGCTGGCTCTTCTCCACCAATCACAAGGACATCGGCACACTCTATCTCGTCTTCGCCATCGCCGCCGGACTTATCGGCGGCTTGATGTCGGTGCTGATCCGCATCCAGCTGATGCAGCCGGGCGACGTGATGCTCCACGGCAACCATCAGCTCTACAACGTCTTCATCACCGCCCATGGCCTCATCATGGTGTTCTTCATGGTGATGCCGGCGATGATCGGCGGCTTCGGCAATTGGTTCGTGCCGATCATGATCGGCGCGCCCGACATGGCGTTTCCGCGCCTCAACAATATCAGCTTCTGGCTGTTGGTGCCGTCCTTCTGCCTGCTCTTGGGGTCGGCCTTCGTCGGCGAAGGCGCAGGCGTCGGCTGGACCGTTTACGTGCCGCTCTCATCCGCCTGCGGTACGTGTCATCCCGGTCCCTCGGTCGACATGGCAATCTTCTCACTTCATCTCGCGGGCGCGTCGTCGATCCTGGGTGCGATCAACTTCATCACGACCATCTTCAACATGCGTGCGCCGGGCATGACCTTGCACAAGATGCCGCTCTTCGTGTGGTCGATCCTGGTAACGGCCTTCCTGCTACTGCTGTCGCTGCCGGTGCTGGGCGGCGCCATCACCATGCTGCTCACCGACCGCAATTTTGGCACCACCTTCTTCGATCCCGCCGGCGGCGGCGATCCCTTGCTCTTCCTCCACCTCTTCTGGTTCTTCGGCCACCCCGAGGTCTACATCATGATCCTGCCGGGCTTCGGCATGATCAGCCAGATCGTCTCGACTTTCTCGAAGAAGCCGATCTTCGGCTATCTCGGCATGGCCTATGCGATGGTGTCGATCGGCGTCATCGGCTTCGTCGTGTGGGCGCATCACATGTTCACGACCGGCATCAACGCCAACACGCGGGCCTACTTCACTGCGGCGACGATGGTGATCGCGGTGCCGACGGGCATCAAGATCTTCTCGTGGATCGCGACGATGTGGGAAGGGGCGATCGAGTTCAAGACGCCGATGCTGTGGGCGATCGGCTTCATCTTCCTCTTCACCGTGGGCGGCGTCACCGGCGTGGTGCTGGCCAATGCCGGCGTCGACGTGGCGCTCCACAACACCTACTACGTGGTAGCGCATTTCCATTACGTGCTGTCGCTCGGCGCGGTGTTCTCGCTCTTCGCCGGCTTCTATTACTGGATCGGCAAGATGAGCGGCCACCAGTACAACGAGACCTTCGGCAAGATACACTTCTGGACGACCTTCATCGGCGTCAACCTCACGTTCTTCCCGATGCACTTCCTGGGGCTTGCCGGCATGCCGCGGCGCATCAGCGACTACCCCGATGCCTTTGCCGGCTGGAACATGGTGGCCTCGATCGGCGCCTATATCTCGTTTGCCTCGACGCTCTTCTTCATCTTCATCATCTTCCACACCTTCTTTGCCGGCCGCAAAGCCCCGGCCAATCCGTGGGGCGAGGGTGCTACGACGCTGGAATGGACCCTCCCGTCGCCGCCGCCGTTCCACACGTACGAGGAGCTGCCACATATCGCGCCGGCCGGCGCGCATTGAGCTGATGGTGCAAGGAGAGGCGAGGCATATGGGCGCTACGCGCACCCCCCTCCCTACCCTCCCCCTCAAGGGGGGAGGGGATCATGCTGCACCTCTCGCGAATCTCCCTCCCCCCTTGACGGGGAGGGTAGAGGTGGGGGGAGCCACGTGACCGATCTTTCCTCGACATCGCTCACCCGCCCAATCCCAGCCGTCGGTGACTACATCGCGCTGCTGAAGCCGCGGGTCATGTCGCTCGTCGTCTTCACGGGATTTGTCGGTCTTTATCTCGCGCCCGGTCATCTGCATCCCGTGCTGGCGATGGTGGCGATGCTGTGCATCGCGGTCGGCGCTGGCGCCTCGGGTGCCATCAACATGTGGTACGACCACGACATCGACGGTTTGATGCGGCGCACCGCGGGTCGGCCGTTGCCGGCGGGGCGCATGGCGCCCGGCGACGCACTGGGCTTCGGCGCCGTGCTCGCCGTCGCTTCCGTGCTGGTAATGGGATTGGGCGTCAACTGGGCGGCGGCGGCGCTGCTCGCGCTCACCATCGCCTTCTATGTCTTTGTCTACACGATCTGGCTGAAGCGCCGCACGCCGCAGAACATCGTCATCGGCGGCGCCGCCGGTGCTTTCCCGCCGGTGGTCGGCTGGGCCGCGGTGACCGGCGATATTGGTTGGCCCGCGCTGCTGCTCTTCGCGCTCATCTTCTTCTGGACGCCGCCGCATTTCTGGGCGTTGGCGCTCTACCGCGCCGGCGACTACGCAAGGGCCGGCGTGCCGATGCTTCCGGTCGTGGCCGGTGCGCGCGAAACCAAAAAACAGATGCTGGCCTATACGCTCGTCCTCTGGCCGATCGCCCTGGCGCCGGCCTTCCTCGGCCTCGTCGGTTGGCTCTATGGGAGCGTGGCGCTGCTGCTCAGCGTGAGCTTCACTGCGGCCGCCTGGCGCGTGTGGCGCGACCCCGGCGAACGCGCGGCAAAACAGATGTTCGCCTTCTCGATCCTTTACCTCTTCCTGCTTTTCGCCTTGCTCTTGGTCGACAAGGCGAGCGCGGCGGCGATGGGTTGAGCGATGGCTCTTATGGTCGATGAACGGCAACGTCAGATGCGCGCCAAGAACCGGGCGCTACTCGCGATCCTGCTTGGCCTCGTCGCACTCTTCTATGTGATGGCGCTCGTCAAGATGGGGGTCTTCTGATGCCCCCCGGCCATCGGCGAAACCGCGCGACGGTGGGTGCGCTGCTGACAGTGGTGGCAGCGATGATCGGCCTCACCGCCGCTTCCGTGCCGCTCTATCGCCTCTTCTGCCAAGTGACGGGCTATGGCGGCACGACGCAGCGCGCAAGGAGGTGGCGGACCGGCTCATCACCGTGCGCTTCGACGCCTCGCAAGCGCCTGATCTCGGCTGGGAGTTCCGGCCGCTCCAGGGCTCGGTCACCGTCCACCCCGGCGAGGAGAAGATGGTGACCTACCGCGCGGTCAACCTCACCAGCGCGCCGGTGAGCGGCACGGCGACATACAATGTGACGCCGGCCAAGGCCGGCCCTTACTTCGACAAGCTGCAATGTTTCTGCTTCACCAAGCAGCATTTGGAGCCGGGTCAAAGCGCCGATCTCAGCGTGTCGTTCTTCGTCGACCCGGATATCGCCACCGATCCCGACACGCGCGATGTCGACACCATCACGCTCTCCTACACCATGTTCCGGGCGAAGACCGAAGAGCCCGTACGCTCCTCGTCGCTCCCCGGCGCC
>Ga0306923_10008635_pt1 | contig 10229 bp, 8 predicted proteins | sample sta12Can44000108_FD_203841 | JGI IMG/M metagenome (GOLD analysis project Ga0306923, IMG submission 203841) | Lab enrichment of tropical soil microbial communities from Luquillo Experimental Forest, Puerto Rico - statanox.12C.anox.44.000.108 (v2)... | ecosystem: Environmental > Terrestrial > Soil...
GACCGCGTCGAGCAGAGGCTGTACGCCCTTGTTCTTGAAGGCGCTTCCGCAGATCACGGGGAACAGCTTCAGCGCCAGGGTGGCGCGACGCAGCGCAGCCTTCAGCTCCGGCTCGGTGATTGTCTCGCCTTCGATGTACTTGTGCATCAGCTCGTCCTGGTCATCGTTCTCCACGATGGTTTCGACCAGGATCTGGTGAAAGGCCTGTGCCTTCTTCTTGAATTCTTCCGGAATCTCTTCGACCACATACTCGGCGCCCATGGTCTCGTCTTTCCAGATGATGGCTTTCATCGTCATCAGGTCAACGACACCGCGGAACTTGTCTTCCAGGCCGATCGGCAACTGGATGGCCACCGGCTTGGCGTTCAGGCGCTTGCGAATGGTGTCGATGGCGTGCTCGAAATCGGCACCCATCTTGTCGATCTTGTTAATGAAGCAGATGCGCGGGACGCCGTACTTGTCGGCCTGGCGCCAGACGGTTTCCGACTGCGGCTCCACGCCGTGCACCGCATCGAATACGGCACAGGCGCCATCGAGCACGCGCAGCGACCTCTCCACCTCGGCCGTGAAATCCACGTGGCCGGGGGTGTCGATGATGTTGATGCGAATGTCCTTCCAGAAGCAGGTGGTCGCGGCGGAGGTGATGGTGATGCCGCGTTCCTGCTCCTGCGCCATCCAGTCCATCGTCGCCGTGCCTTCATGGACCTCACCAATACGGTGCGTGCGTCCCGTGTAGAACAGGATGCGCTCCGTAGTGGTGGTCTTACCGGCATCGATATGGGCCATGATGCCGATATTCCTGCAGCGCTCTAATGCGACCTGCCTGGGCACAATTCCTTCCGTTTCCTGCTATGCGGCGGGTTGGCCGCGATTCATCGTCCTTGGTCATCCCCAGCAGCGCCGCGCCTGGCGGCGGAGTCGAGAGACCGGCATTGCTTACCAGCGGTAATGGGCGAAGGCCTTGTTGGCTTCAGCCATGCGATGCACGTCTTCCTTTTTCTTTATGGCTGCGCCACGGCCGTTGGCCGCGTCGAGCAACTCGTTGGCGAGCTTGTCCACCATGCCCTTTTCACCGCGGGCACGGCTGTAGGTCAAAATCCAGCGGATCGCCAGCGAAGTGCGGCGATCGGCATTCACTTCTACCGGAACCTGGTAGTTGGCGCCGCCCACGCGTCGGGTCTTTACTTCCAGCACCGGCTTGGCATTTTCCACGGCCTTCTTGAACAGCTTGATGGCCTCGTCGCCACCTTTCTCTTCGAGCTTCTTCATGGCGTCATAGAAGATGGACTGGGCGGTACTTTTCTTGCCGTCCCACATCATGGAGTTCACGAACTTATTGACCAGGGAAGACTGATAGACCGGATCGGCAAGGGCCTCACGTTTTGCGATATGTCCTTTTCTCGGCATGGTTCCTCGTTACGCCTTGGGCCTTTTAGCCCCGTACTTCGAACGTCCCTGCTTGCGGTTGGCGACACCCACCGAATCCAGCGTGCCGCGCACCACGTGATAGCGAACTCCCGGCAGGTCCTTCACGCGGCCGCCGCGGATCAACACGATGGAGTGCTCCTGCAGGTTGTGGCCGACGCCGGGAATGTACGTGGTTACTTCAATGCCGTTGGTCAGCCGTACGCGCGCGACCTTGCGCAGTGCGGAGTTCGGCTTCTTCGGCGTCTGGGTGTACACGCGCGTACACACGCCGCGCTTCTGCGGGCAGGACTGCAGGGCCGGACTGGCCGTCTTGTACTTCGGCGCCGTCCGTCCCTTGCGCACCAGCTGATTAAATGTAGGCACTCGTGGCAGCTCCTTCGTTCTTCATTCAGGCCACAGCTCGTGGTGGTCTGACGCCTTCGTCTGGCAAGCATCACGGCTTCAGCCGTGCTGATAAAGGCCGCGCCGCGGTCGGCACCATCGAGGCAGGCGCACCCTGCGCAGCGCGACTACATCCCAACTTTGAGTCTGGGCCCGGAATCCTTGCGGATCCTTTTGCCCATACTTCCCCTAAATCCGGGGAATATCGGTTCGTTCAGGTTAAGCAAACGACGGTGGCACCGTGATCGCTCCTCGCACCCCTTCCTCTAGCGGGTGAAGTTTCTGGAACGAGGGCACTCCGTTTCGTTGCTTCGGCCCACATACCCACAGGAAAGCTCCTCTGGAAGCGCAGGCACGTTTCAGCGAGGAATCCTGCGTCCAAGCGCAGGATTGGGATTATGCAGCACAGCCGGACACTACAGGCAGGCCAAGGATAACTCGCAGAACCTTACTAGTCTAACAATCATGCCGGAAGGCGTCAAATCAGTCGGCCGCCAAAAATCCATGCCATCGACCGAGTGCCGCGCCCGCGCACTTCCCCAAAACTCCGCCGCCTTTTTGGGGTTTGGAAAATCCGACGGTTGACCAGCTTCGCTTGTTGAACATCTCGACCTGGCAGTTTGCCGGGGCAATGCTTGCCGAAACCTAGGTCAGCTTCTACACTGAAAAATTCCGACAGGAGCCACGTCTTTGTCCGTTTTATATCCGCCGGAACAGACAATCCGGCGGGGAGGGTGCATGCAGCTGTTCTCTGCAGCTCGAACCGTAGCTGCCCTTTTCGCTGTCTTCAGTCTCGGCCTTCTGATCAATTGCGGCGGCGGCTCGTCCAACAGCAACCCGGTTACCAGCCTCCAGTTGACCCCGACTTACCTCTCGTTGAGTCCGGGGCAAACGTTTCAGGTCACCGCCCAGCCCAAGGGTTATGCGGGCACCAACGTCACCGCTGATGTCAGCTATTCGAGCAGCAATACCGGCCTGGTTACGGTCACGCCGGGCGGATTGGTGTGCGCCGGAGCGTGGGACCCCAACTACATCACCTGCAATCCGGTGCAAGGCCAGGCGGCGGTGGGCCAGGCCGTCATCACTGCCAAGTCAGAAACCGTCAGCACGGCACTCACCGTCTTTACCCACTTACAGGTCGACCGGATTTTCGTGACCCCTCCAACCGGCTGCATAAGCATGGGAGCGACGCCCACTTACCTTGCCGCGGTGTTCAACATAACCGCGCCGGGGTGTTCGTCGACGATTCCCTGCGACATAACTTCCACCGTCGGTCCCATCACGTTTAACAGTACAGACCTGCAGGTGATGACCAACAATGTGCACAGCGGCGTCCTGACGGCGGAAAACCCGGGAGGGACCACGATTTACGCATCGGTTGCCGGTCTGCACAGTATTCCCCAGCCTGCCCAGGTGTGCCCGGTAGTATCGATTACCGTACACGACGCCGCCAGCTCGAATACCGCTTTCAACCTGGCGCCCACCAACACCCAGGGCCTGGTGGCCGATGTCATCGACAGCGCCGGCAACAGCATTACTCCAACCCTGACGTGGAGTTCGGTTCCCGCCGGGGTAGCCTCGGTCGCGCCCACTGCCTCCAGTAGCACAACCCCTGCTCCTCCCAATGGAGAAACCGTCACTGCCAACACCGGCGGGACCACCACCATCACGGCATCCTGCAGCACTCCCAACTGTAATCGCAATGTAGGTCCGCAATATTCGCAAAACGTGGTCACCGTCAATGTCTCGGGGGGTACCACCACCACGGTTTACGCGGCCAGTACCAACTCCCTGACGATGATCCCAATATCCACCTCCAAGAACACCGCCGGGACCGCCATCACCCTGCCCTACCTGCCTAACTCGATCGTCTCGGATTCGGCGGGCAACAAGGTATACCTGGGATCGGGCTCCGGAATCATTACCGTTGATGTCACAAGCGGGGCACCCTCGGCATCGACTGCGGTCTCCGGTACCATTCTGGCAGTCTCACCCGATGGGACCTATCTCTTCATTTCCAACGCCTCGACGGGATTCTCTTATCTTTTCAGTACCACCGGTTCCAGCGTGCTGCAGAGCCACCAACTGGTTGCAACCGCGGCTGCTTTCAGCGCCGACAGCCACTCGGTCACCTTTATTTCCGGCCAGCAGCTGTATTACGACACTATAACCCCGACGTCTACCTTCTCGAACCTGACTTACCTGCCAAGCAGCGTGGACTTAAGCGCACAAGGCGGGATGACCTATATCACCGGTCCCGCCCTGGGCGCTCTCGATGTGCGTACCACCTGCAATCAGCAGGACTGGCAAACCATGAGCGCAAGCCATCCCAACCTGGTGGCCCACCTTCCCAACGGCACCGGCGCGGTAGCCGCCGACTCACCCAACATCGCTCTAATCACTACCGCGGCCATTCCCAAGGGATGTCCCCCGAATCCCCAGAACACCCTGAACAGTTACAACCTCGGGGTCGGCAACTTCAGGGCTAACCAGCTGTTCGTTTCCCCCGACAGCTCCCGGGCATGGATCCTGTCCAACCTGAGCTCGGTCATCGGGCTGAACCTGAATTCGTTGACGCCCTTCTCCATTTCACTGGCGAACGGCGCGCAGCCGCTGAGCGGCGGCATTACGATTGACGGTGCCCAGGTTTACGTAGGAGGCAGTGACAACACCGTGCACGACATCAACGTGGCCAATGGCACCGATAGTGCCCAGATCGCGCCCGGTCTCAAGGATGGAAGCGGAAATACCGTTACTCCCAACCTGGTGTGGGTGCTGCCGAAGTAGAAAATCGGGGCGACTTCGTGCCCCGGGCGCCGGGGGCTCTGGCATTGAAGCGGGGCGTATCTGGCGGCGGAACTCTAGGCGAGCCGCTGATTCGCTTGTTCCTGTCATTGCGCTTAAAGTGCGGGATCTCTATTTGTTAACGGCTCAGCCGGTGAGAGGGCGAGCGCGCCGCCCTGGCTGGGAAGAGCCTGGCGCTCCCGCCGCATCCAGCTCCCGCGCCGCGCTATCCAGCACGCCGTTGATGAACTGCACCGATTCCGGCGTCGAAAACCGTCGCGCAATCTCCAACGCCTCATTGATGACCACGGGCTTAGGGGTCTCGGAAAATCCAAGAAACTCAGCCACCGCGCAGCGCAGAACGTTGCGGTCTACCGCGGCCATGCGGTCCATGCGCCAATGCTCGGCATTGTGTTCGATGATCTGATCGATTTCTCCCGTGCGCTCGGAGGCGACGCGGAACAAATCGTCGGCAAAATCGCGTACTTTGTCGTCGAGATCGCGCCGCTCCGTCCAAAACGTCTTGCGTACTTCGTCGCCGGATTGCTTCCCCATGTCCAGCTGAAAGAGCATTTGCAACGCCAATTCGCGGGATTTTCTGCGGGTGCCGGACTTGCTCATCGCTCACCCGCCGTCTGCGCCGCCACCTTGTCTCTCAGCGACGCCATCTCCACTGCCGCCAGTCCCGCTTCGTATCCCTTGTTGCCGGCCTTGAGCCCGGCGCGCTCGATCGCCTGCTCCAGCGTATCGCAGGTGAGAACGCCGAAAGCGTGCGGGACGCCGGTTTCTTGCGCTGATTGGCCGACACCCCGGGTCACTTCGTTGGCTAGGACGTCATAGTGCAGCGTGTCGCCGCGCAGCAGGCATCCGATACACACCACAGCGTCATACTTTCCGCTCCCCGCCAACTGCCGAGCCGCCGAGGGAATCTCAAACGCTCCCGGCACGCGCACCACCGTTACGTCGTCGTCGCCGGCGCCCGCTTGCCGCAGTGCCAGCAGCGCCCCATCGAGCAGACGTTCGGTAATGAACGAATTGAAGCGCGCCACCACCACGCCGAAGCGCTTGCCGCCGGCCTGCAACGAGCCCTCGATGCCGCCGGCACCAGGGTCTGGCCTGGCGTACTTGAGAAAGGTGACCTTCAGCTGACCAATCTCAGCCGTGAAAAAGCGGTCGCCCCCGGGCGATTCGGCAATTTCGCGGACGATCCTGGCCTCGTGTTTGCGGACAATCTCCCAGGCAGCGTCGGCATCGGAGACCTCGAGAGCAAGGTCGGACAGGGGAGGATGCGAGCTTGCCAGCAACTCCAACGTCCCGCGCGGAGCTTCCAGCTGAAATCCATGCCCGCCGCTGCCCTGGCAATCCCGACCCGGCATAGCACCCAATGCGCGAAGCAGCTCCAGCGCCGGCTGTAAGTCCTCCGGCGTCTTCCCCATCACCCGGGGAACAATAATGTTGCAAATCATACGTCCTCGATTGTATTCGCGAACCGGCGATTGCGCAGACCGAGGAGAAAACCGTGTACCCCGCCCCGGCGGGTCTTGCCTCGGCTGGTCCTTTTCGGCTGGGAAGGAAAGAGCATCGCCCGTATGGGTGTTACTGGCCCTGCAAAGGGCGGCACGAGAGCCCCCCCGGAAGCGGGGCTGCCCCTGATCGCGCACCATTACCTTCCCTTAAACTGCGCCTGGCGCTTCTCCAGGAACGCGCGCGTGCCTTCGTTCTTGTCTTCGGTCGCGCAGCACACTGCGAACAGCGTTGCTTCGAGAAACAGTCCATCGGCCAGGCTCATGTCGAGGCCGTGATTGACTGCTTCCATGGCGTACTGCACGGCCAGCGGAGCGTTGGCGATGATTTTGGCAGCGATGGCTTCGGCGCGCGGAATCAGCTCCGCCGCCGGCACAACTTCATTCACCAGGCCGATGCGCAGCGCCTCGGCGGCGCTGATCATCTCGCCGGTCAGCACCAGCTGCAGGGCTACGCCCTTGCCCACCAGCCGCGACAGTCGTTGCGTCCCGCCATAGCCGGGGATCAGACCCAGCTTGACTTCAGGCTGGCCCAGCTTGGCGTGTTCGCTGGCCAGACGCAGGGTGCAAGCCAGCGCCAGTTCGCAGCCCCCGCCCAGCGCAAACCCGTTGATGCACGCGATCACCGGCTTGCCCAGGTTTTCGATGGCGTCGATGACCGCCTGCCCGCGGTGCGTGTACTCCTTGGCCGAGACCGGCGACTGCTGCGCCAGCTCGCTGATGTCGGCGCCCGCGACGAACGCCTTCTCGCCCGCTCCGGTCAGGATGACAACCCGCACCCCGTCATCGTCTTTCACCGCCTGAAACACCTGGCGCAGCTCGTCCATCACGGCCATGCTCAGGGCATTGAGGACCTTGGGCCGGTCAATGGTGATGTAGGCAACCTGGTTTTTCTTGTCCAGGTGGAGGTTCGCAAAATCGCTCATAGAGGTAGCCTTGTTATGTTCGCGCTAAAGTTTTGTGACTCACAGCCCAGGTGCAGCTGTCGCGTCCTGGAAAAGCGAGCGTCTTTACCCCGCGTACAACCCGGCATCTACTGCATAATGCAACGGTCCGGAATGCTGTCCCGAATTGGGGCTCAAAACTTCGCCGGCACCGGATTGTTGGGATCCGTGTAATCGTAAAATCCTTTGCCGGTTTTGCGGCCGTACCACCCTGCCAGGACCATCCGCTTCAGCAGCGGGGGCGCGGCAAAGCGCCGCTCCTTGAAGTCGTCATACATGACCTGGGTGATGTAGTAGGTGGTGTCAAGGCCGACAAAATCCAGCAGCGTAAATGGCCCCATGGGGTACCCGCAGCCCAGCTTCATCGACTCGTCGATGTCGGCGATCGAGCCCACACCCTCTTCATAAGCGCGGATGGCGTCGAGCAGATAGGGCACCAGTAGCCGGTTGACGATGAATCCCGGCTTGTCGACGGTGCGCACCGGAACCTTTCCCAGCTTCTTGCCGAACTCGACGGCGGTTTCGAAGACTTCGGGCGCTGTCGCGATCGTCTTCACCACTTCCACGAGCTTCATCATCGGAACCGGATTGAAAAAGTGCAGGCCGACGAACCGCTCGGGGCGCCCGGTAGCCGTCATCAACTCGGCCACAGAGATGGAAGAGGTGTTGGTCGCGAAGATAGCGTCTTTCTTGACGACGGAATCCAGCTGCGCGTAGGCCTGGCGCTTCTCCGGCACGTTTTCGATGATGGCCTCGACCACGATGTCGCAGTTAGCCAGCTCCGGCATGTTGGTGGTGCCTTTTAGCCGGGCCAGGGCTGCGGTTTTTTGCTCGGCAGTGATGCCGCCCTTGGCAACACCGCGCTCGACCAGGCGAGACAGCGATTTCTCGATAGCCTCGAAACCCCGATCGAGAAATTTCTGCTCCTGCTCGAGCACCACCACGTCGAATCCCGCGGTGGCCGCGACCTGGGCGATGCCGGAGCCCATCAAACCGCAACCCAGGACCCCTACCTTCTTGATTTCCATACGTCTTCCCTTTACCAGTCCGACGCCTCGGGCTTTCCCTGATGAGATGGCGTTCTGCCATCAGGAAGGCACTGTCCAAGGCTAAGGTGAACCAAAAATCGCCATCTTCTCCGAGCAGCGCGGCCCGGGCCACGCCGCAGGCCCTACTCCAGGCCGTTTCAGGATTCTCAACGACCTCATACGGGGCCGTTCCCGTGTGGTCATGGATTAGCTCCTTGCCCTTGTTAAGGTTGGCCCCAGCCCGACGCCGGCCACCCCCCGCTGGTGCCATGCACACTAGCGCCGAAATCGGCCATCGCGAGACTCCGGTTGCGATCAGCGTGGCGACTGCGCCGGCGGCAACAAGGCCCGTCGCGCCGGCAGCGATTCCCACGCGGGTGCGCAACACCCGTGCTTCCTTACCGCTGCAGGTTCTCGAGAATGACAGCGATACCCTGCCCGCCCCCGATGCACGCCGCCGAGAGTCCATAGCGCGCCTTTCGCCGACGCAACTCGTACATAAGCGTGATTAGAAGCCGGGTTCCCGTCGCCCCCAGCGGATGCCCGAGCGCGATCGCTCCGCCATTGACGTTCGTCTTATTGTGATCGAGGCCGAGTTCTCTCTCGACCGCGAGGCATTGCGCAGCGAACGCCTCGTTCAACTCGATCAGCTCAAGGTCGGCGAGGGTAAGTCCGGCTTTCTTTAGTGCAATGCGTGTCGCGGGAACCGGACCCGATCCCATGATCTTAGGCTCGACGCCGGCAATGCCCCAGCTGACGATCCGCGCCAGAGGACTGAGGCCGCGCTTCTGCGCGTCTTCGAGCGACATGACCACAACGGCCGCGCCGCCATCCACGATACCGCTGGCGTTGCCCGCGGTAACCGTCCCGTTCTTGCCGAACGCTGGTTTCAGCTGGGCTAGGCTCTCCATGGTCGTCTCCGGCCGGCGATGGTCATCTTCGCCGAACATCTCTCCCCTCCGCTCGCCTTTCTTGTTGTGCAGGGGAACCGGCGTCAGCTCTTCCTGCAGGCGCCCGGCCTGGTAAGCCGCGTCCGCTCGTTGCTGGGAACAAAGCGCGTAGGCGTCCTGCATCTCGCGGGTGACGCCTTCCTGCTCGGCGTAAAGCTCCGCGGTGTTGGCCATGTACAAGCCGCAGTAGCTGTCGAGCAGGGCCACCATCAGCGAGTCTTCCAGCTTCCCCTCCCCGAAGCCGACGCCCCAGCGCATGCCGCGAATGACGTGGGGCGCCTGTGACATCGATTCCATGCCGCCGGCCAGAACGCATTTTGATTCACCCAGCTGGATCATCTGCGCCGCCGTTACCACCGACTGCATGCCCGAACCGCAAAGCCGGTTCACGGTGAGCGCGGGAACATCGATGGGAACTCCGGCCTTCAGCGCCACATGCCGTGCGCCATAAATGGCGTCGCCCGACGTCTGCTGCGCGTTGCCCATGACACAGTGGTCGATCTCAGCCGGCTCGACGCCCGAGCGCTTCATGGCTTCGGTTGAGGCGATGGCAGCCAGTTCCTGGGCGGTAAAGTCGCGAAGCTTGCCGCAGTAGCGCCCCATGGGCGTGCGCGCGCCATTGACGATTGCAATTTGGGGGAAGGTGTTCGACATAGTGGATGAGAAAGGCCGATGCGACCCGGGAGCAAACGTACGAGTTTATCAGCGCCATGAAGCAACGGCAATCGGGCAAGCTGGTTCTCCAACCGGTGGCACATCCCGTGGCTGACGAGTGAGTCCTGGGCTCGTTGTGGGGAGGGAGTGTGTTCGCGCCGATAGGGCGCACACGCCAGGAAAAAACCTGTAATCCCTGGCCCAGCGGTCCCGGGCGCTCGTAACTGGACAACAAGGTTCTGTGCCGGATTCAATCGAAGCGATGCCATCCCGTGATGCCCGCCCGGAATGGATGACCGCGACATCTCGCCGTCAGGACAAGAATGACCTGTATTCCATCTTCGGGGCATCAAGGCTATTGGCAGGTGAAGTTCTTCGCGTCCCGAGTCCCCGGTCCTGCCATTGACCGGCAGGTTCTCAATCTGCGGCGCATTTAATACCTGAATTTCACCGCAAAAATGTACACTACGCTAGGCCTTCAGAAGCGACTTGTCGATCGCTTTCAAGATGAGTTCTTGATTCTGGGTTAGGGTCACT
>Ga0306923_10008639_pt1 | contig 10227 bp, 10 predicted proteins | sample sta12Can44000108_FD_203841 | JGI IMG/M metagenome (GOLD analysis project Ga0306923, IMG submission 203841) | Lab enrichment of tropical soil microbial communities from Luquillo Experimental Forest, Puerto Rico - statanox.12C.anox.44.000.108 (v2)... | ecosystem: Environmental > Terrestrial >...
CGGCTTTAACCTCATCGTGCTGACGACGAATCTGCTGCTCTCCGATTATGGGGCCCATGTCGCCAGCTTTATGATCGCTACGGTGAGCGCGCTGGTCGTCGGCAAAGCGGTGCTGATCGCCAACGCGATGCGCGCGACTCGCCGTTTCGACAGCGCGCCACTGATTCGGCCGATCCTATTCAAAACACTCTTTTATTGGGCGGCGGTCTTCATCGTCCGCCTGCTCGAGCGTTGGATCGAGTATCTACGCAGCAGCGATTATGTATTCGGCGGCTTTGCGCCGCACGAAATTGTGGCCTTCTCCTGGGGCCACTTTATCGCGGTTCAGCTTTGGATATTCGTTTTGTTCTTGGTCTATGTAACGGCGACCGAGATCAATCATCTATTTGGTGAAGGCGAGCTGGGGCACATCCTATTCACCAGCCGGCCATCGGAATTGCCGCTAAACCGGCGGCAACGGATCCTTGAGCTTGTCAAGCTGAGCAAGCTGGCCGACACCCACTCGATCGATGAGTTCCGTGATCCGAACAGCGCCGCGCACACTCAGTTGGTCGACATCGTGCACCGGCTCGCGGCTGAACCGCAGCCCCACCCCTCAAGCAGCTGAAGGCAGGGTACTCGCGATTGGTGTGGTGAGAGGGGGCGAGTGCCGGATGCGCTTCGAATTGAGCTATGGGGACATCTTCATTCTGTTCTTTCTGACCCTTGGGCCTCTGAAGGCGATCCTGCCGTTTGCCAGGGCGACCGCGGGAACCGAGCCGGCGTTTCGGCGAGCGGTGGCATGGCGCGCCGTCGTTATTGCCACAGTCATCGTGCTAGTCGTAGCCTTGCTCGGCCCGTTCGTTTTGCGAATTGGCATGTCTCGCCGCCGGCAATCGGGATCACCTGCGGCATCATCCTATTTTACCAGGCGCTGCAGATTATCATGCGGACGCCAGGGCCAATGCCAGGGTCAGCGAGCCCGCAGCCCAGCCCGTCACCGCCCTCTACGCGAATTGCGGTTTTCCCGATAGCCATGCCGGCAATTGTCACCGCACCGGGTATCGCGGCTCTGGCTGCGGTCAGCGTCCTGTACAGACACGATGCGAGTAATGAGGCCATCGTTGTGGCACTCTTGATCGGAGTCATGGTCCTCAATTTGCTCACATTGTGGAACAACGAGAGCATTCTCAGGCACGGCTTAGCGGGGATATTGCCGGTTGTCGGGTGGGTGCTGGCCGTGCTGCAAGCTTCGCTCGCCGTGCAGATCGTGATTGCTAGCCTGCGCGCTCTCGAGGTTTTACGCTGGCCTGCGCCGTAGGCCGGAGGGTGCGGCATGACAAAAGTTGACGCTGTCACATTGCTTCGGCCGCAAAATGGGCCCCCGGAAAGCGCGCTCCACGCCGATATGGTGTGGGTTTCCGGCGGCACCTTCCGCATGGGTTCGGACAGGCATTATGCGGAAGAGGCGCCAGTCCACCGGGTGACGGTCGACGGCTTCTGGATTGATCGCAGCCCCGTGACAAATCGCCAATTCCGGGAATTCGTTCGGGCGACCGGATATGTCACCTTCGCCGAGATCGCGCCGGATCCCAAGGACTATCCTGGTGCTCTACCGGACATGCTCCGAGCAGGCTCGCTGGTATTCAATTCGCCGAAGCGTCCAGTCGATTTGACCGACTGGAGCCAGTGGTGGACGTTCAAATTCGGCGCCAATTGGCGGCGGCCCTATGGCCCGCGCAGCTCGCTCGCTGGGCTCAACGATCATCCCGTCGTTCACGTCGCCTACAACGATGCGCTGGCTTACGCAAAATGGGCGGGCAAAGACTTGCCGACCGAGGCGGAGTGGGAGTTTGCAGCACGCGGCGGGCCCGACGGCGCTGAGTTCGCCTGGGGAGATGAGCTGACGCCCGGCGGCAAGCAGATGGCAAACACCTGGCAGGGCGCATTTCCGCACGAGAATTTGAGGCTCGACGCATATGAGCGAACCTCACCGGTGACCGCATTTCCGCCTAACGCCTACCGTATCTACGACATGATCGGCAACGTGTGGGAATGGACTACCGACTGGTACTCGGCCGGATACGAGGCCGACGCTCAAAAGGCCTGCTGCATCCCGATCAATCCGCGCGGCGGTCGCGAGGACGCGAGCTACGACCCCTGCCAGCCCGAAATCAAGATCCCTCGTAAGGTCCTGAAGGGCGGTTCGCACCTGTGTGCGCCGAATTACTGCCGCCGTTACCGCCCGGCGGCGCGCCATCCGGAGCCGGTGGACACCTCGACAAGCCATGTCGGCTTCCGCTGCGTCGTTCGTCAGACGACGTCGCTATGAGCGATGCAAAATAAAGGGAGACAGCACACCATGAACAACGACAACAAACACCGTTCGCATCTTCCGATCCCCAGTCCCGAGCGGACCGGGCTGATCACCTATGACGCGAAGGATCCGGACACCAAATTCCCGCCGATCGAGCAGTTGCGCCCGCCCAAGGGCGCGCCGAACGTGCTGCTGATCCTGATCGACGACGCCGGGTTTGGCTCCAACAGCGCCTTTGGCGGCCCTTGCCAGACGCCAAATCTGGAAAAGCTGGCGGCGGGAGGGCTGAAGTACAACCGCTTCCACACGACCGCCCTCTGCTCCCCGACGCGCGCCGCGCTGCTGACCGGCCGCAACCACCATTCCTGCGGCATGGGTGGAATCACCGAGATCGCTACCGGTGCCCCCGGCTACAGTTCGGTGCTGCCGAATACGATCTCGCCGCTGGCGCGCACCCTAAAGCTCAACGGCTACTCGACCGCGCAGTTCGGCAAATGCCACGAAGTGCCGGTGTGGGAGACGAGCCCGGTCGGACCTTTCGACGCATGGCCGACGGGCGGCGCCGGATTCGAATACTTCTATGGGTTCATCGGTGGCGAAGCGAACCAGTGGTACCCCACGCTGTACGAGGGCACCACGCCGGTCGAGCCGAAGAAGACGCCCGAAGAGGGCTACCACTTCATGGCGGACATGACCGACAAGGCGATGGCGTGGATCTCGCAGCAGAAGGCGCTCGCGTCTGACAAGCCTATCTTTGTCTACTTTGCGCCCGGCGCGACCCACGCGCCTCACCACGTGCCGAAGGAGTGGGCCGACAAATACAAGGGCAAGTTCGACCAGGGCTGGGACAAGCTGCGCGAAGAGACCCTCACCCGGCAGAAGGCATTGGGCGTCGTGCCGGAAGATTGCCAGCTCACCGCGCGCCACGCGGAGATTCCGGCATGGGACGAGATGCCGGAGGCGCTAAAGCCGATCCTCCGCCGTCAGATGGAGGTCTATGCGGGGTTTCTGGAGTACACCGACCACCATGTCGGCCGGCTGATCGACGGCTTGAAGAAGCTCAGCATCCTCGACGACACACTGATCATTTGCATCACTGGTGACAACGGCGCCTCGGCCGAAGGCACGATAAATGGCGCCTATAACGAGATGGCCAACTTCAACGGTCTGGCGGCCTTGGAGACCCCGGAATTCCTGATGGAGCGTTACGAGAAGCTCGGCGGACCGGAGTCGTACAACCACTACGCCGTCGGTTGGGCGCACGCGATGAACTCCCCTTACCAATGGACCAAGCAGGTCGCCTCGCATTGGGGCGGCACCCGCAACGGCACCGTCGTGCATTGGCCGAACGGCATCAAGGCCAAAGGCGAACTCCGCTCGCAGTTCCACCACGTCATCGACGTGGCGCCGACGATCCTAGAGGTGGCGGGACTGCCCGAGCCAGTCTCGGTCAATGGCGTGCAGCAGCGCCCGATCGAGGGCGTCAGCATGATGTACTCGTTTGGCGACGCCGAGGCTCCGGAGCGGCGCGAGACGCAGTACTTTGAAATGTTCGGCAATCGCGGCATCTACCACAAGGGCTGGACCGCGGTGACCAAGCACGGGACACCCTGGGTGCTCGTAGGGCGCAAAACGGTGCCCCTCGACGATGATGTCTGGGAGCTTTACGACACCACTAAAGACTGGAGTCAGGCCAACGACCTCTCCAAACAGATGCCGGAGAAACTGCACGAGCTGCAACGGCTGTGGCTGATCGAGGCGACGCGATACAACGTATTGCCCATTGACGACCGCATCATCGAAAAGATGAACCCGGACACCGCCGGTCGGCCGATACTGATCAAGGGCAACACCCAGCTACTTTTCGGCGGCATGGGGCGCCTATCGGAGAACTGCGTCCTGAACATCAAAAACAAATCTCACTCGGTCACCGCGGAGATCGTGGTCCCGGAAAAGGGGGCCGAGGGTGTGATCATTTCGCAGGGCGCCAATATCGGCGGCTGGAGCCTCTACGCGAAGAACGGCAAGCTCAAGTACTGCTACAACGTGGCAGGGGTGAATTACTTTTATGTCGAAGCCACGCGGGCATTACCGGCGGGTGAGCACCAGGTGCGCATGGAGTTTGCCTATGCCGGCGGCGGCCTCGGCAAGGGCGGCCAGGTGACGCTTTACATCGATGGCGAGAAGGTCGGCGAAGGTACCATCCCGATGACGCAGGCTATGATCTTCTCGGCCGATGACGGCTGTGACGTCGGCGAGGATAGCGGTGCCCCCGTGTCCCCAGACTACGGCTCGCGCGGCAACGCCTTCAACGGGACGGTCAAAGGCGTGCAGCTCGCCATTGGCGGAGCGGCCGAGAGCTCGGATCATCTGGTCTCGCCGGAGGAGGCTGTCCGCATCGCCATGGCGCGCCAGTAATCGGAAAGGCGCTGGATGGCAGATCCACATGCCGCATCGAACGCGTCCAGATTCGAAGTGAGAGCAACTGCGGCTGATCATTTCGCCTGGGTCCGCACTCGCCTGGCCCTCGAGCGCACGATAATGGCGTGGCTTAGAACCGCGGTCGCACTGATCGGCTTTGGTTTTGCGATAGTCCAGTACCTCGAACACCTGGAAGAGATTTCCGGAGCCCGCGCCGCCTATCTTCCACATGCGCCGCGCTATCTGGGGCTCGCCCTGATCTCGTGCGGCATCCTGGCCCTCCTGGTTTCGATTTGGCAGTACCGATGGGGTATTCGCTATCTATGGGGCGAACCTTACGGGCCGATCGCCGGCGTGACCCAGGAGGGAAAACAAACGCCGGTCATTGCGGTCGCCATTGTTCTGATCGGCATCGGCCTCTTCGCCTTTTTTGCCGTGCTTTTCCGCCTCACCTAGCCGGGCACCGAAGTAAGCGAGGCCAATAAGCACTTTGGAAACCACCCGACCAACAACAGGAGATCGAGATGGCTAGATCGAGGGCTAGAGCAGACAAGCCGAATATCGTCGTCATCTGGGGCGACGATATCGGTATGGCCAATCTGAGTTGTTATACGCACGGGCTAATGGGCTACCAGACACCCAACATCGATCGCATCGCCCAGGAAGGCATGCGGTTCACCGATTATTACGCCGAGCAAAGCTGCACGGCCGGGCGCGCGTCGTTCATCACCGGCCAGCACGGGTTGCGCACCGGCCTGACCAAAGTTGGCCTGCCGGCCGCGACCGTGGGTTTGCACAAGGAAGACCCGACGATCGCCGAATTGCTCAAGTCGTTGGGCTATGCGACCGCGCAGATCGGCAAGAACCACCTCGGCGACCGTAACGAATATTTGCCGACCGTGCACGGCTTCGACGAGTTCTATGGCAATTTGTACCATCTGAACGCGGAGGAAGAGCCGGAGCTTGCAGATTACCCGAAGGGGTCGGACTTTCCGCACTTTCGCGAAAGGTTCGGTCCGCGCGGGGTCTTGGAGTGCAAGGCTACCGACAGAGACGACGCAACGATCGATCCGCGCTTTGGCAGGGTCGGCAAGCAGACGGTCCGCGACACTGGCCCGCTGACCACGAAACGCATGGAGACGATCGACGACGACATTGCCGCCCGCTCCGCCGACTACATCAAGCGGCAGGCCCAGGCCGGCCAGCCCTTCTTCCTGTGGGTCAACTTCACCCACATGCATTTCCGCACCCATGTGAAGCCGGAGAGCCGGGGCCAGGCGGGTCGCTGGCAGAGCGAATACCATGACACGATGATCGACCACGACAAGAACGTCGGCCAAGTGCTGAAGGCACTCGACGACGCCGGCATCACCGACAACACCTTTGTCATGTACGGGACCGATAACGGTCCGCATATGAACTCATGGCCCGATGGCGGTATGACGCCGTTCCGCAACGAAAAGAACTCCAACTGGGAGGGCGCCTATCGAACACCGTGCCTGGTCCGCTGGCCCGGCAAGATCAAGCCCGGAACCGTGTCGAATGAGCTCGTCGCCCATCACGACTGGCTGCCGACATTTCTGGCTATTGCCGGGGATACGGAGGTCGCGGACAAGCTCTTGAAGGGCTACACGATCGGTGACGTGACCTATAAGGTTCATCTTGACGGCTATAATCTCGTACCGTACTTGACTGGCCAAGCACAGAAAAGCCCAAGGGTCTCGTTCATCTACTGCAACGACGACCAGCAAGTAGTCGGACTGCGCTACGATAATTGGAAAATCGTATTCGAAGAGCAGCGGACACCCGGCACATTGCGGATCTGGGCCGAGCCGTTCACCGCTCTTCGCGTGCCGAAGATCTTTAATCTCCGCACAGATCCCTTTGAACGCGCCGACATCACCTCGAACACCTACTACGATTGGCTGATCAGTCACGTCTACTTGCTGGTTCCGGCGCAGGCCTATATCGGGGAATTCCTGCAGACATTCAGGGAATACCCGCAGCGCCAAAAGGCCGCCAGCTTCAACCTCGACGACGTGTTGCGGCGGCTGCAGGAGAATAAACACTCCTAGGCAGTCGAACCGGACAAGGGCGGCCGTTCCGATATCCACGGCCGCCCAGTGCGGCTCGGAGGAGCGGCCGATGGAAGAATGGCTGCATCTCGTCACGAAAGACGTTGTCGTCATTATCGACGCGATGGCGTTGATCATTGTCGCGATCGGAACGGCCGAGGCCTTTTTCACCGGACTGCGGGCCGCGTTTTCTGGCTTGGTGCACCGACGGTTCCGCGAGGTCCTGGTGCGCTACGGTCATTGGCTCGTCGCTGGACTCACTTTCCAGCTCGCGGCCGATATAATCGAGACGTCGATTGCGCCAAACTGGCAGGACGTCGGGCAGCTGGGGGCTATTGCAGTGATACGAACCTTTCTGAACTATTTCCTCGAGCGGGATTTGACCGGGCTTGAGGAGACAGCGGATCCGCGTTGAGGGACGCGAACAGGCGTATGGCTCAAGAAGAGACAATAAAGCAATCACCGACCGATTGCGCCGATGCGGTGCGCGCTTTTTACGAGAGTCACCCGTATCCGGCGCCGCTCCGCGACCTCGACCGGCACCGCGAGCTTTATCGCAACCCGGATCGACGCCGCGCGCTGTCCCTGCTGCTGTGGCCATTGGAGGAGCCGCGGACAGACCGAGAGATCCTGGTGGCCGGCTGCGGAACTTCCCAGGCTGCCATCCATGCGCTGCGCGAACCTGATGCTCATGTGACCGCCATCGACATCAGCGAGACCAGCCTGCATCACACGCGCGAGCTTCAGCGAAAATACGGCCTGCGAAGTCTCGATCTCCGTCGGCTCGCGATTGAAGATGTCGGCGAGCTTGGCCGGAGCTTTGACCAGATCGTCTGCACCGGCGTGCTTCACCACCTTCCCGACCCGGACATCGGCCTCCGGTCGCTGCGCAGCGTCCTTAGTCCCGATGGCGCGATGCACGTGATGGTCTACGCGCCATATGGGCGTGCCGGTATTTACATGATGCAGGAGTACTGTCGCCTGCTCGGGGTCGGCGCCTCGGAGGCGGAGTTGCGGGACCTCGGCACGACGATCGGCGCGCTGTCTAGCGACCATCCGATCGTCGAAGTGGCGAGGCGGACAAAGGATTTCACCTATTCGGACGCGCTCGCCGATGCACTGCTCCACCCTCAGGATCGCTCTTACACCGTGCCGCAACTCTACGCCTGGCTGGAGCGGTGCGGCCTGTCGTTCGGGCGCTGGTTCGAGCAGGCGCCCTATCTCCCGCAGTGCGGGGCAATAGCGAGGATGCCGCACGCCGCGCGCCTTCTCTCGCTTGCGCCGCCATCGCAATACGCTGCGGTCGAGCTGTTGCGCGGGACGATGACCAGGCACAACTTCATCGCCTATCGCAGCGATCGCGTGGGCGAAAGTCAGCCGATCAGGTTCGATGGTGATGCCCGGCGCGGCTGGGTTCCGCTGCGCGTGCCTTGGACCCTGTGCATCCGCGACCGGGCGCCCCCCGGTTTCGCGGCGGTCCTGATCAACCGGGCACACGCCTACCCGGACCTCGCCTTCCCGATTGATGCCGCGCAGGAGCGAGTCTTCGCGGCAATCGACGGTAACCGCTCGATGGATGAAATCCTGCGGAGTGCTCCGGAGATGAGTGATGAGCAGGCCTGCAGATTTATCGAGCAGCTCTGGGAGTACGATCAAATCGTCTTCGACGCGACAAGCTCGCACTGATCTAACCACTGGCCAGTTCGGCAAAAACCATTTTGGCGACAAGGACGAGTTCCTGCCCACGGCGCACATCGACGGATACAATTTGCTGCCCCTCTTTGACCGGGGAGGCTAAAGTGGGCCCCAGGAAGTCATTTTTTCTACATCAGCGACGACGGAGATATCCTGGCGCTTCGCATGGGCGACTGGAAAGTCGTGCTGATGGAGCAGCGAGCTGGTCAGGCGATTGATGTGCTGGTTCGAGCCGTTCGTGAAGCTCCCGGCGCCGAAGATCTTCGACCTGCGCCGCGACCCGTTCGAGCGAGTGGATGAAAGCTCGAACACCTACTGGGACTGGCTGATCTCCCACGCCTACCTGATCTACGAGATGCAGGGGGTCGTCGCAGCAGATCGAGGCCTTCGCGAAATTTCCCGCCGCGTCAAAAGCCCGCCGCCTTCAACCTCGACGCGGTGCTCCGCCAAATCGAGAATACGTCAGGCAGCGCCGCCTTTTTGGTGAGCCGTTTATTGAGCCCGAAACGGGTTGACGATGCGGAGCCGCTCATCAAGCACGATCCCATCGCGCATGTCCTCGGACCACAGCGTGTCGCAATCGGCGTGCAGCGCGGAGGCGGCGATCATGGCGTCGTAAGTAGACAGTCCGTAGCGTTCCGCGAGCCTCAGTCCCGTTTCGTGAATGTCAACGGTGAGAGATTGCACCGGTATCAAATTGCGGATCATCGACAGGAACGTGCGGGTTTCTGTCCATGACATGCCCATCTTGCGACGGGCCACGTTGGTGATCTCGTTCAGTACCTGCACGCTGATCACGCCGCCAGCGCCGATCAGCTCTTCAGCCCGGTCCGCCTTGGTGAGATCGCCGGATGCGACGTATAACAAAACATTGGTGTCAAAAAAACTACCGGGCATTCGCCTCGTCTCGATCGAACTTGAAGTCGGCGGGGAGGCGTCCGCGAAACGCGCGAAGGCGCTTTAGCAGCTCCTCGCGTCCGGGCTTACGCGACACGCCGAACGCGCGCTCGTCGGCAACATGGATCTCGACCTCGTCGCCCTCTTTTAGTTCGAGTGCGTCCACCACCGCGGCCGGCAGGCGGACCGCCAGACTGTTGCCCCATTTTGCGACCTGCACGGGTTCCTCCTGGATATACGAATCGATAAACGTATATCTGACCTAGGGAATAAAAATCAAGCGATCGGGTCTTGCATCCGCGTCCCCAATCTCCCTAGAGTATTGCAAGAATATTGTAGGAACGAAACCCCCGATCGCTTTCACGCGATGATTCACACCGGCCGCTGGGGCCCGGGCGAACCGTTGTGTTCAAGACTACACAAAGCGAAGCCCATGCCCGGACCTCCAACTGGATTAGCGCCCCTGCTTCATCGCCGGGCGCGATCACTGTGACTTTCGGGTCGGATGGTATCCCATGTAAGGGGAGTGTCGGCGATGTCCATGGCCGATGCACCGCGCCGTTTCTTGGTCCAAGCCCTACGTTAGCGAACCCAGCGCCTAATTTATCTGGATCATCGGCGTCGCCAAGGTCGCCAAAGTTAGGCCGATCAGTTCCCCAATTTAGGTTAACACCATGTCATGGATGAACTGAAGCGTTCGCTTGTGTGCCAAATTGAAGTCGATGATTCTGGTGGCAGAAATTCCGGTATCACGACCGTGTGCAATTAAATTTCTATTGGCCGCTATCGAGTCTATTTTATCCTTGACTTCCTCGGCAATGGCGAATCTATCAAACTCCTCAC
>Ga0306923_10008642_pt1 | contig 10225 bp, 7 predicted proteins | sample sta12Can44000108_FD_203841 | JGI IMG/M metagenome (GOLD analysis project Ga0306923, IMG submission 203841) | Lab enrichment of tropical soil microbial communities from Luquillo Experimental Forest, Puerto Rico - statanox.12C.anox.44.000.108 (v2)... | ecosystem: Environmental > Terrestrial > Soil...
GGTCGGAGGCCCTATCGACACTCAGAAATGCCGGGTCTGGGGTGCGGGCGTGGACGCCCCCACCACAGCCGGTCTGGAGACCGGCGCTACTGGTAACGGATGCCGGGTCTGGGGTGCGGGCGTGAACGCCCCCACCACAGCCGGTCTGGAGACCGGCGCTACTGGTAAGGGATGCCGGGTCTGGGGTGCGGGCGTGGACGCCCCCACCACAGCCGGCCTGGAGACCAGCGCTACTCGTAACGGAAGCCGGGTCTGGGTGCGGGCGTGGACGCCCCCACCACAGCCGGTCTGGAGACCAGCGCTACCGGTAACGGAAGCCCGGTCTGGGGTGCGGGCGTGGACGCCCCCACCACAGCCGGTCTGGAGACCGGCGCTACTGGTAACGGATGCCGGGTCTGGGGTGCGGGCGTGGACGCCGCCACCACAGCCGGTCTGGAGACCAGCGCTACTGGTAACGGATGCCGGGTCTGGGGTGCGGGCGAAGACGCCCCCACTACAGCCGGTCTGGAGACCAGCGCTACGAAGAGCGGCGCTACTGGTCATAGGACCGCGGTCTCGTGCAGCAACTCGCCTTTGGCGAAGCGGGCCGGGCTCAGGACCGAGACATTGCTCACGACGCTGGTCTTGCCTGTGGTGATGAGGTCGGCGAGGATACGGCCGGTGGCGGGCGCGTGCATTACGCCGTGTCCGCTGAAGCCGTTCGCGCAAAAGAAGCCGGGTGCTTCTTCGATGGGGCCGAGAATACAGTGATGATCGGGCGAGACTTCGTAGAGCCCTGCCCAGGCCTTCTTGGGATTTACGGCGACGTTTTCGAAGCAGGGCACGCGGTCGGCAGCGCGATCGAGAATCTTCTCGATGAAAGCCGGCTCGAAATCGGTTTTGTAGCCGATGGTTTCTTCGGGATCGTTCCATGCCAGCAGAAATCCGAGGCTTTCCGGACGAAAGTGGAATCCGTTCGTCATGTCGATGACCATAGGGATTTCGTGCGATACGCCGTCGAAGGGCTCGGTGGGTACAAGTTGTCGGCGCAGCGGTTCGACGGGAAGATGGATGCCGGCAAGAGCTGCGACCTGCGCAGCCCATGCTCCGGCGGCGTTGACCACAGTGCGCGTGGTGACTGGGCCGCGGGTGGTTTCCACGCCGGTGATCTCCGCTCCATTGCGATGAATAGCAGTGACCTCGCACGAGCGCCACACGCGAACGCCGCGCTCGACGGCGCAGGCGGTCAAGCCAGTCATCACACTGTAGGGATCGACGAAGCCGTCGGTGGGGCAGAAGCTACCGCCGAGAATGTCGTTGTTGCGAAGCTGAGGCACGCGGGCGACGATGTCGTCGCGGCTGACCATCTGCGCCTGCGTAAGGCCGAGCGAGTGTTGCAGCTTCTGGTTGGCCTGCAAGTAATCGAGGTGTTTCTGCGCAGTGGCGACGAAGAGATAGCCTTGCGGGCGGTATCCACCCGGCTGGCCGAGACGCTCGTCGAACTCGGAGTAGAACCGGATGGAGTACATCGACATCTCGATGTTGGGTGCGGTGGCGAACTGGGCGCGCACTCCGCCCATGCTCTTGCCGGTGGAGCCCTTGCCCTGATGGGTTTCGCGCTCAACGATGAGGACGTTCTTGCACCCGGCTTCCGTCAGATGCCAGGCAATGCTGGCGCCAACGATACCTCCGCCAATAATGACGACGTCTGAAGTTTCCATGGTCGGGGACATTGTAACGGGTGGGACACTGGCGAGAATGTGATCCTTCGCACCCACCCTATCGCCAAAAAGGGCGATAACGGTGGGCACCCCAGCCAGGCAACGAGTTGCTTAATTGACGGGGTTCGCGGCTGGTTTCTACCATTGGCAGACTTGGAGGGAGCAGCATGTCGGTGACCAGCCAGCGAGTTTTGCTGATCTACTCGGCCGTACTCAGCACGATCTTCGGTGTCATGCTCTTAATAGGAGCCGTTGGGCAAAAAGCGCAATCGTTCGATGAGATACGCGTCCAGCGAATCAATGTTGTCGAACCGGACGGCACGCTGCGCATGGTGATTTCGAACCGGGACCGACTGCCGGGAGTCATCGTGAAGGGTAAGGAGTCGCCGCCGTCCGATCGTCCTCAGGCGGGCATGATCTTCTACAACGACGAGGGCAGCGAAAACGGCGGGCTGATCTTCGGCGGACACAAGAATGAGAAGGGTGAAGTGGTGGACTCGGGAGGCAGCCTGTCATTCGACAAGTACGGCGAAAACCAGATTGTGCAGCTTGCCGGCGTGGACGACAAGAGCGATAAATTCGCAGGATTGGCTGTGAGCGATCAGAAGCGACGCGTTTGGGTGGGAAGGACGGAGGAAGGCGTTGCGGCAGTCGAGTTGATGGACGCAAAAGGCAAGAAGCGAATCATCATGAAAGTCACACCGGAAGGCGTTCCGACACTGGCATTTCTGGACGATACAGGGCATGTTGTGCGTGAATTCACGGGGGCTTTCCGTTAGTACACCCGGTTAGAGGGCGGCATCGCAGGTAACGGAAGCACGGCCAATGGTGCATCATGGAACCAGGAGTGTGTAATGCCGACCTTTTCGGTGGTACAGATTCTTACCGCGTCGATCGCGCCGGTGATCGTGATCTCCGGAGTTGGCCTGCTGCTGTTGAGTATCAGCAACCGCTACGGAAGGGCAATCGACCGGGTGCGGCTTCTGGCGCGGGAGATGGGCGAGAGCGACAGCGAGAGTGCCCGGCGGCGACATCTGGCGGAGCAACTTAGGCTGACGAATGACCGCGCGCACATCTTGAAACGCTCGATGCTGTACTCCTCAATCTGCATTTTCTTCGTTTCCCTCACCATTCTGTCTCTGTTCGCCGAGCAACTGTTGGGTTTGCAGCGCGATTTTCTTGCGCTGCCCTGCTTCGCGCTGTGCCTCATTTCGCTGGTGATCTCGATGTATTTCTCGATCCGCGATATCACGGTATCGCTGGCGGCCTTGGAGTTGGAGGTGAGCGAGAGGATGCGGGGGGATTTGCACTCACCTAACAGGTTAGTGTGACGGCGGGAACGCCGTCACGACAGCCGGTCTGGAGACCAGCGCTACGCGCTAATTGGGTTGGTGTGACGGCGGGAACGCCGTCACGACAGCCGGTCTGGAGACCGGCGCTACGCCGTGTGGAGACTAGCGCTACGCGCTAATTGGCAGTCGCTGCCTGTAACCGACGTCACAATTGCAAGTGATAAGCCGCACTGCGGGAGATCGTGGCCCGGCCTAGCCTTAGGTATCGGGCCTCAAAAGATCGCGGGTAACTCCATGTTTCTTATTGCATCTGGTCAGACTGCGCCGTTGTTCGCCGTTGCGCGGTGGGATCGGGGAATTTGTCGTGCCCGCCTAAAGGAAAGTCTATGCCTCTGATGAATGCCTTCTCCAAAGCTGTTGTGCGCGAATTTTCGCTGGAAGAGCTGGAACAGGCCGCGCGCCTGATGCGCGGCTACGACCTGGTGGCGCTGTGCGCCGCTGGTTCGGGACACTCCGGCGGAACGCTGTCGATGATGGAAATCGTAGCGGCGCTGTATCTGAAAGTCGCAAATCATGATCCCAATATGCCCGAGTGGACGGACCGCGACCGGATCGTGTGGTCGGGCGGGCACAAGGCCCCGGCGCTGTACCTGGGCCTCGGCATGGCGGGCTATTACCCGCTGGAAAATGTCGTCACATTGCGGAAGCTGTATTCGCCTTTCCAGGGGCATCCGCACCGGCTGAAGCTACCGGGTGTGGAAGTGTCGAGCGGCTCGCTAGGGCAGGGGCTGAGCATTGCCGTGGGCATGGCGATTGGAGCGAAGATTGAGGGCAAGAAACACTCGGTGTTCTGCATCATGGGCGACGGCGAGCAGCAGGAAGGCAGTATCTGGGAAGCGGTGATGGAGGGCGCGCACTACAAGCTCGACAACCTGGTCGGCATCATCGACCGCAACCGTTTGCAGATCGACGGCTGGGTGAAGGACGTGATGAACGTCGAGCCGCTGGAGGAGCGCTATCGCGCATTCGGATGGGAAGTGATCGAGGCGGACGGTCACGATATCAAGCAAGTGGTCGAGGCGCTGGAAAAGGCCAAGAAGTCGCCGGTGGCGGGCAGACCTACGGTGGTGATCTGCAACACGGTGAAGGGCAAGGGCGTCAGCTTCATGGAGAACCAAGCGGGCTGGCACGGCAAGGCTCCCAGCTATGACGAGATGGTGAAGGGACTGGAAGAGCTCGGGCTGATGCAAACCGTCGCCTACGATGCGCTGCTGAAGAAGGCGGCGGAGTATCAGAAGGAAGTCGAGGCGAAGCTGGACGGCAAGATGCCGCACTTCTCGCAGGACTACTGGTGGAACACGGCGGTGGTTCCGCAGGTCGAGATGGAGCCGACGCGCAAAGGCTTCGGCAAGTCGCTGGCGAACAATGGCGATGACGAGCGGATTGTCTGCCTCGGGCTCGACATCTCGGGGTCGATCACAATCAGCGAGTTCTATGCAGGCAACCCGGAGCGCAAGAACCGCTGGATCAGCATGGGTATTGCCGAGCAGTCGGCAACGGCGGCAGCGGTTGGCCTGGCACGTGAAGGTAAGATTCCGGTGTTCGGGACATACGGCACGTTTGCAGCGGCGCGGAACCTTGACCAGATTCGCGTGTCGGTTTGCTACGGCGATTTCAACGTGTTGATTGCCGGGGCGCACGGCGGGGTGTCGGTAGGACCGGACGGCGCGACACATCAGGCGCTGGAAGACCTGTTCGCGCTGTGCAGCTTGCCAAATATGGTGGTGAGCGTGCCATGCGACGCGATTGAGACCCGCAAGGCGACCGATTACCTGCTGCTGGACCATGTGGGACCGAAGTACATCCGCTTCGCGCGGGAGGCGACGCCGATCGTGACCAAGGAAGATACGCCGTTCGTGTTTGGTGCGGCGAACGTTAGCCGATTGCGGCGCAAGGCCGAGAAGATGGTCGATGCGTTCGACACGGTGCTCGCGTCCGAGCACAAGAATGAGCACGAAGACCTGGCGATCGTCGCCTGTGGGCCGATGGTGCCAGAGGCAATGCGCGCGGCGTGGATCCTGAAGCAGGAGTTCGGATACGAGACGCGCGTGGTAAATATTCACACCATGAAGCCGATTGATGCGGACGCGATTATTCGCGCGGCGAAAGAAACCGGTGTAGTGGTCACGGCTGAAGAGCATCAGATTGGCGCGCTGGCCTGGCGGGTGAGCGGGATTCTCACGGAGAGCCCGGAGCTGTATGGTGTGCCGGTGATTACGGGCGCGATTGGAGTGAAAGATCGCTTTGGAGATTCGGGAGCGCCCTGGGAGCTGATTAAAGAGTTTGAGGTCAGCGCCGAGCACATCGCACAGAAGGCCGCAGAGCTGATTGCGCTGGCGAAGGTGAAGCGAGAAGACGGTGCGCTGGTGGGGGCGCGGTAAGGAAGCGACTAGCAACTAGCGACTAGCGACTAGCTAAGGCGATCGGAATGAAGGATTTTCGACAATTGGTGGTTTGGGAGAAGGCCCATAAGCTGACGCTGATGGTTTATCGGCTAACGAAAGACTTTCCAGTCGAAGAGAGATACGGTCTGACGAACCAGTTGAGACGGGCAAGTGCGTCGATTGCGGCGAACATTGCAGAAGGCTGCGGGCGCGCCGGCGACGGCGACTTCCATAGATTCTTAGCGATGGCTATGGGCTCGGCCGTCGAAGTAGAATACTTCCTTCTCCTAGCCCATGATTTAGATTTTCTAAACTTAGCTTCCTACGCACCTGCTGAGCAAGACGTACGGGAAGTTCAGCGAATGTTAGCTTCACTAGTGAGAAAGCTGGAGATAACACGGAACAGACGGTAAGCATTGCCGAAGCTAGTTGCCAGCTGCTAGTCGCTAGTTGCTAGTGGCTGAGGCGGTGGAATATACGGCGTCCACGGCTGGGGATCGGGGAGCGGAGCCGGCTCCGGTGCGGGTTGTGCATCGATTTCCGCCAGCGCAGCGTAGGCTCCGAGACGGGCGACGTAAAGGGCATCTGCGCCTGCGAAATAAATCAGCAGCAAAAGTCCCATCAGCAGGAGTTGCCAACCTAAGGCAACGTGCTTGCCCAGCCCTGTGGGAGCGAGCACGAGGAAGAACATCGCGCTAAACCAGACGATCCGGACGGCTAGAAAGGCCGCACTGAGGCCCATCAGCCGACCCGCCTGGCGCGTGCAGAAGTCCAGCGTCAGTGCGAGTGCATCACCCGCATTGGCTTGGTTGCGGATGCAGAACACCGGCGCAAGGCCGAAGATCCAGTTCAGCATCACTCCAAAGACAAGCGAGAGCGAGAAGCCGAAGACGTAAAAAAATGCGCCGCGGGCGGCGCGGCCTTGCTGCATCAGGTCATATCCGAGTAGCAGCGAGGCGGTCAGGCAGCTGAGGGCGATCCACAACCAGAGTGCGCGCACAAGGTGCAACTGGAACATAGGCCGGAATTGCCAGCCGGCATCTTCATCAAGGTCATCGCCACTGGTAAGAGCAATAAGATTACGGAGGGACGCGGCACGGCCAACAGCCGCAGCAAGTGCCCACAGCACGGACAAGGCGGCGAGGACAATGAACTTCAACCAGACGAGTCGAAGCAGCCCGCCATGAAAGATGTGGTTTAAGGCTGAGCGCTCAAGCATTGGACTCATGGTGCCGAGAAGAAAGCGGTCGAGTGCGGTAACCCTCACGCTATCGAGGAACAGTGCGGCAGCCAGCAGCACGATCAGCCACGCTGCAACTCCGAAGCACCAGCGCCACGTCAACTCCGCTGCCAACAGCAAGGGTTCTTCGCGCAGAGCGGCGAAGCCTTCGCGGAAGGGAGAGGGCTGGGGAACTGGATTTGCCACGAAGACAGGATAGTGGAAGCCCACCCTTTCCCAAAAGAAGGGAAAGGATGGGGCACCCAGAAGTCAGCTGTCAGTTGCCAGTTGTCGGTTGTCAGTCAGCGCGTGCGCGAGTTCGGCGACGGTGTCCACCAGGGTGTCGGGATGCGTGCGCTCCAGCGTGTGAGGCGCGAAGCCGTAGGTCACGCCGAGGCTCCAGAGGTTGGCGTTGCGCGCGGTGAGCACATCGACCTCGGAATCGCCGACCATGACGGTTTCTTCCGGCGTGGCGCCGGCTTCGTTCATGAGGGTTTGCGCGCCGAACGGATCGGGCTTCTTGGTTTCGAAGCTATTGCCGCCATACGTCTGAAAGAAGTACTGTGAGAGACAGAGTCCGGCGAGAATGTCGCGAGAGGCGCGCACCGGCTTGTTGGTGAGGACAGCCAGCTTGCGTTGCATGCCATCCAATTGATGGATCTGCTGCAGCGCCTCAGGGATGCCGACATAAGGCCGCGTGGTGTCGAGTTTATGCTCGCGATAATGCAGAAGGAAAAAATTGAGCGCCTCCTGCACGGCATTGGCATGTGCCGGATCGCCAAGGGCGCGGCGGATGAGCATAGGGGCGCCATCGCCGATGTAAGTGTCAATCACTTCGAGAGGTAGTTCCTTGCGTCCAAAGTGGCGCAGCATCGCGTTGACGGAAGCGGCCAGGTCTTCCTCCGAGTCGATCAGGGTCCCATCGAGATCAAATAGGACGAGCTTTATTTTCTGTAACGGAATAGGCCGGAACGTGCGTATCATGGCACGTCCAGTATAGAGAGCGACCAGCAGCTAGGGATTAGCAACTAGCCCTAAACGGTGTATGCGGAGTCCCACCCTTTCGCAAAGAACGCGAAAGGATGGGGCACCCGCCGTTTTGCACGGTTGCGGGGATTTACAATAGGAAGGTTTGTGCCGTTGTGGGGTCCGAGTTTTCGCCTGAGGTCATGGATGGCAACCACCAAAGTTGAGCCCAAAGTCACTGCCGCTCCCGTCGAGCCCCAGGAAAAATACCACGGGCTGACGCCGCAGCATCTCATCGAGGTTTACCGGCTGATGTACCTGTCGCGGAAGATCGACGACCGCGAAATCATGCTCAAGCGGCAACAGAAAATCTTCTTTCAGATTTCGGGAGCTGGGCACGAGGCATTCCTGGTGGCGGCGGGTCTTCTGTTGAGGCCCTCCTATGACTGGTTTTATCCCTACTATCGCGACCGCGCTTTATGCCTTGCTCTGGGCGTGACGCCATACGAGATGCTGTTGCAGGCGGTTGGCGCGGCAGACGATCCTGCATCCGGCGGGCGGCAGATGCCTTCGCATTGGGGGCATCGCAAGTACAACATCGTTACCGGCTCTTCGCCAACGGGTACGCAGCTCTTGCAGGCGGTTGGTTGTGCGGAAGCAGGCCGGTACTTCAATCATCATCCTGAGGCAGCAACGAAGAGTGACGGCGATTACCGGCAGTTCAAGGACGTCAATTTTCAGGGCGACGAAGTCACCTACGTCTCGTGCGGAGACGGTACCACCAGCCAGGGCGAATTCTGGGAGTCGCTGAACTCGGCGGCAAACCTCAAGCTCCCGATACTGTTCGTCGTCGAAGACAACGAGTATGCGATATCCGTTCCGGTAGAGGTGAACACGGCGGGCGGCAACATCAGCAAGCTGGTGCAGGGCTTCCCGAACTTCCATTTCGCCGAAGTGGATGGGACCGACGTGCTCGCCAGCTATGCGGTGTTTAAAAAGGCCATTGAGTACGTTCGCGCCGGGCACGGTCCGGCCTTCGTGCACGGGCACGTCATTCGGCCCTATTCGCATTCGCTTTCGGATGACGAGAAACTGTACCGCCCCGAAACCGAGCGCAAGCTGGAAAGCGAGCGCGATCCCATCACGCGCTTTCGTAAGTTCCTAATGAGCGAAGGCATTGCTGACGAAGCGAAGCTGCACGAAATGGAGCTTGACCTGACCGACGAGGTGCAGGATGCGGCGGACAAAGCCGTTGCAGCGCCGTTCGCCAAGCCGGGCACGTACATGCAGTACCTGTACTCGCCAGATCTCGATCCGACGTCGCCAAAGTTTGAGACCGAGCCGATCAGGCCATCGCTGCCGAACAAGCCGAGCGGCGGCGAGAAAACCATGGCCGACCTTATCAACGCTTGCCTGAAAGATGAGATGAAGCGCGACCAGCGCATTGTCATGTTCGGCGAAGATGTCGCGGATTGCAGCCGCGAAGAGTACTTGCGTGAAAAAACAGTGAAGGGCAAGGGCGGCGTCTTCAAACTGACCTCGGGACTGCAGTGCACGTTTGGAGGAGATCGGGTATTCAACTCTCCTCTGGCGGAGGCGAACATCGTCGGCCGCGCGACAGGCATGGCTACCCGGGGCCTCAAGCCCGTGGTGGAGATTCAGTTCTTCGACTATATCTGGCCCGCAATGCACCAGTTGCGCAACGAGCTGCCGACGATCCGCTGGCGCTCGAACAACGGCTTTTCGTCGCCCGCGGTGATTCGCGTGGCGATTGGCGGATACCTTACCGGCGGTGCGATTTATCACTCGCAGTGCGGCGAAAGCATTTTCACTCACACACCCGGAATGCGTGTGGTGTTTCCGTCGAATGCGCTTGACGCGAATGGCCTTTTGCGGACGGCGATCCGATGCGATGATCCGGTAATGTTCCTGGAGCACAAACGGCTATATCGCGAAACCTATGGGCGCGCAGCTTATCCCGGTCCGGACTACATGATCGCGTTTGGGAAAGCCAAAGTGGTGCGAGCTGGGCACGACATCTCGGTAATCACCTACGGCGCGCTGGTACCGCGTGCGCTGCAAGCCGCGCAACGCATGGAGCGTGAGCACCAGGTGAGCGTGGAGCTTATCGACTTGCGGACGCTAAATCCATACGACTGGGAGTGCATTGCCAACTCGGTGAGCAAGACGCATCGAGTGCTGGTGGCGCATGAAGACACGCTGAGCTGGGGCTATGGTGCAGAACTCGCCGCGCGTATAGCCGGCGAGCTGTTCGACGAGCTGGATGCTCCGGTGAAACGCGTAGCCGCCAAAGACACGTTCGTTGCGTATCAGCCGCAGGTGGAAGACGAGATCTTGCCGCAGGCGCAGGATGTTTACAACGCGCTAGTGGAGTTGGCGGGGTACTGAGCAACGAGCGACTAGCGACTAGCGACCAGCAAGAGAGCTACAGCGGAACTCCTCTGTCAAGCCGGAAAGAGTCGAAAAGCAGATCCCTTGCGGACTAAAGTCCGCTCGGGATGACAAAAAGAAAGGACTCGTACGGCACGGCTAAAGCCGTGCCCTTTCAAAACATCGCGTGAAGCGACTCTCCGCAGCTTGTAT
>Ga0306923_10008645_pt1 | contig 10224 bp, 8 predicted proteins | sample sta12Can44000108_FD_203841 | JGI IMG/M metagenome (GOLD analysis project Ga0306923, IMG submission 203841) | Lab enrichment of tropical soil microbial communities from Luquillo Experimental Forest, Puerto Rico - statanox.12C.anox.44.000.108 (v2)... | ecosystem: Environmental > Terrestrial > Soil...
CGGCTTCGCCCCCGTGATCTCGCGGACCTCGTACGACCGGTTCCTCCGCGAGAACGCGCTCAGCGCGAACGCATCGAACGATCCCTATACCGACGACCGCCTGCGTGACGCCCAGGGCAACTTCGTCCAGACCGTGATCCCGGGCACGACGCGGAACTTCAAGACCTTCGACCGCGCCTACCAGTTCAACGGGAAGCTCACCTACCTCCTCGACGAGAACAACAACTTCACGCTCTCGGGCTTCGGGAACCCCGCGCACAACACCGACATCCTGCTCGACTCCTTCAACCAGTCCGACTCGCGCCGGTTCTCCAACACCGACACGTCGTCCTACGACCTCATCGGCCGCTACGCGGGCAAGTTCATGCAGAAGCGCCTCATCGTCGAGGGCGTCGGCGGCTGGCACCGCCAGACGCTCGACAACCTGCCCAACTGGCAGGACGGCGTGAACCAGGCCACCACCCCGACCATCCGCTGGCGCAACCGTACTGCACTGGGCAATTCGGGCCCGGTGAAGCACACGATCGACATGTTCGAGAACGTGCCGTCCGGCTACTGCGTGGGCGACGCCGACAAGTGCACCGTCGACCGCTACACCACCGGCGGCTACGGCTACAACGAGCAGCTCTCGCTGAACCGGTACGCCGGGAAGCTCTCCGCGTCGTACCTCCTCGCCCTGCTCGGCTCGCACAACTGGAAGGCGGGCGTCGACTACGAGCACACGAACTACGAGCAGAACAAGGGCTACTCGGGCGGCGGCACCTACGACTACCGCACCGGCGGCGGCGCGAACGGCTTCCTCCTCACCCGCGGCTACGGCCTCGTGAACTCGCCCACCTTCGGGACGAGCGATCCGAACCTGGTCACCTACCTCGACCGCGTCGGCACGACCTCCCAGTCGAACAGCACCGGCCTCTACCTGCAGGACTCCTGGCAGGTCGCGAACTCGGGCCTCACGATGAACGCCGGCCTCCGCTGGGAGGCGCAGAACATGAAGGACACGAAGTCCTCCGCCACCAGCCTCTCCATCACCGACAACTGGGCGCCGCGCGCCCAGGTGATCTACGACTTCACCGGCACCGGCCGCTCGAAGATCTCCGCGAACTGGGGCCGCTTCTGCGAGAACATCCCGCTCGATATGGCGGATCGCGCCTTCGGCTCCGAGACCCAGGTCTCGGCGCTCTACCAGCGCTCCGGCAGCGCGAGCTGCAACATCGACTCCCGCACGCCGGGCTTCAGGGCGCCGAAGGCGTTCGACCCGCGCGCCTCGTGTCCGCTCCCCGTCTCCCCGAACGGCGTCATCACCGACGTCGACGGCAACTCGGTCCTGTTCTCGCAGGTCGGCTCGGTCTCCCCGGTCGCGCCCGACATCAAGGGCATGTACGTCGACCAGTTCGGGGGCTCCGTCGAGTACGAGCTCTTCCAGGACTTCTCGGTCGGCTTCGAGTACGCCGGCCGCCGCCTCGGGCGCGTCATCGAGGACATGTCGTCCAACGACGGCACGACCTACTTCATCGGCAACCCGGGCGAGTCGAGGCCCTACACGTACCAGGGCCGCGAACAGAACCCGCGGGTCGTGACGACGGTGGACCCGACGACGGGCCGCGAGCTCCAGGTCCCGTTCCCGAAGCCGGTCCGCGACTACGACGGCTTCACCTTCAAGGTCGGCAAGAACCTGTCGAGCAACTGGCTGGCGCAGGCGAGCTACACCTACTCGCAGCTGCGCGGCAACTACGCCGGCCTCCTCCGCCCGGAGAACGACCAGCTCGATCCGAACATCACGTCGGAGTACGACCTCCCGACGCTGATGACGAACAAGAACGGCCTCCTCCCGGGCGACGTCACGCACCAGGTCAAGATCTTCGGCGCGTACGTCTTCAACGTGTCGCAGCGTCTGAACGTCACCGCCGGCGGCGCGCTGAACGCCGCCAGCGGCCGCCCGGTGAACGCCCTCGCGGCGCACCCGCTCTACGGTGCCGGCGAGTCGTTCCTCATCCAGCGCGGCATGGCGGGCCGGACGCCGTTCGTCACCTCGGCCGACCTCCGCGGCAAGGTCGAGTACAAGCTCACGGCCCCGTACGCGGTGCAGTTCACCGTCGACATCTTCAACGTCTTCAACAGCCAGGAGACGCTGTCGTACGACGAGAACTACACGTTCGACACCGCGCAGCCGATCATCGGCGCGCAGTGCAAGGCCAAGAACTCGGCGGGCAAGAAGGATCCGATCGCGGCGATCCAGTCCGACTGCCCGGACCTCGCGTACCTGCGCTCCACCGACGGGCGTCCGGTCACCATCAACCCGAGCTACGGGCGGCCGAACTCGCTCCTCGGCTCCTTCCAGTCGCCGATCGCGTTCCGCTTCGGTCTGGCGCTCTCGTTCTGATCCGGGAGGATTGAGACATGAAGACGAAGACCATCAGGACGGGGATGATCGCGGCGCTCGCCGCGCTCGGGCTCGCGGGCTGCGGTGATCCGTGGCAGGGCGAGAACAAGGCGAACCCGACGATCGCTCGCGTGATCGCGATGGATCCGAACAACCTCGCGGCGTTCGACTCGACCGGCTCGGTCCAGGCCGACAAGCCGGACGGCGCGGGGGTCTGGCAGGTCACCGGGCTCAACTACACCAACGCGGATGGCCAGCCTGCGCAGGCGTCGCTCCTGATCGTCCAGGCGAACAAGCTGCTCAACGGTGCGTCGATCCAGGTCTCGCCGACCGACTGCACGCCGGTGGCCGGCGCGTTCACGTTCACGCCCGCGGCGCCCGCGGGCACCACCTGGTACGCCTGCTACAACCCCACGTCGCCGAACACCGACCAGGGGGGATCGATCATGTTCTACGCAGGGACCGACGCGCTCGATCCGAGCTCGGCGCAGTCCTTCGCCGAGGGCACGCTCGTGACCATCACCGGCACGGCGAAGGACCACCAGGGCAAGTCGCTGGCGGTCGACGTCCAGGCGCAGTTCTAGCCGTTCACGACTGGTGAAGGGTTCGAGGGAGCCGGGTTCGCCCGGCTCCCTCTCTTCTTGCCCGCCCTCGACCCGTCGAGGTTGGAGCCGTCGCGGCGAGCGGTCACGAGAAAGCCCCGGCCGCTCGACGCGGACCGGGGCTTCTCATGCTGCAGGAGCTCGGAAGCGGAGTTACGCCTTGAGGCCCGCCTGCTTCGCGACCTCTTCCGCCAGGTTCTCCTGCTTCTTCTCGAGGCCCTCGCCGAGGACGAAGCGGGCGAAGCGGCGGACCTGGATGTTCTCGCCGATCTTCGCGACGGCGTCGGTGATGATCTCCGACACCTTCTTCTTGTCCTCCTTCACGAACGGCTGGTCGAGCAGGCAGAACTGCTCGTAGTACTTCTCGACCTTGCCGAGCGCGATCTTCTCGAGGATGGCCTCGGGCTTCTTCTGGTCGCGCATCTGCGCCTTCGCGATCTCGATCTCCTTCGCGATCACGTCGGCCGGCACCTCGTCGCGCTTCACGTAGAGCGGCGCGGCGGCGGCGATGTGCATGGCGAGATCCTTCACGAGCGCCTGGAAGCCGTCGGTGCGCGCGACGAAGTCGGTCTCGCAGTTCACCTCCACGAGGACGCCGATCTTGCCGCCCATGTGGATGTAGCTCGCGACCGCGCCCTCGGTGGCGGCGCGCGACGCCTTCTTCGCGGCGGCGGCCAGGCCCTTCTTCCGGAGGTGCTCCTCCGCCTTCGCGAAGTCGCCAGCCGTCTCGGCGAGCGCCTTCTTGCAGTCCATCATCCCGGCCCCGGTCTTCTCGCGGAGCTCCTTCACCAACTGCGCGCTGATCTCGGCCATCTGAATTCCTCTCTTGTGCTGGATGAACGAAGAGGGGCGGACCTGAAGTCCGCCCCTCGAAACCTGGTTCCGCGCGGCCTGCCGCTACTCCGGCTTCGCGGCCGGAGCGGCCTCGGCGGAGGGCGCAGCGGCGACCTCGCCCTTGCGCACCACCTCGACGCCCGCGCTCGCCGCGCCGCGATCCTCGCGCGGAGGGCCACGCCGATCGCCACCCGGACCACGGCCGCCGCGGCCACCGCGGCCACCGCGATCACGCCGGTCGCGCCGCTCCTCGCGCCCCTCGCTGGCGGCGTCGCGCTCGTCCTGACGCTCGTCGCGGCCGCCGTGCTCCTGCACCCACGCCGCGTAGCGCGCCTTGCCCTCGATGCACGCCTCCGCGACCTTGCCCGTGAAGAGGCGGATCGAGCGGATCGCGTCGTCGTTGCCGGGGATCACGTAGTCGATACCCGACGGATCGCAGTTCGTGTCGACCACCGCGACGACCGGGATGCCGAGGCGGTTCGCCTCGTGCACCGCGATGTGCTCCTTCTTCGTGTCGATGATGAAGAGGGCCGACGGGATCCGCGCGAGGTCCTTCACGCCGCCGAGGTTCTTCTCCAGCTTCTCGCGCTCGCGCTCGAGCTGGGCGACCTCCTTCTTCGGGAGGCGGTCGTAGGTGCCGTCGGCGGCCATCTTCTCGATGGTCTTCAGCCGGTCGATGCCCTGCTTCACGGTCTTGAAGTTCGTGAGCGTGCCGCCGAGCCAGCGGTTCGTCACGAAGAACTGGCCCGAGCGCTGCGCCTCCTCGCGGATGGCGTCCTGCGCCTGCTTCTTCGTGCCGACGAAGAGCACCGAGCCGCCGCGGGCCACCGCGTCGGAGACGAAGCGGAGCGCGCCGCGCGCGAGGCCGACCGTCTTCTGCAGGTCGATGATGTAGATGCCGTTCCGGGCGCCGAAGATGTACGGCTTCATCTTCGGGTTCCAGCGCTTCGTCTGGTGGCCGAAGTGGACGCCCGCCTCGAGGAGCTGCTTCATCGAGATGGCGGTGCCCTGGCCGGACAGCGCGGCGGCCATGGTGTCCTGCGCCGGGGCGGCCTCGGCGGCCGGGGCGGGGGGAGCGGCCTGCTGCGCCGCGACGGCGTTCTCGTGATCCTGGGGAGTCTGCATTTCGTTTCTTCTCCGGTTGTTCCGCCACCCGCCCGTTTGTGCGGCCCGTCGCTTCGATCCGGGAGGCGCGACCATTCGCGCCGCCCGCGATCACCGGACGACAGAGCCCGGGAGAGTGTGTGAATTTGAAAGGGCTGCTACGCCCCGGCGGCGCGTGAGGCCAGCCGTCGAGGGACGCGGGATCTAACACGCCGCGAGGAGCCCCGCAAGGAGAGCTGGTTCGGCGAAAAACCCCGCCGTGTCGCGGGGATGGCTCGCCCCTGCCGGTGGCCTCAGCGGGGCCGCCACCAGCGCGGGGTCACGAGCGCGCCGTCGTACCCCCGCCAGGCGACCGGGCGGGACCCCGCGCCGGGGCAGGCGTGGCGCGCGAGCCGCTCGCCCACCTCGAGCTCGCGCCCGCCGCACTCCGGGCAGCGGAAACCGAGCGCTGTCACCTCGCCGCGGCCGAGCGGCGGGGCGTCGTCCCGGGGGACGCCGGGCGGCGGGCCCATGAGCCCTCGCGCGCGGTAGGCCTCGAGCTCGGCCACCTCTGCGGCCTCGCCCCCCGCGGCCCGGCCGCGATCGGCGCGGGCCGAGGCGAGGCACGCGGCGCAGCGGGGGAGGCCGAGGCCGCGGGCCGGGATCACGTCGGCCGTCGCGCCCTCGTCGCGGAGCCACTCGTCGCCGGAGCCGGCGTCGATCTCCAGCGCCGGCACGCCCGCCTCGGCGAGCGCCGCCGCCTTGGCGGCGCCGACGGCGTGGGTCACGAGCACCTCCAGCGCGAGCGCGGGGCGGCCGGCGCGGAGGACGAGCACGTCGGCGCGGAGCGCGCCCACCGCGCCCTCGGTCACCGCGGCGTCGCCGGTCGCTGCGAGGTCGAGCGGCGCCTCGCGGCGGCACGCCGGGCAGCGAGCGCGCAGGGTCACCCGCGACTCCCCTGCGAAGGCGCGGGTACACAGCGCGAGGAGCCGCTCCTTCGCGTCGAGGTGGAGGAGGGTCTCGGGGCGGGTGAGGGCGCAGGTGGAGCCGGGCCGGTGGGCGAAGTGGCGGGCGCGCACGGCCCCGAGCTTCGCCACGAGCTCCTCGCCGCAGCCGACGCACGTGAACGGGCCTCGCGCGCGGCGGGAGGCGGCGTCGAGGCTCGCCACCGAGGTACGCTTCCCGTGGCGATCGTTCGCGAAGGCGAGCAGGACCGTCGTGGACGTTGCGCGGCGCACCGCCCCGAGTCTATCTACCGCTCCCCCTCTGGAGGAAATCCCCGATGACGCTCGAGGCTGGATCGAAGGCGCCGCCGTTCGCGCTCCCCAGCGACGCCGGCGGCGAGGTGAAGCTCTCCGACTACGAGGGGAAGCGGCTCGTCCTCTTCTTCTTCCCCAAGGCCGGCACGAGCGGTTGAACGCAGGAGGCGAGCGACTTCCGGGACGAGGTCGCGAGATTCACGAAGAAGAAGGTTGCAGTGGTCGGCGTGTCGAAGGACTCCCCGGCCGCGCTCGCGCGGTGGAAGGAGAAGCTGGGGCTCGAGTTCCCGCTGCTCTCCGATCCCGACGCCGCGGTACAGCGGGCGTACGGCGTGTGGAAGGAGAAGAGCATGTACGGGAAGAAGGTGATGGGCACCGAGCGCAGTACGTTCGTCGTCGGGCCCGACGGCAAGGTGGAGCGGGCATGGCGCAAGGTGAAGGTGTCCGGCCACGTGGCCGAGGTCCTCGAGAGCCTGTGAAGCAACGCGCGAAGCATTCGGGCCACGCGACCCACGCGACCCGTCCGATCCGGCACGACCTCGTCGACGCCGCGGTGCTCGAGGCCTACGGTCTCGTCCACGACCAGCAGTGGCTCGCCGATCGCGCGCTCGAGCGCGTGCTGCGGCGGGAGAAGCGGCTCTACGCGTCGGAGCGGCGCGCGGTGGCGGAGGCGGCCTACGGGATGATCCGCTGGCGCGGCCGGATCGAGTGGGCGATCGGGCTCGACCCGCGCTCACCCGATCACGCGCTCCGCTACGCGGCCTGGCTCGCCGACCGGGGCGGCGAGGAGGCGATCCCGGCCGCGAAGCGGCTCGGCGTGCGCGCGCAGGCGCTCGCGGGGCTCGACGGCGCCACGGCGCGGATCGCCGCGATCCCGAGCCCGGTGGGGCGGCTCTCGGTGGAGCAGTCGCTGCCGCGCTGGATCGCGCAGCGGTTCGTGGACGCTCTGGGGATGGACGAGGCCCGGGCGCTCGCGACCGCCATGAACGCGCGCGCGCCGCTCACGGTGCGCGCGAACCTGCTCCAGAACACGCGGGACGATCTCCTCGCGCGGCTCGCGAAGGAGGGCGTCACCGCGACGCCCACCCGCTTCTCGCCGTGGGGGCTCGTCCTCGACGGCCACGCGAACGCCTTCGCGCTCGACGCCTTCCAGGAAGGCCGCTTCGAGATCCAGGACGAGGGGAGCCAGCTCCTCGCGCTCGCGCTGGGCGCGCGGCCGAACCACGTCGTGATCGACGCCTGCGCCGGCGCGGGCGGGAAGACGCTCGCGCTCGCGATGGAGATGCGGAACAAGGGCTCGCTCTGGGCGCTGGACCCCGACGCCGAGCGGCTGGAGGAGTGCCGGCGGCGCGCGCGGAGGAACGGCGTCCACAACGTGCGGACGCGCGCGGTGCCCGGGGGCGGCGCCGAGGCGGAGGCGGCCATGAAGGACCTCGCCGGCGCCGACCGCGTGCTGGTGGACGCGCCGTGCAGCGGACTCGGCACGCTGCGGCGCAAGCCCGATGCGCGCTGGCGGCTCGCCGACTCCGACCCGCCGCGGTTCTCCGCGCTGCAGCGCGAGATCGCGCTGCGTGCGGCCCGGCTCGTGAAGCCGGGCGGGCGGCTCGCCTACGCCACCTGCTCGCTCGCGCGCGAGGAGAACGAGGAGGTCGCGGCGTTCCTCGCCGCGGAGGGGCCGGGGCTCGCGCCGCTGCCGCTCGCGACCGCGCTCGGCGCCGGGCTCGCGGAGTCGCTCGGGGCCACCGGCCACGAGCTGCACCTGTGGCCGCACCGGCACGGGACCGACGGGTTCTACCTGGCGCTGTTCGAGCGGAAGTGAGTCGCGGGGAGAAGGGAAACGAGGGATGCCCGAGCTCGCCGAGGTCGAGATCGCCGCGCGGAACCTCCGCGCCTGGGCGCTGGGGCGGCGGATCGAGCGCGCCGAGGCGGAGCCCAGCGCGGCGTACGTGTTCCGCCCGGGCACGCCGAAGCGGTTCACGGCGCAGATCACGGGCCACCGCGTGGAGTCGGTGCGGCGGATCGGCAAGCAGCTCCTCTGGACGCTCCGCGGAGACGACGGCCCGCTCGGCCTCCTCGCCCACCTCGGCATGACGGGGAAGTGGCTGCGCCGCGAGAAGGGCCAGCCGGCGCCAGAGTACGGGAAGGCGCGGCTCCACCTCGACGACGGCCACGTGCTGCACTTCCGCGACCCGCGCCTCTTCGGGCGGCTGCGGCTCGTCCCGGGTGCGCGCTTCGAGGAGGTGGACGAGCTGAAGGAGCTCGGGCCCGATCCGCTCGAGGCGGGCATCGACCCGGCGCGGCTCGGGGCCGCGCTCGCGCGCCGGCGGGCGCCGGTGAAGGTCGCGATCATGGATCAGGGGATCCTGCCGGGCGTCGGGAACATCCTCGCATCGGAGAGCTGCTTCCGCGCCGGGATCGACCCGCGCCGGCCGGCGGCGACGCTCGGTGGCGTGGAGGTCGCGCGGCTCGCGCAGTCGGTGCTCGAGGCGGTGCACGACGCGATCACGCGCCAGGAGGGTCCGGAGATCGCGTACGTGGAGGAGGGCGGCGAGAACCCGTTCCTCGTCTACGCCCGCGAGGGCGAGCGCTGCCCGCGGTGCAAGCGCGCCGACCTGCGCCGGCTCGTGCAGGCGCAGCGCAGCACCTTCTACTGTCCGCGCTGCCAGAAGTAGCTGGCGCGGCCCGAGCCGGGCTCCGATCCGCCCCAGCCGGTTCGGGCTGCGCGTGCCGCGGCGCGATCCTTATGCTCCGCCCGTGCAGAAGCTCCACGCACGGATCGGCCCGGGCCACGCGTGAGACCGAACGGCCCGCCACCCCGCCGGCTCCTCCGCGAGGCGCTCGACGCGCTCGGGATCCGTCGCTTCCTGCTCGGCGTCCACGACGCGGCGTTCCCGATGCTGCCCGGCGAGGACGTGGGCCGGGGCACGCCCTACTCCGACGGGGCGGCGGGGCTGCTCGCGCTCGCGTCGTCGCTCGGCTTCGACGGGCTGCAGCTCGGGCCGCAGGGCACGACCTCGCCCGCGAACCCGTCGCCCTACGAGGGGGCGCTCTTCTCGCGCAGCCCCCTCTCCATCGCTCTCGCGCCGCTCGCGCGGCCGGAGTGGGGTGAGCTGCTCTCGCCCGACGACGTCGAGGAGGCGACGGCGTCCGCGGGTGGCGCGGAGCGGGTGGCGCACGCAGCGGCGTCGGCGGCGGTCGCGCGCGCGCTGGCGGTGGCCACCGAACGCTTCCGCACGCTCCGCGCCGCGGGTGACGCTCGGGTCCGCGACCTCGCCGCGCGCCTCGAGGAGTTCCGCGCCGCCGAGTCGAGCTGGCTCCTGCGCGACGCGCTGTACGAGGTGCTGCACACGCAATACGACGGCGCGGGGTTCCGCGCCTGGCCCGACCCGCTCGATCGCGCGCTCTACGCCCCTGCCCCTGGCGACGAGCGCGCGGCGAGCGATCGCCGCCGGGAGCTCCTCGCGCGCCACGCCGCGGAGGTGGAGGCCTACGCGTTCGCGCAGCTCCTCGCGCACGAGCAGCACCGCCACTTCCGCGAGCGCGCGCAGTCCCTCGGGCTCGCGCTCTTCGCCGACCTGCAGGTGGGGATGTCGGACCGGGACGCCTGGGTGGCGCAGGGCTTCGTCCTCCGGGGCTGGCGCATGGGCGCGCCGCCGTCGCGCACGAACCCGGCGGGCCAGCCGTGGGGCTTCGCCGTCCTCGACCCGGACCGCGTCCGCGCTCCGGACGGCGGCGACGGCCCGGCGCTCGCCTTCGTGCGGGCCCGCGCCCGGAAGACCTTCCGCGAGCACCAGGGGCTCCGCGTCGACCATCCGCACGGCCTCGTGTGCCCGTGGGTCTACCGCGACGGCGGCGATCCGGCCGCCGAGGTCGCGCGCGGCGCGCGGCTCTTCGACTCGCCGGAGGATCCGGACCTCGCCGCCTACGCGATCGCGCGGCGCGATCAGCTCGACCTCGCGGTGCCTCGCCACGCCGACGGGCGCGTGACCGCCCTCGACCCGGAGCAGGTGGCGCGCTACGCGACGCTGCTCGACGCGCTGGTGGCAGAGGCGGCGGGGCCGGA
>Ga0306923_10008651_pt1 | contig 10220 bp, 11 predicted proteins | sample sta12Can44000108_FD_203841 | JGI IMG/M metagenome (GOLD analysis project Ga0306923, IMG submission 203841) | Lab enrichment of tropical soil microbial communities from Luquillo Experimental Forest, Puerto Rico - statanox.12C.anox.44.000.108 (v2)... | ecosystem: Environmental > Terrestrial >...
ACCTCGAAGGTGAGAAGTTCTTCGTCAGCCTCGGCGACGTCAATGGCATATCTGTCGGTGAGCGCCATGAGAACATTCCTCCCCCTGACGGAAATATTTTTGCACAGCTCCAGGGTAAATCTGTAACCATGGTCACACCGCGCACCGCCTTCTCAAGAGAGAGGTGTTAGTCATCCGCGCAGGGAAGCGGCGATTGTGCATTGCCAAATTAGTTTGATCGAGATCAATGCTTCATCGTCCTTACCATACGTATTCTGTTTGGTTTGCGACGAGGCCTCCGCCTTGGGGGCGAAGCGATGGCAACGGCAGCTGACTATCGGAAATGGGCTGAAGAGTGCTTCGAATGGGCGCGCCAAGCCTCCGATGAGGCCGTACGCGAGCAATACGCCAAAATGGGTCAACATTGGCTTGAACAGGCTGCGCGGGCTGAGCGGCCTAGCGCAATCACGTCGTCAGAACCAAAAGTAGCCTAGCCCAATTTTCCGTCGCCAAAAAAAAAGAACCCCAAGCTCGGTACGCGCTTGGGGCTCACTACGCACTACTCACTTAGGCTTCTAGGCTGAGTGGCCAGGGGGCTGGGGGGCTTGGAATGGCCGCCCGACCTGAAGCCTAACGCCTAATATCTAGTAATGCGCCGCGCGAATTTTCAATGCGTGATGCGCCTTAGCGCCAATGAGGCTGCGCCATTAGTAGCTCTGGAAGCCTTGCGAGGTTCACAGCGATCCGGCGGGCTTCGTCTTTTGTCAGCAGCTTGGCCGCTGTTCTGCGCCCTGGCTCTTCCTCGAAGTAGACGTAGGCCAACTTCTGCCCTGCGCTGTCGATCACGACAAAGCAGGCGTCGAGTTCTTCGACTGTCCATGGTGGTGGGAAGCGACGAGGTTGCGCCATCATAGAAACCACAGTGCTACGAGCAGTGCCGCGAGTGCGCCACTAAGTGCAAGAACAATCAAAGTAAGCGTTTGCTGGTCTGATGTCGGCAGTAATGTGCCGCAAAGACGACAGCGGATAGCACCGCGCCGCACAGTGGCAGCACACTCTCTGCAAGTGCCTCTAGCCACGAACAACCCCGCGCATGAAACGCGCCCAACCTGAGGTTCTCGCAATTTAGGGCCGTGCTCAACGCGGCATAATTTCACTGGGGCGGGAAGCGACGAGGCGTCACCATGCGCTACGCCTGACCAAAAGGATTGTCAGTCTCATCCAAGGGAAGCATACTTGAGTTTATGGGCACAGTTTTATTGCCTGTGCGCGAAGGCGAGATTTGGCGCGTGCGGATAATATGGCCGAATGGTGCCATGCACCACTTTGGAAAATTCGCCTTCGAAAAAGATGCTGTCGATTGGATCGATGCCCATTCCCGGCTGACGATGCCTGCTGAAAAAAGCAGCCCTCCGATTGCACCAAGCGAGTGAGGGCAAGCGGGAAGGTGCAGCGACACAACAGTGCTGGGACTTGGGGGTAGCGCAAGCAGGGGGCTGGAAGCCACGCTGTAAAAGAAAGAGGGCCGCCAGTTCAGCGGCCCTAAGTTTGGAGGAAAGTCATGAAACGCACCGCCGAGGACGACGGTGCACTCATAGCAAAGCAGTAATTCTTGGAGAGTGCTGTGACCGTCGTCACAGCAGGCACGGAACCCGCTCAGCTTCCCGGCTAGCCAACGCCTTTTCAAAAATCGATAAACAAAAATAGGATCGCGCTGGTCGCCGCCGCGAGACCCACAAGAGCGAGAGCAAGGGCGTAGATGTAACGCGTATCAACGACTACATCTTCTGCGGCAGTGTGCATGGCTCCCTCCTATGGACACTTGACGTAGCGAGTTCAGAAATTATTCCTGGCTCACCGACTGAATTTCTACACAGCTTTGGGATAGGTATCTGTTACCAAGGTCACACCGCGCGCTGACCGCTACTCATGGCTGATCGAGGGCAGGGGCCGAAGGCCTTGCTTGCTAGCCAAGTGCTAGCGGGTTAAGGCATTGCAGATTGGCAGTGGGATCAACGCGTTATCTTGCGCCAGCACTATCCGCCCAACAGATCGCTCAGCACATTGGCGCCGCCGCGATAGGTCACCAGCATGACATCGATATTGGTGAGGTTTTTGAACCAGGCGGCGAGCATGTGCGGCGGCGCGCCATTGGGCACGCCGAAATTGAGTTTACTCGGATGCGCTTTGGCGTAAGCAATCAGGTCGGCAAAGTTCGCGACCGGCGCCTTCGGGCTCGCCACCATAACGTAAGGCACCTCGGCGACCATCGCGATCGGCTCAAAGCGTTTCGCATCGTATTCGATGTCGCGATAAAGCGTCGGTCCGATGGCAAGCGTCGCCGCGCTGCCGAGAAGGAGCGTGTAGCCGTCGGGCTCGGCATGGGCGGCGATCTTGCCGGCGAGGGTCGAGCCGGCGCCGGGCCGGTTGTCGACATAGACTTGCTGTCGGAGCCGGTCCGAAAGCGCCTGACTGATCAGCCGTCCCATGACATCGGTCGGTCCGCCGGGCGGGAATGGAACGATCAGTCGGATCGGGCGACTGGGATAGGCGTCTTCGGCGGCTGCTATCAGCACGCTCGCTGGCACGGAGGTCGTGACGGCAAGCAACAGAAACACGATCGATAAACAGCGTGCCGCAATTGCGTTGGCCAGCGCCTGCATCATGGCGAGCTCCCGGTCGTCCCCGCCGAAGCGTCCTTATGATGCGCGAAATGGGTTTTCTGCGGAAGGCAGGAGAACTGCCTTCCGCCCAGTCTAACCCCAATCATTCCCGCGCAAGCGGAAGTCCAGAATCAAACGATGTCCTGGGTCCCCGCTTTCGCGGGGACGAACGGATCATTGCGTAGCGTGCTCCGCCGCAACTATCCAGACGTCACGCGGCTGTGCGGTCGGAACGCGCGCATCGCGCGTTCAGGCGGTGTCGAAATACGGCCACGCCTTCTCGCCGCATTCGGTGCCCAGCGGACGGATATCGGCGCGACCGCCCTTGGCGCCCACGATCGGCGCGCTGGCGCCGACCTGCGGTGACAAACTCGGGAACGCCACAAAACAAGACGCCGCGATCGCGGAGACGGCGACGGCATAAGCGGTCTCGATGATGACACCTGGTGCCTAGTTCTGCCCCGTTTTGGATCGTCATTCGGGGCTCGATTTTCGAAGTGGCCGGATTTTGCCCAGAGGCTCAACTGACGCGTTGATCTCAATCACAAATCTCACCACTCGGGTAAGCCTTTGTAAGATCTAAGTTTCTGGTCTGACCCGCAGTGGATGAGATGAAGCTACCCACTGCGGATAGCGAGTCCGCAGCATCCTCTTTTGCGGCTCAGGAAGCCTGACCATGCCTTGCGGGGACTCGGTGCGCGGGGTAGGACGCGACCATGCCCGCCGCGTCGCGAATCAGCCAACGTATCGCGCTCTTTGCCGGATCGTTCGATCCCATCACCAACGGCCATGTCGACGTCGTCGGCAAGGCTGTGCGGTTTGCCGATCGGCTGGTCATGGCCATCGGTATTCATCCAGGCAAGACACCAGTGTTTTCGGTCGACGAGCGGCTCGCTATGATCAATGACGTCTGTGGGCCGCTTGCCCGTGCCGCCGGATGTGAGTTGTCCGCCATCACCTTTGCCGACCTCGTGGTCACGGCGGCGCAGCGCGCCGGCGCCACCATGCTGGTGCGCGGCGTGCGCGACTCCACCGATTTCGACTACGAGATGCAGATGGCCAGTATGAATGCGGCGATGGCGCAAGAGATCCAGACGGTGTTCTTGCCGGCGGCGCCGGCGGTACGCCCCATCACCGCCACTTTGGTGCGGCAGATTGCCGGAATGGGCGGCGACGTTTCGAGCTTCGTGCCGGCGCCGGTCGCGGCGCGGTTGCAGAAAAAATTCGCCAAGGTCTAAGCCTCACCGACCTCTTGAAATTCATCATCCACTGAACCTAAGCGCCGGGAGATGACATGACCCGTGTTCTTGCCCTACTGTTCGCGATCATGTGTGCCGCTTCAGCCTCCGCCCAGCCCGCCCAGCCGCTGCCGGCCGGGTTGGATCCACAAAACACGCTCGTCCTCGATACCACGCAGGGACGCATCTTCATCAAATTGCGCAACGATATCGCGCCCAATCACGCGCAACGGCTCAAGCAGCTTGCGCGCGACCATTTTTACGACGATGTGCCGTTCCATCGCGTGATCGACGGCTTCATGGCGCAGACCGGCGACGGTCAAAACCGCAACGGCACCGGCGGCTCGAAATACCCGGCGCTGAAAGCGGAGTTCTCCAGCGTGCCCTATACGCGCGGTGTCGTCGGCATGGCGCGCACGTCGGATCCGAATTCGGCCAACAGCCAGTTCTTCATCATGTTCGCCCCAAACGCCCACCTCAACGGCCAGTACACCGTGGTCGGGGAGGTGGTGCGCGGCATGGACGTGGTCGACAAGCTCAAGCGCGGCGAGCCGCCGACCAATCCGGACAAGATCGTCCACGCGCAGGTCGCCGCCGATATGAAATAGGGCGAAGGCGATGCGCCTTTGCCAAAGCGCATCGTTTGTCGCGGGACTTTTTAACGCTGGCTTTGATCGGCGCGGTTGATCGGCCTGCGGCACAGCCGCTCAACAAGCTGCCGCCGGCGCGCGCGCCGTGCAGCGTCTTGATTCTGTGACGTCGCCGATCGGCCAGGATTTGCGCCTGACCATCGTCTCGACCGACGATGCTGGCGCGGCAAACGGGTCCGCTGCCGAGTCCGCCAAGCCTGACCAGGTGGCGACTGCCGTACAGGAAACGGCCAACGCGGCGCAGGAGAAACCGCTCGATTCCATCCGCGCCATGTATGCCGCGCTGCGCGGCTGCTGGGTGCCGCGCGTCTTGCCAGTGCTTGTCGGGATGTGAGGCCCAGCTGCCGATTGCGATCCAGGGGCGGGCGAATGGTGCAAACTTCTCTCCGACGGCGCTCAGGACCGTTGTGGGCACCTGCAAATCCGGTTCGGTTGAGGACAGCGGCACGTTCATCGCCGCCATCAAGGCGCGCAGCCAGTCGATCGGGTGATCGTGAAAATGATCCTGGCCGATGCCGTCATTGGTGATGAAGGCGCTTTGCGGTTTTTTGCGGTCATTCAGGTCAAGCCCGGAGTCGGCGACGTGATCTGGCATTTGTCCGCGCCATTGCGGCGACCGCTCCGGAGCGCATGCCGGATCGGAACTGCAGCGCGGCATCATTTTGATCCGGCTGGTCGCGCTGTTGCGCCGGCAGCGCCTGAAATCGATCTGGATCCTTGACCGCACCATCCGGCCGGCACTGGCTGCTGCGCTTGCCGGCATCCCAGAGCGAATCGGGCTCGGGCTTGGCACCGCCACATTGATTGCCGTTCAGTGGCTATAGAGGCATTTAAGCTAATATTACCAAATACTTACGTAAAATCAGGCAGCCGTTAGGTGACACTGTAGGTAACATCTGACGGCTCCTCCGTACCCAAAAACCTTCGCGCGAACTTTGGGTATGACGAACGCTTTCGTTCGGTCAATCCTGCACACGTTCGCACAAGCCACGAGTGAGGGACGCCATGGGCAGACTGATCGCAAGCGAAGTCACGATGAAGTGCCGTGGTGAGGTGCTGTCATGAGGGATGGGGAACAATCATACGAACTTGCTGACGCCAAGGACCAGAATGCGGGCGTCGCACTCGATGATTTCGTCGGCTTCATGGCGGCCCATTCATACATCTACACGCCGACCGGGCAAATGTGGCCGGCATCTAGCGTCAACTCTCGCATCGCGCCCGTCCTGCTCGTCGATGAAGACGGCGAACCCATTCTCGATGGCGACCGCAAGGAGCAGTATCTCAGCGCAAGCGCCTGGCTCGATAAAAATCGCCCGGTCGAGCAAATGACCTGGGCGCCGGGGTTGCCGATGCTCATCGAAGACCGCCTCGTTTCTAATGGCGGCTGGATTAAGCGCGACGGCGTTACTTGCTTCAATCTCTATCGGCCCCCGCTACCGTTACCCAATGGCGACGCCAGCAAGGCCGACGCCTGGATCCAACATATTCTCAGGATCTACGACGAGGACACAGCAGGGCACATCATCAAATATTTCGCCTTCAAGGTTCAACAGCCCGAGGTGAAGATCAATCACGCCGTAATGTTCGGCGGCGACCAGGGCATCGGCAAAGATACAATATGCGCTCCGCTCAAGTATGCCGTCGGGGCATGGAATTTTATCGAGGTTTCACCCAAGCACATCTCCGGGCGTTTTAATGGCTACGCCAAGGCAGTGATATTGCGAGTGAGTGAGGCTCGCGATCTTGGTGAGGTGAACCGCTTCGACTTCTACGAACAGATGAAGGTGCTCACCGCGTCACCGCCCGAGGTGTTACGCGTCGATGAAAAGCACATGCGCGAATACGATATCTTCAATGTCTGCGGCGTCATCATCACCACGAATTACAAGACCAACGGCATCTATTTGCCGACCGATGATCGGCGGCATTTCGTGGCCTGGTCGCAAGCAAAGAAGGAAGACTTCTCCGAAGAATACTGGGACGAGATATGGGGCTGGTACGAGGCTGGCGGATTTGCTCACGTCGCAGCCTATCTGCGCACCTTGGATATCTCCGCCTTTAACCCGAAGGCGCCGCCACCAAAAACCGCGGCCTTTTGGGACATCATCAACGCCAACCATGCGCCCGAAGAGGCGGAACTCGCCGATGTAATCGACGGCCTCAGCAAGCCGTGGACACTTAACGGCACTACCGGCACAGACGCTAACGGCGACCTTATCCTCGAGCCGCCGCAAGCAATCACCATCGAAATGCTGAAGGAGGCAGCCGGTTTCGGCACTGAGACCGCCGACTGGATCAGTGATCGTAAGAACCGGCGCATCATCCCTCACCGGCTGGAAAAGTGTGGCTATGAGCCCGTGCGCAACGAGGCCGCGGAGGATGGCCTGTGGAAGATCAAGGGTAAGCGGCAGGCCGTCTATGCCCATCGCAGCCTGTCAACCAGAGAGCGGATAGCGGCTGCCAGAAAACTCACGGTCGGTCGAGTCAGTGAAGTCAGTGATCTCTCCATGCAAACATTTTCCGAGTGCCAAGCCCCGAACGTCAAAACCGTTTCCATGAGAAAATCACTGACTTCACCGACCACGCTGACCGCCAGCAACGGTAACCGAGGGTTCCCGCCGATTTGCGCCCACTGCGGCGCCCCCGCTACCGACGACGCGCCCGTCCTGCCGTGCGCCGTCAACGGCGAAGAGTACCTGCTGCACTGCGAGTGCCGGGACGATTGGCTGAATGATCAAGGGGGCCAATCATGAGCGGCAATCCGACTCTACAGAGGTTCCGCAATGCTAGTCGTCTGGGTGGCGACCTCATAACAGTCGTGGGCCGTCGGGTGTCGGGAGGCGGTTATGACGGCCTGTACACAAAAATCCCATCGCAGTTTTTGGGTACGACCACAATCAAGCGAACGGCTAATTTGTTGGCATGAGTGCGAACACACCGGAGGACACGATGAACAAATCCCCGCGGCTGATTCCGGATTCAGAAGTGTGCCGGCGCTACCACGTCGTTCCCTACACGCTATGGCGTTGGGAGCACGATCCGGACATGGGGTTTCCCCAGCCAGTCCGGATCAATGGCCGCAAGCATCGGATTGAGGCTGAGCTCGACCAATTTGATGCGCGATGTGCCGCCGAACGTGATGCCCGTTCTTCGGATGCCACTGAGACGTTCGACGCTGGAGAGGCGGCGTGACCCGGCGCGAACACGTGCACAACGACCTTTCGCAGAACGAACGCCGCCAAGTGCTGCGCGACACCATGCACACGCGCGCCATCGCCGAGCAGGGCCCAGTCGGCGGGCGTTATGGCGCGATCAGCAAAACGCACGTTACCGGCGCAGGACCCGGATAAGCGATGTCCGTCGTCGAGATCACTGACGAGCCGGCCGACCTCGTCGATGACCTGCTCGCTTGCTCAAACGACCCGCTGCGCTTCGTTGAGCTGGCGTTCCCCAACATCACGCCGGAGCGTTGGCAACGCACGGTAATGACCCATATCGGCGATCAACTCAGCGCCAATATGCGGCTCTCCAAGTTCGATCCAATCCAGGTCGCTGTCGCAAGCGGGAACACAATCGGGAAAACGGCCCTTCTCAGTTGGCTAATTCTTTGGTCATTGACGACGTTCGAGGATTGTCTCGGCGTTGTCACGGCAGGCACCGAGCCGCAGATCCGCACTAGGCTCTGGGGCGAGCTGTCCAAGTGGTTCCACCAACTGCCCGACGAGTTGCGCGCACAATTTGAATTGACTGCTACGGCGCTTTTCCATCGCCAGCACGAACGAACTTGGCGCATTGATGGGCGCCCGTGGTCGGAGCGTAACCAGGAAGCATTTTCTGGGCTCCATAACTTTCAAAAGCGAGTCATCGTCATCTACGACGAATGCTCGATGATCGCAGAACCCATATGGAGGGCCACAGACGGAATGCTCAATGACGCCGAAACGCAAGTGCTGTGGCTCGTCTTTGGTAACCCACTGCGACTCGATGGACGCTTTCCGCAATGCTTTCCGGGCGGACGGTTCGCCGGGATGTGGAAATCATTCCATGTCGATAGCCGAACGGTGAGCTTAAGCAACAAGGAGTCTTTGAACGAGAAGATTGCGTACTACGGTCCCGAGTCGAACTATGTCCGCAGCCACATCCTCGGGCTTTTCCCAACAGCCAGCACCTCGCAACTGATCCCGCTCGACGTCGTCGAGACGGCCACGCTTCGAGACACATTCGTGCACCCAACGGACGCAACTATTATCGGCGCCGACGTGGCGAGCGGGCATGGTGAGGATTCCAGCGTGATTTACATCCGCAAAGGCCTCGACGGGCGCACGCACGCGCCGCGCAAGTTTCCCAATCTCGATCCACTTCAGTTCGCATACAAAGTCGCAGCCGCCGCGAAGGAGTTCAATGCCGACGCAATTTTCGTCGATGCTGGTGGCGTCGGCCAAGGCACTGCGGCGAAGCTTCGTGAACTCGGACTGACGCCGCATTCGGTTTATTTTGGATCGAAAGCTGACAACGCCGGCAGTTTAGTTCGCTGTGCCAACAAGCGCAGCGAATGCTGGACCAAGATGGCCGAATGGTTGAAGGCCGGCGCAATCCCCAATGATGAGCAACTGAAGGCAGAGCTGATTGGCCCCGAGTATTCGGAGAACGCCCAGGGGATTGTGCTCGAGCGCAAGGAAGACATGAGGGCTCGCGGTCTCGGGTCGCCCGATGTTGCCGATGCGCTGAGTTTGACATTCGCGGTGCCGATATTCAGCCAGCAGCTTTCCTTCGCCGGGCGCGGGGACCACTTGGTTCAGTCAGAATACGATCCGTTTAGTTCTGCGGCCATGAAGGGCGAGCCCTATCCGGAAGCGACGGCACGATTTTACGCTTCGGGTTGGGCCAAGTTAAAAAGTGAATATGAGTGACATGTCGCAATCGTTCGATAAGGCAAAGACCGAAAGCCCCTCGCTTCAAGGCGAGCCTGATAGCAAACCTTGTGTCGTTTCTGCCCTTGCAAGATTTAAAAGCCACCTAGAAGCGGACGAGCAAATTGGCAACGACAAGCAAATCAGGCTCGATGATCCTTGGGCGGACCTGCTTAAGAACCTCGAAGCAAGACCAAATACCGACCGCCACATCGTCCAAGCGCTCGACCCCGACGGCAAGCCAGAATGGCGGGTGCGGAGTTGTTATCTCCTCACCGTAGTTGGCCTCGCCGCGGAACGCGCCAACGCCGTTCATCACCGCCGCCTTGGTACCGTCATGCGCAAGCTTGGTTGGACCGGGCCGAAGAATCTCCGGTTCGGAGCCGAGCAGGCCAAGGGCTATTTCAAGGCGGCGGAGGATGTTCGGCGAAGCAATCACACCACCAGTCGGCAGTAACCAGTTCACCTTCGATCGCGCGGGTTTGCGGTCGGTTTGCTTGTGACCATCGCATCGGCGATGAAGCTTCTCGAGCGTCGCAAACAACAAAGCCGCCAAGTACCAGAATTATCCAGCGGCTTTGCCACTCGGCTTCCCAGCCTATTATTGGTCATGTTTCTCATTGCGTTAAACCAATAGTGTCGCTTCCGTCATTTGCCACAAACTAAATGTTGCCGGTCAATCGGAGAATGGTTTGGATTACGGCATTCGTCGCGACCGAAATGAGGTACGACACAAAATTTAGGTTCATTCCTAATTGAGAGCCCAGCAGCGGCAGA
>Ga0306923_10008652_pt1 | contig 10220 bp, 6 predicted proteins | sample sta12Can44000108_FD_203841 | JGI IMG/M metagenome (GOLD analysis project Ga0306923, IMG submission 203841) | Lab enrichment of tropical soil microbial communities from Luquillo Experimental Forest, Puerto Rico - statanox.12C.anox.44.000.108 (v2)... | ecosystem: Environmental > Terrestrial > Soil...
CAGCGCTGGCTGCTCGATCTCGGCGACAGCAAGCTGCCGCTCTGGGTGCTCGATGCGAGGCGCCGCGTCCCCGACACTGGCATCTTCGACTATCTCGGCTTGATGCCGCTGATCTGGGCCGGCAAGACCAGGTTGGTCGGCGAGGCGATCCGCTGCGAGGGAACGCTGTATCAGCGGCTGGTGCAGCCGCTATTGCTTGCAGCGCTGAACCTTGATCCGCCGGAGGGCTCGGCCGGGCTTGCCGGCGCGATCGTGCGTGAAACGCTGCTTGCGGGCGGCCAGGCGTGCCGGCCGCTGATCGCACGCGCGGGGCTGAGCTCGGTCCTGGTCGAGCCTGCGATAAAATTGTTGCGCGACAGGGGCGCGACGGTCCGCCTGGGTCACGAACTGCGCGCATTCGCGACCACCGGCGATCGCGTGGATGGACTCAATTTCGGCGACGATGCGATCGCCGTCGGCCCTAACGAGGCGGTCGTCATGGCCGTGCCGCCGCGCAGCGCAGCGTCGCTGCTGCCGGGCCTGAAAACGCCAACCAAATTCCGTGCCATCATCAATGCGCATTTCCGCCTTGACCCGCCGCCCGATGCGCCGCCAATCCTCGGCGTGGTCGGCGGATTGGTGGAATGGCTGTTCGCGTTCCCCAACCGCCTGTCGGTCACCATCAGCAATGGCGATCGCCTCATTGACATACCGCGCGAAGACCTCGCGCAGGCGATCTGGCAAGACGTCCGCAAGGCCGCCAAGGTGTCCGGCGAGCTGCCGCCCTGGCAGATCGTGCGCGAACGGCGCGCCACATTTGAGGCGACGCCCGAGCAGAATGCCCTGCGCCCATGCACCACAACCGGCCTGAAAAACCTGTTTCTCGCCGGCGATTGGACTGATACGGGATTACCAGCGACGATCGAAGGGTCGGTGCGGTCGGGCGCGCGTGCAGCAGATCACATTCTCGGTCTGCGACAGCGCCGACGATAGCGCTTTGCGAACAGCCGGCCTTAGCCGGTTCAGTCATGAGGACGAAAGACGTGGAGAGCATGCTTTCCGGCAACGAGGCCTTGCAGAGCGAGGGCACAGGCGACGCGCTCGAGTCGAGCATCACGCGCGCCACACAGGCATTGCTTGGATTTCAGCGCTCGGACGGACATTGGGTGTTCGAGCTCGAGGCCGACGACACCATTCCGTCCGAATATGTCCTGCTGCGTCACCATCTCGGCGAACCAGTCGATGCCGCGCTGGAGGCCAAGATCGCCAACTACCTGCGGCGGAGGCAGGGCGCCCATGGCGGCTGGGCGCTGGTTGCCGACGGCGATTTCGATATGAGCGCCAGCGTCAAGACCTATCTCGCGCTGAAGATCATCGGCGATGCGATCGACGCGCCGCATATGGTGCGGGCGCGGCAGGCTATTCTCGCCCGCGGCGGCGCCATCCACAGCAACGTCTTCACGCGATTTACCCTGGCGATGTACGGCGTGTTGACCTGGAAGAGCGTGCCGGTGCTGCCGGTCGAGATCATGCTGCTGCCGCTGTGGTCGCCCTTCCATCTCAACAAGATCTCCTATTGGGCGCGCACCACGATGGTGCCTTTGATGGTGCTCGCGGCGCTGAAGCCGCGGGCGAGAAATCCGAAGGGCATCGAAATCGACGAATTGTTCCTGCAGAATCCCCGCTCGATCGGCATGACGCCAAAGGCGCCGCATCAAAGCTGGGGTTGGTTCTTCCTGTTCCGCGCGCTCGACGGCGTGCTGCGCGGGCTCGAGCCGCTATTTCCGAAACACTTGCGCCAACGTGCCATCGCGGCCGCACTCTCCTTCATCGAAGAGCGGCTGAACGGCGAGAACGGCATGGGCGCGATCTATCCGCCAATGGCCAATATCGTCATGATGTATGATGCGTTGGGCAAGCCGGACGATTTTCCGCCGCGCGCCGCCACCCGTCACGGCATCGACAAGCTTCTGGTGGTCGGCGAGGAGGAAGCCTATTGCCAGCCTTGCGTCTCGCCAGTGTGGGATACGGCGCTGACCTGCCACGCTTTGATGGAAGCGGGCGATGCGGCGGCCACGACCTCCGCGAGGCAGGGGCTGGACTGGCTGTTGCCGCGGCAGGAGCTAGAGGTCAGGGGCGACTGGGCGGTCAAACGGCCGAACCTGCGCCCCGGCGGCTGGGCCTTCCAGTACACCAACGCCTATTACCCCGATCTCGACGACACCGCGGTGGTCGTGATGGCGATGGATCGGATGCAGCGCGCAGACGGCAGCCGCCATTATGGTGATGCCATCGCGCGGGGCCGCGAATGGATCGTAGGCATGCAGAGTCGCAACGGCGGCTGGGGCGCGTTCGACGTCAACAATCTCGAATATTATCTCAACAACATCCCATTCTCCGACCACGGCGCGCTGCTTGACCCACCGACTGAGGACGTCACCGGCCGCTGCGTGGCGATGCTGGCCCAGCTCGGCGAGAGCGCGGCGGACAACGCGCACGTCGCAGACGCCGTCGATTATCTGCGCCACACGCAGCTTGCCGAGGGCTCCTGGTACGGCCGTTGGGGCCTCAACTACATCTACGGCACCTGGTCGGTGCTGTGCGCGCTCAACGCGGTCGGCGTCAACCACCAGGATCCCATATTCCGCAAGGCCGTGGACTGGCTGGTCTCGGTGCAAAACCCAGACGGGGGCTGGGGGGAGCATGCCACGAGCTATCGGCTGGATTATCGGGGCCTGGAAAAGGCGCCCACCACGGCCTCGCAAACGGCATGGGCCTTGCTCGGCCTGATGGCGGCTGGCGAGGTCGGGCATCCGGCGGTCGCCCGCGGCGTGGCGTACCTTTTGGCCACACAAACCAAAAAAGGGCTCTGGGAGGAGTACCGCTACACTGCGACGGGCTTTCCACGGGTGTTTTATCTGCGCTATCATGGCTATTCGAAGTTCTTTCCGCTGTGGGCGCTTGCGCGGTATCGGAACTTGAAAAAAACCAACAGCAGGGTGGTAGGGGTCGCGTTGTGAAATTGGGGGTGGGGGGTGGCCTGTCGGGGGACCCGATCGACCGACGGCCCATATTGATCGTGACGGGGCTCGTTCAGGAGGCTCGCATCGCAGCGGGGCCCGGCATGGCCGTGGTCTGCAGTGCCAGCGATCCGGTGCAACTGCGCGCCTTGCTCACCGTGTTCGATCCCAAGACAATCCGGGGCGTTGTTTCGTTCGGCGTGGCCGGCGGCCTCGACCCATCGTTAAAATCGGGCGACATCGTGGTCGCGACCGAGGTCGTGGCCGGCGACGCGCGCTGGCTCGCCGGCCTGTCACTTAGCGAGCAACAGATCGCCAGCATCGCGCTGGGCCGCCGCCGCGTGATCAGGGGCGGACTTGCCGGCGTCGAAGCGGTGGTGGTGGGCGAGTCCGGCAAGATCGCGTTGCGGCTTGAGACCGGCGCTGCCGCTGTCGACATGGAAAGCCATATTGCGGCCGCCTATGCGGCCGAGGCCGGACTGCCCTTTGCGGCGTTGCGGGTGATCAGCGATCCCGTCAGCCGTGCGCTGCCGGCGCTCGCCCGCAGCGCGATCAAACCGAACGGTGAAATCGATTTCGGCAAAATCTTGCGCGGCTTGGCGCGCAATCCGCGCGCCTTGCGCGCCTTGGTCTCGACCGGGATCGACTTCAACCGCGCGCTGAAAAGCCTACGCGGCTGTCGAGGCTTTCTGCTCGGCGGCGAGGGCGTCGTCGCGGCGGATCTCTGACAGCTTCTTCTGCACCTGTTCGGCGAAGATATACTGCGCCGGACGCTGCTTGGAGAGATCGATCTCCGGTGCCATCGGGCCTTTAGTGCTAATGCCGCGCAGCGCCACCCACAAAGCCTTGAAAGGGTTGTTGAGCGAGGCAGTGGCTGCGGTCGGCTCGTAGCCGCAATGCGCCATGCAGTTGGCGCACTTCTCGTACTTGCCGGTGCCATAGGAGTCCCAATCGGTGGTGTCCATCAGCTCCTTGAAGGTCTTGGCGTAGCCTTCGCCGAGCAGATAGCATGGCTTCTGCCAGCCGAAAATGTTGCGCGCCGGCATGCCCCAGGGGGTGCACTCGTAGCTCTGGTTGCCGGCCAAGAAGTCCAGGAACAGGCTGGAATGCATGAAATTCCACCTCTTGCCCTTGCGGCGCGCGAACACGTCGCGGAACAGTTTTTTGGTCTTGGTGCGGTTTAGGAAGTGCTTCTGGTCCGGCGCGCGCTCATAGGCGTAGCCCGGCGACATCGACACCCCAACGCCAAGCTCGGTGGTGAAATCAAGGAATTTTGCGATTTCTTCCGCCGAGTGGCCGTCGAAAATCGTGGCGTTGACGTTGACTGTAAAGCCGCGCGCTTTGGCGGCCTTGATCGCCGACACCGCGCGGTCGAACACGCCCTTCTGCGACACCGCCCGATCGTGGTGGTTGCGCAGGCCGTCCAGATGCACTGAGAAGAACAAATAGGGCGAGGGCTCGAACAGGTCGAGCTTCTTCTCAAGCAGCAGCGCGTTGGTGCAGAGCGAGACGAACTTCTTGCGCTCGACGAGGCCGCGCACGATCTCGCCGATCTCCTTGTGGATCAAGGGCTCGCCGCCGGGGATCGCAACCATCGGCGCGCCGCATTCATCGGCGGCGTCCCAGCATTCCTGCGCCGTCATCCGGCGGTTGAGGATCGCATCGGGATAGTCGATCTTGCCGCAGCCGGCGCAGGCGAGATTGCAGCGAAACAGCGGCTCAAGCATCAAAACCAGCGGATAACGCTTTCGGCCGAGGAGCTTCTGCTTGATGAGATAGCCGGCGATGCTCAGTTCCTTGAAGAAGGGTATTGCCATTATCGATCTGCTCTCCGAACCTTTGACTCGATGCATTGATCAACTGGCCGCGAGTTCTGCGGGCAGCCGCAATTCGATATTTTCGTTGTCGCCCGGCAGCGCGGACACTGTGAGCGGTCCTAGGTCTGGCAGCGCCCCGATAACATCATCCACCAAAACCTCGCACCCAAACGCGCCGGCCGTGACGCCAACAGCCTTGACGCCAACAGCCTTGGCATCCTTCAACCAGTCCTCTTTCGGCTCGCTACCGCCAGCAATCAGATAACTCGGAACACCAGCCTCGGTGCCGATCTCGCATAGCTGGTTTGAATTGGAACTGTCGGCGGCGCCCACCACCAACATCATGTCACCACGCGTGCTTTGATCCCCTACCGCAGCTTGGTGGTTGTTACGCGCATAACAGATATCTCGGATATTGGGGCCTTGAATGTCTGTAAAGCGCGCCTTAACAAAGCCGGCCGGCATCTGTGGCGGCGGCGAAAACGCCGCCACATCGCCAACGTTCTGCACCCAAAGCGCGCGGCCCTTAGACATGCAGCGCTTGCCTTGATTGTGAACTTTTGTGACCAGCGCGCAGGTTGCGTTCGCCACTGGCAAGGCGCGCGCGGCCGTTTCTTCCTCCACACTCGGCGTCACGCCGTGCGCGGAAAAGGCGCTGACTGCCAAAGGCGGTACCTCGGAAAGGTCCTCGACCAAGATCGCGCCGTCGTGCTTCAGCCTCTCGACTACGTCGTTGTTGTGCCCGATCTCATGCCGCCCATCGACCGGCGAGCCATGTTTCTCGAGCACGCGCTCGACGATCTCGATCACACCCACCACGCCGGCGCAAACGCCGCGCGGCTGTGCCAGATAGACCAGAATGGGACGTCCGCTCCTCAACTTGCCTCACCTATTTCCTTAAAGCTGCTCTGGACAGCGTCCTCACTTCGTTTCCCAACTGCCGCACTCAATTCTGCAGCTGTCCGCATCATCACCACTTCCCTCCCATCCCTCGAATGAAGCGATGGTGGTACAAGGCCACGTGTTAGAAATTCATTGGCTAGAGAAGGCAGGCTGCCCGCGCCCGCCCGAGGTAGGTCTCTCTCAGGTATCAGGGTACTCTACGATAAGCCAAGCAGAATGAAGTCTTTAAGTCCCCCTCACGCGTTCACCACTTTGCGGCCCAACAATCCCCGCTATACAGCCACCCCGGCCAAACCCCTGTTTTGAGCTATGTGTCTGTGTCCCCTCGACAAAATCTCCGAAAACAAGGTTAGCTCGGCCTCCGGAACTCGGCTAGACAACGGGGCGTTTCCGCAAGCTACCAAATTTAGAAAGAATTGATGTGCTGACAAGTGTCGTTGTTTCGATCGTCAGAATGTGTACCCGTTTTGCAACGCTTACGCTGCTGGTCGGACTGGTGCTTGCTGTCGCGGCGGGCTTCTATACGGCGCGCCATTTCGCGATCAACACGGACATCAACACGCTGATTTCGGACAAGCTGGATTGGCGGCAGCGCGATATTTTGTTCGACACCGCGTTCGACCGCGACAGCACGATCCTGGCGGTGGTCGAGGCGCCGACGCCGGAACTCACCGGCATCGCGGCCGCGGCCCTGTTTGACAAGCTGAAGGGCGACAGCACCAACTTCCTGTCACTCCAACAGCTCGGCTCCGGCGAGTTTTTTGAGAACAACGGGCTGCTTTTTCTTGACACCCCGGAGCTCACCGAGCTCTCCGGCCAGTTCGAATCGGCGGCCCCCTTGATCGAGATCATGGCGGGCGATCCTTCGATCCGCGGGCTGACTGGCGCGCTGGAGACGGGGCTTGCCGGCGTGCGACGCGGGGACGTCAAGCTCGACGATACCGCCAGGCCCTTCAACCAGATCGCGCAGACAGTCGAGGACGTCCTCAACAATGGCAGCGCCAATTTCTCCTGGCGCGAGCTGACCAGCAAGACGCCACTGACCGATTCGGACCGACGCGCTTTCATCGAGTTCAAGCCGGTGATCCACTATAGCGCGCTCGAGCCGGGCAAGCAGGCGACCGATGCGATTCGCAAAGCGGCTGACGAGCTGGATTTCAGCGGCAAATATCAATCGCGCCTCCGACTGACCGGGCCGATCCCGATCGCCAATGAGGAATATGCGACCGTCCAGGAAGGCGCGATTATCAACGGCATCGGCACGGTTGTCGTGGTGCTGTTCATCCTGTGGCTCGCACTGCATTCGGCGAAAATCATCTCCGCGGTGTTCATCAATCTCTTCATCGGCCTGTCGATCACCACCGCGGTGGGGCTTGCGATGGTCGGTTCGTTGAACCTGCTGTCGATCGCCTTTGCGGTGCTATTCGTCGGGCTCGGTGTCGATTTCGGCATCCAGTTCAGCGTCCGCTACCGCTCGGAGCGCTTCAAGAATGATGACCTCGCGCTGGCGCTGCAGGAGGCCGCGCGCCGCTCCGCCATCCCGCTATCGCTTGCGGCGATGGCGACCGCGGCCGGCTTCCTGTGCTTCCTGCCGACCGCCTACAAGGGCATTTCCGAGCTCGGCGAGATCGCAGGCGCCGGCATGGTGATCGCCTTCCTCTCCAGCATCACCGTGCTGCCGGCGCTGCTGAGGCTGTTCAATCCGCCAGGAGAAAAGGAGCCCGTTGGCTACGCCTTCCTGGCGCCGCTCGATCGCTTCCTGGAGGATCACCGCATCCCGATCGTGGTGGGCACGCTGATGCTGGCGGTCGCCGGTCTGCCATTGCTGTTTTTCATGAAGTTCGACTTCAACCCGATGAATCTGCGAAACCCGAAGGTCGAATCGATCGCGACCTTCCTGGATTTGCGCAAGGATCCCAACACCGGCGCCAACGCCATCAATGTTCTGACCTATTCGGAAGCCGACGCCAAGAAGATCGCGGCGCGGCTGGATAAACTTCCGGAGGTGTTGCGCGTGCGGTCGCTCGACGGTTTCGTGCCGGACAATCAGCCGGCCAAGCTCAAGCTGCTCGCGCAGGTCGGAAGGGTGCTCAATCCGGCGCTCAATCCGGAATCGATCGACGCTCCGCCGAGCGATCAGGAAAACGTGGAATCGCTCAAGAGCTCGGTCGATGCCCTGCGCAAGGTCGCAGGCGACGGGAAGAGCCCAGGTGCGATCGCCTCGCGACGGCTTGCCGACGCGCTGCAAAAGCTCGCCGAGTCCAATGAAGCAACGCGCAACAAGGCGCAAGAGATCTTCGTCGCCCCGCTCAAGGTGGTGCTCGATCAGCTCAAGAAAGCGCTTTGGGCGCAACCGGTCAACCTCAACACCCTGCCGGTGGAAATTGTCGCCTCATGGCGGACCAAGGACGGCTTGACGCGCGTCGAGGCCTTGCCGAAAGGCGATCCCAATGACAACGAAAACCTTCGCAGGTTCGCCAGCGCTGTGCTGGCAGCCGAGCCCACCGCGATCGGCGGACCGGTCTCGATCCTCAAATCCGGCGAGACCGTGGTGCGGGCGTTTATCCTTGCCGGCATCTACGCGTTGGTGGTGATCGGCCTATTGTTGTGGATCACGCTGCAGCGGATCAGCGATGTAGCGATGACGCTGGTGCCGCTGCTCGTCGCGGGCGCGGTGACGCTCGAAATCTGCGTGCTGATCAAGCTGCCGCTCAACTTCGCCAATATCGTCGCGCTGCCGCTCCTGCTCGGCGTCGGCGTCGCCTTCAAGATCTATTATGTCGTGGCCTGGCGCTCTGGCAGGACCAACCTGCTGCAGACCAGCCTGACACGCGCAATTTTTTTCAGTGCGATGACGACCGCGACCGCGTTCGGAAGCCTATGGCTGTCCAGCCACCCCGGAACCTCGAGCATGGGCAAATTGCTGGCGCTGTCGCTCCTCACCACGCTCGCAGCGGTGCTGCTGTTCCAGCCGGCGCTAATGGGCAAACCGCGCGATGTCAGGGAGTAGGCAGATATCGCCGACGCCGCCGGCCGGTTGGCTGCGGCCGGCTGTCTTGGCAGCGGGCGGTGCAGTGCCGCTCTTCGCTGCGCCGACGGTCTTGGCCGCGCCCTTGGCCGTGCCCGCAGCACTGAGCGGGATCGGCGGGCCGACGCGTGTCCAGGTCTCGCCGCCACAGAGCAAGCCGAGCACGCAACCGCGAATTTCGAGCTGGTCGGTGCCGGTAGGGGTGATCGTCGAGCTATAGATCTTGCCGTCCTCGGCGTTGTAGACTTGGCCGTCCCACTGATCGATGCCCGGCTTCTTCTTCATGTCGATCAAGATCAGCATTCCCAAAGTCGGCCTTTCTCTCTTTGACACATCGGGATTATTGACGTCACGGCCGCCTGGCGTCTGCTCCCACGAGACCACGCCCCACATGCTGCCGTTGCACTGCGCCACCCGGATGTTGGCGACGCCGTCCGCCACTCGCCAGTCGCCGGTCGGATCGGCGGCGACAGCGCTGCCGGCGCGGCTTGCGAGCAATATTGCGGCCGAAATTAGAGTTACCAGCAAAAGCCTGCGTGGGCATTGCAACATGGCTCAAACCTGTGCTTGCGTTGACGGTGCGAATGAGGGCAAATCGCCGCATTGGGCGTTTTCAGTTGACGAAGCCGCCATCAATCGAAGTATGTAGCTGATGCTAAATCCGAATCTAGACGTTTCCGAGATGTTTGTGGAGCGGCAGGCACAGCGCAGCTCCATGCACGCACGTCACCTCAATGAGCAATTGGTCCGCGTCCTCAAGACAATCGGCTACGACGTCGGTTTCCAGAAGGGGCAGGGCCAATACCTGTACGACCGCGAGGGCGCGCGCTACCTCGACCTGTTGAGCGGGTTTGGGGTGTTTGCGATCGGACGCAATCACCCAGCGCTGCGGACGGCGCTCAAAAGCGTGCTCGATAGCGACCTGCCCAACCTCGTACAACTTGACGTCTCGACCCTTGCCGGTGTGCTCGCCGAGCGGCTCATCGAGCGGGTGCCATATCTCGACAAGGTGTTTTTCGCCAATTCTGGCGCCGAGACGGTCGAGGCCGCGATCAAGTTTGCGCGCGGCGCGACTGGGCGGCCGGGCATCGTCTACTGCTCCCACGCCTATCACGGACTGTCATACGGCGCACTGTCGCTGACGGACGATCCAAACTTCCGATCTGGCTTTGAGCCGCTGTTGCCCGGGTGCACCGCGATCCCGTTCAACGACCTCGCCGCCCTCGAGCAGGCGCTGTCGTCGCGCCAGGTCGCCGCCTTCATCGTCGAGCCGATCCAGGGCAAGGGCGTCAATATGCCGGCCGACGAGTTCCTGCCTGGGGCGGCTGGGCTGTGCAAGAAATACGGCTCGCTGTTCATTGCCGACGAAATCCAGACCGGCATGGGACGCACGGGACGGTTTCTCGCGGTCGAGCACTGGAACGTCGAGCCCGACATGGTGCTGCTGTCGAAGGCGCTGTCGGGCGGGCATGT
>Ga0306923_10008653_pt1 | contig 10220 bp, 10 predicted proteins | sample sta12Can44000108_FD_203841 | JGI IMG/M metagenome (GOLD analysis project Ga0306923, IMG submission 203841) | Lab enrichment of tropical soil microbial communities from Luquillo Experimental Forest, Puerto Rico - statanox.12C.anox.44.000.108 (v2)... | ecosystem: Environmental > Terrestrial >...
AGCGGCTCTGGCTGATCGACTACGAGTACTCGGGCAACAACGACCCCTGCTTCGAGCTGGGCAACATCTGGGGCGAGTCCGGGCTGTCCGGCGACGCGCTGGCAGGCCTGGTCACCGGTTACTACGGCCGCCCGCTGCGGAACAAGATTGCCCGTGCCCAGCTGCTGGGCATCATCGGCAAGTACGGGTGGACCCTGTGGGGGGCGATCCAGGCCGCGACCAGCCCGATCGAGTTCGACTTCTGGTCCTGGGCGATGGCCCGCTACGAGGGCGCGGCGGCCGGGCTGACCAGCCGCGATTTCGGCCGGCTGCTGGACGATGTCCAGCATGACGACTGAGGGGGGCCGATGGCGGGACAGGCCCGGGTCGTCATCATCGGCGGCGGGGTGATCGGCGCCAGCGTCGCCTATCACCTGACCCGGCTGGGCTGGACCGACGTGCTGCTGCTGGAACAGGGCCAGCTGTCGTGCGGCACCACCTGGCACGCGGCCGGCCTGGTCGGCCAGCTCCGCGCATCGGAGAGCGGCACCCGGCTGGTGCAGTACTCCACCGAGCTGTATGCCCGGCTGGCGGCCGAGACCGGCCAGGACACCGGGTTCCGCCGGTGCGGCGGGGTGATCGTGGCCCGCACCCCGGACCGGATGATCCAGCTGCGCCGGACCGCCGCGGTGGCGGAGGCGTTCGGCCTGGACTGCGAGATCATCTCGCCGGCCCGGGCCCGCGAGCTGTACCCGGTGATGCGCGCCGACGACCTGGCAGGCGCGATCTGGCTGCCCGACGACGGCAAGGCCAACCCCACCGACCTGACCTACGCGCTGGCCCGCGGCGCCCGCCAGGGCGGGGCCACCATCCGCGAGCGGACTCAGGTGACCGGCATCCTGACCGAGGGCGGCGCGGTCACCGGGGTGACCACCGGCAGCGGCGACATCGCGGCCGAGATCGTGGTCAACTGCGCCGGCCAGTGGGCCAAGCAGGTGGCCGCCTGGTGCGGGGTGACCGTGCCGCTGCACTCCTGTGAGCACTTCTACGTGGTGACCGAGCAGATCGACGGGGTGCACCGGGACCTGCCGGTGCTCCGGGATCCGGACGGCTACACCTACTTCAAGGAAGAGGTGGGCGGCCTGGTCGTCGGCGGGTTCGAGCCGCAGGCCAAGCCCTGGGTCGCACCGGACGCGCTGCCCTACCCGTTCGAGTTCCAGCTGCTGCCCGAGGACTGGGATCACTTCTCGGTGCTGATGGAGAACGCGCTGCTGCGCATCCCGGCGCTGCACGACACCGGGATCAAGAAGTTCTACAACGGGCCGGAGAGCTTCACCCCGGACAACCAGTTCATCATCGGCGAGGCCCCGGAGTGCCGGAACTTCTTCGTCGCCGCGGGCTTCAACTCGGTCGGCATCGCCTGCGCCGGCGGGGCGGGCCGGGCGCTGGCCGAGTGGATCGTCTCCGGCGACCCGGGGCTGGACCTGACCGGCAACGACATCCGCCGGTTCGCCCGCTTCAACGGCAACAACCGCTGGCTGCGCGACCGGGTCGGGGAGATCCTCGGCCTGCACTACGCGCTGCCGTGGCCGAACCGGGAGCTGGCCACCGCCCGGCCGTTCCGGCGCTCCCCGGTGCATCACCTGATGGCGGAGGCGAACGCCTGCTTCGGCAGCCGGATGGGCTGGGAGCGGCCCAATTTCTTCGCCCCGCCCGGCGAGGACCCGGTGATCCGCTACTCCTGGGGGGCGCAGAACTGGCTGCCCTGGGTTGCCGCCGAGCAGCGCGCGGCCCGGGCCGGGGTGGCGGTGTTCGACCAGACCTCGTTCTCCAAATACCTGCTCACCGGCCCGGGCAGCGAGGCCGCGCTGCAGTGGATCTGCACCGCCGACGTCGCGGTGCCGCCCGGCCGCACGGTCTACACCGGGATGCTGAACGAGCGCGGCACCTACGAGTCGGACCTGACCGTCACCCGCCTGTCGCCGGACGAATATCTGCTCGTCAGCAGCGCCGCCACCACCGAGCGCGACAAGGACCACATCGCCAAACGGATAGCTCCCGGTGCTCACGCTGCCTTGGTCGACGTCACCTCGGCCCATGCCGTCTTCGGCGTGATGGGCCCGAAGTCGCGGGAACTGCTGGCCACGCTGTCCACCGCCGACCTGTCCGAGGCCGGCTTCGGCTTCGGCACCAGCCGGGAGATCGACCTGGGCTACTACACCGTCCGGGCGACCCGGATCACCTACGTCGGCGAGCTGGGCTGGGAGCTGTACGTGCCCGCCGAGTTCGCGGTCGGGGTCTATCAGGACCTGATGTCGGCCGGTGCCGCTTTCGGAGTGGTCAACGCCGGGTACTACGCCATCGAGTCGATGCGGCTGGAAAAGGGATACCGGGCGTTCGGCCGGGAACTGACCCCGGACTACAACCCGGTGGAGGCCGGCCTGCTGTTTGCCTGCAAGCTCGGCACGGGCATCAGCTTCGCTGGCCGCGAGGCAGTGGAGAAAGCGAAGGCAGAGGGACCGCGGCGCAAGCTCGTTTCGCTGGTGCTGGCGGAGCCGGAACCGATGATGTGGGGTGGCGAACTGGTGCTGCGGGACGGCCGGCCGGCCGGCCAGGTGATGTCCGGCGCGTGGGGAGCGGCCCTGGGTGCCTCGGTCGGGCTGGCCTATCTGCGGCACCCGGACGGGGAGGTGGTCACCGCCGGCTACCTCCGGTCCGGCTCCTACCAGGTCAACATCGGTGGCGAGGTGCACCAGGCGGAGCTGCACCTGCGCCCGCCGTACGACCCCGCCGGGCTGCGTGTCCGGCCCGGACCCGCTGGAGCTGCGCCATGACCATCAGTGCGTTCGACTTGTTCAAGATCGGCATCGGGCCATCCAGTTCGCACACCGTGGGGCCGATGCGGGCGGCCGGGATGTTCGTGGCCGTGCTCGACGCCGAGGCGCTGGCCGGCCAGGTCAGCGGGCTGCGTGTGGAGCTGTTCGGCTCACTCGGTGCGACCGGGCATGGGCACGGCAGCGTGAAGGCGGTGGTGCTGGGGCTGTCCGGGGAGGCGCCGGAGACGGTGGACCCGGCGACGGATCTGGCTGAGCGGGTGGCGGCCAGCCACCGGCTGCGGCTGCCGTCCGGGCAGGAAATCGATTTCGATCCGGCCGAGGACATCGTGCTGCACCGGCGCAAGCGGCTGCCGTTCCACTCCAACGCGATGCGGTTCGCCGCGGTTGCCGCCGATGGCAGCGAACTGGCCGCACGCACCTACTACTCGGTCGGTGGCGGGTTCGTGCTCGGCGAGGACGAGGCAGGCGAGCCGGCGATCGTGCCGGACCGCACCCCGGTGCCCTACCCGTTCCGCACCGGCGCGGACCTGCTCGCGCTCAGCGCCCAGACCGGGCTGCCGATCAGCGGCCTGATGATGGCCAACGAGACGGCCAGGCGGCCGGAGGCGGAAGTCCGTGCCGGGCTGCTCGGCATCTGGCAGGTGATGCAGGAGTGCGTGCAGCGCGGCTGCGCGGCGCAGGGGGTGCTGCCCGGCGGGCTGAAGGTGCCGCGCCGGGCCCGGCCACTGCACGAGAAGCTGATCAAAGCCGGTGACACCGACGACCCGCTGTACGCGATGGAGTGGATCACCGTGTACGCGCTCGCGGTCAACGAGGAGAACGCGGCCGGCGGCCGGGTAGTCACCGCGCCGACCAACGGGGCGGCCGGGATCATCCCGGCGGTGCTGCACTACTACACCACCTTCGTGCCCGGGGCCAGCGACGACGGGGTGGTCGCCTTCCTGCTCACCGCGGCCGCCATCGGAGTGCTGTACAAGGAGAACGCCTCCATCTCCGGGGCCGAGGTGGGCTGCCAGGGCGAAGTCGGCTCGGCCTGCTCGATGGCGGCCGCCGGGCTGGCCGAGGTGCTGGGCGGATCCCCGGCGCAGGTGGAGAACGCGGCCGAGATAGCCCTGGAGCACAACCTCGGGCTGACCTGCGACCCGGTGGGCGGGCTGGTCCAGATCCCGTGCATCGAGCGGAACGCGATCGCCTCGGTGAAAGCGATCACCGCGGCCCGGATGGCGGTCCGCGGCGACGGCCAGCACCACGTGTCGCTGGACAAGGCGATCAAGACGATGCGCGATACCGGCCGGGACATGAAGGACATCTACAAGGAGACCGCCCGCGGCGGCCTGGCGGTCAACGTCATCGAGTGCTGAGGGGGGTCCATGCCGACCGCGCTACTGCGCATGATCGGCCAGCAGGCCGACGCACTGGACCGGATGGCCGGGCTGGAGCTGGCCCGCCCGGCCGCGGTGCTGGCTGCGGCCGGGCGGGTGGTGCTGACCGGCACCGGCACCAGCCAGCACGCCGCCGAGCTGGGAGCGATGATGCTGGCCGCGGCGGGCCTGGACACCCGCTGGCACCCGGCCGCCAGCTGGGCCCGGTGGGACCGCGGCCCCCGCCCTGGGGACGCGCTGGTGGTGATCAGCCACACCGGGGAGACCGCGTACGCGGCCCGGGCCCGGGCCGCCGCGCTGGCGGCCGGGGTGCCGCTGGTGTCGATCACCGGCACCGGCCGTGGCTGGCCGGAGGCGATCGAGACGGTCCAGCCCGATGAGTCGCACACCTACACCGTCAGCTACACCTCCGCGCTGGCGGTGCTGGCCCGGCTGGCCGGCGAGCTGGGCGCGGCCGGCTTTGCCGCGGCGGACGTGGCCCGGGCGGCGGACGCCGTCCGGCAGGTGTGCGCCAGCCCGGACGAGCTGCCGGTGCCGGGCCGCGCCCTGGCCATCGCCGGCTGCGGGCCGTGGGGGATCACCGCCCGCGAGGGGGCGCTGAAGATCCGGGAGGCGGCCCGGATGCTGGCCGAGGGCTTCGACACCGACCGGCTGCTGCACGGCGGGGCTGTCCCTTACACCGCCGCGGACGGGCTGGTGCTGCTGGAGCCGTCGGCCGACCCGGACGGCCTGACCGCCGCGCTCGGCGCCGCCGCGGTGGCGGAGCGGGTGCCGGTGACCGTGCTGGCCGCCACCGACGGGCTGCCGCCGCTGCTGGCCCAGATCCCGATGACCGTGCGGCTGCAGCTGGCGGCGGAGCGCTATGCCCGGCTGCGCGGCCAGAACCCGGACGCGGCCATCACCGGGGCGTGGGATGAGCCCGCGCTCTGGCAGATGGGCGCGCCCGGGTCCTGAGGGTCAGCTGGCCAGTTCCAGCTCAGGCTGTGCCACCGGCGCGGCCACCGACGGTGCCCGGCGGAGCCGGGGCAGCAGCAGCGCGGCGCCGACCGCGACCGCGACGGCGGCCGCCCCGACCCAGACCGCGGCGGACAGCCCGGAGGTGAAGGCGGCACCGCTGGTGTAACCGCCACGGGCGGAGAAGACCGCGCCCAGCACCGCGATGCCGAAGACGCCGCCGAGCTCCCGGATGGCGTTGTTGGCGCCGGACGCGATTCCTTCCTCATCCCGGCGGACCGAGCCGAGCACCGTGTTCGCCACTGGCGCGAAGAACAGCGACATGCCCACCCCGGACACAATGAACGCCGGGATGAGGGCCGAGTAGGGGACCGTGGGGCTGACCACCGCGGCCAGCCAGCCCAGCCCGATCGCCTGCAGGGCCAGCCCGGTGACCAGCAGCGGACGGCCGCCAATCCGGTCCGACAGCATGCCGGCGATGGGGGCGACGATCACTGGCATGGCGGTCCACGGCAGGGTGCGCAGGCCGGCCTGCAGCGGTGAGTAGTGCTGGACGGTTTGCAGGAACTGGGCCAGCAGGAAGATCGAGCCGAACATCCCGAAGAACATCAGCAGCGAGGCGATGTTGGTCATGGTGAACCCGCGGCTGCGGAACAGTTGCAGTGGCAGCATCGGCTCCGGGGCCCGCAGTTCCCAGGCCACGAACCCGGCCAGCAGCAGTGCGCCGATGATCATGGGCAGCAGCACGGTCAGGCTGGTCCAGCCGTGGTCGTTGCCCCGGACCACGCCGAACACCAGCCCCAGCAGGCCGGCGCTGGCCAGGGCCAGGCCGGGCAGGTCGAGCCGGGTCGCCGGGCCATAGCTCTCGGTCAGCCGGGTGCGCGCGAAGGGAAGCAATGCCAGCCCGATCGGGACGTTGAGCCAGAAGATCCACTGCCAGGAGGCGCCCTCCACCACCGCGCCGCCAACCAGTGGCCCCATCGCGATGGCCAGCCCGCCGACGGCGCCCCACACGCCGAGCGCGAGACCGCGCCGGGCCGGTGGCACCGCCGCTGACAGCAGGGTGAGTGTGAGCGGCATCAGCACGGCCGCGCCCACACCCTGGACGGCGCGGGCCGCGATCAGCCAGCCGATGCCGGGTGCCAGCGCGGCGGCCGCCGAGCCGGCGGTGAACAGTGCAAGCCCGGCCACGAACAGCCGGCGGCGGCCGTAGCGCTCACCCAGGGTGGCACCGGTCAGCAGCAGCACCGCGAAGGTGAGGGTGTAGGCGTTGACCGTCCACTGCAGCCCGGCCAGCCCGGCGTGCAGGTGCTCGCGGATGGAGGGGAGGGCGGTGGTCACCACCAGGTTGTCGAGTGAGGCCATGAACAGCGCGGCCGAGGTGATCACGAGTGTCCACAGCATGGGTCGCCGGTCGGTCATCGTTCTGCTCCTATAAGTGAGTAATCACTAACTTCTATGCTGAAAAAAAATTTGGCCTGGGCGGCTGGCAGCATCATCACGAGCACGCCATCGCCCAGCGCTCATCCACCGCGGGCAGGTCCATGGCCGCTGCCACGTTCATCAGCATCCCCACGGCGAAGAACGACACGATCCGCTCGTAGGACACCCCGCTCAGCCGCTCCACCAGCAGCCACAGCTCCTTGAAGCCGGCCCGGGTGGCCGCCCGGATGTCCGGGTCGTCGCAGGCGGCGTAGGCGTGCATTTGCAGCAGCAGCAGTGTCCGGTCCGCCAGCAGCTGGTGATAGGCGTCCCCCATGGCCATGAGCGCGTCCTCGCCCGAGTGGTCGCCAGCCGCGGTGGTGAACACCTCCGCGATCCGCTCGAAGCAGCGCTGCACCAGCGCCAGAAAGAGCCCCTTCTTGGTCGGGAACAGCCGGAACAGGTAGGGCTGGCTGATCCCGGCCCGGCGGGCGACATCCTCGGTCGAGGTGCCGGCCAGCCCGCGTGCCGCGAATTCGGCCAGCGCGGCATTGAGCACCTGCTCGCGTCGCTCGCTGGCGCTCATCCGCAGTCCGGTCGTGGTCATGACAGCTAAGATAGTAATCACTCACTAACTTGTCAAGAGGGCGACGGCAGGTGAGGGTGGCCGTATGCCCGAAGCTGATCTGGCCCGGCTGTACCGGGACACCCGGCAGCGGGTGGCGGGGCTGCTGGGAGGTATGGGCGGCCCGGCGCTGGCCGCCAACGTGCCCGCCTGCCCACGCTGGTCGGTGCGGGACGTGCTGGCCCATCTGACCGCGGTGGCCGAGGATGTGGTCGCCGGCCGCCTGTCCAGGCCACCGTCGGAGGACGAGACCGCCGTCCAGGTACGCCGCTTCGACGGCCGTCCGGTGGCGGACGTGCTGGCCGCCTGGGCGGCAATAGCACCTCGGTTCGAGGAGCTGATCGGCGCCGCCCGGAGCTGGCCGGGGGTGATCGATGTCGCCAGCCACGAGCAGGACATCCGCGGCGCGGTCGGCCAGCCCGGGGCCAGGGACAGCGACGTGGTCTGGCACGTCGCGGGCTACCTGCTCAGCCGGCTCCGGCCGCCGGTTCCGCTGCGGGTGGTGGTGGAGGACGCCGAGTTCCGGCTCGGGCCGGACAGCGGGCCACCGCTCACCCTGACCACCACCCGGTTCGAGGCGTTCCGGTGGCGGATGGGCCGCCGCAGCCGCGATCAGCTGGCCGCGCTCGGCTGGTCCGCTGACCCGGCGCCAGTGATCGACCACCTGGTGGTGTTCGGCCCGGCCGCCTGCGACGTCATCGAGTAGCCAGTCAGGTGCTCCCTTCCTGGCTCTCCGGGCGGGGCCGGATGACCTGAACCTGGGTGGTCTGCGCGACCAGGCGCTCGCTGGCGTCGTACAGGCTGGTCTGCACGGTGACGGTGGTCCGGCCACGGTGCAGCGGCACCGCCACTGCCCGCACCACACCCGCGCTGACCGGGCGGAACATCTGAGTGGCCGAGGTGATCGTGGCCGTGGCCGCGCCGTCGGGCAGGCCGAGGGAGGCGGCCAGTGCGCCAGCGCTGTCGGCCAGCGACATGAGCACGCCCCCGTGCAGCACCCCGCCCGCCGTGCACAGCTGCGGTGCCCAGGGCAGTTCCGCGACCACGCGGTCCTGGCTCGCCTCGGTCACGGTCATGCCCAGCTGGGCGGCGAACGGCATCAGCGCGATCAGGGTTTCCGGCTCTGCGGGCATGACCGCAGTCTGTCACCGCCGGCCGGCTTGCCCCGGGCGATGTCAGGCGAACTGGGTGAGCGACAGGATGTTGCCATCCGGGTCCGGGAACCAGGCCACCCGGTCGCCGCTGGGCGTGGTCCAGATGCCGGCGCTGTCCTGATCCATGCTGTCGTAGCGGATGAACACCACGCCCCGGGCGGTGAGGTCGCGGGCGGCCGCCTCGATGTCGCTGACCTGCCAGCCGAGGACCGTGTAGAGGGCAGGTGTGACGGCCGGGACAGCGGTCACCCGCAGCATGGTCCCGTGCGCGTCGAACACGCAGGCGAACTCACTCTCGCCGGTCACCGGCAGGCCCAGCGTCTGCTCATAGAACAGCCGGGACCGGGCCAGGTCGGTGGCCGCGGCAAAGGCGATGACATCGCTGGATCCCAACATGTCTGGCCAGTCTGCCACTACGCCCGCCGTGCTGACATCGATGCCAGCCGGTGGGAAGGTCGTAGGCATGTCCTTCGCGCCGGTGCCCGCGACCGCGGCGTGGCGCCATCAGGGTGCCCGCAGCGGCTTCGAGGTGGTGTACTTCCGGCACCACCCCGGCGGCTGCGTGATCGAAGGCTGGACGGCTGCCATCGAAGACGGCGCCACCTGGGCGGTCCAGTACGTCATCGAGGTGGACACCGGGTGGGTGACCCGGGCCGCGCGGCTGCTGGCCCGGTCGGCGGCTGGCTACCGGGCCACCGAGCTGACCGCGGACGGGCAGGGCCACTGGCTGGTGGACGGCGAGCCAGCCGCCGGGCTCGACGGCTGCCTGGACGTGGATCTGGAGTCGTCGGCGATGACCAACGCCCTGCCGGTGCGGCGGATGCACCTGCCCGAGGCCGCGCGGGCGGCGGCGCCGGCCGCCTACGTCCGGGTGGACGGGCTGGCCGTGCAGCGGCTGGAGCAGACCTACCTGCGCCTGGCCGGTGACCCCGCCCGGCAGCGGTATGACTATGCCGCGCCCGCTTTTGACTTCACCTGCCGGCTGGTCTATGACGAGTCTGGACTGGTGCTCGACTACCCGGGGATCGCCACCCGGGCCGGCTGACGGGAGCGGCATGACGGGATCCGGCATTGACGAGTACATCGCCTCCTTCCCGGCGGACGTGCAGGCCGTGCTGCAGGAGATCCGGCGCCGGATCCGGGCGGCCGTGCCGGGCGCGGCAGAGACGATCAGCTACCGGATTCCGGCCATCACGCTGAACGGCAGGCGCCTGATCTACTTCGCGGCCTGGCGGCACCACATCTCGGTCTATCCCGTCCCGGCCGGGGACGCGGCCTTCCGCCAGGACATCGGGCCCTACCTGCACGGCAAGGGCACCGTGCGGTTCCCGCTCAGCCAGCCGGTCCCGTACCACCTCATCGAGCAGATGGCCGTGCTGCTGGCCGGGCAGCGCGGCTGACTCGCGCCGGACGCAGGAGCAGCTATGGGTAGCACGTACCTGCACGCGGTGGCCTCATTGGATGGCTACATCGCCGATGAGCGCGACGGCGTAGGGCCGCTCCACGACTGGTACTTCAACGGCGATCATCCGCTCGTCGACGAAGACCACGCCGATGTTCACGGTGCGCCATTCCGGGTCTCAGCGGCCTCGGCTGCCTACGTGCGTGGCATGTGGTCGCGCCAGCAGGTCCTGGTCATCGGGCGGCACCAATTCGACCTGACCAATGGCTGGGAGGGCCACCCGCCGGCGAGCGCCTACGTCGTGGTCGTGTCGCACCGGCCGCGGCCGGCGGGCTGGCACCCGCAGGCGCCGTACCACTTCGCCACCTCGGTGGCGGAGGGAATCGCGCGGGCACGGGAGCTGGCTGGGGAGGGGGAGATCGCGGTGGGCGCGGGTCATGTTGGCGGGCAGGCGCTGTCGCTGGG
>Ga0306923_10008654_pt1 | contig 10219 bp, 11 predicted proteins | sample sta12Can44000108_FD_203841 | JGI IMG/M metagenome (GOLD analysis project Ga0306923, IMG submission 203841) | Lab enrichment of tropical soil microbial communities from Luquillo Experimental Forest, Puerto Rico - statanox.12C.anox.44.000.108 (v2)... | ecosystem: Environmental > Terrestrial >...
ACGTCGGGACCTCTGGTCTGCCGCCGACATAACAAGACGGGCAGGGAGGAGCGGATATGTCACGCGTCGCGGTGGTGACGGGGGGAACGCGCGGAATCGGCGAAGCGATATCGAAGGCCCTCAAGGCTGCCGGCTACAAGGTCGCGGCAAACTACGGCGGCAACGACGCGGCGGCGCAGAAGTTCAAGGCCGCCACTGGCATTCCGGTCTACAAGTGGGACGTCGCCTCCTACGATTCCTGCGCCGCCGGCCTCAAGCAGGTCGAAGCCGATCTCGGTCCCGTCGAGGTGCTGGTCAACAACGCCGGCATCACCCGCGATACCATGTTTCACCGCATGACACCGGAGCAATGGGGCGCGGTGATCAATACCAACTTGAGTTCGCTGTTCAACATGTGTCGCCCGGTGATCGAAGGCATGCGCGGCCGCAAGTTCGGCCGCATCATCAACATTTCCTCGATCAACGGCCAGAAGGGACAGATCGGCCAGGCCAATTATTCCGCCGCCAAGGCCGGTGAGCTTGGCTTCACCAAGGCGCTGGCGCAGGAAAGCGCCAAGAGCGGAATCACCGTCAACGCGGTGTGCCCCGGCTATATCGCCACCGAGATGGTCAAGGCAGTGCCGCAGGACGTGCTGGAGAAGAGCATCCTGCCGCATATCCCGCTCGGCCGGCTGGGCGAGCCCGAGGAGATCGCCCGCTGCGTCGTCTTCCTCGCGTCCGACGATTCCGGCTTCATCACCGGCGCGACGCTGACGGCGAACGGCGGGCAGTACCTCGTTTGAGGGCACGAGCGATTGGGGACGTCAGGACGCGGCCGACGGCGCCCAGCCCTTCGGCGCAAGCTCGAAACCTTTGAAATCGAATCCGGGCGCGACCGTGCAGCTCACCAGCGTCCACTCGCCCAGGCTTTGCGCCGCCTGCCAGACGTGCGCCGGCACGATCGCCTGCGGGCGCTCGCCGGCGGTGAGATCGGCTCCCAGCGTCACGCACTCGACCGGCCCCTTCGCGTCCGCCGCGATCTCGAGCTTGAGCGGTGCCCCCGCGTGGTAGAGCCAGGCTTCGACCGCATCGACCTTGTGCCAGTGCGAGCGCTCGCCGCGCGCGAGCAGATAATAGGCCACGGTCGAGGCCGCGCGTGCGCCATCCACCTTACGGGGGTCGCGGAACGTTTCGCGAAAATGTCCGCCTTCGGGATGCGGCTTGAGGTCGAGCAGGCGGATCAGCTCGGCGGCGGAAAGCATGATGACCTCTTCGTGAACAGTGCGACATTGCCTTTCGGAAGTGACAATTTTACGGTGCTGTCGCACTCCGTGCGAGGCCCATCGTTTGCGCGGACGCATCTTGGATAAGGGGGAGCAACACATGACGATGCTTCGTGGCCGTTTTCCGCTTGTAGTGTTCGTGGCGGCTCTTTCGCTACTGGCACTGACGGAGCGAGGCGCATACGCGCAAACCGAATGGATCAACGCGCTGCGCCAGGGCGGATACGTGATCGTCTTCCGCCATGGCGCCACTCATCAGGACCAGGCCGACACCGATCCGCTCAATTTCAAGAACATCGCCCAGCAGCGCCAGCTCAACGACGCGGGGCGCGCGAAAGTCAAGGAGATCGGTGAGGCGTTCCGCAAGCTCAGGATCCCCGTCGGCCAGATTCAGAGCAGCGCGTTCAATCGCGCGGTCGAAACCGGCACGCTGATGGGCTTGGGCGAGGTGACCTCCACGCCAGACCTCGCCGAAGGCGGGTTGGTGGTGACGCCGATCGAGAACAATCGGCGCGCCCAGGCGCTGCGCAAGCTCGCGGCGACGGTGCCGCCCGCCGGCACCAATATCGTGCTCATCACCCATAAGCCCAATATTCTCGATGCCTTCGGCAAGGACTGGTTCGACGTGCGCGAAGGCGAGGCGTCGGTGTTCCAGCCGGGCGGCGGCGGATATAAATTGATCGTGCGCGTGCCGGCGGACGAGTGGGGCAAGCTCGCGCAAGCGGCTGCGAATTGATCGCGACGCCTAATTCGCCTGACCCCGCCGACCGGGCCCCGTTGCTTGCAACGGAGCTTGAGCTTCGCGAGGATCAATGGGCGGCGGGGGCAGGACCCCCGAGCTTGACTTTGCGCAAGGCAAGCGCGAGCGGCACGGCCACGAGCGAGACCAGCATCAGGACCCAAAACACGTCTATGTAGGCGAGGAACGACGCCTGCGTCTGCAACTGCTGCCCGATCCATTGGATGGCCTGCTTGTGTGCCTCCACGAGAGAGCTGCCGTGGTTGACGAAGTAGTTCGTCATCTGGTGCAGCGTGTCCTGATATTGGATGTTCGACGGGATCAGAGTGTCGACGAGCCGGCTCTGATGGAACTGCTCGCGATGCGCCAGCACGTTGGAGGCGAGCGAGACGCCGATCGAGCCGCCGGTATTGCGCGCGGCGTTGATCAAGGCCGAGGCTTGGTCGGTCTTCTCGGGCGGAATGCCGTCGTAAGAGGCGGTGGTGATGGAGAGGAAGATCAGCGGCAGCCCGATGCCGAGCAGCATGCGCGAGCGCGCGAAAAACCAGAAATCGAGATCGCCGTACACACGGGTCATGTCGTACATGGAAAGGGCAACGACGATGGCGCCCGCCATGATCAGGTATTTGGGCTGCACCTTGCCGGAGACGCGGCCGACGACGAACATCATCACCATCGTGACGACACCGCCCGGCGACAGGACGAGGCCTGCCCATGTTGCGGTATAGCCGAAATTCTGTTGCACCAGCTGGGGTAGGAATTGCGTGGTGGCGTACAGGATCGCGCCGATTGCCAGCATCACCACGAAGCATGCGCCGAACTGGCGCGTCCCCACCATGCGGATATCGATCATCGGGTTGCGGCGGCTCGCCTCCCACGGGATCATGAGCACGAAGGCGACGGCGCTGATGAGCGCGAACGTGACGATGAAGGTCGAAGAGAACCAGTCGTCCACCAGGCCGCGGTCGAGCACGATCTCGAGCGCGCCGAGAAAGGTGGCAACCAAGACGAAGCCGACGACATCGAACCCGCCTGCTTCCAAGAGCCGGCGCCTCTGCTCCTCGACCGCCGCTGCGGCCTCGCGCAGGAGCAGCGCAATCAGTGCGATCGCGCCCACGCCGACCGGACCGTTGATGAGAAAGCACCAGTGCCAGGAATAGTTATCCGCCAAATAGCCGCCGAGCGTCGGCCCGACGACCGGCGCCACCACCACGGCAACACCGAACAGCGCAAAGCCCTGCCCGCGCTTCGCCGGCGGAAACGCATCGGCGAGAATCGATTGCGAGACTGGCACCATGCCGCCGCCGCCGAGGCCCTGCAGGATGCGGAAGAACAGGAGCGACTGCAGGCTCCAGGCAAATCCGCACAGCACCGAGCTCGCGGTGAACAGCGCGAGACAGATCAGGAAGAAGCTCTTGCGGCCGAGCAGGCGGGCGAGAAAGCCGCTGGCCGTGAGGGCAACCGCGTTCGCGACAAGATACGTGGTGACGACCCAGGACGCCTCGTCCTCGCTCACCCCCATGCCGCCGGCGATGTAGGGCAGGGCCACGTTGGCGATTGTTGTGTCGAGCACCTCCATGAAGGTGGCGAACGCGACCAAGACGGCGATCAGCCAGGGGTTGGGGCTCGCGCGGGTCGCCGCGGCTGAGGCCCCCGCTCCGGCCGCGCCGGTGCTCATACCCACGCCCTCAGCTGCTCGTAGCGCGACAACAGCCGCTCATAAATCGAGGGTGCCGGATTGACCCGCACCGTCGGCACGACCGACATCCCCGGCCCGAGCGCAACGTCCTTCGGAGGATTATCCATGACCAGCTTCACCGGCACGCGCTGTACGATCTTGACGTAGTTGCCGGTGGCATTTTGTGCCGGCAGCAGCGAGAACGCGGTGCCGGAACCGGGCTGAACGCTGTCGACGTGGCCGCGGATCGCGCGTTCCGGATAGGCGTCGATCTCGAGCGTGACCGGCTGTCCCGGCCGCATGGTATCGAGCTGCGTCTCCTTGAAATTCGCCGTGATCCAGATTTCGTCCGGCACGAACATGGTCAGGTTTGTGCCGGGCTGTGCGAATTGACCGGCCGCCGCGCTCAGCTGGACGACACGGCCCGCCTGCGCCGCCGTCACGGTCGTATAAGAAAGATTCAGTTGCGCCTGGTCATGCTGGGCATTTGCTTGCGCGAGACTCGCGACGGCGCCCTCGCGCTGCGCCTTCACCGACTCGAGTTGTCGCTGCGCGACCTTGAGGTTGGCTTGCGCGCTGGCGAGCGCCGCCTCCTGCTGCTGCTGCTGCGACGTCCACTGCTGCGCGTTCTGAACGGTGCCCGAGCCTGTTTGCGCCAGATCCTGGTAGCGCTTCGCCTGCTGCTGGGCGAAGACCAGCGACGCTTGCGCCTGGTCCACCTGGGCTTGGTTGGCGGTGATCTGTGCCTGCTGCACATTGATCTGCGCGTCGATGTTCTGGATGTTGGCTTCCGCGCTGGCCACCTGCGCCTGCGCCTGATCGAGCGCGATGCGGTAATCACGATCATCGATGCGCGCGATCACGTCGCCGGCGGCAACGTGCTGGTTGTCGGTCACCGGAACCAACGTAATGTAGCCGGAGACCTTCGGGGCGATAGGGAATTGCCGGGCCGCGACGAAGGCGTCATCGGTCGATTCAAAATGCCGGGCGTAGTCCCAGTAGAGGTAACCGCCAGCCGCTGCCAATATGAAGAGGACGAGGCCGATCACGAACGCAAACGGGTGCCGCCGCAGAAGCCCGCGGCCGGGCGCATCCCCACGCTCACGATCCTGCTCCGGACGCTCTTCGCGTTCGGGCGGCACCTCCACGATGCGGCGCTTGTTCGGGGCGCGCTCCGGCGGCGTCGGCGCCCGTGCGCGCGGCGAATCCTCGGCCTGCGCCGACCGCGGGTCATCGACCGGCCATCGAGACCCGCCTCGCCCTCGTGGCCGCGGCGAAATCTCACCCGGCCCATGTTGGTCTCGATCCCGTTGTTGTTGTGCTTCCAAGGCCATGGTCGCGCTCCTGCCAGGCAACGATGCGCGAGAAAACGAAACTATACCGTTTCGTTCTCTTTACATAAGGGTCCGGCGACATTAGGTCAAGGGGGTGGCCGGGGCGTGCCCGAGGGAAAAGGATGCAATCGCCATAACGCGAAGGTCGTGCGATGGGCAGGGTAGCAACGACAGAAAGGAGCCTCGGGAGGCGCCGTACGGTCCGCATCGGGCGGCCGCCGCGGGAACTCGCCGGAGAGGTAGAGACCCGCATCCTCGATGCGGCCCGCCGCGTTTTTCTCGAACGCGGGCTGGCCGGCGCCAGCATGGATGAGATTGCCGGGCTGGCGCGCGCCGGCAAGCCGACCATCTACGCCCGCTTTCCCAGCAAGGAGGCGCTCTTCACCGCCGTGGTGATGCGTCAATCCGCGACCAATATCGCGCGCTTCGAGAGCTACGTGCCGACCGGGGCAAGCATCGAGGAACGGCTTGCAAGCCTGGGCACTGCCATCCTGCACTGGCTTTTGGTCGGCAATACAGTCGGCTTGATGCGACTCTCAATTGCCGAATCGCGCCGCTTTCCGGAGTTGGCGAGCAGCGTCCACCGCATGGCGCGCGGGCGCGGGCTCGAAGCCGTGGGCCGGCTGTTGGCGGAGGCCGCGCAATCCGCCGAACTTGGTAACTTGCCTGCCTTCGCCGCGCAGCGCCTCGCCACAACGGCCGAACTCTTTGTGGATCTGGTGGTGTTGCCGCTGCTGTTGCGGGCGCTGCACGGAGAGAAGCTCAAGTCACTATGCGCTGAGATCGAGCCGCATGTGACACGCAGCGTTGCCTTCTTTATTGCCGCCTGCCGGCATGGCGGCGTCACCTGAGGCTGACGCAACAAGACCGAAACCGACGGGCCTTCATTCATTCTTCGGACGAACCACAAAGGTGCGCCAGGCACGCACCATAATGATGCTGAGAACGACAAGCATCAAAAGGGCGAATACGGCCCAGATGATGTTTGTCGTGCTGGGGTCATCCGATAGAACGAAAAGCGCGCCGCCCAAGCCCACGATCAATGCGCCGAGCGCGATAAACGGCCCGACTATCGCCCTCTCATATTCCATGGCCCGGCCGCGATCTTTGCCCGGATCTGCTTCCGCTCTTGGCAAAGCTACGAACCGGAGAAGGATTCCAGAAAGTAGAATTCCTGCGCCAGCTATCGACAGATCGAGCGAAAGAAACGCTCTGCTCGAGGCGAAATTGTGCATGTTCAGTAACGCCGGTAATATCATCGATACGATGATCGGCCATTGCCAGAATGTAGTGGATGCTCGTTTTGGTACGGACATATCGTCTCTCCACGCTGGAGACCATCGCTAATAACAACGCCGCAATCGAGAGTCGCGTTCCACGTTGGGAGCACGCTCGTCGCCGCATCGATCGCAAAAAGGCAGCTTTTGGAGTGCCCAGTTTTGTACCGAAGTGGCGCGCCCGGCGTCTGCGCTGGGTTGCGGACGGCGACGGTCAGCCAATCCGGGGTATTGCGGTTAGTCCGCCGTGACCGTCCGGTGCCGCACCATACGGGTCGTATCCCGCAACAGCGTGCACATCGCGCGCCAACGGTCTTCGCCGATGGTCTCGATCAGCGCCTCCTGCGCTTGGCGCCACTTCGGTTCGGCTTCCTCGACGAGCTTGCGGCCCTTGTTGGTGACAGACACGATACGAATCCGCCTGTCAGCGCCGGGCCGACTGTCGATCAGTCCGTCCCGCTCCAAGGGTGCAAGCGCCCGAGTGATACTGGTCCGGTCCATGACCATGTAGCGACCAAGCGTCGAAATCGACAGCTCCTTTTCCGTGCGGATCAGGCGAAGCAGCGAGAACTGCGTGATGTTCAGCCCTTCATCCCGCAGGAAGTCGTCGTACATGCGCGAGACCGCGCGCGTTGCCTTGCGCAGGTCGAAACACGCGCATTGCGCGATCAATTCATTGCGTGTCTTTGCTTTCATCCGTCATCGCCGTTTCTTCCGGCCGGCAGCCCCGGCAGGTCGGCTCACAGGAAAGTGACGATGCACGTACTGCACACGTATTGCGCCCAGCCTCACGTTGGCATAATAAGTGTGTACACACATATATGTCAAGACGATGCAGAGCGCGTCGATCGTAATGCGGGAGGTTTTGCCATGACATCGCAGCGGTCAGTTGTTTTCGCAGAACCGGTGCGCACCGCCATCGGCACCTTTGGCGGCAGCCTCAAGGACGTGCCGGCTCCCAGTCTCGGCGCTGTGGCGATCGGCGCCGCGGTCGCGCGCGCGGGAATCCGCGCGGAAGACGTGGAAACGGTCGTCATGGGCAACGTCGTGCAGGCCGGCACCAAGATGAATCCCGCCCGGCAAGCGGCCGTCCATGCCGGGCTGCCGGTGACCATCCCGGCGCTCACGGTCAATCGGGTGTGCGGCTCGGGAGCGCAAGCCATCGTCTCGGCGGCGCAGGAGATTTCCCTCGGCAATATCAACGTCGCGGTGGCGGGGGGCATGGAGAACATGGACCAGGCGCCTTATCTCATCGCGCGCGGCCGCTGGGGCTACCGCATGGGCGATGGCGCGCTCTATGACAGCGTGTTGCGCGACGGATTGAACGACGCCTTCTCCGACGCGCACTCCGGCTGGCACACCGAGGATCTGGTCGAGAAATACCAGGTCACTCGCGAGGCGCAGGACCGTTGGGCCTTGCGATCGCAGCAGCGCTTCGCCGCCGCGCAGGCCGACGGGCGTTTCAAATCGCAGATCGTGCCGGTGGAAGTACCCGGCAAAAAGGGACCGACGCATTTCGACAAGGACGAGCACAACCGGCCCGACACGACGCTCGAAACACTGGCGCGGCTCAAGCCGGCATTCCGTCCAAACGGCACAATCACCGCCGGCAACGCCCCCGGACTGAACGATGCCGCTTCGGCCTTGGTGCTCGCCGATGGCGCGTGGGCCGACAAACACGGTCTTGCCCCGGTAGCGCGCCTAGTCTCTTACGGCATCGCTGCGGTCGAACCGGGCATGTTCGGATTGGGACCCGTGCCTGCGGTCAAGCAAGCCTTGCAGCGCGCCGGCTGGGATATTCGTTCCATCGAGCGCGCCGAGATCAATGAAGCCTTCGCCGCCGTCGCCATCGTTGTCGCGCGCGAGCTCGCGCTGCCCGAGGACGTCGTCAACGTCGAAGGCGGCGCCGTGGCCCATGGTCATCCGATCGGCGCCACCGGTGCGGTGCTGACAACCAAGCTGATCCACTCGATGCGCCGCGACGGTCTCACGCGCGGCCTCGTCACGCTTTGCATCGGCGGCGGTCAGGGCATCGCGCTGGCCATCGAAGCGCTGCACTGAAACGCGGAAGAGAAGAAGGAGTCCCTGCCATGCCGCTCGCCAAAATCCACGTTGTCGAAGGCCGTTACGACGAGGCCCGGATCGCCAAGGTATCCGGCGCCGTCCAAGCCGCCTTGATGAATACGCTTCGCGTGCCGCCCGAAGATTTCTACCAACTGATCTTCGAATTGCCGAAGAACCGGTTTCTGCATACGCCTTCGTTCGTCGGGATGCATTACACCGACGATTTGATTATTCTCGATATCGGTTTCATCCAGGGACGGCCGAAGGAGACGCGGCTTGCACTTTTGAAAGACATCAACACGCGCGTCGCCGCGACTGCTGACGTGTCGCCGGACGACATGTTGATCACGCTCTACGAGGTTCCCGGTGAGAACATCTCCTTTGGCCAAGGCGAGGCGCAGCGCGCCAATGTCGTCGCGCGCGCGTGATGGTGCGGTCGCCAATCGCGTTGTCGGGAGAAGACGATGAGTGAACCCGCGGTCAAGCAGATCGTGCTTGCGTCCCGGCCCAAAGGGCTGCCGACCCGCGAGAACTTCCGCCTGCAGGAAGTGCCGATGCCCGAGCTGCCGCCGGGCGGCCTATTGCTGCGCGTGCTCTACCTGTCGCTCGATCCTTACATGCGCGGCCGCATGGACGATCGCAAGTCATACGCGAAGCCGGTCGGCCTGGGCGAGGTGATGACCGCTGAAAGCGTGTGCGAGGTGATCGCGTCCGACCAAGCCGGTTACGCCGTGGGCGACGTCGTGTTGGCGCACACCGGCTGGCGCACGCACGCGGCCTCGGCGGGCGCCGCCTTGCGTAAGCTCAACCCCGCCGTGGCGCCGGTCACCACGGGACTCGGCGTGCTCGGTATGCCCGGTTTTACCGCCTATGCGGGTCTCAACCTGATCGGTAAGCCGAAGCCGGGCGAAACCGTCGTTGTGGCGGCCGCAAGTGGCCCCGTGGGCTCATTGGTTGGGCAGCTCGCCAAGCTCTCTGGCGCGAAAGCGGTCGGCATCGCCGGTGGCTCCGAAAAATGCCGCTCTGTCGTCGAAGAATTTCGCTTCGATGCCGCTGTCGATCATCGTGCATCCGACTTTGCCGAAAAGCTCGCAGCTGCCTGCCCGAACGGGATCGATGTTTATTTTGAAAACGTCGGTGGCGCCGTGTGGCAAGCCGTGCTGCCTTTGCTCAACACGTTTGCGCGCGTGCCGGTGTGCGGGTTGATCGCCCAATATAACGCAGCGGGTCCCGCTCCCGGACCAAATCTCCTTCCCGCCACCATGCGTGAGGTGCTGAGCAAAAGTCTCACGCTGCGCGGCTACATCAACTACGAATTCGCCGCCGAGCACTTCGCGGCGTTCCTGCGCACGGTCGGCGCCGCGGTCGCCGATGGCCGCATCCGCTATCGCGAGGACATCACCGACGGCTTTGAGAATGCGCCGGCCGCGTTCATCGGCATGCTGGAAGGCCGCAACTTCGGCAAGGCACTGGTACGCGTCACGCGGTCAGGCAGCTGACCGTCGCTGCCGCTTTGGGAGGAACCCGCCATGCCGACCTACACCGTCACTTGCGTTGAAGGAACCCTGGACGCCCCCAAGCGAGCAAAGATTGCCTCCGAAATCACGCGCATCCACAGCGAGACAACGGGCGCTCCGACCTATTTTGCGCAGGTCATTTTCACGGAGGTCGCACCAGATCGCTACTTCGTCGGCGGGAGCCCACTGAAGGGCCATCAGGTTTTTGTGAACGGACAGATCCGCGGCGGCCGCTCGGCCGAGCGTAAGGACGCGCTCATCGCGCAGATAACGGCGGCGGTCGCGGAAGCGTCGAAGCTGCCGAAGAGGAACGTCTGGGTCTACATCACCGATCTCGTGCCGCGGCAG
>Ga0306923_10008655_pt1 | contig 10219 bp, 8 predicted proteins | sample sta12Can44000108_FD_203841 | JGI IMG/M metagenome (GOLD analysis project Ga0306923, IMG submission 203841) | Lab enrichment of tropical soil microbial communities from Luquillo Experimental Forest, Puerto Rico - statanox.12C.anox.44.000.108 (v2)... | ecosystem: Environmental > Terrestrial > Soil...
ACGTCGGCATAGATCGCTATCGCCTCGTTTCCCGCGAGGTGAGCGGTTTCCTCGCCGGCCCGGGCGTCGATCTCAGCAATGGCGACCTTCGCACCTTCGCTGGCGAACAGGATTGCTGTGGCACGGCCAATCCCGTTACCGGCGCCCGTAATGAAGGCCACCTTGCCTGCGAGCCTTGGCATCGATCTCTCCTTCTCAACGGCCTCAACGGTAAATTGGAAAAATCGCCTGAGGCCGACGCTCACATAAGATATCTTAATCTCAGCCGACGCTGGCGCTACAGCACGACCTCGCGCTTGCGCAATAATGCGATTTCCTCGGCCGAATAGCCGCAGCCAATGAGAATCTCATCGCTGTGCTGGCCGAAAGTCGGGGCCGGAGTTGGTGTTGGCCCCGGTGTAGCGGCGAATTTGATCGGCTCCTTCATCGCGCGGTACCGTCCGACCAGCGGATGATCGAGGGTTGCGACGAGATCCTCGGCGAGCACCTGCGGATGGGCGAACATGTCCTCGACTGGGCGCACGGCCGCGCAGGGCACACGCTCGGCGAAGAGCTGCTCCCACTCGAGCGCACCGCGCGTGGCGAGCGCAGAGCGCAACTCCGGGACCAGCTCGGCCGCATGCGCGGCCCGGCTCCGCATCGTCGCGCATCGCGGGTCGCTCGCCAGCTCCGGCCGGCCAATCAGCTCGCAGAGAGCGGCAAAGAAATGGTTCGAGTGAACTGAGATGTAGAGCCAGCCGTCTTTGGTGGGATGGATCCCGGTGAGCCCACCGGCACCGGAATCTCGCACGACCTCGCGGTCCTCGTTCTCCGCCCAAACAAACCGCCCGGCTTGGATTGTCAAGGCACTGCGCAACAGCGAAAGGCTGAGATATTGCCCTTGGCCGCAGCGCTCGCGATGGAAAAGCGCCGCGGCAACACCATAAGCGAGCAGCGCCGAGGTAAAATAGTCTAGCACCGAGCCGACAACCACTTGCGGCTTGCCGGTCGCGGCGCCCTGAAACACTGCGATGCCCGAAAGGCATTGCAGGACCTGGTCAAACCCGCCCTTCTCACTGAGCGGCCCACTGTCGCCGTAACCGGTCAGCCCACAATAGACAAGGCGCGGGTTAATGGCTTTGAGTCGCGGATAGTCGATACCAAGCCGGGCCGGCACCGACGGACGAAAATTCTCGACCAGCACATCGGCCGTCTCCACCATACGATGGAAGACGGCAAGCCCCTCGGGCTGCTTCAGATCGAGTGCCAGCGCCCGCTTGCCGCGGTTGGTGCCGAGAAAAAACCGGCTTTCGCCAGCAAGGCTCGACGGAAACTGGCGCAGCATGTCGCCTTGCGGCGATTCGATTTTGATCACCGCGGCGCCGAGATCGGCGAGCAGAGTGCAGCCGTAAGGCCCGGCGAGATAGCTGCACAAGTCGAGGACGGTGACGCCGCCGAGCGGACCCGCTGCTTCTCTCGTCATCGCTGCTCTTCCTTAGCGCGAATGGACGCCATCTTTTCCAAAACCCGTTGCGCCCGGTAGAGGATCGGGTAATCGATGAATTTGCCGTCGAGCTGTATCGCGGCGCTGCCCGCCGCTTCCGCCTCAGCGAACGCCGCGACCACTCTTTCGGCGTAGGCGACCTCCGGCTCACGCGGCGTGAAGACCCGGCTGACGATCCCGATTTGCTTCGGGTGGATGCACATCTTTCCTTGGAAGCCGAAGCCGAGGGCAGTGCGGGCCGACATTTCGAGCCCCTCCTCGTCAGCGAGATCGACTCAAACCGTGTCGAAGGGCGCCTCGATCCCGGCGGCGCGCGACGTTGTGACGATCCGGGCCCGGGCAAAGGCCAGCTCTGCCTCGGTCCGGCTCCACGCCATGTTCACGTCGAGCGTAAAATCTCCAGCGCCGAACGCGACATGCCTGACGCGCGTAGCGGCTGCGAGGACCACGTCGAGGCCATCGAGACCCCGCGCCGTCTCGACGATCGGGATCAGGTCGATCGCCCGCGGCACCAAGCCTTGCTCGCGCTCCAATTGCGTCAGGAGCCAATCTATCGTAGCGAGCGCAGCGGCGCTTTCAACCTTGGGCAAAACGATGCCGTCGAGGCCGGGGCGCACTATCGCGACGAGGTCGCCGTAGCAGAACTCGGTGTCGGTGGCATTGACCCGAACATAGAGCAGCGGTCGGCGCGCAAGCGCCAGTGCCGCGACCACGGCACCGCGTGCGACACATTTCTCGGCGGTCGCGACGGCGTCCTCGAGGTCAAGAATGACCGCGTCGGCATTGAGTGACAGAGCATTGGCCACGCGCCCGGCGTGGTTGCCCGGGCAAACAGAAAACTGCGTAACGGCTGAATGGCTGGCCTCCTATCGATGGTGGCTCATGCGTGTAGCGCGATAGCGAAATCGCAGAGCGTCTCATCTCACCGACTGCCGGCGCGCAGCGCGCCAGTCGGCAGCCTGGGGGATCGCTAAACCCAGATTGTCTCGCAATGTCGCGCCGGCATAGTTCTTCTGGAATAAGCCGCGGCGCTGAAGTTCCGGTACCAACAGCCGCACGACGTCGTCATAGGCGCCCGGCATATGAGACGCTGCCAGCACAAACCCGTCGCAGGCCGGCGCGGTGAACCATTCCTCCATTTGATCGGCAACCTGCTTGGGGCTGCCGCAAAACATCGTGTGCTCCTTGATTGTGCCGCGGCCTGAGACCGTGATGAAATCGCGCACTGTCGGGTTCTTCTTGCCGGAGTGCCGGATCACCCGGTCGCGGAACCCTTGAAAGGATAGTTCGGCCAGTTCCTCGTCACTGAACGGCTCGTCGAGTGGCTTCTTCGCGAAGTCGTAGTTCAGCACTTCGGAGAGCAGGACAAGAGCATCCACATCCCGCGCCGTCGCCTCGATAACCGCGCGTTTTTTCTGCGCCACCGCCTCGGTTTCCCCGACACAGACATAACAGGCGGGCGCCACATGAACCCTGGCGGGATCGCGCCCCGCAGCCGCGACGGCCGCTTTGAACGAGGCATACTCCTCCGTGCCGTCCTGCAGCGAGTGATAGATCACGAACACGACCTCGGCCCATTTCGCGGCGAAGGCTTGGCCCCGGCCGGACTGCGCGGCCTGGATCAGCACAGGGTGAGCCTGCGGCGAGCGCGGCACGCTGAACGGGCCGCGCGACCGGAAGTACTGCCCCGCATGATCGAGCCGATGCACCTTGGCCGGATCGGCAAAGCGGTTATTCGCCTTGTCCAGGATCAGCGCGTCGTCTTCCCAAGTGTTCCAGTGCCCGAGCACTACCTCCATGAACTCGTCTGCCCGGTCGTAACGGGCGTCGTGTCCCATGTGCTCGTCGCGGCCGAAATTGGCGGCTTCCGCTTTGTTCAGCGACCTCACGATGTTCCAGGCAGCGCGGCCCTTCAGCATCAGATCCATCGTCGCGAAGAGGCGCGCAACGTGGAACGGCTCGTAATAGGTGGTGGAGTAGGTCACTCCCAGACCGAGCCGCTGCGTGACCATCCCCATGGTCATCAGGATGGTCGAGGGGTCCATCTTCACCGCACGCACCCCTGCGGCGACCGCCTCGGCATGGTGGCCTGTATAGAGATCGGGGAGCGCCAGTCGGTCATCAAAAAATGCCATCTGGATCTTACCCTCTTCCAGCGTACGCGCGATGCGCTGGTAGTATTCCGGCGTCAGGAAATCCGACATGGTTGATGGATGGCGCCATGATCCCGGCAGGTTGGAGCAGTTCTGCGCCTGCAGAAAGGCGATCAGCGTCATCATGCGGTTTCGAAAAGGCATCGGAGCAGTCTCTAAATTGATGCTCAGGGTATGCGGAAGATGCACAACCAGTCAGCTGCGTGTCACTGTCTGGAGCGGGCGCTGACCGGTTTAGGGGCAATAGCGCGAGGTGGCCAGCCCCTCGTCAAACGGTCACCTGCAGAGCGTTATCGCTACCGTCAATCTGCTGCAAACCGCTGCTCTGTAATGCCGGCACCCAAACGAAAGCCCTCATAGCCCCTGGCCGCGATCTCGTCGCATTTCTTCTTGTATGCGGCGACACCACCGACATACGGCATGAACACACGGGGTTTCCCTGGAATGTTGGCGCCGACGTACCATGAGTTTGCCAACGGATAGAGCGTACGATCCGCGACCTCGTTGTTGTGCTGAACCCAGGCGTCCTCGGCATCCTCCCCCGCCTCGATGCAGGAGAACCCATGATCCCGCAGGTACTGGACGCAATCCGCGATCCAATCGACGTGCTGCTCGCAAGCCAGTATCATCTGACTCTTGACGCCGGGGCTCTGCGGGCCTGTGATCATAAACAGATTTGGGAACCCGGCGATCATGATCCCGAGGTAAGTACGCGGACCGTGCTCCCACTTCTCTCGAACCGACATTCCGGCATCCGTGTGAATGTCGATCTCCTTCATTGCCCCCGTCATGGCATCAAACCCAGTTGCAAAAACGATCGCATCGAGTGCGTAGTCGGCATCGGCAGTACGCAACCCAGTGGATATAATTTTTTCGATCGGTCTGCTTCTGATATCTACCAAGGTGACATTGTCGCGATTGTACGTCTCATAATAGTCAGTATCGAGAATAAGCCGCTTAGTGCCGATTGGATGGTCATTGGGGCATAGCAGCTCCGCCGTCTTGGAATCCTTGACGGTGGCGCATATCTTCCGGCGCACGAACTCTGACGCCGTTTCGTTGGATTCTTTGTTAATCAGCAGATCCGTAAATGAATACAGGAAACTGATGCTTCCACCCTCGGCCCATTTGGCCTCGTAGGCGCGTAGACGCTCCTCCTCGGTGGCATCGAGCGCAGACTTCACCGGCGGCGGGTACCCGGCAATTCCGAACGGCGTATCGAATGCGGCGCGGCGGCGCTCGGGGTAGTCTACTTTGTGAGAGCGCTCCTTCGCGGGATCCATTGGCGCATTGCGCGCCGGTAGGCTAAAATTGGCGGTTCTCTGGAACACGTAAAGATGTTTCGCCTGATTTGCAATGATAGGTATCGATTGAACGCCTGAAGAGCCGGTTCCGATGACGCCTACTCGCAATCCGGTGAAGTCGACCCCTTCATGGGGCCATAACCCGGTGTGATACCACTGTCCCTTGAAACTATCCAAACCAGGGTAATTCGGCGTCCGAGGTGTCGAAAGATTGCCGGTCGCCATGATGCAAAAGCGCGCGATCGCGGCGCTGCCTTTATCGGTCTTCACCGTCCATCTGTTTGTCCGGCTGTCAAGGGCTGCCTCGTTGACGCGGGTGTTGAACTCGATGTCGCGCCTGAGATCGAAGCGGTCCGCCACGTGGTTGATGTAACGCAGGATCTCGGGTTGCGTGCCGTAGCGCTCGGGCCAACGCCATTCCTGCTGCAGTTCGTCCGAGAAGGAATACGAGTACTCCATGCTTTCGACATCGCAGCGACATCCGGGGTAGCGGTTCCAGTACCAGGTGCCGCCAACCCCGCCGCCGGCCTCGAATGCATGCACTTTGAGGCCGAGTTTACGCAGACGATGGATCGCGTAGAGGCCGCCCACCCCAGCGCCGACGATGATCGCATCAAACCTCGCCGGTTCTGACGTGTATGCCGACATCGCGGACCTCCTACCAACTGTTTGAAGTGTCACTGCTCACCGAAGCAGGTCTGCTGTCCCACCGTTTCGATCAGGCACCTTGCGGTGCGGGGGACGATCGAAAGGCGGGGCACTTCACTCCGCTGCCTCCGGAACCTTCGACGAGGATTGCGACTTGAGCACCGGGAGAACTTCTTCGGCAAAGAGCCTAAGGCCTCGTTCGGCCACCACATAGGGCGTGCCGCCGAAGCGGAAAGCGACATTGAGTTCGAAATCGCCGATGATCTTCCGCCGTGCTTCCAGCCCGCGGAGGATCTTGTCAGGCGTTCCCCAGCTTGCCGCCTGCATGAAGCCAGCGACGGCGCCTTCGAGTCCGCTCTTGCGCGCGATCTCCGCTTTCTGCTGATAAGCATCGTAGCCCTTCACCGTCTTGAAGTGCTCACCGAGGAATTCGTAATGGTAGAAGTTGCTTTCGACAAATTTGCCCTGGTATTTCCGCGCCTCTTCTTCGGTTTCGGCGAGGTTGGCGCCGCACACGCAGAATTCGGTCAGCATTACTTCGGGGGGCTCGGTACCGTGGTATTTGCGGTGCAGCCCACGGCCGCGTTGGATGGCCGGCAGCCGCATCTCCCATGGGCGGTCGGCGAACATGACGATATGGGCTCCGAGTTTGGCGGCGGATTCGATCGAGTCCTCGCTTGACGCTACGGCATAAATGCGCCCGTCGAAGGAATGCTGCGGACGTGGCCGGAGCTCGGTACGGGGCTGCTTGTAGAACTTGCCGTCACCCTCGATAAATCCGCTCTTCAACGCATTGACGATCATTGGAGCCGCCTCATCGAAGCGCTCTCGGGACTCGTCCATGCTCAGGCGGAAAGCGGCAAACTCCCGCCGCGCCAGGCCGCGGCCAAGGCCGAGGCGGAGCCGGCCCTTGCTCAGCATGTCGAGCACGACCGCATTCTCGGCGACGCGCAACGGATCATGCCACGGCAGGATGACAGCCGCGGTGCCCAGATCGATGTTAGGGCAGAGCGCGGTTAAATACGTCATCAGCTGGATGTTGTCAGGCACGAACGAGTAGTCGTTGAAGTGGTGCTCGGCCGACCACAAGCAGTCGAAGCCCAGGTCGGCGGCGAGCCGCGCCAGCCGGATCTCCTCGTCCCATACCCGTACATCGGAGCAGTCGTCCCAGCCGTAACTGGCGAATACCATCATCATGCCGACATCCATCGAACGCTCCTTCGTTCGTTGTGTCTTGCCAGGTCGTAAGATGCTTCCGCAGACAGATCCCTGCCACCGCGGTGCCAGCTAAGCCAGGACCAGCTCGCGATATCCGTCTGCCGCAACCGCATCGCAGCGCTCGCGAAACTTCGGGTGGCCGCCGCTGTAGCGCATGATCCGGCGGACCTGCTTGCCCTCGACGTTGCGGTTGATGCCGGTCATCCACGAATCGACCTCGGTGAACAGCAAGCCTTCGCTCGTTTCAATGACGTGGTCGGTCCAGGCAATGGCACCTTCCGCGGTGGCCTCGATCCATGTCAGGCCGCGGTCGTGTGCGAAGCGGATCAAACCGGTCACCCAATCGGCGGTGTATTCGACGGCGCGCGGGAAATTGCCGAGCCCCGCATGCGGGCCCATCACCATCAGCATGTTGGGAAAGCCGTCTACTAGGATGCCGAGAAAGGTCTGGGGCCCGCCCTGCCACTTCTCCTTCAGCGACGCCCCGTCGATGCCCCGGATGTCAATGCGGTCAAAGGCGCCGGTGATCGCGTCAAAGCCCGTCGCATAGATGATGATGTCGAAATCATACTCGGCATCGCTGGTTTTGATCCCGGCCGGAGTGATGCGCTCGATTGGCGTCTCGTTGATGTCGACCAGTTTGACGTTCGGCTGGTTGTAGACCTCGAAGTAGCCGCTTTCGAGCGGCACGCGGCGGGTGCCGAAACCATGGTTCTTTGGGATCAGCTTCTCGGCGACCTCCGGATCCTTGACCCGCTGACGGATCTTGCGCGCAATAAAATCCGAAATCAGCGCATTTGCCTCTCGGTCCAACAGGATGTCGCGGAAATTGCCCATCCAGATGCCGAAGCCGGGCTCGCCGTAAAGCTTTTCCCAGAAGGCCTCGCGCTCCTCGGAGGTCACCTCCAACGCCGAGCGCGGGTCGGTCGAGTGGATGAAGCAGCCGTAGGTCTCCTGGCACCGCTCAAAGATCTCGGGATAACTGGCCCGGATCCGGGTCATCTCGTCCTTGCTGATCTTGCCGTTATGCAATGGCGCGGCCCATTGAGGCGTGCGCTGGAACACGGTTAGATGGCCGGCGGTCTTGGCCACTTCCGTGATGGTCTGCACGCCGGTCGCACCCGTGCCGATCACCGCGACGCGTTTGCCTTCGAAGCGAACCGGTTCCTTGGGCCAATAATGCGTATGGCAGGACTGGCCGCGGAACGTCTCGACTCCGGGGATGGTCGGCATCGTCGCCGCCGAGAGCACGCCGACTGCGGTGACCAGGAACCGAGTCGTGTAGCGCCGGCCGTCCTCCAAAAGGACCTCCCAGCTGTGCGTGTCCTCCTGATAGTGCGCCGCCGTGACCCGGCTCTTGAACTGGATGTCACAGCCCAAGTCGAACTTGTCGGCGACATAGTTCAGATATCGCTCAGTCTCGGGTTGGCCAGCGAAATGCTCCTCCCAGTCCCATTCCTCCAGAAGCTCCTGCGAGAAGGAATAGCCGTAGGTCCAGCTCTCCGAATCAAAGCGGGCGCCGGGATAGCGGTTCCAGTACCAGGTGCCGCCGACGGCGGTGCCGGTCTCGAGCACTCGCACCTTGAGACCGAGCTCGCGCAGCTTGTAGAGCTGGTAGAGCCCGGAAACGCCAGCGCCGATGACGATCGCGTCGAAATCCACGCCCGTATCTGTGGAAGTTCCGTCCGGAACCGCTGGCAACCCGTCCATGCTGTCATCATCCCTCATCCGAATAACCCATCAAATCATCCGAGACGCAGCAATCGCGTGCTCTCCGAAAGCCGCGTCGCTGCCGACTGCATTGCACGGCTGAGCGCTCCCAGCGTCGCGGCATCCAGATCATGCGAATGTCCCGCCGTCGTCAGGATCAGCAGAAGTTCCCACGACGGCGACAGAACCGGCACGGAGACCAGCGTAATTCCCTGAAACATCGCGCCGCGATCGACCGCGAAGCCGCATCTCTTCGCCTCTTTGACTCGGGCCAGGAATTCGACGAAGGACGGCTTCTGGTACCACGCGACTTTTGAGAACAGTGCTTCGAGCTCAGGCTCGCCGCTGCCCCCGAAAGCGGCCATGATGACTCCTGATGCGCCCGCCGGGACAGGGGAGGGGCGCCCTACGGTGACGTACAGATCAGTCCGGAACGCGACGCCGACCCAGTCCAACAGCAGCAGAGAGGAGGGGCCCAGCACCTTGGAGACATAGACCGATACGCCGTGCGCATCGGAGATCGCGTGCATCAGCGGTCGCGCGAGATCCATAAGCCCACTGCGACGCAGGACGCCATAGGCGAGTTCGAGAATGTGCAGGCTAAGAGAATAGCTACGGGTCGCTTGGTCGTATCCGACAAATCCGGCAGCTTGCAGCGTCCGCAGAATGTTGTACGCGGTGCCGCGATGGAGGTCGGCGGCGCGCGCGACCTCGCTTGCATTCAGCGGCCGCTCGGAATCATGCAAGATGCGCAGCACTTTTGTCGCCGCGACGACCGCGCCTACGGGCTTGCCCGGATTTCGCCAGACGAATTCTCCAGCACCGACTCCTTGTTGGCCGGTAGGCTCGGTTTCGCCTCCGTTTGCCTGGAGGGAGCCGAGTGTTAGGTCCGCCGACTGCGGTTGATCCATCTCCGGTCTGATCAAGCCGATTGACGCATGCAGGGCGGCATGATAGTCCCCACGTCGAGTAGGAGCAATAGAAATCGTAGGTCTTCTATAGAAGACGTCAAGAAGCAGGAGAAGCCCATGCATGACCTCGTGATCCGTGGCGCCACCGTCGTGGACGGGCTCGGACACAACCCGATCCGCGCCGACGTCGCAGTCAAGGATGGCCGCATCGTCGCGATCGGCGAGGTCGGCAAGGACGCGTCCGAGTTCGTCGATGCTGGCGGGCTCACGCTGATGCCGGGCATCATCGACCTGCACACGCACTATGACGCGCAGGTCACCTGGGACCCGACCCTTTCGCCGTCACCTTCGCTCGGGGTCACGACCGCCATAATGGGGAATTGCGGCTTCGGCATCGTGCCGTCGCCGCCCGATCTGCGCGACCTGATCATGCGCAACCTGGCCGTTGTCGAGGGTATGGACCTCGATGCGCTGCGCGCCGGCATCGACTGGCGGTTTCAGTCCTTCGCCGAGTACATGACGATGCTGCGCGGGCGCGGCGCGTACATGAACCTCGGCGTCCTGGTTGGGCACTCGGCCGTGCGCACAGCCGTAATGGGCGAGGATGCCTCGGTCCGCAAAGAGCCGACCACCGCCGAGCTCGCCGAAATGAAGCGGCTCGTCGGCGAGGCGATGGACCAGGGTGCGATCGGCCTTGGCAGTTCTTACTCGCTGAACCACTCGGGCTGGGGCGGCGTGCCAATGCCGTCAACGATCAGCGAGATAGCGGAATTCGACGCGCTGGTCGGGGCG